>Ga0190315_1000363_pt1 | contig 24519 bp, 11 predicted proteins | sample 48701101_MG_FD_161673 | JGI IMG/M metagenome (GOLD analysis project Ga0190315, IMG submission 161673) | Hydrothermal vent sediment bacterial communities from Southern Trench, Guaymas Basin, Mexico - 4870-11-0-1_MG | ecosystem: Environmental > Aquatic > Marine > Hydrothermal vents > Sediment ...
GAAATAATCCCCCCCGCCTTTGGTAAAGCCGTCGTCTAATAGCTGAAGTGCCCTAAAGGGCACTGAAGACTCAATGCCATATCGTGTGCTTATGAAAAAATCAGGAATTTACCAGTCCCTTTAGGGGACTTTAGCTTTGAGACAACGGCTTTACCAAAGGCTCTTTCTCGTTTATTTCTTAACTTAATGGCATTGAGCTTTTAGCCTGGGGATTTATCCCCAGGCTGCATTTTGGACTAACCATCAAAAACTTGATCATCGAGATAAAGGATGTCTTGCAATGATTCACCAAATTCACAATCTTAAACTGTTCTGGAAATTTGCGCTTCTGGCACTCATGACTCCAATTACAATCACAATTATCGCCAGCATCGCGTTTCAGAAAACGAACACGTTGAAATATGAATACGATAACCTATATGGTTTTATGCTCATTCCTCTCCTAGATATTGATCTGGGCAATCTGCACCGCGAGAAACTGAGTTCTAAGTTGCACGAGTTAACTCATTCAGAATGGTCGCCCAAAGAGCGCACCGCCCTCGCCGAAGCCATTCGTGCTGAGGAGAAGAGAATGATTGAGTTCATCGCCCGATACGAATCTGAATGGTTGACTACCCTGAGTCCTGAATTTACAGCTTCACTGGCAGCGCTGGGGCAACAACATTTACAAACTATCGAAGCCGAAACGCTTGCCAAATTCCATGTAATCTACAATAGTTATGCATTAAAGCGCGATGCGCTGCTGGCCGGCAAAACCGTTAACTTTAACGAATTGAAAAGCGATTTAGAGCATATGGAAACAACCTTTGATTCGCTGGTGAAGGTGAATCGTAAGTTTGCTGACTACTCAAATGAAAGTGCCCAAAATGCTATCGCACAAATGCGCTGGATGTTGATGGTTTTGGGCGTACTGCTCAGTCTCATCGCACTTGGGATCGCTTGGTGGTTCGCACACCTCGTCACCGCGCCCGTGGTGCGACTCTCTCGCGCCACTCAACAATTAGCCCAAGGGAACCTAGATGTTAGATTTGTAAAGGCTTCCAAAGGGAATAGAGAAAAAGTCACGCTTCGTCAAGATGAAATAGGTGACATTGAGCGGACATTTGACGCTTTGATCTCTTATTTTCAGCAAGTCATTGAGGATATTGTCCATGTCTCCCAGGAATTAGCGGAAGGCCACCTCAGTGTTAGGCCTACGGCGGAATACCGAGGCGACTTTATCCAAATCAAAAAGGCCTTGGAAACGGCCCTGTCCAATCAGCGACGAGTCATTGAGGACATTATCCAAGTGTCTCAAGGGGTAACCCAAGGCAACTGGCACATCAAACCGGCAACCGCTGAATACAGAGGCGACTTTGTACGAGTCAAAAATGCCCTAGAATCCGCTGCCGCCAAATTGGCGGAAAGTACCACTAAAAATATCCAACAAAATTGGCTCAAAACAGGACAAAATCAACTCAATGACCAACAGCGTGGCGAACAAAATGTGTTGCAACTGGCTGAAAAGACTATTAATTTTATTACGCCCTACGTGCAAGCCGCCTGTGGAATATTTTATCTGTTTGAACAAGAACCTCAACAGCACAGTCGTTTGAAAATAATGGCGAGTCATGCCTATACACTGCGTAAAACGGTGAAGAATGAATTTAAACTCGGTGAAGGCGTGGTGGGCAAACGGCTTTGGAACGAAAAATGATTGTCATTACTGAACCGCCGGATTATCCTTGTATTGAGTCAGGGTTAAAAGAAAATATGCAGAGTACAGTTTTAGTCATGCCATTTCTATATGAAGATAAACTCAAAGGTGTTATTGAACTGATCTCTTCTAAAATGTTTACAGAGGCGCATATTGAATTTCTTGATCAAATTATGCCAACGATTGCTAGTGCTATCAATTCCGCCCAATCACGGGAAAAAATGCGGGAATTATTGCACAATAACTACAGGGATTCGTTATAAGAAAGGATAACTACAAGGATTCGTTATAAAAACGGATTAAAAGCAATAGCTACAAGGATTCGTTATAAGAAAGGATTTAATAATAACAACTACAGGGATTCGTTATAAGAAAGGATTTAATAATAACTACTACAGGGATTCGTTATAAGAAAGGATTTAATAATAACTACTACAGGGATTCGTTATAAGAAAGGATTCAATAACGACAGGGATTAGCTACGCTCACCTTCGGTTCGTTATAACTACAAGGATTGAATATAAGCAGGGATTTATTCTTGAGATTACTCAGTCCTTGTCGTTTGTAGGGCCAGACTTTGATTTTAAATATTCCAAATGGTTTTATGGCCCCCAAACTACAAGGATTGGATCAAAGCCGGGATTTATCCCTATTTATCTATCCTTGATTAGACTCAATCTGTTTGTAGGGCCAGACTTTAATTTGAAAACTTTCAAATGGTTTTATGGCCCCCAAATAACAGGGATTGCATATAAGCAAGAATTTATCCCTTCTTGGGATTACTCAGTCCTTGTCGTTTGTAAGGCCGTGCTTATTCGTTAATTTCGTTCATTCGTTGTACTATGGATTACTCAATCCTTGTTGTTTGTAGGGCCAGACTTTAATTTGAAAACTTTCAAATGGTTTTATGGCCCCCAAATAACAGGGATTGCATAATGCCGCGGATTTATCCCTGATTTATCTATCCTTGATTAGACTCAATCCTTGTTGTTTGTAAGGCCGTACTTTAATTTGAAAACTTTCAAATGGTTTTATGGCCCCCAAATGACGACAAGGATTGCATAATGCCGCGGATTTATCCCTGATTTATCTATCCTTGATTAGACTCAATCCTTGTTGTTTGTAAGGCCAGACTTTAATTTGAAAACTTTCAAATGGTTTTATGGCCCCCAAACCAGTGCCCAATAGCCATACAAGCTTAGCTATTTTTTATTATAACGAACCTTCGGTACGCGAAGCTAATCCTTGTCGTTCCAGAAAAGGAGAAAAACGAAAACACGCCAAGCTTTTTCATCCTTTCTTATAACGAATCCTTGTAGTTATTGAGGATGAGCCAGAAAACACACTTGGCTTAGAAATCCTTTATAATAACTATAATTAACCCTTGTAGTCTTTCTAATAACAAATCCTTGCAGTAATTACCAATCGCCAATTACCAATTACCAATTACCAATTACCAATTACCAAAACGATGTCAAATACTAAACCCATTAACATCCTCATTGTTGACGACAATAAAAATAATCTATTTAGCTTGCGCCACCTGATTAAAGAATATATTGATGCTAACGTCTTGTTAGCTGAATCGGGAATGGCTGCTTTAGGAATTCTGTTGGACAAAAAAGTGGATTTGATTATTCTTGACGTACAAATGCCGCATATGGATGGTTTTGAAACGGCAAAAGCCATCCGTGCGCGAAAGAAAAATCAACACATTCCCATCGTCTTCCTCACGGCTGCTTATAGTTCTAAGGAATTCCAATAACAAGGCTTGACGCTTGGGGCGGCTGACTATCTCACCAAACCCATAGAGGCTCCCCAATTAATCAGCCGAATTCAATCCTACCTGCGTTTCATTAAACAAGATCGTCAGCATAAACAAGAATTGGAGCGCAAAGTCCAAGAACGCACGGCCGAACTTTTAACAACCAATAAATTGCTTAACCAAGAAATTATTGAGCGAGAGAAAATAGAAAAAGCCCTAAAAGAAGCAAAAGAAGCGGCAGAAGCGGCCAACCTCATCAAAAGTAAATTTATGGCCAATATGAGTCACGAACTCCGTACCCCGCTCAATGCCATCATTGGTTACAGCGAAATGTTAAAAGAAGATGCCGAAGACTTGGGACAAGATAATTGTATTTCCGACTTGCACAAAATTCACGCCGCGGGGATGCACCTATTAGGACTCATCAATGACGTACTCGATCTCTCCAAAATCGAAGCCGGCAAGATGGAATTATTTATTGAAAACGTCGAACTCGAAAATATCCTTGAAGACGTGATCAGCACGATTCAACCCCTGCTAGAAAAAAAGGACAACACCCTGATAGTAGAACGTCCTGATTTCTTGGGAAAAATACAGACTGACATCACCAAATTACGCCAAATGCTGTTAAATTTACTCAGCAATGCGGCGAAATTTACCGAAAAAGCAACTATTCGTCTGAAAATTGACCATCAAGCCCAAAGCGAATGGATTATTTTTTGCGTCACTGACGAAGGCATTGGTATGACGGAAGAACAACAAAAAAAACTGTTTCAACCATTTACTCAGGCCGATTCCTCTACCACCCGCCGCTACGGCGGCACTGGTTTAGGCCTCACCATTACCAAACAATTCACAGAAATGATGGGTGGCACCATCTCAGTAGACAGCGAATTTGGACAAGGTAGCACATTCACCATCCATTTGCCGACACACTCAAAAGTTACACCCATTAACACGCCCTCTGAACCCAAAGATCCAGCAACTATAACAGAAGGTAATGGGATTGTTTTAGTTATTGATGATGATGCCTCAGTACGTGACAAGCTCAAACACGATATGAGTAAACTCGGTTATGCGGTAGCGGCGGCAGAAGACGGCCCAGAAGGACTCAAATTAGCGAACAAACTCCGGCCCGATGCCATTCTACTTGATGTCCACATGCCAGACATGGATGGCTGGCGGATACTCTCCATGCTCAAACACGACTCCCTCTTAGCACACATCCCCGTCATTATGATTTCAATGGAAGAACACAAAAAGAAAGGATATGCGATGGAAGCCACTGACTACCTGACTAAACCCGTCAAGCGTGATCAATTACTAGCGACTTTAGAAAAATACCAGATTCATGGTCATTCAAAAGGCCTCGTCATGGTAATTGAAGATGAAGAGTTTTTCCGCCAAGCAATGGTACATATTCTTGAACTAGAAGGTTGGCAAGTTTTCCAAGCCCAAAACGGCCAAACGGCCCTCGATAACCTTAATAATAAAAAACCCTCTTTAATTTTACTCGACTTATTAATGCCAGTCATGGACGGATTTGAATTTCTTAACCGCCTACATAAACACGAAAAATGGCACTCCATTCCCGTTGTCGTACTCACCGCCAGAGAACTGAGTGCTGAAGAATATGCGCGTTTAAATGCATCGGTTGACACCGTTTTTAGCAAAAAAGCGTACAATCAAGAACAACTCATATTACACATTCACCAACTGATTGCACAATCAAAAGCGCGTGTTATCAGTTATCAGGAGTCCAAACTTTAGTTTGGCAGTCGTCCAAACTTTAGTTTGCTACAAATCACTACGTTAAAAAAAGTGGCAAAAATGGCTTAAATTTAACACCCCAGTCAGCCCCAACGGGGCGATATTAATATAGCCAGGGGCAACGCCCCTGGCTTTAATAATTATAAATAATGATTAATGATTAATGATTAATGATTAATGATTAATTATTAATATAGCCAGGGGCAACGCCCTTGGCTTTAATAATTATAAATAATGATTAATGATTAATGATTAATGATTAATGATTAATTATTAATATAGCCAGGGGCAACGCCCCAATGCCATATCGTGTCGCTGTCCAAGTACAACGGATACGCTTTCCGAAACGGATTGTGGAAATTAATAATTTTTGTTACCTTATGATTTTTTGACTTTTTTTATCCGTTTATTTCGAGTATCCGTTGTACTACTTTAATAAAATAAGTCAGCTATTCTTAACTTAATGGCATTGGGGGCAACGCCCTTGGCTTTAATAATCTTTAGCCACCAATCACCCATTACCAAACAGTATCAACAACAATGACTATCAAACAATCCACCATCAACATTATCGCAAGTACGGCATTTTTATTAATGGCGCTACTGTTAGGCGGCAGCGTTTATTTTGCCGATCAAGCCATCCAAGAAGAGCATCAAGTGGAAGCCCAACAAGCCAAGTTCAAACAACTGGGCATCGAACTGGCAGAAGCCTCCCACTCTCTGACCGAAGAAGTGCGTAAATTTGCGATCAGCGGCAACATCAAACACCTTCAAAATTACTGGAAGGAAATCGAAGTCACCAAAACCCGGGACAATGTCTTGGCTCGCCTCAAGGAATTGAAAGCCCCGCCGGAAGTATTCGACTTGCTTAACTTAGCCAAGCAAAATTCCGACGCACTGATTGCCACCGAAACACGCGCCATGCGCCTAGTCTTTGAAGCCCAAGAAATCATAAAATCCTCAATGCACCCGACTGTCGCGGCAATACAACTCAGTGACGAAGAAATCAAACTCAGTGCCGAGGACAAAATTAAGCTTGCCAGAGAAATCCTGTTTGATGTCCAATATGAAGCCGATCAGCACACTATCACAGAACCGATTGTACAATTTCAGAACCAGATGGATGCACAGGCAACGCGTCAAATTGAGGCCGCCAAACGCCAAACCGAAACCACTACCCTCGTCTTGGTTATCATGGTGTTCATGATTTTGATGAGTACCGGCACCGTGTTATGGTTTTTTCAAACGCAATTAAGCATCCCCATCGCCAAATATATCAGTGAGTTACAGGAACGCGATGCGACCGCGCTGGATTTTGCCTTAACGCCCACGGGTACGCTGGAATTGCGCTTATTAGCCAAGGCCTTCAATCAGCAATTTCTTATGAACCAACAGCAACTAAAGCAAAATCAACAACTCATTGAAGATATTGTCCAAGTATCTCAAGGATTAGCCCAAGGCAATTTGCACATTATGCCAAAAGCCGAATACCAAGGTGAATTCGCACAAATCAAGAACGCCCTAGAGACGATCTTGAGTATTCAACGGCAAGTGATTGAAGATATTGTAAAAATTTCTCAAGGCCTCGCCCAAGGCAACCTACATGTCGTGCCTCAAGCCGAATACCGAGGTGATTTCATACAAATCAAGAACAGTCTTGAAACGACCTTGACTAGCTTGCGACAAGTCATTGAAGATACTGTCAAAATGGCCCATGAAATTGCCAAAGGCAACTGGCACGTCATCCCTCAAGCAGAATACCAAGGCGACTTCGTACAAATCAAAGATGCCTTGCAATCAACGGCGGCCCAATTGGCCGAAACCACGGCCCAAAATACCGAACAAAATTGGCTCAAAAGCGGGCAAACCGAACTCAATGAGAAAATGCGCGGTGAACTGGATCAAAATACCTTAACACAAAATATCATCAACCAGCTTGCTGCGTACCTCAATGCACAAGTCGGCGTGTTTTTCTTAGCCGAAGGAGACCGCTTAAAATTAGTGAGTAGCTACGCCTACAAACAGCGCAACAATAACTACAACCAATTTAAATTGGGCGAAGGCCTCATTGGGCAAGCCGCCTTAGAGAAAAAAAGCCTTATTTTCACCCAAGCGCCTCAAGAACATATCAATTTATCTATCAACTCCGGCATGGGTGAATCTCCACCGCACGATATTTTTGTCTTGCCCCTGATTTATGAAAACCAAGTCATGGGTGTTTTGGAATTAGCCACCTCACGTCAATTCACGCCCATCGAAATAGAATTACTTGACGGCGTGGCCGACAATATTGCCATCAGTCTTCATACGGCCCAATCTCGTCTGCGTATGCAAGCAGTGCTAGAGGAATCTCAACAACTCACACGCACCCTGCAAACCCAACAACAAGAAGTCCTTGAAAGCGAAGAACGTATCCGCGCCATTGTCGATACCGTTATTGATGCCGTCATCACCATTGATAAACGCGGGATTATCGAATCCTTTAACAAAGCAGCCGAGCAAATCTTTGGTTACCCTAAATCTGAGGTGATTGGTCAAAATATCAAAATACTGATGCCAGAGCCTTATCACAGTCAGCATGATCAATATTTGGCCGACTATTTTAGGACCGGGCACGCCAAATTAATTGGCAAAGTGCGAGAATTGACCGGACAACGCAAAGACGGATCGCCCTTCCCAATAGAAATCTCCCTCGCAGAAATACAGGTGGGCGAACAATACATTTTTACGGGCATTGTCCGAGATATCACCAAACGGAAACAGGCCGAAAACGCGTTGCAAGAGCAACAAGAAGAACTTCGCACGGCCAATGAAGAATTACAAACTCAGTCAGAAGAATTACAAGTCCAACAAGAAGAATTGCGCCAAACCAATGAAGAACTTGAAGAGCGCACCAAAGAGTTAGAACGGCAAACCGACGAAATTCTTCAAAAGAATTTAGCACTGAAACAAAACCAAGCCGAAATGGAAAAGGCTAAGGGCGCTCTTGAGACTAAAGCTCAAGAACTGCAACTCGCGAGTCAATACAAATCCGATTTTCTCGCCAATATGTCCCATGAGCTACGCACGCCGTTAAATAGTCTACTCATACTCGCGCAACTATTAGCCCAGAACAAACCCGGCAATTTAGATGAGAAACAAGTAGAATATGCGCGAACCATTCACAGTGCCGGTGCTGATTTGCTCACACTCATTAACGACATCCTTGATTTATCCAAGGTAGAAGCGGGTAAAATTGAAATCCATCCCGAAGACCTATTGCTGACAGATTTGGTAGAGACAATTGAACAAAAATTCCGCCATATGGCAGAAGAAAAAGGACTGGCTTTCCAGATCACCGTGGCCGACGACTTGCCTTCAGCCCTGCACACCGACGCGCAACGGCTCCAACAAATCATCAACAATTTGCTCTCTAATGCCTTTAAATTCACTGAAAAAGGCGAAATTAAACTGGAACTAAAATCAAAATCCCCCCAACGGGAGATTTCGATTAGCGTCACAGATACAGGTGTCGGCATTCCCAAAGACAAACAGCAAGTGATATTTAAAGCCTTTCAACAAGCCGATGGCAGCACCAGCCGCCGCTATGGCGGAACGGGGTTAGGCTTATCCATCTCCCGCCAATTAGCACTACTTTTGGGCGGAGAACTCACATTAGACAGTGAAAAGGATAAAGGTAGCACTTTCACACTTGATCTACCAACGAAAAGTGTCGACAAAGCCTCAAAATCATCAGGAGAAACAGCCGAAGAAAGTAGCAACCAGGTTATTTCAAAACAGTTGGTTTATCAAAACGACAGAGACGACACCGTCGCCTCTCAGACAGCCCAAGAAACAACTCAAACGGCACCAACGCATCAACAACAAATGGCCGATGATAGAGCCAACCTGACAAAAACGGACAAATCCCTTTTAATTATTGAAGATGATCGAAAATTCTCTCGCATCCTCATAGAATTAGCCAGAGAAAAACACTTCAAATGTATCGTCGCCGAAGACGGTAAAACCGGCCTACAGCTTGCTGAACAATACCAACCCAATGCCATTATCCTCGATATTGGATTACCCCAACTGGACGGCTGGACAGTCATGGAAAGGCTTAAAGACAACCCAGAAACGCGGCATATTCCGGTGCATTTTATGTCCGCCTCTGATGAGAGTGGTTTGGATGCGAAAAAAATGGGTGCTATCGGCTACTTGCTCAAACCCGTCAATATGGAAGAAATCGGCAACGCATTCAAAAAGATAGAACAATTTCTAGCCAGTACGGTGAAAAACCTCTTAGTGGTTGTTGACAACAAAACGCACCAGATTCTCGGATTGATTGACGGAGGAGATATCCAAACCACGCTCGCCACAACCGTCAAGTCTGCCGCTGAACACCTGCACCGTGCCCAGTTTGACTGCATTATTTTAGACGTTGAAGTTGAACAAGGAACCAGCCTAAAATTGCTTGAACAACTACAAGATAAAGAAAACCTCTCCCAAATTCCAGTGATTATTTATGCTGAGCGCGAACTACTGCCGCAAGAAGAAACATTATTACAACGCTACGCGGACAACCTCACCGTCAAAACCGTGAGATCGCCAGAACGCTTACTAGACGAAGCCACCCTATTTCTCCATCAAGTGGAAGCCAACTTGCCCGCTGAAAAGCGCAAAATGCTCCATATGGTGCATGACAAAACGGCCATTTTGAGGCAGAAAAAAGTGTTGATTGTGGATGACGATATGCGTAACACCTTTGCCTTGATGACCGTTTTAGAAGACAACGATATGGAAGTCCTGATCGCTGAAAATGGCAAAGAAGCCATCGAATCATTAACTGAACATCAAGACATTGCCATTGTATTAATGGATATTATGATGCCCGAAATGGACGGATATGAAGCCATACAACAAATCAGAACACAACCACACCACCGTCAACTACCCATTATCGCCCTCACCGCAAAAGCCATGAAGGGCGACAAAGCCAAATGTATTGAAGCCGGCGCGGATGACTATCTCGCCAAACCGGTAGACACTGATAAACTCATTTCACTAATGCGAGTGTGGCTATATCGCTGAAAGGGAAAGGGTTCGCGTTTGTAGTAGGCGCTTCAGCGCCTAAGTCTATAGAAAAGCTTCAGCGCCTAAGCGCTTAAAGTTTGTAGTAGGCGCTTCAGCGCCTAAGTTTATAGTAAGCGCTTAAAGTTTGTAGTAGGCGCTTTAGCGCCTAAGTTTATAGTAGGCGCTTTCCCAAAAAAACGGGTCATTTTTATAAATAATTGATTTATAAAGTTTTTGGGACGACTAGAAAGGCCGTTCAGTAAAATCAATGAGTTACATTAATTACCCGGAAAAGGGGAATGCGCCCAGCGCCTACTACAAACGATAAACTTAGGCGCTAAAGCGCCTACTACAAACGTACACTTTAGGCGCTGAAGCGTTTATTATAGACTTGGGCGCTAAAGCGCCTACTACAAACGTACACTTTAGGCGCTGAAACGTTTATTATAGACTTGGGCGCTAAAGCGCCTACTACAAACGTACACTTTAGGCGCTGAAGCGTTTATTATAGACTTGGGCGCTAAAGCGCCTACTACAAACGTACACTTTAGGCGCTGAAGCGTTTATTATAGACTTGGGCGCTAAAGCGCCTACTACAAACGTACACTTTAGGCGCTGAAGTGTTTACTATAGACTTGGGCGCTAAAGCGCCTACTACAAACGTACACTTTAGGCGGTGAAGTGTTTATTATAGACTTGGGCGCTAAAGCGCCTACTACAAACGTACACTTTAGGCGCTGAAACGTTTATTATAGACTTGGGCGCTAAAGCGCCTACTACAAACTATAACTGATAATGCGAATTAAGGGTTGAATTAATTATTATGAAATCAAGGATTTCTAAAAGCTTCTGATTGAGAAGTTATAAAAAAAATATAACGCTCGCAAGTGACGCACGCAAGCTTATGTTAATATCTCTTGCGTCAAAGCGCGTCAAAGCGCGTTTATTTTATAGCCCATTCAATCGAGGTGCTATAAGGACTCGTTGTAATAAAACACCTACAAAAAATATGGATAATGAGGCGCAATTGGGGGCCATAACTTAATTTGAAACCATTCAAAACGTTTTATGGCCCCTAAATCAGGTAGTCTAAATAACCAGAAAATATCTCTTGCGTCAAAGCGCGTCAAAGCGCGTTTTTGAAAATAACGCACGCCTGTTACGCATGCAAGCGCAAGCTTATGTTGATGTCTCTTGCGTCAAAGCGCGTCAAAGCGCGTTTTCCACTTCAGTTGAATTTATAAGATTCAATTTAACCCTTAATTCGCATTGATAACTGATAACTGATATTACCCAAGAGGGCTAATGTGTTAATTGCAAAACCAGTAAATCTGCTTATTGTCGATGACAATGAAAAAAATCTCTTTACTTTGCACACCTTGATTGATGAATATCTTGACGTAAACATTTTTGAAGCTGATTCCGGTGTTGTCGCGTTAAAAATACTGATGAAACAAGCGGTGGACTTAATTATTCTTGATGTGCAAATGCCAAACATGGACGGTTTTGAAACGGCAAAAGCCATTCGCATGCGGAAAAAAAGTCAACACATTCCAATCGTTTTTCTCACCGCAGCTTACAAATCGGAAGAATTCCAACAAAAAGGCTATGCTATCGGGGCCGCCGACTATCTCACCAAACCAATTGATGCCTCACAACTCATTAACAGAATTCAAACTTATGTGCGTTTCATTGAACAAGATCGCCAGTATAAAATAGACTTGGAACGCAAAGTTAAGGAGCGCACGGCCGAACTCTCAAAGGCACGCTATGAATTAGAACAAAGAGTTGATGAACGCACGGCCGAATTGTTACTCGCTAAAAATAAAGCGGAACAAGCACAAAAGATAGCCGAGGACGCTAATCTCACGAAAAGTCAGTTTTTGGCAAATATGAGTCATGAACTCCGTACCCCGTTAAATGCCATCATCGGTTATAGCGAAATGCTACAAGAGGAAGCCGAAGATTTAGAACAAGAAGATTTTATCCCAGACTTACAAAAAATTCACGCGGCCGGCAAGCATTTATTGGGACTTATCAATGACGTACTCGATATTTCTAAAATCGAAGCTGGCAAAATGGATTTATTTTTTGAAACTTTCGATCTTGCCACCCTCCTTGACGAAGTCGTTTCTACCGTTCAACCACTGGTTGAAAAAAAGGCTAATACCCTAAAAATCATAAGGGATGACAACTTAGGCGACATGCACACTGATATCACAAAATTGCGTCAAATGCTTTTAAACTTAATCAGCAATGCCGCCAAATTTACCGAACAGGGTACGATTCGTCTTGAAGTCAAGCGTGATGACGATTGGGTGAATTTATGCGTGGCTGACAATGGCATTGGCATGACAGAAGAACAGCAGAAAAAAGTCTTTCAACCTTTTACCCAAGCCGACTATTCCACCACCCGCCGCTACGGCGGCACCGGCTTAGGCTTAGCCATTACCAAACAATTCGTGGAAATGATGGACGGCACTCTCAGTGTCGTAAGCGAATTTGGACAAGGCAGCACCTTCACACTCACTTTACCAGTACAAACCAAACATGCAGACACTCAATCGGTAACTCAACAACCCGTGTTATTGGATATGAATGGTGTTGTCCTTATCATTGATGACGAAGCCAACATGCGTCAGTCGCTTAAAAATGGCCTAAGCAAACTCGGTTACGCGGTAGCAGTGGCAACGAATGGAGATGAAGGTTTAAAATTAACCAAAAAACTCCGTCCCGATGGCATTTTTCTCAACGTCCAATTGTCTGATAGGGAAGGATGGCGAGTACTTTCTACTCTGAAAAATGACTCGCTCTTGGCACATATCCCAATAATTGTAATGACAGCCACCGAAGCCGATAAACAAAAAGGATATGCCATGGGAGCGACGGATTGCATTAACAAAATAGCGGTGCGTAGTCAATTAGCCGCGATTTTAGAAAAACACGCTATCGGTGATGACTCAACCGGTTTAGTCATGGTTATTGAAGATGATAAAATATTTCGTCACGATATTACCAGTCTCCTTGAAAGTCAAGGTTGGCGCGTATTACCAGCAGAAAATGGACAAGTGGCCCTAGAACAACTGACCCACAAAAAACCGGCTGTTATTATACTCGATTTAGCGCTACCCGTCATGGATGGATTTGAATTTCTGGCCCACTTACTGGACAATAATAAATGGCATTCAACGCCCGTTGTCGTACTGACTTCAACAGAGCTCTCTGCTGGAGAACAAGCACGTTTAAATAAACATGTAGAAACCATCTTTCAAAAAGACACTTACGATCAAGATGAATTAATCTTGCGTATTCGTCAACTCATTGCCAATGCTTCGACCTTACATAAGCATCATCAGGCAATACTCACAAACAATTTAGGTAGGTACCAAAGCGTTTTAAAACAGGTGTCCAAACTTTAGTTTGGTAGGCGGAGTCTAACGATAAATGGCTTATTACAAATTAAGGCGATAAATCGCCTACTACAAACGGGCCCCTGCCTACTACAAACGGGCCCCTGTCTTATTCCCAAAGAGGCGAAACATGTCAAGTACTGAAACGATAAATGTGCTTATTGTCGATGACAATCAAAAAAATATCTTTACCTTGCACACTTTGATTAAAGAATACCTTGATGTCAACATTTTAGAAGCCGACTCCGGCGCGGCTGCCCTAAAAATCCTGATGACACAACCGGTGGACTTAATTATTCTTGATGTGCAAATGCCCGACATGGACGGTTTTGAAACTGCACAAGCCATCCGCTCGCGGAAAAAAAACCAACACATTCCCATTGTTTTTCTGACAGCGGCCTACAAATCGGAAGAATTCCTGCAAAAAGGCTTTGCTATCGGAGCCGCCGATTATCTCACTAAACCGATTGATACTCCCCAATTAATCAATAGAATTAAAACCTATCTGCGCTTCATTGAACAAGATCGCCAACACAAGCAAGAATTAGAACAAAAGGTTCAAGAACGCACAGCAGAGCTGTCAGAAGCCAATCAATTGCTCAAACAAGAGATTATCGAGCGCAAACAAATAGAAGAGGCACTGAATCAAGAAATTGCTGAACGTCAGCGGATAGAAGAGGCCCTAAAACAGGCCAAAGAAGCGGCCGAAGCCGCCAGCCTTGCAAAAAGTCAATTTCTGGCTAATATGAGCCACGAACTGCGTACCCCTTTAAATGCCATCATGGGCTACAGTGAAATGTTAAAGGAAGATGCCGAAGACTTAGGACAAGACGATTTCATTCCCGACTTACAAAAAATTCACGCGGCCGGTAGACACTTACTAGGACTGATTAATGACGTGCTTGATCTCTCTAAAATCGAAGCGGGCAAAATGGACTTGTTTGTTGAGCGTATCGATCTCCAAATTCTCCTTACCGAAGTGATTGGCACTGTCCAACCACTGATAGAAAAAAAGGCCAATACCCTAAAAATAGAACATCCCAACGTGTTGGGAGAACTGCAGACGGACATGACCAAACTCCGCCAAATGCTGTTGAATTTACTTAGCAATGCCGCAAAATTTACTGAAAATGGTCTTATTCGTCTTGAAATCAACCACGAGGGCGACTGGGTCACTTTTTGCGTGGCCGATAATGGCATTGGCATGACTGAAGAACAAGTTCAAAAACTCTTTCAACCTTTTACCCAAGCCGACTCTTCCACCACTCGCCGCTACGGTGGTACCGGCCTAGGCCTCACCATTACCAAACAATTCGCAGAAATGATGGGCGGCACCATTCGAGTGGACAGCGAATTTGGGCAAGGCAGCACCTTAACAATTTCTTTGCCAATACAAACCAAACCACAAGAAGACGCAAAAGCCGAACCCGAACCTCCCGACTTATTAAAAGGAGATGGAATTGTCCTCGTCATCGATGACGATGCCACCGTGCGTGAAATGCTCAAAAAAGACCTCAGCAAACTCGGCTACGCGGTGGCAGTGGCCGCGAATGAAAATGAGGGTATAAAATTAGCTTACAAACTCCGCCCCGATGCCATTCTTCTCAATGTTCAGATGGCGGAGATGGAAGGATGGCGGATACTCTCTGCCCTCAAAAATAACTCACTCATGGCACACATACCAGTGATTCTAATTACCATGGAAGAGGATCAACAAAAAGGCTATGCTATGGGTGCGACGGACTGCCTTGACAAATCAGCAGTGTCTAGTCAATTAGGCGCGGTTTTAGAAAAATACCATATCGGTGAGGATTCCAGCGGTTTAATCATGCTTGTTGATGATGATGATGTGTTCCGCGAAAGCCTGATCCCTCTCATTGAAAAACAAGGTTGGCGCGTCTTCCAAGCCGAAAATGGACAAGTTGCCCTAGAACATCTTGATCATAAAAAACCGACCTTAATCCTGCTAGATTTGAATATGCCCGTGATGGACGGGTTTGAATTTATTACTCGTTTGCAAGCCAACGAAAAATGGTGTTCAACACCGGTTGTCGTACTGACGGCGAGAAATCTTAGCAGTGAAGAACATGCCCATTTAAACCCGCATGTAGAAACCATCTTTCAAAAAGACGTTTACGATAATGAAAATTTAATCTTATCCGTTCACAAACTTATATCAGATGCGGCCGCCGTGCGTGAAAAGCCTGAAGAAGCTCCAAAACACGAGTGGGAAACAGCATAACAAAGAAAGCAATTCGTACAAGATAAATCTTGTACTCCTGACAAGATAAATCTTGTACTCCTGACAAGATAAATCTTGTATTCCTGACAAGATAAATCTTGTATTCCTGATAACGGATAACTGATAGAGCACAACAATCCAATATGAACGAGACAACGACACCCAAAGACACGATTTTAATTGTTGATGATAACCCCACCAACTTAAAATTATTGTTTGATTTTTTAACCGAAGATGCCGGCTTTCGCGTATTAGTAGCGAGTTCAGGTCAATTGGGCCTCAAAATAGCGGCGCGTGCCAACCCCGATTTGGCCCTACTAGATGTGATGATGCCGGGCATGGATGGCTTTGAAGTCTGTCAAAAACTGAAATCACAAGAAAACACGCGAGATATTCCCGTCATTTTTATGACCGCATTGAATGACACAGACAGCACCGTCAACGCCTTCAAGCTAGGTGCGGCCGACTACATCACCAAACCGTTTCAGCAACAAGTCGTCCTAGCCCGTGTCAATGCCCACCTCACCCTTCGCAAGCAACAGCAACAACAACTGTTTAAGCAAAATCAGTTGCTCAAACAAGAAATTGGCGAGCGCAAGCAGATAGAGAAAACGCTAAAACAAGAGATTCTTGAGCGTCAGCAAATAGAAGACGCGCTCAAGTATGCCAAAGAAGCGGCCGAAACCGCCAACACCGCCAAAAGTAAATTTATGGCTAACATGAGCCATGAACTGCGTACCCCGTTAAATGCCATTATTGGTTATAGCGAAATGTTAAAGGAAGAGGCCGAAGATTTAGAACAAGAGGATTTTATTCCCGACTTGCAAAAAATTCAGGCGGCCGGTACACATTTATTGGGACTGATTAACGATGTACTCGATTTGTCTAAAATCGAAGCTGGGAAAATGGAATTGTTTATTGAACCTGTCAATATCGACACGCTCATCAACGAAGTGCTCAGCACGGTTCAACCACTGGTGGAGAACAATATTCTAGAAATAGAACGTCCCGACTTGTTGGGAGAAATGCAAACAGACCTCACCAAATTGCGCCAGATGCTGTTGAATTTACTCAGCAATGCCGCGAAATTTACCGAACAGGGTATTATTCATCTTGCTGTCAAGCGCGAGGGCGATAACATCAATTTTTGCGTGGCTGACAACGGCATTGGCATGACTGAAGAACAAGTTCAAAAACTGTTTCAACCCTTTACCCAAGCCGACTCTTCCACCACTCGCCGCTACGGCGGCACCGGCTTAGGCTTAGCCATTACCAAACAATTCACCGAAATGATGGGCGGCACTCTCCGGGTAGAGAGCGAATTTGGGATCGGCAGCACCTTCACGCTCTCATTGCCAGCACACGCTAAACCGCAGCACACCCAATCAGAAACCGAAATACCCGATTTGTTGCCGGGTGATGGGATTGTCCTTGTCATTGACGAAGAAGCACAAGTACGTGAAATGCTCAAAAATCACCTGAGCAAACTTGGTTATGCGGTAGCGGTGGCAGCCAATGAAGATGAAAGTCTCAAATTGGCATACAAACTCCGCCCCGATGCCATTGTTATCAATGTCCAAATGGCGGAGATGGAAGGATGGCAGATACTCTCCACCCTGAAAAACGACTCGCTCATGGCACACATCCCGGTCATTTTAATTACCATGGCAGAAGACAAACAAAAAGGCTATGCCATGGGTGCGACGGACTGCCTTGACAAATCAGCAGTGTCTAGTCAACTCGCCGCCATTTTAGAAAAATACCAGATCGGTGACGATTCCACCGATTTAGTCATGCTTGTTGACGATGATGAAACGCTCCGCGAAGGGCTAAGCTTTTTCATTAAAACACAAGGTTGGCGCGTCTTCCAAGCCGAAAATGGACAAGTGGCCCTAGAACACCTTGATCACAAAAAACCGAGCTTGATTTTGCTGGATTTAAATATGCCGGTGATGGACGGATTTGAATTCCTTACCCACTTACAGGACAACGAAAAATGGCGCTCAACACCCGTTATCGTCCTGACAGCGAAAAATCTAACGGCCCAAGAACAGGCCCATTTAAATCAACAGGTAGAAACCATCTTTCAAAAAGATGCCGACAATCAAGACAAACTCATTTCGTCTATTCACAAACAGATATCGGAAGCACAAGCCGCGCAAAAGCATGAAGAAGCGCCAAAACACGAATGGGAGATATAAGTCAATGCCATTAAGTTAAGCTTTTCGGTGAGGGCAACCATAAAGGATTGCCCCTACATTACATGACGGTTTGTAGGGGCAATCCCTTGTGGTTGCCCTTAATTTAATGGCATTGAGATATAAGTAGGTACGCATAAATCCTGAAGTTTGTAGTAGTCGCTTTAGCGACTGAAGTTTGTAGTAGTCGCTTTAGTGACTAGTACAGTAAAGCGGAAGTTTCGATACCACATCAGCCAACAGCTAAAGCAGTTGTCTAAAAGCTAAAGTAGGCTAAAGCCTACTAACCCTCTTGCAGTGCCCTTCAGGGTACTTAAGCTTTTAGACAACGGCTTTAGCCGTTGGCGTTGGGGTGGTATCGAAACTGGAGCGATCTTGCACTAGTTTGTAGTAGTCGCTTTAGCTTTGGACGAAGACGTATTTTTCGTCCAAAGCTGAAGCTTTGGACTCCAGTTAAATCTCCAAAGCTGAAGCTTTGGACTCCATTTAAATGATAACTGATATGAACACCACAACACCCAAAGAGACCCTGTTAGTTATTGATGACATACCTGAGCATGTGACATTCTTAGTTGAATTTTTAACGAAAGCCGGGTTTCAAGTCCTCATGGCTCAGGACGGGGAGCAAGGTATTCAAAAGGCTGAGGAAGCACATCCCGATTTAATACTACTAGATGTGTTGATGCTCGGCATGGATGGCTTTGAAGTCTGTCGGCGATTAAAGTCACAAGAAAACACCAAAGATATTCCCGTCATTTTTATGACAGCATTGGCTGAGATAGTCAATATAGTCAAAGGCTTTGAGCTAGGCGCGGCCGATTACATCACCAAACCGTTTCAGTCGGTAGAAGCCTTGGCTCGCATCAAAACCCATCTAACTCTTCGCAAACAACAGCAGCAACTTGCCAAGCAAAATCAGCAGTTGCAACAAGAAATCGCCGTCCGCAAACAGGCCGAAACAGCACTACAAGAAAGAGAGTGAATAGCCACAGGTGCAACCTGTGGTGAAGGCATCGAGACGCCAACCCCGAAGGGGTTGAATGTGAAACCTGTGGGTTTTGGCATCGAGGCACCAACCCCGAAGGGGTTGAATGTGAATAGCCACAGGTGCAACCTGTGGTAAAAGTGTCATAGATGCACCAACCCCGAAGGGGTTGAATGTGAATAGCCTTTCAGGCAAAAGTTTAGCTCCGCGAAACTTTTGCCTGAAAAGGTGAAACCTAGGGTAAAGGTAAGCGAGAGGCCCCAACCCCGAAGGGGTTGAATGTGAATAGCCTTTCAGGCAAAAGTTTAGCTCCGCGAAACTTTTGCCTGAAAAGGTGAAACTGTGGGTTTTGGCATCATCGATGCGCCAACCCCTTCGGGGTTGTTTTGGGTTTTTCCCCAGGTTTCACCAGTAGCTCTTTCACATTCAACCCCTTCGGGGGTTGTTTTGGTGTGTTTTTTCCCCAAGTTTCACTTGGGGCTATTCACATTTTACCCCTTCTGGGTAATTTTAGAACTGATAACTGATAACTGATCACTGAAAAACTGATCACTGAAAAACTGATAACTGAAAGAGATGAACAAAGATACCTTATTGATTGTTGACGATATACTTGCCAATGTAAAAATATTGCGTACTTTCCTAAGCAATGCCGGCTTCAACGTGCTAATTGCCGAAGATGGTAAAGAAGCTATCCAAGTCACCGAAAACGCACATCCTGACTTAATCCTGCTGGATATCATGATGCCGGGCATGGATGGTTTTAAAGTCTGTCGGCGATTAAAGTCCCAAGAAAACACCAAAGATATTCCCATTATTTTTATGACGGCGCTGACTGAGGTAGCCGATAAACTGAAAGGCTTTAAAATGGGAGCTGCCGATTACGTTACCAAACCGTTTCTGCAACAGGAAGTGCTTGCGAGAGTCAACGCTCACATCACGCTTCGCAAACAGCAACAGCAGTTACAAAAACGCCATAAGGAACTAGATGCGTTTGCCCACACGGTAGCACATGATCTCAAAAACCCTGTGGGTGCCATTATCAATCTGGCCGGTCTCTTTTTGGAAAAATATCCCGTCAACACACCCATAGATTCGGGTGGCATAAAAAAACTACAATTTGTAGAAAAAGCCGGACAACAGGCAATCAACACCATTGATGCCTTACTCACTCTGTCCGGGGTATCTCGACACGCCAACTTGATAATCGAACCGTTGGATATGTCTATGATCATTGATTCGGTTATACAGCAACAAATTGCCCATAAGGCGGAAGAATACCAAGCTCAGATCGACTTGCCCGATAGTTGGCCGATTGCACAGGGCTACGCCCCTTGGATTGGAGAAATTTGGGTGAATTACTTAACCAATGGCCTCAAATACGGTGGGCAACCGCCTCAGTTGACACTTGGGGCAGACACGCAAAGCGATGGAATGATACGCTTTTGGGTGCGCGACAATGGTAAGGGCCTCTCTGAAGAAGAAATCGCCCAATTATTTACCCCATTTACTCGCCTACACAACCAACGGGCGGAAGGACATGGGCTAGGCCTTTCAATTGTACGACAAATTGTAGAGCGTCTGGGTGGACAAGTCGGCGCTGAAAGTGAAATCGGTCAAGGTAGTTTTTTTTATTTTACCTTGCCTGCTTATAATGCTGTACAAAAGAGGTAATACATGACTTTCGGGTATCCAAAAATCTGTTGCATTAAAATGATAACGATTTATTTGGAGCAAATATTATCAGGGTTTGGTGAGTCCATTCTCTTTTCAATTTACCCGAAAGTCATGTCATAAAAAAACGACAAGGATTGTATGCTTATGAAATAATTTTATGGCGAAGGATTTTATCCCATCATAAACAACTATACGGCTTTATCCGTTATAACGAATCTGCCTGTAGTAGCCAACAGCTAAAGCAGTTGTCTGAAAGCGAAAGTCCCCTAAAGGGGACTAAATAAATAATTATCTGAATATCTCTAGTTACGGCTTTATCCGTTATTATAACGAATCCTTGTAGTTGTTACGGCTTTATCCGTTATTATAACGAATCCTTGTAGTTACGGCTTTAACGAATCGGCCTGTAGCCAACAGCATCAGCCGTTGTCTGAAAGCGAAAGTCCCCTAAAGGGGACTAAATAATTATCTGAATATCTCTAGTTACGGCTTTATCCGTTATTATAACGAATCCTTGTAGTTGTTACGGCTTTAAGGAATCGGCCTGTCGTTACAGCTTTAAGGAATCGGCCTGTCGTTACGACTTTATCCGTTATTATAACGAATCCTTGTAGTTACGGCTTTAAGGAATCGGCCTGTCGTTACGGCTGGAAATTACCCAATACCAAAAAGGTGCTATATGCCAAATACTAACTCTATTAACGTACTCATTGTCGATGACAATAAAAATAACCTATTTACTTTACATACCCTAATCAAAGAATATCTTGAGGTTAACATTTTAGAAGCCAATTCCGGCTCGGCTGCCTTAAAAATACTGACTAAAACAAAGGTTGACTTAATTATTCTTGACATACAAATGCCCGACATGGACGGTTTTGAAACCGCAAAAGTCATCCGCTTGCGCAAAAAAACTCAACACATTCCCATTGTCTTTCTCACAGCCGCTTATAAAGCAGAAGAATTCCAACAAAAAGGCTTTGCTATTGGGGCCGTCGATTATCTCACCAAACCGATTGATCCTCCCCAATTAATTAGCCGCATTCAATCCTACGTGCGTTTCATTGAACAAGATCGCCAGCATAAACAAGAACTGGAACGCAAAGTTCAAGAACGCACGGCCGAATTGCTCAAAGCCAATCAGTTGCTAAAACAAGAGATTGTCGAGCGCAAACAAATAGAAGCCGCACTGAAACAAGAAATTATCGAGCGTCAACAAATAGAAGAAGCACTCAAATATGCCAAAGAAGAGGCCGAAACTGCCAACCTTGCCAAAAGCCAATTTATGGCGAATATGAGCCATGAACTGCGTACTCCTTTAAATGCCATCATTGGTTACAGTGAAATGTTAAAAGAAGAAGCTGAAGATTTGGAACAGGATAATTATATTCCCGACTTGCAAAAAATTCACGCCGCCGGTAAACACTTATTGGGACTCATTAATGACGTACTCGATCTGTCCAAAATCGAAGCGGGTAAAATGGACTTATTTATTGAGCCGGTTGATATCGAAATTCTCCTTAGCGAAGTCACTAGCACCATTCAACCACTGGTGGAAAAAAATGCCAATCGCCTAGAAATAGAACGGCCCAACGTTTTAGGAGAAATGCAGACAGACATGACCAAATTGCGCCAGATGCTGTTAAATTTATTAAGCAATGCGGCCAAATTTACCGAAAAGGGCATCATTTGTCTTGATATAAACCATCAAACCCGAACCGACAGCGACGACTGGGTAACTTTTTGTGTGGCTGACGACGGCATTGGCATGACAGAAGAACAACAACAAAAACTCTTTCGGCCGTTTACTCAAGCGGACACCTCGACAACCCGCCGCTACGGCGGCACTGGCTTAGGCCTCACCATCACTAAACAATTTTCCGAAATGATGGGCGGCACTCTCGAAGTAGAAAGCCAATTTGGGTTCGGTAGCCGATTCAGCATTTCTTTGCCGCTACAAGCCCAGGTGACACAGATTGATACGCCATCTAAACCAGAAACATCCGCGCTAGTGGGAAACGGGATTATCCTAGTCATTGATGACGATGCCAGTGTGCGTGATTTACTTAAAAATAACCTAAGCAAACTCGGTTACGCGGTGGCTTGTGCCGCCGATGGGCCCGAAGGCCTTAAATTAGCTAACAAACTGCGGCCCGATGCCATTTTGCTTGACGTGCAAATGCCAGAAATGGACGGCTGGCGGATACTCTCCATGCTCAAAAGCGACTCACTCCTAGCACCCATCCCAGTCATTATGATTACTATGGAAGAAGATCAACAAAAAGGCTATGCTATGGGGGCGACGGATTGCATTGACAAAACCACGGTGCATAGTCAATTAGCCGCGATTTTAGAAAAATACCATATCGGTGATAACTCTACCGATTTAGTCATGGTGGTTGATGACGATAAAATAACCCGCGAAAGCCTAACCGGCCTCCTCGAAAGTCAAAATTGGCGCGTCTTCCAAGCTGAAAATGGACAAATTGCCCTAGAACACCTTGAGAATAAAAAACCCGCCTTGATACTGCTCGATTTGAATATGCCAGTGATGGATGGATTTGAATTTCTTGCCCACTTACAGCAACACGAAAAATGGCGTTCCATACCCGTTATGGTACTGACAGCGAGAAAACTCAATGCTGAAGAACAAGCGCATTTAAATCAACATACAGAAACCATTTTTAAGAAAGAAGCCTACAATCAAGAAGAATTAATCCAGCATCTTCATCAACTGATTACCGACTCATCGACTGGCACTTTGGTTGGAGTCCAAAGCTTTAGCTTTGGCAGTGCCAGGGGCGGTGCCCCTGGCTATATTAATCTCGCCCCGTTGGGGCTATAAGTAATGAATCATAAATTTTCGGGTATTTTGCCGAAGTCGAAAGGGCAACCATAAAGGAAGGGCAACCATAAAGGATTGCCCCTACAAGAACAAACGATATTGTAGGGGCAATCCCACGTGCAAAGCCCTTCTATTAAAATACCTGAAAATTTATGCAGGGGCGGTGCCCCTGGCTATATTAATCTCGCCCCGTTGGGGCTATAAAGTAACTAGGGGCGGTGCCCCTGGCTTTATTAATCTCGCCCCGTTGGGGCTATAAGGTAGCCAGGGGCGGTGCCCCTGGAGCTAAGCGTACCTACGGCCCAAATTTGGGACTTTTTCAAAAGTAACCCCCTCGCCTAGTGCTCTGTCAATGTTCTATTGACGGGTAACAGTTTTAACTTGGCACTGCTAAACACTCTCTGGCACTGACTCCTGCCAAACTAAAGTTTGGACGACTGCCAAACTAAAGTTTGGACGACTGCCAAACTAAAGTTTGGACTCCTGTTTGAGAAACTACTGGAGATAAAACGAGAGGCGTAAAAAAATCAGATGATTTTTTATTCATTATTTATATTATGATTGTTTAAGTTGATGCGTATGGGATACGCGCTGCGATATCCGCCCGACATTTCTACCACCATAATTATTAGTAACTACTCAGCCCCAACGGGGCAAATTAATTATAGCCTGGGGCAACGCCCCAGGACAGATGTTTATTGACGACTAAGCCCTGAAAGGGCATCTTAAAATTCGTTCATCGCCCTTTCAGGGCTTGTTCGTTGTTATGTTGTTTCCCAGGGCGTTGCCTTGGGCTTTAATAAAACGCCCTTTCAGGGCTGGCTGAGTAGTTACAATTATTAATTGAATTCCATTTGATGAGGATGGGCGGTAGGGATG
>Ga0190315_1000364_pt1 | contig 24483 bp, 17 predicted proteins | sample 48701101_MG_FD_161673 | JGI IMG/M metagenome (GOLD analysis project Ga0190315, IMG submission 161673) | Hydrothermal vent sediment bacterial communities from Southern Trench, Guaymas Basin, Mexico - 4870-11-0-1_MG | ecosystem: Environmental > Aquatic > Marine > Hydrothermal vents > Sediment ...
CAGGATCTTGATGAGTATTGGAATTATCACCTCCATCAAGAGTATCAAAGAAATCATTTGGCCAAATTTTCTAACTTACCAGAAATATTACGATCTTTGTCGTAGTAAAGTGACTGCACCCAATTGAATTATCGTACAGGTATTTGATATGCCTCAATATTTTTATCGTGATTATAAAGCAAAATGTCAGGTGAATATCACTGTGCCTATTTCCCACTCTCTCTATCAAGTTGCTATAGATTTTAACAATAGCCCAAGTTTCACCTGAAAAAAATCACAAGTTTTACATCCTTGGGGTTGGCACTTGACTCACTATTGGCTTGCTGGCAAAGAGAACTTATTTATGTATAACAATTTGATTGACAAATGATGGGGAGATAAAGGTAAAAGCAGAGGGGGGAAGGAAGCAAGAAAGGATTAATGAAGAACTAAATAGAAACAGGATGTCCGATCTTATCCATTAAAACCTAACTATACTTAGCATCGTCATAAGGTCGCGATTACTTTGAAAGTCAGGTGGTGGTGACTAACCAAATATATCTAATAGCATCCCAATCTGTGGAAAATAGGGTATTTGCACTGAGGGGCAAAAGCGCAAATTGTGAACGAGGCAAAAGTTTTGCGCGCAAAACTTTTGCCTCGTTCGGTGGACAGTATAACCAGGATTGTTTATGAAAGGATTTAACCCTAACGAGGCGTTGTTGCATAAATCAGAAATATTATTTAATAATCAATGAGTTACTATTTTAGTCTCATGACTTAAAATTGTTTTAAATCAATAACTTACTAATATTTAGGCAACAACGCCGTCTATATAGGCAAATAATTGATTATTAAGGGATTTAATTGTTAGGCCGTATAGCAATAACATTTCTTTTTAAATCAACGGTTTACAAAAAAAAGTGATCATCGAGTCTATAATAAATAATTAATATGAAATTATAGAGTTTGTTCAATAATCTGTTGGCCTAATAATCACTTTATATCAAGAATATCAAGCTTTTAAGAACAGGTTTCTTATACTGCATTTTTTGCGTGCAAAAATTTTTGCGGAGAATTGATACGATACGCGCTGATGAAACGACAAGTTATCAGCAATGCAACAGCGGGAAAAATGACTTGATATGATTTGACAAGTTGAAGGGGTTATCAGAGAGATGACGTTCCAAAATGGTATTTTACGCAAAAGTTTTTGCGCGCAAAAACTTGTTCAAGCTAAAGTTTCGCTAAGCTAAATTTTAGCCTGAACGCGTGAAATGTTGTCTGTTTACGCACAAGGCGCTACAGCGGCCATTATGATTCTTGGGATAGTAGTGTATTTTGTGATGTGCTGCATTTTCTACAAAAACTCATTCCACTCACAAGGGCAGACACACAAGTTTGCCCCCTACAAAGACGTTATTTTGTCGATTTTCTGTAGGGGCAAACCTGTGTATTTGCCCTGTGAAATTATTTTTCTGAAGGGGACTTTGAAAATTGTGCCATGCGAAGGGCAGTTTAAGTTGCCCAAAAAAAGGCTAGAAAACCTATAAAATAAATCTGAACTGATGAACTTATTTTTGAACAAAAGTATATTTGTGAACGGCGTTGTTGCCTAAATATTAGTAAGTTATTGATTGAAAACAATTTTAAGTCATGAGACTTAAATAGTAACTCATTGATTATTAAATAATATTTCTGATTTATGCAATAACGCCTATATAGACACTCAATCTATGACTGCCGCAAAGCCAAATAACATCAAAAACTTAATCATCAAATATATATAGGCATCCTAAATGATTTGTAAATTTGATCCAACGATTTTAAACACTTTCAGGCAGATTTTCTATCACGAATCATTTAGGAGCACTATAGTCCCCTTTTAGGGGAACTTGAACTTTTAAACCTTTGTGTCAACCTGTTAGCTTATTAGTTATTAGAGTTGTCCGAAAATAAGGGTTTTGTGAATTTCACGATTTGTATTTATTAATTACGCCAAAAATTTATTTACGGACAAGTCTATTCTTTAACCTTCAGCCTTTTTGTTGTTCGAGGGAGAACTGTAACTTTTCATAAAAATAGCTCGGTGAATATCACCTAAGCTGAGCATTCCAACCAATTTGTTCCCATCAGCGACAGGAATACGGCGAAAGTTGTTCCTTGCCATAATTGAAACCGCTTTCAAAATGGGCATATCTGGTCTCACCGTCATAACGTTACTAACCATCAGATCGGCGGCTTTCAACGGCAGGATTTTTTTGTAATCGTCTTCCATGGCCTCAAAATCAAGACTACCCATGTTTTGCAGCATGATATCCTTAATGTCGGGGAACAAATAACGCAAAACATCTCGCTCGGCGAGTATACCAACCAATTGATTGTCTTCCTTAACCACAGGTAAACCACTGAAACGCTTAAGACACATAAGAGACGCAACCTCTTTCAAGCTGGTTTCAGGCGTGATCGCTTCAACCGCACGGGTCATAATTTCTTCTACACGCATATATATTTTCCTTACAAGAATGATGAAATTAACCCTATAATATATAGAAATTAAATCAAGTTTTAAATCGCAATTTTATATCTGCGATTTTATAATTACAATGGATGAAAGAAAATGCAATTAGAATTCATAATGAAAAATGAACTAGACATCTCAAATAACTTTTAATCAGGATTGTTTTATAATTACATTGATTTGACCTGATTCTACTTTCTAGCGAGTACTTTGTCAGCCTTCTTTTGTCGGGTATGGTGGATTTAAAAGCACTTCTTCCCTAACATTAAGCGACAAAATAAAAATGACAGAGTACTGGTAAGTACTGAACCCTAAATTTTGAGGTATTTTAATAGAAGCAACCAGGGGCTCGCGCGTGGGATTGCCCCTACGAGCCTTATGTCTGGGCAATCCCTTGTGGTTGCCCTTTGTCCTAAAATACCTGTTTATTTGTGCTTCAGTACTTAGCATATCAAATAGACTCGTTCATACCCATTTTTTGAAAATCAGTGGAACTGAATGGAAGCTTCACTAAATCATGAACAAAAACCGAATCAGCGTTCTATTTTTTTAGATTTTCCTCATAAACACTGATTTTCAGTTTAACATCCCGCGCCCACTACACCTTTTTTTGAAAATTTCAAATATACTCCTCGCCTTTTCGTTTCAAACCAATTGATTTGCGATTCATGCCTTTATTTTAAAGGCACCTTCTTGAAAAATTCCTCAAGGCTACCCCGGGTTATTCGTTTATTTGGCGTAGCTTCCCTTCGCTTCCTAATTCGTTGTACTCTATTTACAACCTATTGCCTTGCAACTTTCAGAATGGATTGACAAAAATAAGTAACACTCCCTAAAATGCTTGAGTATTTAAGCTGATAACGGATAACGGATAACGGTTACCAAGGCATAAAACCGTTAGCAAACGACATCGGGCGCGAAAAATTCGATAGACTATGATTCATCATCGTCAAATCTCGCCACATTTGATCGGTTGCGCTTGTCATCTGACGCATGGACTGAGTCATATTTTGCATCGAGTCATCCATAGTCAAAATAGATTTATCCATACTGCTAATGGATAAATCCATCCGCCCGATGGAACTGTCCATCCGCGTCATTGACTTATCCATATTCACCATCATCTGATCGATGTGCGACAACGAGTACACCATCTCCCCCATCGATTCATCTATGACTTTCATATGTTGTAGCATTGGCTCCATGGTATTCAATTTACTTGATATGTCGGTCATGGTACTGGTCATAATTTGAACCTGTCCCGACATAATTTGAACTTGTTCAGCTAACGAAGTGATACTATTAGTCATCGTTTCCATGTGTCTCCCCATATTTGAATCCATGCTACGTGCCATAGAGGACATATCACCCGTTAAACTGTAAATCAGAAAAAAACCATAACCCGCCAATACCACAAAAGCAAACATAGCCGGGTAAACAATAATTTCCCAACGTCGCGTACTTTGCTGAAAATTTTGAACAAATTGCTCCATCTGACCCTTGCTAATAGCCGCACCGCACTCCATTATTTGTTGCGGGTTTTGCCTTATGGAAAACGGTATTTCAGTGCCTCGTTGCCCGGTTGTAGTTGTTGTAGCCATAATAGGTGCTCCTTGGGTAAAGTGTTGTAACTTGTGGCCTAGATCGACATTTCAACAACCCTCTCATTTTAAAATTGTTTATTAGAGTTTATACCGTATTTAACACAACTCATTGATATGAATTGAATTTTTTATTTTAGAACAATCATAAAATCAAGGCGTTAAGTTAAATTTAATAGGTATAATAGTCTATTGAAAATCTCTTAAAAAATGATGAATCCCAAACAGAAATCTAAAAACAGGTGACCCATCGCCTCAAGGCGATTAACCCAAAAAACGTACAAAAGAAGGTTTTTTGCCTAACTAGAATGGCATTGACCCACCGCGTCAGGACTTGCCCAAAAGAGATTCTAAGCCAAGTTAACCTAAGTTACAGCCGACAGACAAGTTTTAGACCCCACTGTCAGGTTGACCAGTTTTTTGACTGGTTTTAATATTCCTCACGAAAGAATGACAAAACGTAGCACTGAGACGATACAACGTTTTTTTAAAGTCAACAAACTTTTTCAGTTGATATTAAACGGGTTGATTATGAGTCTATAGTCAGAAAATAGGCGTACAAACTTGAGTGCCCCTCAATCAATAGGCGTACAAACTTGAGTGCCCCTCAATAAATATATAGATTTTGAATAAAAAATTTATCTGAAAAGCGATATATCGCTATTTTAATTTAATTAATCAGGGCCTGAATTAGCTTTTTGATTGATTTTAAACTCAATAATTGCGGATGAACAAAATCCGTTGTACTTTCAGTATAATAGACATTATACCGATTTAATTTAAGTACTTGATTTTATTAATTTTTATAAAAATAAAAATAAAAAATCAACTGGTTACGTTAAATCGGTATAAACTCTAATAAAATCTTGAACTCGCTTAAGCTGTTAATGAAAATCAAAGTGATGTTGACACCACACTTTTTCACACCTAAGTCTCACACATCCTTCACCTCTGTTTGTCAACTCTCGTCATTAACGTCTTATTATATATTATATTAATATTTCATTATATAGTTATATAATCGTTTTTTAGCAATAGTGTACTCAACGATTTCAATCAAAACCTTAGTCAAAGGCAAATTAATTCAGGTTTATTTCACAATCTGAGTTATCATTTTGCCATCGCCCTCTTTATAATAGTCTGCTATAAATCTTAAAAGAAAATTAATGTCAATGCGACTAGCTTAAATTGATTAAATTAAATAATGTCAAATCAATAGGTTATCTAAATAATCCTGATTGAAAGTGATTTTAACATTTTATGTTCATTTTTCATTCTTAATTGTTAATGTTCATTTTTCATATTTTATTTGTCATTCTTAATTACATATTAATATTAATAATATTTGGAGAAATTCATGGCTACACAATCGCCTCTTCAAGAACAACCTCTGAAAAATGCACTAGACGTTTTTATTCAAACAGCAAACATGGAAGAAGGTCTTCAAGTTCTTCAACGCTATCCCGAATTACTCAGTGATCAAGCTGATCTGCTATTGAGTTCAATTATACACAGTGCCCGTCAACAAGGCCATGAAGGCACGGCACAGGCACTTGATGAACGTCGTGATTTTATACGAAATGTGCGGCAAGAAACAGAAGGTACAAAGAGTTGTGAATTGTAAATTCCGTTATCCGTTATCCATTATCCGTTATCCGTTATCCTATTTTTGATTGATTAAATTATTTATTAATTAACGCTGATTTGACTGATTATCCTGATTAACGTTGATCAGTGATCAGCGTTAATCAGTTTTATCATGACAATCAGCGTTCTACTTTTTTTTCAGCAGTGAAGGCATTTAGTACAACGGATGATCTCGCGAAGCTCAATAATGAAGTTGATCGAGCGAAGCTCGTTAATGCGTTTAGGGGAATAAACGCATTTATTAGTGATAACTAATTTCTTTGCCCCCGTTTTTGGGCGCAAAAACTTTTGCCTGGAACTGATAACGGGTGCGATTAAAAGTGTGGGGGAGATCATCCAAAATAAATTTGGAACGAAGACACTGGATTTTTTGGAGTCCAAAATTTATTTTGGATAACTTTTTATGCCTTGATTTGGTTTGACTCCCGCACTTTTAATCGCACCCACTGATAACGATTCTATAGAAAAGAAATACCCTAAGACTGTAAAATTTTGTTTGTTTTTAACCTTAAAAATATGGAGCTTATATAATGTTTCAAGGTAGTATGGTAGCACTGGTTACACCTATGAACGAAGATGATAACCTTGATGAGGCCAGTTTGCGCCGTTTAGTGGATTATCATATAGACAATCAGACTGATGCGATTGTTGCCGTCGGCACAACCGGAGAGTCAGCGACACTCAACCATGATGAACACTGTGAAGTGATTCGCATTGTCGTTGAACAAACGGCCGGTCGTGTGCCCGTGATTGCCGGAACCGGTTCTAATTATACCGCTGAAGCCATTCAGTACACCCGTTGTGCTGCTAAGGCTGGTGCCAATGCCTGTTTACTCGTCACACCCTATTATAATAAACCAACGCAAGAAGGCTTATATCAACATTATAAAAAGATAGCCGAAGCCGTTTCCATTCCCCAACTGCTTTATAACGTTCCAGGCCGCACCGCCTGCGACATGTTACCCACAACCGTCAAGCGTTTATCGGAAATAGACAACATCATTGGCATTAAAGAAGCCGTCGGTGACACAGCGCGAATGCGCGAATTGCTCGCCTTTTCCAATGAACAATTTGCCATTTACAGTGGCGATGATCTCACCAGTTTAAAATTAATGCTACTGGGTGGCAAAGGGGCCATTTCAGTCACAGCCAATGTCGCCCCAAAAGCCATGCATGAAATGTGTCAACTGGCTATCGCCGGGAATACAAAAGATGCAGAGGCGATTAATCAACGTTTAATGGGATTGCATCAAAAATTATTTGTCGAAGCCAACCCCATTCCCGTCAAATGGGCCGTGCATACAATGGGTTTAATTCCCCCCGGCATTCGTTTACCCCTAACTCCCCTATCAGAACAGTATCATGAAGTTGTCAAACAAGCCATGATACAAGCACAAGTGCTTTAATTATCCATCAGATTATGTTAAGTCACACAAAAAGAGTCATCTTATTATTGCTGTTAACTGTTTTATGGGGATGTAGTGCAACTGTCAAATATCTTGATGCCAATTGGGCGGACAACAAAACGGTTTACGACAAAAGTCAACAGCTTCCCCCTTTAGAAATTCCGCCAGAGTTGAGTGAATCATCGGATCATGCGGACGCACTCCCAAAACGGGGGAGTGTTCCCTCTCCTTATCGGGATAAGAGTGAAGAAGAATCCAATTTACCACTCCCACTCTAAGGTAATCACTATGTCACGCTTTTTAAAAACGGCCCTTGGCTCCTTGCTTATCAGTGTGATAGGGGGATGTAGTAATCTTCCCAATCACAACGCTGATTACAAAAATAGCACAACAGCGCCCTCCCTAGAACTGCCACCGGATTTAATTGGTTCAAGCAAAATTGATGAACAACTGGTTGTCCCTGAAATCAGCAAAACAGCCACTTATTCTGACTACAGCAATAACAAAACGCGGCCATTGCCCGTGCAACCCGGTATAGATGTTTTACCCCAGTCAAAGCAAGTAAAAATCAAACGCGATGGCCGTACCCGTTGGCTGGAAATGCAAGGAAAGCCAGATAGCCTTTGGACCAAAGTCAAACAATTTTGGCTAACAAATGGTTTTCAGTTGAAAATTGACAATCCCCAAATCGGCATCATGGAAACAGACTGGGCAGAAAATCGTGCAGATATTCCTCAAGATGGCATTCGTAAATGGTTAGGCAAAGTTTTTGATACCGTCTATTCAGCATCAACCCGCGACAAATTTCGGGTACGTTTAGAACGCGGCAGCGTCGCGGGTACAACAGAACTTTACCTCACCCATCAAGGTGCAGAAGAAGTCGCCAAAGGCAAGGACTGGGAGTGGCAAGGCCGTCCATCTGATCCAGAACTAGAAGCAGAAATGATCAATCGCCTGATCGTATTTTTTGGCGTAGAGAAAGCACAAGCTGACACCCTGTTAGCAGAAAATAAAATCGAGCCCGCCTCGCGTGCTCAATTGATAGACACTCAAGCAGGGCATAAAAGCTTAATTGTTCGTGAAGACTTTGAACACACTTGGCGACGCACAGGATTGGCATTAGATCGTGTTGGATTTACAGTCGAAGATCGTGATCGAACACGCGGTATCTATTTTATCCGTTATATTGATCCAGATGCTGACAAAGGATTTTTAGGTGGATTATTTGGAGACAAATCCACAGCGCCAGAAGAATATATCATCAGTTTGATAGATCACTCTCCAACAACGCACATTGTGGTTAAAGATAACAGCAACAAAATTGTGCAAAACAAAACAGCCGAAAAAATATTAATGCTACTACAAGAACAACTTCAGTAATGTAGGGTGGGTTCGAGGTTAAAGTTTTTGCTAAACAAAAATTTTAACCTCGATACGTGTTTTGGTTGCCCACTGATATAAAAAAAAGCCCTCAACCCTGAAAGAGTTGAATGAATTTTCCCTTTTAACCCCCATCTGAAACGCCCGCTTCCTCAAAAGAGGCCATGTCATTCAAAAAATTCACCGCGGCATGAATGATTGGAAAGGCTATCGCTACACCTGTACCTTCTCCTAATCGCATTTCCAGATTGCACACAGGAGACGCTTTTAAATTTTCTAAGAGCTTTTGATGCCCTTTTTCTTGGGATTGATGAGTGAAAATGCAATAATCTAAAAGATTTGGATATAATTTCAAGGCAACTAACAGGGCCGCTGTTGCAATAAATCCATCGACTAATATTAACATCTTTAACTCTGCTGCTTGTAAATACGCGCCAACCATCATAGCGATTTCAAAACCGCCAAATGTGCGTAGCACAGTCAAAGGGGATTTTGTGATCTTTCGATTAGCAACAGCCTGTTTTAATACCTTCAATTTATGCTGAATCCCGGTTTCATCTAAACCCGTACCGCTACCAACACATTCTTCAAGTGATTTATCAGTCAACAAGTGCATTAAAACCGCAGCAGATGACGTATTACCAATCCCCATTTCACCAAAACCGATAGTATTACAACCGTCTGCCTGAATCTGAGTCACGATTTCAGCCCCTTTCTCAATAGCTTGTTCACAAGCGTATTCACTCATCGCCGCTTCAATCAAAAAATTTTTAGTACCTAAACCGATTTTTGCATTAATTAACAGAGGATGCGCCGCAAAATCAAAGTTGACACCCGCATCAACGATTTTCAAAGCAATCTCATGTTGCTTAGCCAATACGTTGATCGCCGCACCGCCTGACAGAAAATTAAAAACCATTTGATACGTCACAGCTTGTGGATAAGGGCTAACACCTTCCGCCGTAATACCATGATCCCCTGCAAAAACGACAATAGTCGGTTTTTCAATGCTTGGCGTGAGTGTATTTTGTAAACAACCAATCTGTAAAGCAAGGGTTTCTAATCGCCCTAATGCACCTAATGGCTTTGTTTTATGGTCAATTTTATGTTGTAATTCACCAGCCTTATCTTTGGATATCGCTTTAATATTGAAATTCATAATCGTTATCAATGTAGAGTGGCGTTTGTATTCCAAGCAAAAGTTCTGATTGTAATGGTTTTTGGGAACACCATTAAATAATGAGGCTTTTTTTTATTTGAATAAAACCCGTTATAATCAGAAAAAATTCGATGATTGAAAGTGATTTAAACTGTTTTAGGAAGTTCCAAAAAAATAATTATCCCAAAAGGCAATTCAAGCCGGTTTGTTTAATTTCTCTCATTCTCTGCGGCTCTGCGGCGAAGCTGGAGCCGACAGTTTGTTACAAATTATTTGTGTGCATAGAGTAGCCCTGCGGGATAATTTATTTTTTTGATATTCCTTAGTTCATTTTTAATTGATAATTGATAATTGATAACCCAATGAAACAAGAAATCCAAATCTTTTTTACCGCCTTAATGTTTTTCACGCGCCTACCCTGCCCTCAAAAACTAGACTATTGTGAAGAGTATTTAAATCAATCCACAAAATATTTTCCCCTAATCGGTTGGATTGTCGGTGGCAGTGCCGCGATTGTCTTTTTTGTCAGCCATCTGATCTTTCCAATCTCAATTGCCATCCTATTCAGTATGATAGCCTCCATTTTAATCACTGGCGCTTTTCACGAAGACGGTTTTGCCGATGTCTGTGACGGCTTTGGTGGTGGATGGACAAAAAAGCACATATTAGACATTATGAAAGACTCACGCTTGGGTACCTATGGCGTGACAGGCCTCACCTTGATTTTAGTCTTAAAATTCTCAACGATCCAAAGCCTACCCATTGAGATTATACCTATCATCTTGATCGCAGGGCATAGCCTCAGTCGATTTGCCACCTCGATTGTCCTATTGATTTCTCAATATGTGCGGGATAATGATGATAGCAAAGTCAAACCCGTGGCAAAAAAATTATCTCCAACAGCCTTCATCATAGCCGGTTTTTTCGGTATTGCCCCCTTATTAGCCTTACCCAGCTATGCTTGTTTACTCGCGATAATCCCCGTTGTTTTAATGGCCTTATATTTAACGCATTTTTTTAACCAAAAAATCGGCGGTTATACCGGAGATTGTCTTGGTGCCACTCAACAAATAACAGAAATGGTTTTTTACCTCAGCATGGTGACCGAATTTTGGACATTTATTTAATCAGGCATACTCAAGTTAAAGTCGATAGCGGCATTTGTTATGGACAAACCGATGTCGCTTTAGCAGACGGTTTTGCAAATGAATTTCAACGCATTCAAACGCAAATACCAACCCTACCAGAAAACACTCTGATTATCAGCAGCCCCTTGCAACGTTGTTTACAACTGGCTAACACATTAAATAATAATGGCAACCATCCCATCATAATAGAACAACGTATTATAGAACTCAGTTTTGGAGACTGGGAAATGCAAAACTGGCATGATATCGATCAAACTCTCTTACAAACTTGGACAGCAGCTTATGTCAATATGGCACCACCAAATGGCGAAAGTTTTCAAACCTTATTTAACCGCTGTCAATCTTTTTGGAATGAAATGCTCACAAAACCCTATCAAACCATTATTATTGTCACACATTTAGGTGTCATTCGCGCCTTACTGGCGCATATATTAGAAATACCACGGGAAAAATCATTCTGCATCCAAAACGATTATGGCGCAATCAATAAACTCAAATACCACACTCATGAGAATCAGGCTTGGGTAACAATAGACTATTTGAACCGTTAGACTGATGAATGGATTAAAACGGTTAGGATTTTAAGCGTTTTCTCAACATGACTTGGCGTGATTGGGGAATGGAATCTGACAAGATTGGCTATCAATTTGAAAAGAGAGTAGATAGGTGATGAAAAGTTCGAACACTGATTTAATTGATGACGGCCTGATTAACTGATGTTACGCACTTAACTTCGGTTTATTTTGAACCTAGCGATTAGTTCCGAGTAGGGGAGAACCTACGTGCTACCCCTTTTGATATTGATATTGATAACTGATAACTGATAACTGATTTCCACATTTAGCTTCGCTGGCCTTCGGCTCACGCGCGTAGTGAAGCGAAGCGAAAAGCGTGAAATACCGTTTTTGCGCGCAAAAACTTTAGCGTGGAACTGATAACTGATAACTGATAACTGATAACTGATAACTGAAGATGACACTCACCATTCGCAGCAAAGTCTTATTACTCTCATTAACGCTATTCAGCATCCCTTATGTGGGTTACGAATACGTGCGGGAAATGGAAAAATATTTGCGCGATAATCTTGAAACATCGCTAGAAAATACCGCACGGGCACTCGCCAGTGTTCTCAATGAACGCCCTGCATTGTTTACCCGTAAACTGGTTGATACCGTGCGCGAAGATGGAGAATTATTCGCCTATACACTGAAAACACCTATAAAATTAGACGGTTATATAGAGGATTGGCAAAATTATATTGATAAAGTAGGTGATTATGCTGACAAACATATTCTTAAAAATATGAGCCACTATTCGCCCGATTCCTTATCCTTCCAACATCTATTAGGCAAATATCGCAATCATTTATACGCACTATTTATCGTGCGCGATGAGAAAATTGTATACCGTGATACTTCAAATTCACGCCTAGATCGTAGCGATCACTTGCAAATCGTCATGCAAGATCCTAATCAACAATTTTATCGCTATATGATAACACCTCAAGTACCAGGCTGGGTGAGTGCCTATAAAGTTAAAATATCTAACCAGGGCACTTATTCTTATCACGCACAAACGGAAAATCGTATTCAAGGGGCTTGGCGAGAAACCGCAAAAGGTTACATACTAGAATTGCGGATTCCGCTTTCAAAAATTGGTGATAGACTCGGCTTTGCGATTGCGGATGTTGATAACAACCAAAAACGTGAAATCAAAACCTTAATCGGCACCTCTCCAATACAAAATCTGGCAACCGTGGGAAAAGTCTTTATTCATTCTCCAGAACTAGAACGCATTATTCGTTCTTTAGGTGAAATGCCAGGGCGTCGCATCTGGGTATTAGATAAGCAACTGCGTGTATTGGCAAAAAGCGGAAAATTAAAGCGTGAATTTCCAAATCATCCACTCAATGCCTTATATCGCTTACTACTTTCTCCTACCTCTGAAGAAATTAAAATAGATAGTGTACGAACATCACGTCTGGAAGGCCAAGAAATTGATAGCGCACTGAGTGGACATGCTGAAATTCGTTGGCATGCCACTTTAGATAAGCAAACCGTCATTGTTTCCGCCGCGCATCCCGTCTGGGTTAAGGGCCAAGTGATTGGCGCTGTCGTGCTTGAAGAAACCAGTAACAGTATTCAAACCGTGCAACGTCAAGCCATTGCTAATTTATTTAATAAAACCTTGATTGTCTTTTCAATTGTCACCATGCTATTGCTTGTTTTTGCCACGCATTTATCCGTGCGATTGCGTTCATTACGCAATCAAGCAGAAACCGCGATAGATATCAATGGGCGCGTCACAGTCACGCAAATTGGCATACAAAGCCAAGACGAAATTGGCGATTTATCGCGCAGTTTTTCAGCCATTTTAGAAAAACTCAAACAATATAATACCTACTTGGAAGGCATGGCGAGTCGATTGTCCCACGAATTGCGAACCCCTATTGCCGTCGTGCGTTCATCCTTAGAAAATCTAGAACTCGAAATTGAACAAGAAGGGATTTCCAACGAATCGCATATTTACATTGGACGCGCCAAAGACGGGATTAATCGGCTCAATACCATTATTACCCGCTTAAGCGAAGCCACACGTCTTGAACAAGCCTTGCAAAACGCAGAAAGAGAGTCATTTGACTTAACCCAATTGGTAAGCAGTTGCCTAGAAGGATATCACTTAGCCTATCCTAAGCAAGATTTTCAAGCGCACTTGTCTCAAACCCCAATCACTTTAAAAGGAGCGCCCGATCTGATTGCACAAATGCTAGATAAATTGGTTTCCAACGCTGTCGACTTTTCAGAATCAGGTTACCCCATTCAAATCCAATTATTTCAAGAAGACAAAATTGCCTATTTAAAAGTAATCAATCGGGGTAAACCATTGCCCACAGACATGCAAGAACGTCTATTTGAATCTATGGTATCCTTACGCAGCCAGACGAGTACCAAAGAACCGCATTTGGGATTAGGTTTATATATGGTACGCCTCATCACCGGATATCATGGTGGACAAGTTAAAGCAGAAAACAATCAAGAATCGCCAGGCGCAGTCTTTACAGTCTTATTACCCACACGTTCTGCCGAAACCGTTATATAATATTTTGTACTACAACGAAATACGCCAACATTCTTCATTTTATTATGACACATTACACACAAATCATTCGTGAAGGGTTATGGCACAATAACCCCGGTTTTGTTCAATTACTTGGACTTTGTCCCCTATTAGCCGTCACAGGTACCGTCATCAACGGTTTAGGCTTAGGCATAGCCACAACATTGATATTAATCTCTTCCAATGTCACAGTCTCACTGATTCGTAACATCGTACCCAATGAAATCCGTATACCCGTTTTTGTATTAGTCATCGCCTCATTTGTCACCGCAGTCGAAATGATCATCAAAGCTTTTTACTACGATTTATACCTAGCCCTTGGGATTTTTATCCCCTTGATTGTCACCAACTGTTCCGTGATAGGGCGGGCAGAAGCCTTTGCCTCAAAACACCCCATCGATAAGGCCCTATTAGACGGCCTCATGATGGGCATCGGTTTCACCATCGCCCTTGTTTTGCTTGGCGGCCTACGCGAACTGTTAGGATATGGCACCCTATTTGCCCAAGCCGATGTTTTATTTGGAGAAATCGCACAAGGCCTCACCATCACCCTCATTGAAGACTATCAAGGCTTTTTATTAGCCATCCTACCCCCGGGCGCATTTTTTGGCTTAGCGCTATTGATTGCGCTTAAAAATCTGATCGACAGAAAATTAGAACAACGTCAAAAAGTGGTGAATACGCTTCACTTTATCCAAACAAACTAAAGTTTGTACGGAAAGAAAAACTAAAGTTGATCTTCGGAGTATGTAGGAAAAGACAAACTAAGGGGGGGCGCATTCCCAAAAAAAGGGTCACATTAAGTACTGAAGCATCAATTTTCGGGTTTAATAACGGGGAAATAGTCGCTAATGAGGTAGCAATGATGCAAAGCGCAACCGTGTGTAAAAACGGTGGCGCTAAACTTGATCTTCGCAAAATAAATTTGGAACGAAAAACCTTCGCAAAGAGATGTGCCCCTTGATTATGTTTAGAAGCTATTTTGTTTTTGAGGCACGATATCTTCATGAATCAAAGTGGGTTGTGGCGATTTACGCGCAAATTTAAAAAAATAGAGCAAACATACTGCAATCACAAGCAGCGTTCTACCTATCAATGGGCTGTAATCTATCCAATTCAAAGCAATAATAATCAGAGTGACGACTGCAGCTAACACGATTGAAATTAACCAACCCTTTAAATTGGCTGGATTACCCAAAATCGGTAGCGCGTTTTTTGATAACCACAAGGCAATAAATATGATATAAAACCCTAAGCCCATTATTAAAAATCTGCCAAAGCTTTCTGATAATATAGCAAAAAAGTTCTGTTTTTTTGCATTATAAAACATTTGCTCAGCACTCACCGTACCTAACTCAAACAATTCAATTTCACCAACAGCCGTTTGAGTTTGATAAGGCATCAAGCTTGAATTTATTTGTTGTGCGACAATGCTGATCGTTTCGGGCTGCATTATTTCAAATCGAATTTGTAAATCACCTATTTGAGGAGAATTGGGATCGTCACCAATATAATAATGGCCATCATAAAGCTGTATTTTTTGTTCACCTAATAGAGAGGCTAAATTTTCGGGCACCTGCAAAAATGAGAAGACTGTCATGGGTAGCCATTGAAACTGACTCATCTTTTCGATCAGGTTGTGAGGTAAAATAAACTCACCCAATTTAACGGGTTTAGCGAAACTAACTTGTCCCGTTATGAGCATAGATGACGGATTACGATGTGCTTGAGACAATTCAAAGAGGCTAGAATCAATTAACTGTTCTAACCAGATTTTGTCATAAGTATAGTCGAGTGTTCCATCTTGTTTTTTAGAGACTTTTTCAGTCCACAGGTACATTTTCACCACCCGCTGTAATGCGAGCACATTGACAGCCGTGATTTCAAATAGCGTATCTTTGAGCATCTCATTAACGCTCACATTACCACTCAGATGAACCAGTTTTCCCTGATTGACAGGATCAACTAAATACGTTTCAATTTCAATAACTCTATTTTCTCCTTCCACTAATGTTTGGGCACGGTATACGGCTTCTTGTTGATTAACGCCCATGTATTTGATGGCAGTAAAACTAAACAAAAATCCCCAAAAGAGTCCAATGAACATCAACAAAATCGAGACCATACGCGATTCACGTAACTTTTTGGCAATAAGGGTCGATAAAAGCATTTTTAACTATTTATTTAAGATTGATAGTACAACGGATTAAGTACAACGGATAAACTCAGCGAAGCTTCTTACTTCGTTTAACGAAGTTCAGCGAATAAATGAACGGATTATATAATTATAAGGATTGTGTATGAAAGAGATGGAAAAATAATAACGCAAGAGACGCAAGAGACGCAAGAGACACAAGATTCCTTTTTTTACCTAGTAGCATCTTTAGCGTCTTTAGCGTCTTTAGCGTCTTTAGCGTTTATTTTTTATTCAAAAGTTTTAGCGTTATTAGCGGCTTTGCGTTCATTACACCAGCCAAGCCAAAGCCAACACGGTTACCACTAACATATAAAGCGGTGTATAACTCACACGGTAAAAGCTATGAAAGGCCCCAGCCAAGACTTCCGCTAAATTCGTCAAGCCTTGTTCTAAGTGGAGAATAGTGCCCCTAAACCAAGGGCCTATGACGCGCATGACACCCGGATAGAAATTATGGGTGTAGTTATAGGGAATATCAGCCGATAGAAAGTGGCCGCCAGCGTAGTTATCCCATTGATGGGTAATAAAACGTCGATTACCCAGAAAATAGATGATCGCGCCAATGCCAACGCCATAAAAGAAAATGCCGGTAACTAAAAGCATGTTGAGGCCACCATTTTCCCAAATGATTCCGCCAAGATGGTGAGATAGTGCCGCGTAACCTAAAGCCACTTGCGCTTTCTCTACCAAATCTAAGGCCAAACCCGGCATCATTCCGGTGATGAATCCAATAGCCGCTAGGGTTAACATGGGTACTGTCATCGTCCAAGGTGCTTCTTTTATCTCATAATGTTCTTTACGCAGTTGGCCTAAGAAAATGTTATGAATCAGTTTGTACACACTGAGGATAGTGCCTAAAGTGCTGATGGAAACGGCAACCAGTACTAATGGCATTTCAGCTTCTAATAATGCTTTATACATCAACCATTTAGAAACAAAACCATTCATCGGAGGCAGGCCCGCTAGGCCTATGATGCCCATGAGTAGAGCGACATAAGTCAGCGGCATGCGTACAATCAATCCCCCTAAACGATCTAAATCGCTGGTACCGGCGCGGTAGATGACGGCAGTAACGGCGAGGAATAAAGCCGCTTGGTAAGTGGCATAATTAAAAACGTGCATTAAGCCACCGGCAACCCCCATTGGTGTCGCAATCATAATCCCTAGCAACATTAAGCCCCCTTGTCCAACACCGTGCCACGCTAAGAGTAAACGGGCATCACTTTGTTGCAAAGCAATATAGGTTGGGATAATTGAAGTCAGGGCGGCCAACCAGATAAGGAGGCTACGTGCGTCTAAGAAGGTAAAGGGAATCGCCATATCGACAAGACGTTCTATGCCAACTGGTTTTAATAAAATTAAAGCTAAAGCAAACAATCCCATACGGGCCGAGATAGCACTGACAAAGGCGGCATTAGCGCCAGGCGTTTCAGCGTAAGCATCTGCTTGCCAGAGATGAAAAGGCATGATGGCCATTTTGACTAAAAAGCCTCCGCCGAGCAGTAAAACTAATGCCCATAATACGGAGGTAGACAAGTTTGGCAAGGCATTCCAAAAGGCCGTATATTCTAAAGAGCCCACTTGGACGTAAATGAGAACAATGCCCGTCAGAATAGCCATCGCACCGCTCATCGCATAAATGAGATAACGGAAAGCCGCATCAGCCGCTTTACCGCCAGGGTGTGTCATAATCAGGTAGCTTGCCCAACTGACTAATTCCCAGCCAATAAATAAACTGAGAAAATCGCCGCTAGACAACAAAATCAGCATAGCTAAAACATTAATGGCTAAGGCGACATGCTGTAAACGCATGTCTTTTTGTTTCGCGCCCCATTCACCGGCCGTAAACCAAGATGAAAATAAGGCAGCTCCTACTGTGATGATGGCAAAAAACCAACCTAAACCTGTCATTTCCCAATAGAGTACATTATCCAGTACGGTAAATGAGAAAGAGGTTTTTATGGGCATTTTATCCCATAAGGCTACCAATAAGCCTAATTGAGCAGCATAAGCGATGACACCAAGCCAACCCGCGTAACGTTGCTTACCTTTCCAATAGAGTAAAGCAATGGTCAATAAAGAGGATAATAGCAGTAAATTAAGTAAGTTCATAATTATTATCAGTTTTTTACTTAGTCGTAAAAGATAGGAAAACGTGAAACAACTTTCCATTTAGCCCTATTATTTAATAAAGGCCTGTTCCTATAATTCTTCAAATCATCAGTTAGTTAATTATTCTGGTGGAATTAAGCGATAATATTTTTCAGATAAAATCGTGATTCCTTTCCTTCTTCAAAAGAAAATAAGGCAATAAGCTCCTCCTCTATAAATTGTGTTGCGATTGGAATAGCAATCAAATTAAAGTCTAAGCAAAAATAGGCACTGGGGTAGTTGAATGGGATTGATTCAAATCACTGAAAAATTGAAGCTTTCCCACTTAAGTACTGAACCATAAATTTTCAGGTATTTTAATAGAAGCAAGCAGGGGTGCCCTGAAGCCGTAAAATACCTGTTTATTTGTGCTTCAGTACTTAACAACCGCAGTGCCCAAAAATAGCTTTCACAAATTCATAATACCGAACTTCAAATTTGATCTGTTTGGGATGAAAAATATTAAACTTATTTTTTATCAGACACTTAGGATTGTTTTTGCACACAGAGCAAAATGGGGTACTATTTGCACAACACCCAGTTGAGCACTAGCTCCCTTTGCTTGCACTGGAAATATTTTACAGCTCAACAGCCAAAAAGCAATGAGAATAGAGGATTTCATTTTCATTTTTCGGTTAGGTGTCGTTTGTAGAGACGCGATGCTTCGCGTCTCAGCTTCGCGTCTCTACGATCTATGTACGGGACAAAAAATATAACGTGTTGATATTAATAAACTAATTTTAAATCAAGTTAGACTCCATAAGTTGATATGTTCTTAATAAAAACGACGGTAGTGCTTACTCGAAAACGCCAGTGTAAACCGACGACATCCTTAATAAAGGGTTTTAAGACTTTCAAACACGATTTGATAGCTTTTGTTCAACTACGGTATCAAGAAATCAATTCGGGTAAATCAGCTTTAGGCAAGATTAAATTTAAATTTTCAAAAGGGCGAACACAAAAGTTCGCCCCCTCGAATTTTTGTAAAAGTTCAGATCACCTACAATGCCGGATTACCCCATATTTTGATTGATTTGCTGGAATGAACGTAATATCAACAGGCTATTTTGTTCAAGAAGCATCAGGGGGTTGAACAAGGCAGGCTGTGCTGTCTGAGCAGATATAAACCTCATTTTCCTTTATGAAAAGCATCATCGGCACACCCCGTTGTGCGATAACCAGCGATTGTTCATCGGCAAACAGAGCGATTATCGCAAATTCACCCTTTAAACGTTTGAGAACACATAGACTGGCTTCTCGCGCTGACATCTCTATATCCAAATAGCGGCGAAGAAAAAGCAGAATGACTTCAGAGGGGCAGAGACTGTCATGTTCATATCCCAACTGAAGCAACTCTTCCCGAATATCAGACAGGTTGTCGATAAAACCGTGATAGGCGAGGGCACAAGTTTCGGTGGCCGCGAAATGAACAGGGTATTTTTCATCTTGCGGCTTCTGACGAAAACAAGCCAGACTCAAACAACCTGTCAGGGTTTGTTTTTGCAGAAAACTTGAATCCTGTTTGACGAAGTGTCTTTGCTGTATGCGCCCTGAAATTAAAACGGCAATCGTTACCCCGTTATGTTCACCATATTCAAACTGCATACGCTGTAAGCCTTCAAATAGAGAAGGTACAACGTTATTGTCGCTTAATGCTGCGATGATAGCACTCATAATTGATTTTTCTCCATTGCGGTTGATCGATAGAAAGAAAGTTGAGACCTTACCATATCAACCAGAATAATGAAAGAGAAAAGTTTACGGTGTCATGTTCACTCATCCTACAGGGATATCTCTCTTTTTTTTAAATCTAAATAATTATGTTTTTTGTCCTGTACATATAGCGTTTCCCGATTGAATGAAGTACAAATCATTTGAGTGCAAAATTTATTTTGCGGCCTTCTTGGAGTACAAAATTTATTTTGCGGTTCGATTTTCTTGATATATAGCGTTTCCCGATTGGGTTAAATACATTTTTTTTGATGTAGGGTGGGTAGGAGCGTAGCGGAGTCGAAGACCAGCGAAGCTAAACCCACCCTACAGTTACTGCGTTTCACACACATTCTACCCCCTTCGGGATTGTGCCTTTTAATTGATGTTTTATGATTGATTTTTTTTGTACTTAGCTTCGCTGACCTTCGGTTCATGCAATCGGGAAACGCTATAACTGTACTTTATTCAATCGGGAAACGCTATAGCTCTACGATATAGGATTTCATTTTCATTTTCGGGTTAGGTATAAAAGAGACGCGAGGCATCGCGTCTCTACTTTACAAACGGTGGCACCCGATAAGCAGGGATAATCACAAACGTGCTGGGCTGTTCAATATCCGGTGTATTGCAACGCTTAAAATGAGTGTCTACGAGCGTTTTTGGCAAAACATTCAGCGCCTGACTAATATCAATTTCTGGCGAACTAATCACGACTTCTCCATCAACCCCCACTTTTGAAGAGGCATTCACGATACTCTCATTTGAACGCACAAAGTGTTGCGATTGAATGTCAATATCGCCTCCTCTACCCGCATCCGCTTGGGCTTTAATGAGACTGTTGTCTAATATCACAAACAGGGGATTGTCAATAGCAATATTCCCCCCATTTTCAGTTCCCCCTTGTACACTGGTGGTGATTTCACTGTCTTGCAAATACAATCGATTGTGTGTGGTGAGGCCGATATGCCCTCCTCCAGCATTTTCAGTTGCGGTATTGATAACGCTCCCCTCAGTCAAGTTGATTTGTTGAGCGGATAAGGTAATTGTGCCGGCTTCACCGGCCTGATCGGCACTGCTTGAGGAATGGCCATAAATACCACTGATGGAAACGCGATCACCTTGGTAATCAAGAAATCCAGCTTGAAATTCTTTCTGACTGGCTTTGGCTTCCTTCAACGCAATATGGGCTGAGTTGCCTGAGATAGAAACGGGGCCTTTAATCTGTATCTCAATCTGCCCGCCCTGTGCGTTACCAGATGTACTCGCACTGATTACGGCACCGTCAGTGATAGACAAGGAACCGGCGGTTAAGGAAAGCGTGCCTGCCTTGCCAGCGTCTGTGCCTTTAGAAGGCACATAAATCCCAGAACCTAATCCATTTTCATTTTCGCCGTAGGGATTGGCACCTGAAAGTTTAACGGCACCTGTTACGCGAATCGTTATGTTGCCCGCAGCTTGGCTTTGTCTGCCTTCTGACGCAATGCTGCTGCTACTGATTTGGCCACCCTCTTTTAAAATCAGTTCTCCCGCTTCGAGTAAGATGTCTTGTCCAGCACCGCCTATAATATCTGCCTCAGAAGGATCTGAGATCGAAGCAATTTGACTAGACCACCCTTTTTCAGCATCAGCCCCGGCGACTATAAGCGTTCCTGTCGCGTGGATATGAATGCTACCCGCGTTACCCTCACCATGGGTAAGACTGACAACCCCGCCTTCTTCTATCACTATATCGTTCGCTTTAAGGAAAATATTGCCAGCATGGCCTATTGCATAAGCCTTATTATTAATCCAGCTTCCGTTTTTAAAATCAATCGTACTGGCTTGAATTGAAATATCGCCCGCATTTTCACTGGTGTATGAATCACCTCTGATCCGGCTATTGTTCTTTAAGGAGAGTTGCCTGACTTTGACATCGATACTGACTTTATTTTTCTCATTATTCTCAGTCTGTTGATAACTCAGCAATTGACTGTCATTCTGAGTTTCTAGCCTAAGCGCTTGAATCCAACTCTCATTGACTGTCAATTTATCGGCACGAATAAATACGCTACCGGCACCTTTTCCGCTCACATCGACGACTGATTTGTCAGACAGGGTGATATCGCTAAAGTCTTTAAAACCTAATAGTTCTAAATCTAATGCAGTGGGTATGACTTCACCTTTTGAGGCAACGCTGGCTAGGTTTATTCTGCCACGCGGCGCATTCAGATTGCCTAATCGGGTAATCGAAGTGCTGTCTTGCTCTCGCAAATAACTCCCCTTCATGATATTGATATCGCCACCTATCAATGACAAGCTTTTTCCACTGTGTACGCTTAGCCCTGTTGGCTTGCCATCCCAATCCATTTCACTGATTTCGCCCTGCCCTTCAAGCGAAATGGGGGCCACTGTGTTGTCCAGAAAGCCAAAGGCTTCAACCGGGGCAACGGTTAATAAACTATTCTGGGGCTGGCTGGCATCAAAACGTCCTGCCTTTCCCAAACGAAGATAGTCGGCAGTGCTGGCATGAAAAGAGCCTTGTACATCCAGTTTTGCATTGGGCCCAAAAAATAGCCCTGATGGATTAATAAAATAGATATCTGCATTGGGAATGGTTGAACGCAGTAGCCCGTCAATTTGGGAAGGATTGCCGCCAGTGACACGGCTGATGATATTGTTGACACTCTTGGGGCCAGAAAAGGTAGCACTTTCATGGTTTTGGAGATTAAACTCATTAAAACTGTGGAATAAATTTCCTCCATGTTGTTGCCCATGTTGGCTCTCAATTTGATAATCGGGGCCGGGTAAGTTAATAGAAGAGCCGAGTGTGCCATCAAAGATAACTTCGGCATGAAGGGAAGTCGTTATCAGCAAAAACAGGAAGGGAAAGGATTTCATTGTCTTACCTTTAGGCGATAGCTTTAGCAAAGTACTGGTTTTTAGAGAGGCAGCATACACAATCTTGATACGTCCAAACCATGAGGCATGGATTACGCCAACAGCACGGCTTACGATCTCCTTGGCAATCTTGAAAAGAATTAAGGAATTCGTTTATGTGGCTTGGTTTTTAAGCAAATTGCTATAGTACTACTGCGTTGAAGGGATGATATCTTGCTGGGGTAATGAAATGCTATATCACTGTTCAATTATCAATTATCACATTGGTTCATAATACTTTGATATTATTGATATTTAGTCAGTTTAAGGCCACATATCAATGAACAATTATCACATCACTTCATAACACTTTGATATTCTTGATATTGAATCAGTATAAAGTCATAAATATAAGGGGGCGGTGCTGCAATTGGATAGAATGTTGATAAAGGAAACTCTACAATGAAAACTTCCCAAAACCACCAAGGCTACAAAGTTCACACCAACCAGAAGGCAGGGCTTGCGTGTGATCGTCAGAAGAAGAATCTTGAGCTGCACATTGCACACTGTGCGCTGTACGTACCAGACAGAGCGGGCATGTGACGGCATTAGCGATGAAGTCTTGTGCCTAGTTAGCGGTTGTGGTGAAACAGTAGCTTGTCCTAAGTAGTGATGGTGCATATGCTAGCACTTGATTTCTTACTCAAACCTAATCAAAGTTACTTATTTAAGTGCCGTTTAAGACTAATCTATTTTAATACTTGACTTTTGAAATTATATCAAATATTTATAAAAATTGTCATCTGTTTGGATGACACCATGACGGTGTCATGGATATGAGGGGCTCTGCAAATCAGAGGTTGCAAATTCGCATCAAGATTAGGTTAATTTGGGTGTGAATTTTATTAGGCCTTGAGTCTAGGGACTTTTGACCAGCATCCCCCATTAAGTCGCTTGGATACAAGTGGCCGTTCGGATGAGACAGCCCATCCAGGACTCCAGTTGCAACTTGATTTTTGATTTATCAACGGAGAGCGAATTATCAGGGATAAATGATCATGGATGAGTAAGAAAAAAGAAGCTGGCTAAATAGCATACTCTTCCAGCAAGGAATAGCATCCATCAAATCACTCAATGTGTAAAAGCCCCAATCAAGGGGCTTTTTTATTGTCCATTGAATTTGTTAGCAATTATTAATTCTGAACTTCTGAACGCCATTGAACTAATCCCATTCTAACTACCCCAGTGCGGTTATTGCTATTGTAGAGACGCGATGCCTCGCGTCTCTTGTTTTATCGCGTCTCTATAATAATAATATAGAGACGCTATAAACCCCAGTGCGGTTATTGCTATTGTAGAGACGCGAGGCATCGCGTCTCTTGTTTTATCGCGTCTCTATAATAATATATAATAGCTATAAACGAGAGACGCGAGGCATCGCGTCTCTACATATACAATCCTATTCATCCGGCGGTGAAACCTAAACGAGAGACGCGAGGCATCGCGTCTCTACATATACAATCCTATTCATCCGGCGGTGAAACCTAAACGAGAGACGCGAGGCATCGCGTCTCTACATATACAATCCTATTCTCCGGCGGTGAAACC
>Ga0190315_1000367_pt1 | contig 24369 bp, 16 predicted proteins | sample 48701101_MG_FD_161673 | JGI IMG/M metagenome (GOLD analysis project Ga0190315, IMG submission 161673) | Hydrothermal vent sediment bacterial communities from Southern Trench, Guaymas Basin, Mexico - 4870-11-0-1_MG | ecosystem: Environmental > Aquatic > Marine > Hydrothermal vents > Sediment ...
ATTCAAGATTCAAAATTAATGGTAGTGGCCGATGATTTGACGGTCACCAATATAAAGAGATTAAAAAAAGCGATTGAAAATAAGTGCGCTAATGCTATTATTATCAAGCCAAATCAAATCGGGTCGTTAACAAAAACAATAGAATGTGTTAAAATGGCGCAGGAAGCAAATTGGAAAATTATTATTTCACATCGTTCGGGGGAAACCTGCGACGATTTTATTGCCGATTTGGCTGTGGCTGTTGGCGCTGATTTTTTGAAATCTGGATCATTGTCCCGCGGAGAAAGGTTGGCAAAATACAATCGGTTGATGGAAATAGAAGAATAAAAATTGCTATGTTGTCAAATTTCTAAATCGTTAGGTTATTTTTCTCTTCAATACTTTATAAACTTTCAACTTTATAAATTTTATTAACTCGTTTACTATGGAGGGACAAAACAAAAAAATACTTCTAGTTGAAGATGACAAAAATATTAGAGAAATGTATCAAATGAAATTAAAAATGGAAGGATACGAAGTTATCACCGCTGATGATGGCAAGGATGCCTTAGAGTTAATTAAAAAAGAAAAACTAGATTTAGTTCTGTTGGATATTTTGCTGCCGAAAAAAGATGGTTTTGAAGTATTGGAAGAAGTTCGTCAGTCAAAAGACGAAAAAATCAAAAACATTCCCATTATTATTGTTTCCAATCTTTCTCATTTTGATGATCAGCAAGAGGCGAAAAAATTCGCCGTTTTTGATTATCTGGTAAAGGCGAAGGTTACTCCCCAAGAAATGGTGGATAAGGTAAACGAAGCGTTGGGCAAATCTTAATTCTGTTTGTGTTATGCCCATAGCGTCTGCTGATTTTCACCGATTATCCCCCCAAGAGGGAAATATAAAAAAGGGGAATATAAAGTCTCCTCTCGGGAGGGGATTGAGGATGAGTTTCTCAAGAGAGGAATAAATTATATTCAACTCCTTTTCTAGTAAACTCTCAAAATATTCACCTCCCTCCCGCTGGCTCCATAGTGGCGGTAGCCCTGTGGAGCCGGAATGCGGGACTTCGCAAAAAGGTTCCACAGCCCTAACGGGACTATAGAACCAACACTTTCTCAAACTCCAACTCCTTTTCTAGTAAACTCTCGAAATATTTGTCAGGGTTTTTGCTTTGATCTTTAGGGACAGTTCCAATAATTTTTTGATTTTTACCAAATTAGGCAAGGATTCTGTTTTTGTTTGTAATAATTTCCCAAAATTCCCCCTTTGTAAAAGGGGGCTAGGGGGATTTTTAAAAGGGTGAGGTTTTTTACAGCGCCGGGACCCAGCGCGGCGAAAACGGCGTTTGCGAGAATACTAATCTGCGCGGTGATCGCGACGAGTGTCTTGTATTTGTTTCTGCCGGGGAAACCGCGATTTTACAGTTCACTATAAATTTCTTGCCAAATTTTTACAGTGTACTATAATTACAATATGAGCAATAACCTTCAATATATCAAGGAAACCCAGTATCTTCTTCTTAAAGATATTGATTTGTCGTTTAAAAGATTTCTTTATGATGAAATTGATTTTAACCAGAGATTGATAGGAATTGTCGGTCCTCGCGGGGTTGGCAAGACAACTTTGATTTTACAGTATCTGAAGGAAAAATATTATAAAAATGAAAACGCTTTGTATTTTTTGGCTGATAGCGCTTTGTTTAAAAAGGGCGATCTTTTAAATTTAGCGCGGGAGTTTTATCTAAAACAGGGCGGACGGCTCATTTGCGTTGATGAAATTCACCGCTATGAAAACTGGAATCAAGAATTAAAAAATATTTACGACACCTTGCCCGATCTTAAAATAATTTTTTCCGGCAGTTCCAGCTTGAATTTGGTTAAAGGAAAATACGACTTATCCAGAAGAGGAGTGATTTATAATTTAGGGGGGTTTTCATTTCGCGAATATCTGTCTTTTAAAAAGGGTATAGACATTAAAAAATTTAACCTCAATAAACTTATTAGAAATTACCAAAAAATCTCGGTTGATTTAACGGAGATTGAGAATGTTTTAAAAAGTTTTAATGAATATCTGATTGCTGGCTATTATCCGTTTTTTAAAGAGACCGGCAATTGGCAGTTATATTTTCAGCAAATTAACAATGTTATAGACAAAATTATTTATGAGGATATTGCCAGCTCTTATTCTCTTAAAACGCGGAACTTGATTGCCTTTAAACAGATTTTGTGTTTTTTGGCGACGATTAGCCCGGGAGAAATAAATGTGAACAAACTGGCAAACAGTTTAGGAAAAAATCACGCCACTATTTCCGAGTATTTGAATATTTTAGAAGAAGCAAGTTTGATTCGTTTTTTATCCAGCGGCAAAGCCGGTCATTCTCTGGCGCGCCGGCCCAAAAAAGTTTTTTTGGATAACACTAATTTAATGGAAGCTGTTAATAATAATTTGGGCAGAGCGGCGAATAAAGGAACAATGAGAGAATTATTTGTTTTAAACCAGCTGCAAAACGCCGGGTATGCCCCAGCTTATACCTCTCGGGGGGATTTGCTTGTTGATGGATATACTTTTGAAATTGGAGGAAAGAATAAGGACAGAAAACAGATTAAAAATATTAAAAAATCATATTTGGTTTTGGATGATATAATAGTGGCTGACAAAGGAAAAATTCCGTTATATTTATTTGGATTTTTTTATTAAAGGCGCGCGGAATATAATACAGCCGGCAAATAATAATTTCTAAAAACAAAATCTATGTCTCTATTATCTCTCTATTCCAAAATTCAATTAAAGATTGAGAAGGCGGAGAGGGAGCTTCTTGTCCGACACCCAGTGTCCTTAGACACTGGGTGTCCAGAGAAAAAGCCGCGGGACACTCGGTGTCTAAGGACACCGAGTGTCAAGTTATCTTTGTCTGCAATAATTCTTATTGCCAGTATAAAAGGTTTCAGAAGAGGGTGAGGTTTTTTACAGCGACGGGACCCAGCGTGGCAAAAACGGCATTTGCGAGAATACTAATCTGCGCGGTGATCGCGACGAGCGTTTTGTATTTTATGATGCCGGGGAAGCCGTCGGGTTTCGCGAAAAATTAGCAAGTATCGCGCGTTTATGTTATAATGTGTTTGGTTGTATTATTCAAACAATAAAAAATGAAAGATATCCAAACAACAAAAATTGCTATATTTAAAGGCAGGAAAATTAGAAAAATTATCCATAATAACGAATGGTGGTTTTCGGTTGTTGATGTAATAAAAGCTTTGACGGAAAATGAAAGACCGTGCAAGTATTGGAGTGATCTTAAGAATAAGTTAATAGACGAGGGATATTTTGAAGTGTCCGAAAAAATCGGACAGTTGAAACTGAAAGCTTCTGATGGGAAAATGCGAGAAACGGATTGCGCTAATGTTGAAACAATGTTTCGCGTCATTCAGTCAATCCCTTCTCCGAAAGCCGAGCCGTTTAAAAGATGGCTGGCGAGAGTTGGCTATGAAAGAGTGAAAGAAATTGAAGATCCGGAATTAGCAAGAATGAAATTAAACTTTCCACCCTGTCTTGACAGGGGTTTATCCCGCGAAAAACCTCCCTTAAGAGGGAGTAGAATAAAAAAAACCGCTGTCAGGATGGCGTGGAAACAATAACACAAAAGATATGTCTCAACCGTTGCCGGAAAAACAAAAAATCGTTTGGCCTGATAACAGATATTATTTTCTTACCAATGCCGCTTATCTGCATTATCCTTATTTTAAACAACCCGGCCAAAAACAAATTATTCTTAATTCCATTAAAAAACTGCAGTCAGAATACTTCATACCTGTCCAAGATTTTTCAATCGCGATGAATCACTGTCATTTAATGTTTTACGCCGACAAAGGAGAAAAAGTCAGTTTTGTTAAGAGATTTTTAAAAAATAATGTTTCAAGAGAATACAGAAAAGCGTATCAAGTTCCTTACAGTGAGATGTGGCATTCAACGCGCGTTTTCTGGATAAAAGATGATAAGATGTTTTGGGGTGTTCGCGGGTACATAACGGGTAATTTGCTAAAGCACAAAGAAGTGTCCACTTTTCAGGAATTGTATAATAATCCTTTTTCTAGTTTTAAATATACCGCTGACAAATTTGGCTTTGACGCTCTAATAGAATTGGTTAAGAGTGTTATTGAAGTGAAGGAAGATTCCTATGGGGAAGTTGATGTGGAAGAGATGGCGAGGTTGAAAATTCCCACCCTCTCTTGACAATTCCATCCTGTCTTGACAGGGGTTTATCCCGCGAAAACCGCCGTCAAGACGGCGTGGAAGATTCGGCTCCTCTTCTGGCAGAGCGTAAAAGTTGTTGTCAGGTTTTTTGCTTTGATTTTTGGAGACAGTTCGGAGAACTTTTTAATCTTTACCAAATTGGGCAAGGATTCGGTTTTTGTTTGTAATAATTCTTATTGCCAGTATAAGAGGTTTCAGAAGAGGGTGAGGTTTTTTACGAAGACGGCGTTTGCGGGGATTTTGATTTGCACGGTGATCGCAACGAGTGTTTTGTATTTTATGATGCCGGGGAAGCCGACGGGTTACGCGGCGACTTAATAGGATTTTGACTGTATCCAAAAAATAGTATATAATTATTTGAGTGAATCCAAATTGTTAAATATGCAAATTTTAATTGAAACACACAATAGATTGTTAAAGTCCTTGGATTCTGTTTGCCAAAGGAAATTTTTTAGTGATTTTAAAATGACAGGCAGGATTGTCGGCATTGTGGGAGCGAGAGGCGTTGGAAAAACAACTTTTCTTTTAAACTATTTGAAAGAAAAATATAAAAATTCAGACAAAGGACTTTATGTGTCCGCTGATAATTTATATTTTTCGGAAAACAGCTTACTTGGCTTGGCGGATCAATTTTACAAAGAATACAACGGAGAACTTTTATGTATTGATGAAATTCATAAATATAAAAATTGGAATCAAGAATTGAAAAATATTTATGATTCATATCCGAAAATGAAAATTATTTTTTCTGGCAGTTCTTGCCTTGATCTGACAAAAAGCGGATATGATTTATCCAGAAGGGTAATCTTAAAAAATATGAGCGGTTTTTCGTTCAGGGAATTTTTAGAAGTAAAATTAAAAAAACCTTTTCCTGTTTTAAAATTAAAAGATATTATTAATAAAGGCGGACAAATATCAAAAGAATTATCGGAAGAGCCAAAATTAACCGGCTATTTAAAAGAATATTACAGACAGGGATATTATCCGATTTTTATAGAACTTGGCGGGTATGATGATTATAAGGACGCACTGCTTGGAATTTTAAATAAAACTGTTTTTGAAGATATAGGAGGTTTTTATTCTCTGAAAACCGAGAATCTGGATATTTTTAGAAAAATTGTTTATTTTTTTGCCACCAGCGAGCCGGGCAGTTTAAATGTGAATAAGCTTGCTAAAAGCTTAAAAAAGGATTACACCACCATAGCAAATTATATTGAAATGCTCAGGGAAAGCGGACTTTTGAGATTTTTATTAAACAACAAGCAAGGCCATGCTCTTGTCAGGAATGCTGAAAAAATATATTTGGATAACACAAATTTGGTTTATGCCGTTAACAAAACAATAGGCAAGACAGCGAGTATCGGGCTAATTAGAGAGTTGTTCGTTATTAGCCATCTTGAGAATGCTGGTTGTAAGGTGTTTTTTTCCAAGCAAGGAGACATTGAATGCGCCGGCTGGACTTTTGAAATCGGAGGGGCAAGCAAGGATAAACGGCAGATAAAGAATATTAAAAAATCTTATTTAATTAAAGATGATATTTTAATATCAGCGGGACAGAATATTCCCTTATATTTATTCGGTTTTTTGCATTAGAAAATTATTTGTCCGACACCCAGTGTCTTTAGACAGTGTCCTCAGACACTGGGTGTCCGGAGAACGGTCATCAATGAAAAAAGCCGGACTTCCGAAACCGATTTTTGATTTTGATAAACATAATTTTTCCGTGCTTTTAGTGAGTGATAAAATAGGAGATAAAAAGCGGGGTGAAAAGGTGGGTGAAAAGGTGGGTAAAAAATTAACAAATAACCAAAAATTGATTTTAAAATATATAAATAACGATAAATATATTTCTATTGTTTGATTGTCTAAAAAGGTGGGAATTGCCACTAAAAATATTGAAAATAATCTTGCCAAGCTAAAACAAAAAGGTCTATTAAAAAGAATCGGTCCGGCAAGGGGCGGGTATTGGGGAGTTAAAAGGTAATGTAGTATAATATAATCAAATAATAATAAATCTCTAAAAACAGAATCTATGTCTCTATTATCTCTCTATTCCAAAATTCAATTGAAGATTGAGAAGGTGAAAAAGAAGCTCCGCTGGCTCCATAGTGGCGGTAGCCCTGTGGAGCCGGAATGCGGGACTTCGCAAAAAGGTTCCACAGCCCTAACGGGACTATGGAACCAACACTTTCTCAAACTCCGTCTCCTCTTCTGGCAGAGCGTAAAAGTTGTTGTCAGGTTTTTTGCTTTGATTTTTGGAGACAGTTCGGAGAACTTTTTAATCTTTACCAAATTGGGCAAGGATTCGGTTTTTGTTTGTAATAATTCTTATTGTCAGTATAAGAGGTTTCAGAAGAGGGTGAGGTTTTTTACGAAGACGGCGTTTGCGGGGATTTTGATTTGCACGGTGATCGCGACGAGTGTTTTGTATTTGTTTCTACCGGGGAAGCCGACGGGTTTCGCGGCGACTTATGATTTCAATCAAATCAGTTGGGTGGACGGAGCGAGTACAAGCGCGCCTTTTCCGGTTCATCCGGATAATAAGGATGGGTGGACGAAGTATTATTCCAAAGACGCGAATGTGCTTACGGGGGAGGATAGTGATGGAGGGACGGCGGGAGAATTAAAGCTTTCCGCCACTTCTGGTTCATGGACGGAGACAACGGACACCGATTTTGACGGAACGCTCACGGATGTTCGAGTTTCCGGCGCGGACGACACCGCCGATCTTATACTTTTACCTCCCGCTACTACTACTACTGATAATTTTAATGATACTTCAAAAGTTAACTATTCAAATTATATTGATTTTGACACGGCGAATGGAGTGGTAAAACTGGAAACGGTTACACAAACAGAGACATTAAGACCAAATGGAGCGGGGAGCGAAACTTCCATTACTTCCCAATATCCCGCTTCTGACGCGCATTGGGATAAAGTGGATGATACCGGAACTTCTGATTCTGATGAAACCTATGTTTTTGAGGGTAGCGGGGGCGATGGAACTTTAAAGCGGGATCTTTACGCTTTGACTAATCATTCTGTTGGCGGCGGGGATATAAGCAAAGTTAAAGTTTATGTTAAAGCTAGAAATACTGATGCAGAACCAGCGTCAGGGAGTATTAGCATAAAAACAAATAGTGTGGTCTATGATTCGGCAATAGACATAGTAGGGGATACCTATTCACTTTATTCCAAGGAGTGGACAACTAATCCAAGTACAAGCAGTTCGTGGACTTGGGATGAAATAGACGCTTTAGAAGCAGGTGTTCGTCTTGTTGGCAGAGAAGAATATTTTGATTCTCGTTGTACTCAACTTTATGTTGAAGTTTCATATTCCGGTTACAATACTACTAACACTGGCAATTTCGCTTCCACCAATCTTTTAGACGGTCAAACCGTCGGACCGATTGATTCTTTTTCATATAATCTCACTTCTTTGCCCGCCGGAACGACTTCTGCTCACATTCAATTTTCTAAGGTAAACGGTAATTTTACTACATGGTTTAATTCCGCGGGAGAAAATACTTGGGAGGAAATATATGTTGGCAGTAATACTATTTCTTTGTCTACATTAAATTGGAGTGGGAGTGATCCGGATTATGCAGGTTTTTATTACAGAATATTTTTTGATTCTGATGTTGGAACTGACACCCCGGTTTTAGATTCCGTTTCCGTCCATACAAATTATCCATCAACTGGAAATTTAATCTCCTCTATCAAAGATACGGGAATAGCAGATCCGGATTTTACCACGATTTCGTGGAATGAAACATTGAACACTTACGGGGATATAGATTTCAAAGTCCGATCAAGCGATAACGCGGATATGGCGGGAGCGCCTGCTTGGGATACCCTTCCCGTGATTGAATCAAGCGGAGAGGATATTTCAAGTATTAGCGGCGGGCAGTATATTCAGTATCAAGCCATTCTTTCCACAACCGACCAGACAGTTACGCCCCAGCTTCATGATGTGACAATCAACTGGGGAATTACTTCCACTCTCATCTCTTCTCCCTATAATACTGGCGACGCGGGGAATATCTTCAATAGAATCTCATGGGACGAAGGAACTCCGCCGGCGAATACGGACATCAAATTTCAATTAAGAACCGCTCCCGATTCTTCCGGATCTCCCGGGACTTGGACGGATTGGTGCGGACCGGATAATGGCGGAGAGGGATGCGATACAACGACATATTTTACGGATCCAACGGGAGGCGAAATGGTGGATGCGGATTTTACGGACGGCGTTGATGACCAATGGATTCAGTATAAAGTGTTTTTAAGCTCCACCGGAGCAAATACGCCAACCTTATCAAGCGTTACTCTGCAATATGTCATCAACGCTCCGCCGGTTGTTTCTACCACCGCTTCGCAGGATTCTTCCGGCATGGTTAATATTTCCTACACCATTGCGGATGAAGATTCGTCAAGCGCGACTATTTCATTCTTGGCGGATGTGGGAGTGGTGTTAAATGAAGAACTGACCAACGCGGATGCGACGGCGATTACCGTAACAAACATTGATCGCTTGCCGGATTCCGGAACGATTCAGATAAATAACGAGCAGATAACATATACTTCTAAATCGGGAAACGATTTATCCGGGACAATTACGCGCGGCGCGAATAACACTAAAGCCGTTACTCATTCATCCGGCGCGGTAATCTGGATTAAAGGAACCACTGTTTCTGGAGATGTTGGCAATATTACCGATTTAACCTCCACTCCCGCCAGCAAATCGGGAACTTGGACAATTAAAACGGATCTAGACGGAGTGTATTACGCCGCCGCTAAGATCAGAGTTTCCGCGAATGACGGGAACGCCGCTAATCAAGTCGGGAATGGGGATTCAACCGCTTTCGCGCTGGATACGAAAGATCCTGTTTACAGCGATCCGCCAATGATAATAGATTCCAACGCCGCGGGAGATTCGCTGACTAATATCACTGTCACGGAAGATTCCACTCTTTCCGTCCGCTACGCCGACGCTTCCAATATTGACGGCTCAACCTGCGCAACAGATATTGCTTCCGTTGAATATGAATCTTTAGTCGGCAACAGTAAAGCGTGGACATTAAGTCCCGACGCGAACGGCGTTTCCACGGTTTGTTTTCAAGCGAAAGATAATCGCGGGAATGAAACGGCGGTTACATTCGCTTCCACGCCGCAGACACCGACGGACACCCAAGTGAACGATATTTCTTATCCGCCATCATCAAAATACAAACTCTTGGTCTGGTGGGGGGTAGTTCCCGATCCGGGAAATTTCAGCCAATATAATATCTACCGCTCCACGGACGGAACGAATTATTCGCTTTATTCCACCATTTCAGACCGTTTAATCAATTACTGCTTTGACGAAGGGGACGGCAATTGTACGGATGACAATCTCGGCGGACTTGACAGCGCCACCACCTATTATTACAAAATCACCGCTCAAGATGTTGACGGAATTTCATATTATTCTTCTGTTGTTTCCGCCGTGCCGGACGGTTCCACTTCCGGAGAAGTGGACGCCACCGCGCCGACATTGTCAAGCGGTCCGACTGATAGTGTTACGGCTTCAACGGCGACTATTACATGGACAACAAATGAAGGATCTTATTCGCTTGTAAGATACGGAGAAACAACTTCATTAGGATTAGTAGCCGGTTCGCCGACGGAAACGGTAACCTCGCATTCAGTGAATTTAGCGGGACTTACGCCGGGAGTATTATATTATTACCAAATTCTCTCCGCGGACAGTTCGGGCAATCTTTTAAGCAGTCCCGCCAGTCCGCCAACGGGACTGTACACATTCACAACAACCGCGGACACAGCCGCGCCTGTTCTTTCTTTCGGTCCGACCGTAACCGCGGGACGGGATTCCGCCACGATTTCATGGGTAACGGATGAAGCGTCCGACAGCCAAGTAAAATATATTGTCGCGGTTGACGATACAACAGATCCTGCTGGCGGAACCACCACAACTCTGCAAACGGAAAAAGTTGAAAATCATTTCGTTATTATTACCGGACTTAATTCCGACACGACATACAATTATCAGGTTATTTCCACAGATAATTACACAAACACTTTAACTTCCCCGTCTTCCGCTCCTTTCGTTCAATTTACCACTTCAACAGACAAAGCGGATCCAGACGCTCCGGTAATTACCTTTAATTCTTCAACCGATGTAACAGAAGGACTAACTTCCGCCACAATTGTTTGGACGACGGATGAAAACGCTTATTCTGTCGTGGAATATGGTTTAAGCGAGAGTTTAGGATCTGTCGCGGGAACGGTTGATAATTCAACAACCAGCCACTCCGTGACGATTTCCAATTTATCAAACAACACAACTTATTATTACAAAATACGCTCCGCCGATTCTTCGGGAAATCTGGCAACAGAGCCGTCCAGCGGGACGCATACATTTACGACAACCGCGGATACAACAGATCCGGTTATTTCATCTGTCATAGTCGCTTCTTCAGATCGCTCTTCCGCGGTGATCACATGGGACACGGATGAAACCGCCAGTTCGCAAGTGGAATACGGCGTTAACGCCGATCTGTCCGGCTCGTCTCTGACAACTCTGCAAACCGAAAAAGTTTTAAATCATATTACCGTTTTAACCGGACTGACTCCCGATATTTCATATTACTACCGTGTCATCTCCGCGGACGTCGCGGGCAATTCGGCGCAGTCAGCAATCGGCAGTTTTGAAACAATTTCGGGAGACAAGCCGGTGATTACATTTGACGAAACAACGCAGGGGCCATCGGAAGCCAATTCTTCTCTGGGCGATCACACCGCCTCCGTGACATTCTCCGCGAGTAGCAACGCTTTCTTTTCCGTAGTTTATGAAGCGTCAGGAATAGAGCCGGAATCATACACCCAAGAATACGGCGTTCCGTCATTAGTAACCGCTAATCAAAACAGTACAATATCTCTGGCGGGGCTGGAAGAGAATACAACTTACTATTACAAACTAAGAGCGAGAGACATTTACGGAAATATTGGAGAATCTTCAAGCGCGTATAGCTTTACGACGACAACCGACACAACTCCTCCCGTGATTACCTTTGATCCTTCAACGGATGTGACCGTCACCGATTCCACGGCGACGATTACTTGGACGACGGACGAAGTGGCGACTTCCAGAGTTGATTACGGAACGGATACTTCTTACGGTTCTTACGAAGAAAACGCCAATTACAATATTGATCATAGCATCACTCTATCTAATTTGACCCCGTCAACAACTTATCATTTCAAAATAACCTCTGTTGACGGTTCCATTTCTGCCAATTCGGTGGAAACGGAAGATTATATCTTTACCACTCTTGCTTCTTCGGATTCAGCTCCGCCGGTTATCTCCGCGGTATCCACGAACAGCGCTTCATATAACAGTATCGCGATTACCTGGACGACGGATGAAAACGCCAATTCTCTTGTGGATTTCGGAACGGATACAAACTACGGCTCAACGCAGGGAAATTCATCTGATTCCACAACTTCGCACAGCGTTACTTTGGTCGGACTTGCTCCAGAGACAACCTATTATTATCGCGTTAAATCAATGGACATTTCCGGAAACACCGCTGTTGATGACAACTCAAGCGCCGGCTGGATATTTACAACCACTTCCGCTCCCGATCCCGGAGACACCACCGCGCCGGTTATTTCCAATGTCTCCAGTTCGTCTATAACTTCCACAGGAGCGATAATATCCTGGACGACGGATGAGAACTCCGATTCCACGGTCGGGTTTAGTTTGGACACAAGTTTTGATCAGGAACAGGGCTCAACAGCGGCGACCGCTTCGCATAGCGTAACGCTGGTAAATCTCGCTCCGGAAACAACATACTACTATCAAGTCAAATCAAGAGACAGCGGGGGAAATCTGGCAACGGACAATAACTCTGGCGCGGGCTACAGCTTTACCACTCTTGCCGGCGGAGACGAACTGGCGCCAATCATTTCCGATGTGGCAATTTCAGATATTACTGATCATACCGCCAAAGTGACCTGGACGACGAATGAAAACTCTAATTCTTTAATTGACTATTCTCAAAACTCTGGCATTTTCACTTCTACCACCGGGCAATATCAAGATAACACCATTTCCCATTCTGTCACTTTAAGGGGGCTGGATCCTTCCACCACTTACTATCTTCAAGCGAGATCAATAGATGCGTCCGGCAATGAGGGAACTGATTCCAACGGAGGAGCGGGCTACACTTTCACGACCACCGCGGGCGGAGATGAAACTCCGCCGGAAATAACCAATGTTAGCGCGGGAACTCCCACTTACAACAGCGTAACGATAACCTGGACGACAAATGAATTATCCAACTCTTTAATAGATTTTGGAACAACGACTTCTTACGGAACCACGCAGGGAAATTCCGCCGATTCTGTTACTTCGCACAGCGTGACTCTTGCGGGACTAACTCCCGAAACGACATATTACTACAGAGCAAAATCAATTGACACCTCCGGAAACTTAGTTTCAGATGATAACGGCGGAAACGGTTATACTTTCACCACCGCGGCGGGAGCGGATTCGGAAGACACCACCGCGCCAGTGATTACTTTTGATTCCGAAACGGGCATAACAAACATCACTTCTAATTCGGCGACTATTTCTTGGACAACGGACGAAAATTCCGATTCAACAATCGGCTACAGTTTAGATACTTCGTTTAACACTGAAAAAGGATCAGTCGCGCTAATTTCCGACCACTCCGTCACTTTAACTAACCTATCATCCGGAACCGCTTACAAATTCCAAATCAAATCAATGGACGCTTCGGGGAATCTGGCGACGGAGAATAATTCGGGAGCGGGTTGGACATTTACCACTTTAGCGGGAGGAGATTCCACCGCGCCGATTATCTCCGGCGTAGCCAGCGGGACTTGTACCGACACCACCTGCGCGATCAGTTGGACAACGGATGAAAATTCTTCTTCTTTAGTTGATTACGGAACAACGCAAGGAACATACACTTCCACGGGCGGGAATTACAAAGACGCTGTTACTTCTCATTCAGTAACTCTTTCCGGCTTGACGGCGGAAACGACCTATTATTATCGCGTCAGATCAATTGACGCCAATGACAATCAAGCCACTGACGCGGGAGGAGCGAGCGGTTATTCATTTACCACGATTGCGGCGGAAGAATCGGAATGTCCCGCTTGCCCAAGTTGCGGCGGAGGCGGGGGAAGTTCCTGTCCTTCTGTTGATACCAACCCGCCGACGATTTCCAAGATTAAAGTTTCCGAGATTACGACTAATTCGGCAGTGGTGAAGTGGGAGACGAATGAGAAGGGATATTCGCTTGTGGAGTATGGATTAGATAATTCTTATGGAAGCATCGCGGGCTTGTATAATAACAGCGTAAAAAGCCACAGCGTAAATTTAAGCGGGCTGGAAAGCAATACCATTTATCATTATAGAGCGGTATCCGCCGATTCCTCCGGCAACCTCACTCAATCGGAAGATAAAACTTTTACCACTCTCAACATAGAAGATCTCCCTCCCGAAAAGCAAGCGGAAGAGATTAAAGAACAGCAGGAAACAACCGCCGTGGAAATCCAAACCAAGATAGAAGAACTGTTAACGCAAGGAATGGATGAAGAAGAGATTAGAACGATTATCTCCAAAGCGACTGAGCCACCCGCCATTACCGCCGAGGGTCCAGTCGTAGAAAACATTACCAACAACTCCGCCAAGATAATCTGGGTCACGGACAGAAAGTCAAACAGCGTCATTAGATTTAAAGCTAAGGAGGAAGGAATAGATCCGGAATCATCTTCTTCTCTTAAACAATATGGCGACTTCAAAGAATTAACGACTGAACATCAGGTAATTTTAAGCAATCTTCAATCGGGGACAACCTATCAATATCAAGTCCAGTCCTCCGATGTTCTCGGCAACACCGGCAAATCGGACTGGCGCGAATTCACGACCGAAGTAACTCCTTCCATTTATGATGTTCTTGTCTCGGAGATCACTCTCAACTCCGCCGTAATCTCCTGGAAAACGAATGTTGTTTCCTCGTCCAAAGTTGAATATGGAGAGACAATTAGTTACACTGACAGCGCGGAAGACAAAGATAATATTAAAATCGCCAAGCATCTGATCAAATTAAACAATCTTAAATCAGGCACACTCTATCATTTCCGAGTAAGAGGGATGGACGCTGAAAACAACAGTGTCGTTTCCGACGATTACACTTTTACCACTTTCACCCTTCCTCAAATAGAAACCTACGCCATTGAAGAAATCTCTGAGAGAGTAATTAAATTAAACTGGAAAACGAATGTGGAAACGGATTCCGCGATCAAATACACTAATCTGGAAACAAACATCGCCAAAATCCAGGGTGAAGACGGAATGTCGTCTATCCACAACTTTATTTTAAAGGGATTAGATCCCGGAACGGAATATCTTCTCCAAATTCAAGGCCGAGACATTTACGGCAATCAAGCGGTTACTTCCGAATTTACGGCAACCACTTTAGCGGACGATACTCCGCCTCAAATTACCCAAGTCCGCACCGAGACCGCCGTTTCTTCCGGCAAATCAGATGTTGTCCAGACGATTATCTCCTGGAAAACAGACGAACCGGCCACTTCCCAAATTCTCTGGGAAGAAGGAATATCAGAAGATGAAAAGCCAAAAAACTCAACCACTGAAGATGAGAACTATACCACCAATCATATTATTGTCATCACCTCGTTCAAGCCGTCTTCCGTCTATCGTTTTAGAATCACCGGAAAAGACAAAGCCGCCAACATCGCGGAATCGCAGGACTTTACCATTCTCATTCCCGAAAAGAAAAAGTCAGTTATCCAGATAATAATTTCCAACTTTGAAGATACATTTGGGTGGGTGAAGAAGTTAGGGCTATAAGCCCTGCCGCTGAAATAACGCTGATTAAAACGCTGAAATAACGCTGAAGATTCACATCAGCGTTCAATCAGCGTCTATATCAGCGTAATTTCAGCGGATATAACAGCATTAAGCATTAGCTCTATTTCTCACTTTTAATCTTCCATCCTTAATAATTATGAGTTTGATCCACATCAAAAATGCCAGCGTCGTATATAATGAAGGAGCCGATAATCAGGTGAACGCGCTTTTGGGCGCCAGTTTGGAAATTGAGCCGAGGGAATATATTATTATTTTTGGTCCCTCGGGATGCGGGAAATCAACTCTTTTGAATGTTATTGCCGGACTGGAAAAGCCGACGCGGGGCGAGGTTTATATTGACGGCGAGAATCTTGGCGAGATGGACGCCGATCGGCTGGCGAAATTCCACTGCACCAAAATAGGAATGATTTTTCAGGCCTATAATGTTTTGCCGAGTTTATCCGTTAGGGACAATGTTGTTCTTCCTCAGATGTTTTTAGGGACGAATGATCGAAAAGCCCGCCGAGTTATAGCGGACGAACTATTAACCAAATTGGGAATTTTGGAGCAAGCCGACAAAATTCCCACCGAGATGTCCGGCGGGCAGCAACAGAGAATCGGCATCGCTCGGGCGCTCATCAACGACCAGCCGATAATTTTAGCTGATGAGCCGGTGGGAAATCTTGATTCTAAATCTGCCCAGAATGTGATGGGTATTTTAAAAGGTTTGAATGAAGAAGATAAAAAAACCATCATTATGGTAACTCACAATCCTGAATACTTGGACTATGCCCATCGCGTTTTTTATATGAAAGACGGCAAGATAGAACACGAAGTGGTCAACAGGAAATCCAAACACCACAAAGTCAAAAAAGAGATCACTCCGACGGAAAAAGAATTTGAATTATTGTCTCGATCATTTCCCGGTCTTTCCGAAGCCCAGCTTCATATGCTAATGATTCCTTTCAAGGCGAAAATTTTGGCGGAGTATTTACTGACTTCTTACGGTGTTGAAGAAAACCAAAGACTTTCGGAATTAATTGGCAAAAGAATTTTAGGCAAATTAAATCGGTGGGAACTGCGGACAATGTTTGATCGTCCTTTGGAAAAAGGCGGTATTGGGTTGGATGAGAGAACGGCTGTCCGTTTTTCTTCAGAGGTGGAAAAAGTAATTGAGAGCGCGGAGTTGCTTCAAGGAAACTTAAGCGTCAACGCCGCGCGATTAGGACTGGAAGAATTTGATCTGAAAGTGAAACTGGCAACTCGTTATCTTGTTCGTTCTTTTATTAAAGAAATAAGCGAGGAGCAAAAAGACAGGATAGAAGCTCTGGTGAAAAAAAGACTGAGGAACGAAATCGGGCGGAAAATGTTCAGCGACGCTCTGGACGCGCCGTTCAAAGAAGGCGGCGTCGGGCTTGACAAGAGAGTGGTCAAAAAAATCGTCCGGGAACTGGAAGTAATTTTACTGATGAAGTTTGGGATAGGGGAAAATACCCGCTGAAATAACGCTGATCAAGACGCTGATAGAACGCTGAAACCCACCCCTAACCCTTTTCAAGAGGGGAATAGAAAAGCCCCCTTTAGAGAGGGGGCTAGTGGTGTGTTAGAACTTTAAATTTTTAATTTTTAATTTTGTAATTTTTAATGAATTTCTAATTCTTTAATTTTTAAAGCACCAAATTCAAAATTACAAATTCCGAATAAGTTCAAAATTCAAATGCTCAAAATTATAAACTGTTTTGTATTTTGTATTTTGGTTATTGTAATTTATTTGTTATTTTGAATTTGTAATTTATTTTCTGTTTAAAAATTGAGTTATTAAAAGTTGATTAAGAATTGGAAATTAAAAATTAACTCACTACTAGCCCTTCTTCCCGAAATAATCGGGACAAGCCCCGAAATAATCGGGACAAGCGAGAGAGGAATAAATTCAGCGTAAAATCAGCGTCTATATCAGCGTAATTTCAGCGGATACAATTTCAGCAGACAGATAAGGAAAACAGATTTAGTTTCCCGACTCTAGTTTTTATTTTTGTCACACTCATGCATATTTACGATATTCTCCAACTCTCAACCCGGGTTTTCAAAACCAATAAATTAAGAACCGCGCTGACGATTTTGGGAATCGGAGTGGGGATTGGAACGATTTTATTTTTAGTTTCTCTTGGCTTCGGCTTGCAGAAAACTATTCTGGAACGGATTACCACTTCCGACGCGCTTTTGAGTTTGGATGTTTTATCCGAATCCTCATCGGTGATTGAATTAAATCAAGAAAGCTTAGGCAAAATAGAATCGCTTCCGGAAGTGACGGAAGTCAGCCCGATGGCGAGCATTCCCGCTCAAATAGAAATTAACGGATTAAACAGCGGAATTACGGTCAACGCCGTCAAACCATCCTATTTTAAACTGTCGGGAATTCAAACGGAAGAGGGAGAGCTGTTTAAAGAAGGAGAGACGCGTAAAATCATTATTTCCTCAGCCACCCTTAAAGCCTTTAATATTTCAGACTATCAGGAAGCGCTTTCTCAAATAGCCGCCCTTAAGCTCTATTTGCCGAAAAAGTCAAAAGAAGGCGAAAACGAAAATCTTGTTGAAGAAGTGGAAGAAATAAATTTAGACAGCGATTTTCAAATCACGGGAGTGATTGAAGACAGCTCAATGTCTTATGTTTATATTCCTTTTGCCGATATCAGCCATTTAAACTTGCCGAATTTCTCCCGAGTGAAAGTTAAAGTTTCCCATCAGAGTGAAAGAGAAAATGTCCGAAATCAAATAATAGGAATGGGATTTACGGTTTTGGCGTTGTCTGATACAATAGAGGAAGCTAACAAGATTTTTCAGGCGGTTCAAGTTGTTCTTTCTCTTTTCGGGGCGGTAGCGCTGATTGTTTCGGCGATTGGCATGTTTAACACGATGACGATTGCTTTGCTGGAACGAACCCAAGAAATTGGAATAATGAAATCACTGGGGGCGTCTAATAAAGATATCTGGAAGTTGTTTTTGGTTGAAGCAGTGTTGATTGGTTTTTTGGGAGGAGTGAGCGGAATTGTGATTGGTCTGGCGGGGGGAAAGGCGATTAATTTTGGAGTTAATAAATTAGCCAGTTCTCTTGGCGGCGGCGCGGTGGACCTGTTTTACACCCCCGGCGAGTTTATAATAACAATTTTAATTTTTTCCACCGTTGTTGGCTTTCTGACCGGACTTTATCCCGCCCGCCGCGCGGCAAGATTGAACGCGCTGGATGCGTTGAGATATAAATAGCCGCTGAAATAACGCTGATTATTCCCCTCTCGGGAGGGGTTAGGGGTGGGTTTCAGCGGCTACAAAACATATGGGCATTATATTTTATTTCAATTTATGTTTAAAAAACAACTAACCCAAGAAGAAACCTATGAAAAATACGAAAAGAATTTAATTCTTTCCATTCTTTTTGTTTTTATAATTCTAGGAGTATTGTTTTTGGTTTTTATAATGCCCCGTTTTCGTGAAAATTATAATGATAATTATTCTCGGAAAACGGAAAAAAATAATTCGGTAGATTATGTCGGCAAAAATAAAAATACTCCGGAAGTTAATTACAGAACAGGAAGAGATTTTCTTAACCGGAATAATTATTCTTCGGCGCTTAATTATTTCAAAGCGGCAGTAAGAGCGGAACCAAACAACATTGATTATCTCACTGAACTGGCGATTACTAATTATCATTTAAAGAATTACCGGGAAGCGATTAAAACCTATGAGAAAATAATAAGTTTAGACAAAGACAATGCCTCCATTTATAATAATACCGGGAATATCTATTGGATTATTAAGGATACTGAAAGAGCTGAATATTATTTTAGAAAAGCGATTGAACTGGATCCCAACCTAATTGCCGCTTATAATAATCTTGCTTTAATGTTGGATGAAAATAATAGAGAAAATGAGGCAATAGAAATATTAAATCGGGGTATTGCCGCTAATTCTGATAATACGGAGCTGGAAAAGACATTAAAAATTATTAAATCTTGAAACTTAAAACTTAATTCCATGTTTTGAGTTCTATGTTCTTTAAGTTCTATGTTCTAAGTTATGGTTATGACTTCTCAAGAAATCCGGCGAAAATTCATTGGGTATTTTAAATCACGAGGGCATAAAGAAATTCCTTCTGCTTCTTTGTTGCCGGAGCATGATCCGACAGCGCTTTTTACGGCTGCTGGAATGCATCCGCTGGTGCCATATTTGATGGGCGAAAATCATCCGGCGGGAAAAAGGTTGTGCAATATCCAAAAATGCTTGCGAACGGACGATATTGACGAAGTGGGCGATCGGACACATAACACTTTCTTTGAAATGCTGGGCTACTGGTCGCTGGGCGATTATTGGAAAAAAGAGAGTATCAAAATGAGTTGGGAATTTTTTACCGAAATAATGGGGCTGGATCCGCGAAAAATTAGCGTTACGGTTTTTAAAGGAGATAAAAATATTCCCGGGGATTCTGAATCAGCGGAGATTTGGGAAAAGGAAATCGGTCTCCCTAAAAATAAAATTTATTTTTTGCCAATGAAAGAAAATTTTTGGGGGCCAGTAGGGCAAACAGGTCCTTGCGGACCGTGTACGGAAATTTTTTATGAAACCGATTTACCTAAATGCGGCGAGAAATGCAACCCGTCCTGCGGTTGCGGGAAGTATATTGAAATAGGCAACAATGTTTTTATGGAATACGAAAAGAAACTAAAAGTCCACAAAGCTGAAAACCGTAAAGTCATAAAATCAAAAATCGGAGAAGATCAAGAATTGTATGAGTATGAATATGTTGCCTTGAAACAAAAAAATGTTGATGTTGGGTTGGGATTTGAAAGACTGGTAATGGTTAAACAAGGCAAAAGCAATGTTTTTGGCACGGATTTATTCCAGCCGATTATTGATAGAATTAAAAGTCTGGAAATTGAAAATAGCGGGCTAAGCGAAGAACAAAAAAATAAAAGCGAAAAGATTATCGCTGATCATTTGCGGGCGGCATCCTTTGTAATGGGCGATGATAGAGGTGTTGGACCGTCTAATGTTGATCAGGGATATGTGGTTAGAAAATTGATTCGGCGGGCTATTAGATATGGAAGAATTCTGGGAATCAGCGGGATTTTCACTTTTAAGGTTGCTGAAGTGGTAATTGAAAATTATAAAAGTGCTTATCCCGAGTTGGAAAGAAATAAAGATTTTATTGTTGAGCAGTTAGTGAAAGAAGAAGAAAAATTTGGAGAAACATTAAAGAGAGGGTTAAAGGAATTTGAGAATTTAAAATCTAAAATTGAGAATTTGGCAAGTAAAACAATAAGCGGAATGGAGGCGTTCAACCTGTATCAAACCTATGGATTTCCTATTGAAATGATTAGAGAATTAGCCGAAGAAAACGGATTAAAAGTTGACGAGGAAGAATTTGAGAAGGAATTTGGAAAACATCGCGAACTTTCCCGAACCGCTTCGGGGGGAAAATTTAAGGGCGGTCTGGCAGACGCGAAAGAAGAAACGGTTAAACTGCACACAGCGGCGCATTTGCTTTTGGAGTCATTGCGGCGGGTTTTAGGCGATCATATTTATCAGAAAGGAAGCAATATCACCGCCGAGAGATTACGGTTTGATTTTTCCCATCCGAAAAAATTAACCGATGGGGAAAAACAGAAAATTGAAGATTTGGTGAATGAACAAATCCGAAAAAAACTTCCGGTAAATTGTGAAGAGATGAATTTGGAGGAAGCAAAAAAACTTGGCGCGACAGGCGTATTTGAATCAAAATACGGCGAGAAAGTAAAGGTTTATACTATCGGCGAAGGCGACAATGTTTTTAGTCGGGAAATTTGCGGCGGACCGCATGTCCAAAATACTTCCGAGTTGGGCGAATTCAAAATTAAAAAAGAGCAGTCCTCAAGCGCGGGAGTGAGAAGGATAAAGGCGATTCTCCGCTGATATTATGCTGATATAAACGCTGAAATAACGCTGATAAAATTCGTGTTAATTCGCTTAAGCGGACAGCATTTGTTTATAATTCAAAATGTGGTATAATCTGAATATCGTACAAAAAGATTAAGATAAATAATGAGCATCAGTAGAATTTTAGATAAATTAAATTTTATTAAGGAGTGTCGGAAATATCATCTGGGACTTTGGCAGTGTCCCAGTTTTTTATTCGTTGTGATGGGATTAGTGAATATAATTGCCATGCTAGGCACCTATTTTATCGCTAGGAGATATGATAATCCAGAAATCGCCGTTGCCAGCGTGGCGGGAGTAAGTATTATTATCTTTATTGTTGGCTCTTCAATTGTCAAAGGAGTGGAACAAATAGCCAGGGCGAATATTGCAAAATCGGAATTTGTTTCAATCGTTTCCCACCAGCTTAAATCACCATTATCGGGAATGAAATGGTCATTAGAATTATTAATGGGGGATAAAATTGGCAAACTTAACGGTAAGCAGAACAGTTATCTTGAGTCTATTTATGAAGATACCTCAAGAATGGTTAGATTGGTCAATGACCTGCTTGATGTTTCAAGGATTGAAAACGGAGAAATAAAATTAATTCCCCAAAAAATTTCTTTAGATGAAACGGTAAGAGATGTTATTCAAGAGCTTAAATTTTTTGCGGCGGCTAACAACGCCAAAATAGAATTTAAAACAGAAAACAATCTTCCCTGGGTGTTTGTTGATCCTTTGAAAATAAAAATGGTTATCCAGAATTTGATTGACAACGCCATCAAATATTCAAAGGGAAACAAAAAAATAGTCAAAGTCAGCTTGTCTCAAAAGGGTGATTTTTTATGCTGTCGGGTCAGTGATTCGGGAGTCGGCATTCCCAAAGAAGAGCAAGGGCGAATCTTTGACAAGTTTTTCCGAAGTGACAATGTTATGAAAAAACAGACAGTCGGTTCAGGGCTTGGTCTTTATATTGCCAAAGCGGTCGTGGAAAATTCGGGAGGAAAAATAGGATTTACTTCAAAAAAAGATAAAGGAAGTGTTTTTTGGTTTACGCTGCCAGTTGTAAGTGAAGCGAACAGTAAATAACAAACTTTAAAGTATCAGCAAATATGTAGTTATTAATGGTGGATTGGAGATTATTTATTAAAGAATTAACGCATTAACGGATTTTTAAAAAATTCGTTAATGCGTTAATCCGTTAATTTTTTAATTCTTATTAATAAAAAAACTATGGAGGAAAAATCTAAAGAGGAAAAATCTAAGCAAAAAATCCTTATCATTGAGGATGAAGCGACTTTACAAAAAGCGCTTCAGGAAGTTTTAACGGCGGAAGGCTATAATACCCTAAGCGCTCTTGATGGATTGAGAGGACTTGAAATGGCTAGGGAAGAAAATCCTGAATTGATTCTTCTTGACATTATTCTGCCTAAAATGGATGGATTTGAAGTTTTAGGGGCGCTTAAAAGCGAAGAGAAAACAAAATCAATTCCGGTGATAATATTAACTAACCTAAGCGATGTCAGCGATATCCAAAAAGCTCTGGATTTAGGGGCGACCACCTATCTTGTCAAAGCGGATTTTTCGTTGGAGGATGTGATTAAGAAAGTTAAGGAAACTTTGGAATTCTAAGGGTTTAGGACTTGCGTTTAAATTTATTTTCTCTTCTTGGCAAGAAGGAGAGATAAAAAATATGGTATTTTATAGTTCAAAGAGAAATGTGTTATAAAAAAACTGTTGACACAAATGTTTTTTTGTAGTAGTTTTAATAAGCGTTAGTTTTAAGTTTTTATCTTAACTTAAGATATGCCTAAAGAAATAATTCAACTGGAGGGAACGGTCACGGAGATTTTGCCGGGAACAACTTTTAAAGTGAAGATAGTCAGCGCGGGTAAAAATGGTGAAAAAAAAGAAGAGCATGAAATTTTAGCCCATATTTCTGGGAGGATGAGAATGAACTATATCAGAATTCTTCCGGGCGACAAAGTGCTGGTTGAAATGAGTCCCTATGATTTGACAAAAGGGAGGATTATAAGAAGAAATTAGAAATTAGAAAATTAAAAATAAGGAAATCAAACAATGAAAGTTAGAGCTTCTGTAAAAAAGATGTGCGATAAATGTAAAATTATTAGACGTAAACGGGTAGTTTATGTGATTTGTGATAATCCGAAGCACAAACAGAGACAGGGGTAGTTTCTGAAATCTTAAATCAGAAATTTTAAATCGTAAACAAATGGCAAATTCCAAGTTCCAAATACCTTAAGCGAGGCGAGATTATTTAAGAAATAATTTAGGGTTTGGAAAATTGGAATTTATAATTTGTTTAGAGTTCTGGATTTAGAGTTTAATGATTAAGGTTAGTATGAAATCAGAGATTGATCTTACAATTTTTTATTTTATAAATGCTTTTTATTGTCAAATTGTCAAATTGTTTGATTTCACTGGCAATTTAACAATTTAGCAATAAGAGACGTTTAAGTTCTAAAAAGCAATAAAAGTTTAAAATTTAGTCTCTGATTTCATACCAATCTTAACCTTTGGTATTTAAATAAATATTATGCCGAGAATTTTGGGAATTAATATTCCCGAAAATAAACGAATTGAAGTTTCATTATCTTATATTTATGGCATTGGTCGAAAGAACAGCGCCAAAGTTTTAAATATGGCGGGAATAGATCTAGATAAAAGAGCAAAAGAATTGACAGCTGAAGAGATTAACAAGATTCACCAGATTGTTGAAAAAAATTATCGAGTAGAAGGAGATTTAAGAAGAGAGATAACAATGAACATTAAACGATTGAAGGAGATTGGCGCTTATCGGGGAATCCGCCACAGTAAGGGGCTACCCTCCAGGGGACAGCGAACCAAAACCAATACCAGAACTGTAAGAGGAAATGTTAGGAGGACAGTGGGAAGCGGTAGAAAGAAGGCGTCGGAGAAGACATAGATTTTTATAACTTCTTTCTAAGAGATGGTTTAGGGCGTATTAAAATTTAAATTTCCAATTTTTAGTTTTTAATTTTTAATGAATTTCTAGTTTCTAATTTTCAATTTCTAAATGGCAAGAGACAAGGGAAAAGAAAGCTAGAGATTCAAGAAAATTAAAAACTGGAAGTTAAGAATTAATTCGTGTGCAGTTTATCTTAAGAAAAAAATAACTATAATTATGGGAAAAAGAAGGGTAATCACAATAAAAGGAAGTGAAAAAGAAGGCGTTTTAAAGACTACGCTTTCTGCGGCGAAAAAAAAATCAGGTAAGAAAAAAAATATTCTTAAAGGG
>Ga0190315_1000368_pt1 | contig 24360 bp, 24 predicted proteins | sample 48701101_MG_FD_161673 | JGI IMG/M metagenome (GOLD analysis project Ga0190315, IMG submission 161673) | Hydrothermal vent sediment bacterial communities from Southern Trench, Guaymas Basin, Mexico - 4870-11-0-1_MG | ecosystem: Environmental > Aquatic > Marine > Hydrothermal vents > Sediment ...
CGTCAGGGTTGCGTTTCTCATATTCGTGCCCTTCCATATACTCTCATCGATATTTGGGAACGGTCCCCGCTCCTCACCGAGCATAACAGATGTCTCCCTTGCAACACCCGTTATAAATCTCATCAACTTCCTGCCAAGATCCAGTGCAACGTCCGAATTGTACGGTATCTCAAGTTCGAGCAGCATCTCTGCAAATCCCATGACACCGAGACCGATCTTCCGGTTCGCTCTGGTCATCTCCCCAATCCGGGGCAGGGGATATCTGTTCGCATCGATCACATCGTCAAGGAAACGAACCCCGATTGCGGTCAGGTCTCTCAATTTTTCCCAGTCGATATCGTTCTTCCGGACGATCTTTGAGAGATTTATCGATCCGAGATTGCATGATTCCCAGTCCAGTAAAGGGACTTCACCACAGGGGTTTGTGGAATCTATCCGGTATTTTGGAGTTGGGTTGTGTGCATTGATCTCATCGAGAAAGACCAGACCCGGGTCGCCTGTTCTCCATGCCATCGTCGCTATCAGGTCAAAGACGTCATCCGCACCAAGACTTCGTACGCATTCATTGTTTCTCGGGTTGATCAACTCATAATCACGGTGCTTCTTCACCGCTTCCATGAAATCACTATTTACGCCAACAGAGATATTAAAATTCCTTAAAACTCCTTCTTTTTCCTTGGAAGTTATAAAATCTGTGATATCAGGATGGTTTACGTTCAGGATGCCCATATTTGCCCCGCGTCTCCGACCTCCCTGTTTGATGACATCGGTTGTCACATCAAAGATGCGCATGAAAGAGACAGGACCTGATGCGCTTCCCATCGTTGATCGCACGATATCTCCTTTTGGTCTCAATCGTGAGAATGAGAATCCGCAGCCTCCGCCGCTCTGCTGAACGATCGCCATAGCCTTTAATGCACCGAAGATATCTCCGATCGAATCAGGAACCGGTATCACGAAACATGCACTGAGTTGACCGAGTTTCGTGCCTGCATTCATCAATGTCGGGGAATTTGGCAGAAATTCGAGATTCTTCATCGATGCGTAAAATCTCTTCTCAAATTCCTCTGATTTACCTGTAATTGCCTTCGCAACCCTTCCAAACATCTGATCCGGCGTCTCGATGATGTTTCCTGCCGCATCCTTCATCAGGTATCTCTTATTCAGAACCTCGATCGCATTGACTGTCAACTTCAGTTCATCACAGACCTCAAAGAACTTCTTTGCGTCCCTGATTTCGTTTCTTCTCTCTCTGTACAGGATGTAGGCTTTTGCCACCCCATACAATCCGTGTCTGACAAGAACCTCCTCCACAATATTCTGCACATCCTCAACGGTCGGAATGCCAGAAATTCTTTCCTCGATCAGCGCGACAACTTCATTTGCGAGTTTTAGAGAGAGTTTTCCATCGTTTGAGTTCGTGGCGAGGATTGCTTTGTGTATAGCGGTGGCTATCTTCTTTTTTTTGAAATTGGTAATTCTTCCATCCCTTTTCAGGATATTATGCATGCGATTCTCTCTGTTGTGGTAGTATATTATATTACCTTTTCAAGCGGCAGCAATTTCGGATGCGGTTGCATAAGTCTTCCGGGTGTGGGTTGGCTTCAAGTCACCGACCCCGTAATAGATTGCGGGGCATCTTTGACCAAGGGCGGTCGCGTGCTTGGGTGAGCGCGGCTGGAGGTGGGGTGGGCGTGGATGAAGATGGGTTATATCGCTTTCGGAACTATATGGTTTCAGAAGTACTGGACTTAACGAAAATCTTTTAAACCATGAAGACAACATACATATCAATAATAACTCACCAGGTGACGGGGACATACCCATTACAATGCATGGCATTGGTCACCTGGAATACCTATCTTTCGATTTTTTCTGCTATGTCATCAATAAATATGGACTCATCTGCAATTTCTCGTATTTCATTGCTAAAAGAATTTCTGAAACATGCTAAAACGATTCTCTTGCCCTCTCTTTTTACTTCTCTCAATGCTACGATGTAATCTTGGTCGCCTCCCACGATCACGGCAACATCAAAATTGTCTTTAAAAGCGTGTGTTAGAAGTTCGGTTGTAAGCATCACATCAACCCCCTTCTCTACGAGTTTTCCATCTCTCTCCACCAAAGGTCGCGTTTCGACATGAAACCCCTGCGCTTTCAATGCTTTATGAAACGAACGTGCTGATTCATCATAAGGATCGACTCCGCTATAAAAATATGCCCTTATCAAGTCATAATCTTTGGTCAGTTCGTTCCGCAGTTTCACGTAATCGATCTTATAACCCGATCGAAAATTTTTACAGCTATGAAATACATTTGCACCGTCTATAAACATCATGGCGCGTTTCATTATTTTTACAGTGTCCGTTTTAATTACATCCTATCGTTTTGATTCTTGTAATAAACCTTGTTTTTAACATTATTAATATTGACGGACACTATATCGCAACCATAACAACCATAACAGTATGCTTAAGCTCGATTGCACTTCCCACCTCTGAGATGATATACTGCGAAAAGAGTTCGGCCAGTTCTGCTAACTGCTCATCGGTTATGCCTGTGCCGACCCTGCCGATCTCAAGGAACTCTCCGGTATCAGTGTCGTAACATGCAAGCAAGTACGAACCGATCAGGTTCGCACGCTGCCCTTCGCCCCAGTCTGCGCCGACAACGACGAGATTAAGGGTTTCCATGATCGGTTTCAGCGATTCTTGCGATGGTGGAAGCTCTCCCTACGCCACTGCCGCCGCCTTTTCTTGAAGCCAAAGGTTTATCAGCGTCTCTGTCGACACTCCTTCTTGTCGTGCCCGAGTTCGCAGCTGAGCGAGCAGGTCTTTTGCAACAGCACAATATACCTTGCTTGAGTGGATGTCTATATCCACGCCCACATCTTCCATCTGATCTTCGTAGTCGGCAGTGCTGTGGGAGTCCCAGAACGCCCAAAACTCTTCGAGCGAACCGAAGTCCTCTGGCAACGGGTCACGTTGGGTGGCTTGTTTCTTATTTTCTGGCATAACTTTTTCTCTCTTTCTCGTCCATGTCACGAGCACTTAAGATCAGTGCTTTATTCGTTCGTTTGTGGATGAAAAACACTTGTTCGGTAACGCCCGGCTTCTGTCTGCCCAAATGCCCTATAAACATCCTCTCCACAGAAATGTCCTCTGTCTCATCTTTTTGACCTTTGGCTTGTTGGTAAAGACTTCTTATGGCATCGGTTGGTGGGCAGTGGTGTTTGGATTCGATCTTCCCTATAACATTATCCAGCCAGATGAGTTCAGTGATCTTCATCGATGTGGTTTTGTTTGCATTATCGTACATTGTTCTCATCACCGCATGATGTTTGATTTAAGATAATTATTTATTTAGCTTTGAATAGAAACATAATTATATAGAATGTTTATTTTCTTTGCAACCCTCTTCAAAGGTTCATCAGTCGTATATATTTTGAGCTTACGTCTATTTGCGGTAGCTAATATAAAACAATCAACGAGAGAAAGGCTAAATATGCTAAATCTTGTACGATATAGACTTGCTTTGAAAGAATCGTTATCATCTAAATTTAATATATTTATAGAATCAAGTGATTTCATTTCCAGGATATAATTCTTTGACCGTTCTTTGTTCATACCCTTCTTTATCATCAATTAGTATCAGGTTTCTGCAATTATAGGTTCAATGATGTGCCCAGCTTTCCCTCGTTTTATTATTTCGTTCCATGGATGAATCCATTTTTCCGGCAAACTGGCAGTAAGCGCCAATGTAAGGAACCCGGTGTCAAATAAATAACCAGCCGCCATGGAATCAGCCATCTTCAAGCAAGCAGGCTTTCGTCAAAACGACTTCGCCATTTTCATCTGCGGCGTATGTTAAACAATTTCCCTCTTTTGAGATGATCAGTACCTCGCCGGAAGCAAGTTTCTCATAGACTGGCTCCACCTGGTTGTACTTTTCTTCATTGTTCATATCTCATCATCGTTGTTAGACACATTCTTGGAATATATAAAGGCTCTCTCTATAATTCGCGTTGCACACTTTTTCACCCCCCCGCCAGTCGCTCCACCCGCTCGACAGAATCAGCATCCTCCGGCGTCTTATCGAACCTGACCCGAACGAGCCGCGGGAACCGAAGCGCATATCCCGACGCGTAATGCGTGCTCCTCTGAATCTCCTCGTACGCGATCTCAAAGATGACAGCAGGCTTAAGCTCAATCGCGCCTCCGTCCTCTGAGATTACGTACTGCGAAAATAAGTCCGTCAGTTCAGCTAACTGCTCATCAGTTATGCCTGTCCCAACCCGCCCGATCTCAAGGAACTCGGAGGTCTCAGGATCGTAACATGCGAGCAGATACGAGCCGATCAGGTTCGCACGCCGCCCTTCGCCCCAGTCCGCGCCGACAACAACGAGATCGAGCGTCTCCATGATCGGCTTGATCTTTAGCCAGTTCTTGCCGCGTTTTCCGGGTGAGTACACAGAATCCAGTGCTTTCAGCATGATCCCTTCGTGCCCTGCGTCCAATGCAGCCTGATACGCGGTCTGCGCGGTCATGGGGTCGTCGGTTACGACCTGCTCTGCCACTGTGATGCGTTCACCGGACTCTACGATCGCATCCAACCTCCTCCGCCTCTCGTGCAGCGCAAGATCGATCAACGGCGCAGAATCGAGGTACATGATGTCAAACAGGTTCAGGTAGAGTGGAATCTTCTCAACCATCGCGGACACGTCATACTTTCGCCTGAATCGCCTCATAATCTCCTGAAACGGGAGCGGCTTTCCCTCCGGTCCGACAGCAACCACTTCTCCGTCGAGAATCACCCGATCTGCGGTTATCTGCGATTTTACCAGTTTAACGATGTCAGGCAGCGAGTTCGTCACGTCTTCAAGCCTTCTCGAAAATATCCGGACATCTTCGCGGTCTTTGTGTATCTGCACTCGTGTACCGTCGAACTTCCATTCGACAGCGTATGCCTCTGTCAGGTCTCCGAAACCGCCGATCTGTGCGAGCATCATCTTGATCGGTCTCCCGAGTACGATGGTAACACCGCCAAGATCGTGACGGGATGCGAGCACCGCAACCTCTCCGAGATCATTGATCAGCATGTACGCACGCTCAACAGCGTCCACGTCCTCTGCGAACGCCTCTGCAATCGCATTTCTGACGATCCCCTCGCCAACACCGATTCTGAGCTCCTCGAGCACGATACGCGCCAGATACCCAGATTCAGTCGGGGACGACATGTTGAATAAAAATTGCAGATGTCTCGTCTTTGTCTGCTGCGAACCCTTTCCGGATGCGTTTGCAATCGAGGTCATCCTCTCAAAGACATCGGATATTGTGAGAACCCCTTCGCGTTCACTCTTCTCTCCACTCTCCGCCCCTCCATCCATCGTTGAAAAATCCAGGAACGTGGTCTGGGTCCGGGACTTTGCTCCACTTCTCTTACTTCTTTCGAGCGCGATCTTCGCAGCCTCCCCGACATCGCCGGTCTCGCGTATCAGTTGCTTGATGTGCCGAACTGAGAGACCTGACGCTTTTGAGATCGATTCGTACAGGAGAGCAGGACCGACGCCAAGCTCAAGCGCACTCCATTCCGGAAATATCCTGCCCATGATAAATCTGGGAACAATCGAGAGTTCGGTCGCAGACCCAACCAACTCATCGGACTCACTCACCCTCCGAAAAAACGACGCTACAACCGCGGTCATCTCAAGCGAACTGGAGATACTTTCGATTGTCTTGCAGACTTCTGTAAACTCCTTAAATGATGTCATACTTCCTGTGGATTAAGTATCCGGTGATCAGGCATATTACTGTGAATATGGCTCCGAATCCGGGCATGTTTTTCACTCGCTGCACAACTCCACTCTTCTCATCTTCTGTTTCCTGTTCAGGGGTTTTATCTGCCATCTCTGCCGCCTCGTCTACCGCCTCGTCTGCTGTCGATTCTACTGCGTCTACTGCTTCTACAGTTCCCTCTGCTGCCGCTTCTACGGTCCCTTCTGCTACTACTTCTTCCACTGTCCCATTCAACGACCCGCCCAGCTGCGCATCGCCGACCACTTCCGAACCGTTACCGGGTGTCGATTCCACAACAGCTCCGTTGGCGATCATGATCTCAGATGACTTCGATTGGGCTGCGTAGAACTTCGGGTCGATGTATTTTTCGAGATTGAATGTCGCCTCTGGTCGATATTCACGGGTTGTATCGATCTGCTTTGATGTCTGGTAGTGTACGACTGCACGCGGAAGCGTGACTGCGCGGTCAGTCTCCGGAATCCGTATGCTGTACGTGTTTGCACATCTGCTCGTGTATTCAGTCTCTGCCGGATTCAAGACCGCACTGAAATTGAGGACGCCCTCGAGAAGCTCCGCGCCATCCGGAATCGAGTCGAAGATGTATGCCATTGCAGCGAGATCACCAGTGTTGGACGCGTCCACCGTAACATTCACGATATCACCTGCCACCTCTGCGGTCTTCGTGATCGTAACGTACGGACCGTGCACCGCCATCTCAGGCGCATTGCTCGTGACATTGATCCTGTGCCCGTAGCGCCAGATCGATACGTTCGCCGCTGGCAGCGTGTACTCGCCCGGAACAAGCGGTGTCGCCGAGTACCTGTACTCGCTCCGGGAGTAGTTCCAGAAGAGGTCACGATCCGGATTGACCACAAACTCATCAGGAATGAAGTCAACGATCTCAACACGATCAGCCATACTGATATTACTTATTTCAAGCTCGATAAATACTTTCTCCCGGACATAAGCATTCGTGCTCGAACTCTTGGAGATTACGAACGTGTTGTTCATCCACTCGTCAAGAGACATGGGCGGAGGCGGCGGTTCGATTATGCAGACCGAGACATCGATCTTCTGTGTCTGCGGGTTGCTTCCGAGAACGATCCCGCTTGCATGTATCCGTATCCGGTCGGTCTCATTCTCGAGGTACGTCCGGGTGCAGTTGAGATCAAACGTGTACGCGCTCTCGTTTGCGGCAGGAAAGTAGTTCGAGACGCTCTCGTTCGTCTCAAAGACATCGCGCCAGAGAACTGAGCCGTTCCTGCGGATTGTCACAAGCGCCCAGACCGATTCACCCAGCCTGATCTCGGACGCTGATCCGACACTGAAGTCGGTCGCCTCGAACTCGTAGCCACCAACAGCGACGCGCTCGTGCCATACGAGTGTTATGTCTGTGCATTCACTCTCTTCGGATGAAGCAAACGGCACAGCGACCAACAAAAGTACCAGAATCGCCATCGGGAGGTGAGTGATTCGCATGGGTAATATCATCGACGCCTGCCAGACATAACCGCTGCCAGACATGCAAGTACCGCAAATATCCCGGTAAATCCGGGTTCTTTACGTATGGGGGTGTCTATCGGTATAGGGTCGTCGGTCTCGGCAGATGCGATCCCCGGAATCGACGACGATCCTGCTTCCGACTGGACAATTTCAGCGGCGGCGCCGATGGGTTCAGTCCCTTCCACATACAGAATCGGCATCTCGGAGACGCTGATGCCGCTATATGCTGTAATGTCTGCAAACTCGACAATCGCGGGAGGCAGCATCACAGTCCGGTTCGGATCAACCGTGTACTCAAATGACTTCTCTGCACCGGCTTTCAGCACTTTCTTGAACGTTATTGTGCTATTGTCATTAACGACGGCGCCGGGTGTGGACGGTGGCGTGATTAGTTGGGACGCCATCGGGATCTGATCTGTGATCGTTATCGCTGCGGGTCTGTCTCCGGTGTTCTTCGCAGTCACCGTGATCTTTGCGGTATCGTTTTGATCCACAGACTCCGGATCGACCGTCTTTGCAACCTCGATGTAGGGTCCGTGCACCTCGACCGACTGCGCGTACGAGGTTATGTTGTACGCAACCCCGTTCTCGGTCCAGTTGACTGACGCAGCCCCCAGTTTGTAGCTACCGGGCTTAAGGATGCTCACAGGGTACGCGCACGTCATAGTCTCGCCCGGGCTGAGCGAAAAATCCCATTTCCATCGATCAGACCCCATATCAGGAACCTTGACCATCTCCGGCGGGAGCGCACGGCGCCACGCATCGATCTCGGTCGTCGCGGGATTGTGCCACTCGCTCGTCGGAAGGTCTGTGAGTTCCAGCGACGGGATCGTGTAATCGCCCCAGTTCAGGACTGTGAGAAAGATGTAGGGCTCGCAGTCCGCATATATCGTGTAAGTAACACCGCTTGTGTATGCTTCTGCCGCTTCATCAGAAACAATCGCATAATCCTCTGTTCCGATCGCTTTCTTGACCTCGATCACCGGGAGAACCTCGAATTTTGTTTCGTTGAACGTGAGATCGTGCGGACAGTCCTCGAAACTATCGAAGTAGATTCCATCCGGCAGGGTCTCGTACGGGAAGTAGAGCGTTCGTTCCTTGAAATCCTCGCACGTCAGGTTCACACGTATCTCGTATTCGGTTCGCTTCGGAAGGGAAGGCGTTTTGAAATACACTGTGTAGGTGATCTCTTCGTCGGTGTCGAAGATATCTATCGATGCATCCTGCGAGAGTAGCCTGCGCGGATTCTTTGGAAACTTGATCTCCTCGTACTTCAGATCGTCATCAGCATTCGTTCCCTGGTACAGCCTCTGAATCGTGCACTCGGGCGGGTACTCGCCATCGATCATCTCCGTTGGTACTGCTGAAAACCATGTCTTTGTGTGGTACGCAAGACTTCCGCTGTTTTTTATCGTGACTTCAGCGATGAACTCCGAGTTTGACCGAAATTCGTCCTCGTCCACTGCTTCGCCATCTTCGCCGTCCGGAAGAAGCGTCTTCACCTCGAACTCAAACTCGGGTGGTGGGGATATAAATAACATGATCTTTGCCGTCTCTTCTTGCGGATCTGTGCAGAAGCAGTCGTCATCAGCAAACTCGCATTTGATCTCATCAACCGCAATGAAGAAGTCGTGCTCGTAGTTCCAGATCGCGCCGGATCGGTCCCACGAAGTCGCACTCGTTCGGGGGCTATTCATATAAGCGGCGATTGAAAGCGGATCTGCCTTGAACGGGGCACTCAGTATCAGTTCGCTGTCCCGATAGATTCTAAGGTGTACATATTGGGAATCGGGATCAAGGATACATTCCCTATCAGCGCATGGATCACTCTTCGTTGTATCCACATCAGCCGTAACATTCAGAACATGAAAGTCAACAACCTCGATCGTGTACACGACGCCTCTGAACGGATCGATCTTCTCGACCTCGTCACCCCATCCGAGTTCGACTTCGCAGATTGTGTCCACAGTCCATGGCACACCCATATACTCAGGATCATACGTATGCGCACTCACGGTTCCTGTCAGGACTCCTGCGAGGATTCCTGCCATAATCAACGTAATCAGTATCGGCTCACTCCACTTCATAATAATTACCCCCACTACTATTGAACGCACTCATGATATATAATGATGACGAAACCTTTATGCGGCTGTGAACTACAGAGTTGGAGATATGATGATGAAACCGGAGGAACGATAGATGGCGACCGGACCAAAGTACCGCGTCCCGTTCAGACGACGTAGAGAAGGCAGGACAAATTACCACCAGCGGCTGAGGCTGCTTTTATCAAAGAAACCGCGTATGGTGGTGCGCAGGAGCGCCCGGCATACGAAGATACAACTCACAATCCCGGGAGATGAGGGTGATCTGATACTCTCGTCTGCCACGTCGATGGATCTTATGAAGTACGGATATTCCGGATCGACCGGAAATACCACCGCAGCATACCTCACCGGACTATTATTCGGATACCGCGCCATTGGCAAAGGTCACTCGGAAGGCGTGCTCGACATCGGTTTGCATGCGTCAACGTCAGGATCGAGGATCTACGCAGCGCTTCGTGGCGCGGTCGATTCCGGCATGGATATCCCGCACGATCCGGTGATATTCCCGTCTGACGAACGCATTCGCGGAGACGTGGTGTTAGAGTACACGGACGTTGACCTGCCATCGATCTTCAATGCGACAAAGGATCGGATTACATCCGAGCTCGGAGGTCGATCAGAATGAGACCAGAAGTACAGGTAACTGAATGGATACCGCAGACCAAACTCGGCAAGCTTGTTCGTGAAGGTACGGTCGATGATATCGACGCCGCACTTGGAACAGGACTTCCATTAAGGGAAGTGGAGATCATCGAGACGCTGCTTCCTGAGCTCTCTGAGGATGTTCTGGATGTTAACATGGTGCAGCGGATGACCGACTCGGGACGACGTGTCAAGTTCCGGGCGGTCTCAATTGTCGGAAACAAGGACGGATACATCGGATTCGGACAGGGCAGGGACAGGCAGGCAGGACCTGCGATACGCAAGTCGATCCGCAATGCAAAACTGAATGTGATCGGGATAAAAAGGGGCTGCGGATCATGGGAATGTGGCTGCACTGACCCGCATTCGGTGCCGTTTCTGGTCGTCGGAAAAGCCGGAAGCGTTGGCGTCGAACTGAAGCCCGCGCCAAGGGGACTCGGAATCGCATCGGGCGAGACCGCAAAGAAGGTGATCGAGATGGCAGGCATAAAGGATGTCTGGACGCGGTCATGGGGCACAACAAAAACCACGCTCAACTTTGCAAAAGCGACGTATGACGCGCTGAGACAGACCACGATGATGCGTGGTGGGAGCATCTGATGTACGTTGTTGTGCGGATCCGCGGAGACGTTCATGTGCGCCCCGAGATAAAAAACACACTTCGGATGCTGCGATTGCACAAAGTCAATCACTGTGTGGTGCTGGACGAGACCCCACATTACTACGGGATGATCAAGAAGGTGAAGGATTACATTGCATGGGGCAAACTGGATTCCGAATCGCTGACAAATCTATTATCGCTGAGAGGGCGTCTCGAAGGCGGGAAGAGACTTACACCTGAACATCTTAACGAGTGCGGACTTAAGTCCATATCCGATTTCGCAAAGGCGGTCTGCGATGGTGATGCGAAGCTCTCCGACGTTCCGAAGTTAAAGCCAGTCTTCAGATTGCATCCACCACGAAAAGGGCACCGGGGCATCAAGAAGACCGTAGCTGAAGGCGGAGAACTCGGACTTCACGAGGATATTGGCGCGCTGCTCAAGAAGATGAGATGATCCTGGGACTCCCCGGGATGCTCTTTTTGGTAGCCCATTCCTGCACGTGCCGAAACGTCATTTTTTGTGAGAATCAGTAGCAGCAGATCACGAATTTTGCGAATCGCACGAATCACCACTTTCGCGAGCGCATGGAAAGCCCACACTAAGAAATTTTAGAAATACGCGGTGTACGCCAATAAACAGGATAATTCATGTTGAGTATCTTGCACCAACACACCCTCACGGCTCGTATATCCTTGCGCCCATCGCCGCGTCATAGTCTCCTGTGATCCTTGCAATCGTGAGATTCAGATCGCCCTCGCCGAATGTGACATTGCACTCGATCTCATCGGTCGTATTTGCTGCGAGCTCATTCAGGATGGTGGTCGTGTTCTCGGTCGCCCCGATGAGGGTTATGGTGCGCTCACAACTGCCATTAACTGCACGCATCGCGTCATGGTACTGGCTCGCGATCGGCGAGTTCATCGCCATCATCTGGTACGGCGCATCGTGATCCACCTGCAAAAGAAGCTCGCTGAAATACGGGTATGAGTTCGACGCGTTCTTGTCCTCAATCACATCGACAGTCGCCTCAACCTTATTGCGTGGACCCATGATGCAGGGGTCGCCCATGATGTTTACGATATCCTTGTTTCTGATCAGCACAATATGATTATTATACTGTGTCGGTGATTGGGTGATGAATACGCCAGGATTGAACTTTCTCGGGTACAGCTCGTGCAGTTCGATCCATGTACCGTCCCAGAACTCTGCATGGTATGATCGGACGATGTTTGTGCCATACGTCTCGTACGGCTGGAGGTACTGGTACTTCAGAGGTTCAAGCGGCGTCCCATCGAGATCTTCCGCATCAATGTATCTGACCGCAATTGCCCCGGGCGGGCTCATCTCAAGCCCGTCCGTGATCGAATCGAACTGGTGATCGATCAACTTCCTGATCGAGCTCAATGGTATGCGAGTGTCAGGCGTTGCCGTGGACTGGGCAGCGGTTGCATCGTCGTTATTGTTACCACCCCAGTAAATAGAAGCCAGTGCGGATACTATCATTATAACTACCATAAATCCGGCAACAGCCGTTGCAGCAACTTTGGATTTTTTACTCTTCGCCATGATGACTCACTCTTGACTGCGAATGTTATTAATCTTGTCTCACTGGAGAGGGGGTTTGTCACATCATCGCACCCACTGCCTCTCTTGCGGCAGTTACGATCAGTTCCGGTGACGGGAACAGGTCATACCCGGCAGCCAGATAATCTGCAGTTGACTCGTATTTGAAACGCGGATGCTCGTAATCGATGTTCGGGCGCTTATACAGACCAAGATATCGCGGCTCGTAGGATTTGCCGTCAATTATCAGAAATATGTGACAATACGTCTCCGTTCCTGCGACGTCTGCTCCTGCGATCTCCGAATCTATGCCGATCAGGTTCAGCGCCTCGTGCGAAGCGACCGCGGTTGGGCTGCACCCGATCGAGGCTACTATTACGTAGATTGCGATGAGCGGGATCAGCGCCATCATGCGCCGACCCGTATTCGCCGCGACATCGCGACATCGCTGCGCCACGGATCGGGGTTGTGAATGTGAATGTGAATGTGAATGTGGTTGTGGTCGTGTGTGCGCGTGTGCGCGGGAATGGCATTGTTCATGTTCGTATTGCATTCCCTCCACAGACGCGCATTGTGATATAAAAAGGTAACGTTTTGTCTGGTTCGCTTAGATCTGCATGATAAATTGTTAGATTGGTGATGATGCTGGTGATGTGGGGGTGTGGGCGGTGCGGAGGATGCAGGAGGTCGCGGAAGACGGGTTTAGAATATGCGCATAGAGACTCATATTACACTTGTGAGGTAGCAATACCGACCTACCATCACCAACCCATCAGCCACAGAAGAAGCGGGGTTACGAACGTCTCGATTACGGCTGCAACAAACAGGAGTGGAAGAATCCATCTGAAATAGAATGATACCGATCGTTTCATCTCGGACAGGATCTCTTCGGTCGAGATCTTCCCAATCATCCGTAGAAGAACTGCAAACCCTATGCGCGTTCCGAGCGCCGCGCTCAGTAACACCATCGGAAGCTCGATTACGCCGTGCGGCAGGATCGCTGCTGCCACGTACGCAGGTCCTGATGTTCGCGCATACTCACAGAAGATGATTCCGAGGATATAGCCGTTGAATGCGATAAAACCGATGGGAATTGCTATGACCACTCCGAATACGATTGCAACGAGGCTCTTTGCGGCGTTGTTCAGAAATATGAGGAGCATGATCGTAAGTGGGCTCAAGTCCTTGATCCAATCAAACGCTATATCGAGTTCCTGAATGACCGCGGCTGCGTCAGATGGGTTCAAAAGCGCGTAGACATACCCGTACGTAACCGATGCCGCAAAGAGCGTTGTTATGAACGCGAGATATCTCCGCATCCCACCCATCTCATCACAGTTCCACATCTTCACACCCCGAAGAGGATCCTGATCGTGTTTCGGAACCCGGGAGAGAGACCGAGAACAAGGATCACCAGTTTCAGGAGATCGCGGAGTTCGACCTCACCGGGTTCGTTCATCTCGTTCTCGATGATGTACAGCGCGGGGATGAAGACGAGGAGTTTGAGCGGATACATGACCGCACCCGTCCCGGCAATTCCGATCAGGTACTTCTCAACCACATGCTTGCCGTGATACCCGAGGAGATCGACTCCGATGGTCGTTGAGGAGGCATCGAGAAGGTGAGCTCCAAGAATTGCGATGTTGAATCTATCGCGCAAAAATCCGATCTTCATGCGCCCGGCGCACAGATAGACGAGTCCGGTTCCGAGAATGGCGAGCGCAACGATCATGATCGCCTCTTTCGGATATGTGATCTCGATCCCCCCACTCCGGAGCAGAAGACCGATGTTAACGGACGCAAGACCCAGCCCGACGATTGAAAACGGTATGTGGTACCGCTCTTTGTATATCCGGAGCGATACCGCAAGCGATAGCACCGTTATTACAAAGACGACGAAATATATATTTGGCGTTTCGAATGCGTAACTGATGGGCGGGGTAAATATCCGGGCATCCTCGAGAACGCGGAGACTTGATCCGAAGAGCACATAAGAGATCACCCCGATCATGAAACGCCGGTCGATCGTGACCCCCAACCGCCTGATCATACTGAGAACCGGGAAGATGCAGATTGCAAGCACCACAGCCCATGTAATGGTGTTCACCACGTTGTAGCCAGTGTCGCCTGTGATCGGGTTCAGGTAATATTCACGTATTGCGTCCTGTATTTCCGGTAGCATGGTATGCAACAGCAAATCTGCGATTATTGATGGATAAACTGATTGGTGTTCGAACCGTGCCACACACTCCTGACATCGCCAGTTTTATGGGCGCGCCCCAGATAGAGTAGCACTATGCCAGTGATTGAAGTGAGCGACATGACCCTGCACAATCTCGATCGGTTACGCATCCAGATGCAGGCAGCCAGTTACGATGAGGTGATACGGCGTCTGCTCGGAATGGAACACATCGGACCAGTGTACATCGAAAAGCCGGAGCCTGCGCCTGTACCTGAGCCGAAGCGTCCCGATGACGGGATCGGAGTCTACATGACAGAGTGAGCAGACTGGGACGCGGGTGTTATGGGTGAGATGTGGCGATGCGAGTGGGACTGAGCGCGAAACCCGGAAGCACTCATGCGAAAAGTATATCCCCTCAGAAGCGCAGACCAACAATCAGATGAGACTGCTCACGATACTGCTCGCGCTTTCGATGTTTTCGACGCTCCTGGCTGCGTCGCCAGCATCAGCAGACTGTGTACATGTCACCCAGACAACCATGCAGTTTCAGGGCGCGGATGCCGTCTTTACGGTTGATTACGATCTGGAATTTCTTGCAAAAGTCTATGTCCTTGCGTTTGGCGGCGCAAAGATCGTACCCGAGATTGAAGAACGGTTCAGGTCATTTGATAATGTTACGATCGGAAGACTGGACTACAAACAGGCAAGTGTGACAGTAAAAGGTGTTTCGCACTACGATAACGGGCATTATTTCCATAACTCGCACGATTTCGGGATGACGATTGAAAAACTGGTTGTGAAGCCGCCGGACGGACCCCCCCGGACATACCTGTATGTGAATAAGACGCCAAACATATTTTATGAGGATGTCTGGGACTGAATTGCACTCTGCCATCCCACAATCCGTTTTTTGCTGACTTTGGCAAGTCTGGAAGAGAGTTCATCGGCATCGGCAGCAGCCAGATCTTTCGGCGTCTTTATGTTTGCTGCTTGTAACTGCTTTGCGATGGCATCGCCAATTCCCGCGATCCCGGTAAGTTCTGGCGCCTTCGCCTTCTTATTCCTGGTTTTTTTAGCCGTCTTCGCGCCCTTCTTACCTGTAGTCCTCTTTCCACCCTTTCCCACCTTCGCGCCCTTTTTATCCTTCTGCTTCTTCGTTAGCTCGATGTAGCTGCAATACGGGCACCCGATCTCCCACGGGCGTGCGCCTTCTCTTGCGATGCGGATGTGGTGCAGACCCTTGTGCAGGTCGCAGGTCTCATCGGTTATAACCAGTTCCCCGTATCTCGGCGGCGGGAGCGGCAGCGTGAACGTGCAGCCCTTATCGCCACCATTCCTCCCTTTATCCCCTGTGCTCTCCTTCCCAGCCCCTCCACCCCTTCCATCGCTCGCACCGCTACATTTGATGAATCTGCCGCCGCTTCTCGATATCTTGACGAGAAGATCAGACCCGCATTCAGGACAGGGACCAACTACGGGATCGTTTCCGGCTTTTTCGGCAGCCTCCCACTTCAGATGGTTGCAGTACGGGCATCCGATCTCAATCGGGCGTTTTCCGGCTTGCGCGATCAGTAGCTGATGCAGTCCGTGCTCCTCGCAGACCTTGTCGGTGATAACCACCATCCCGTACTTCGATGACGGGATTGCAAGCGTGAAATCACAGTCGGGATAGCCTGTGCATCCGATGAACATGCCGAACCGTGACGGGCGCACCACCATATCCGCGCCGCATTTGGGGCAGGGTCCGACCACGGTGTCGTTGTAGAGCCCGTCCCGCAGGGCTGATGCGATCTCCTCCTTATTTTTTACGAGATCGTCGAAGATCGTGTCGAGCATATCCTTTGACTCATTTATCACAGCATCCTCAGTTATCTTCCCCTCTGCGATCTTGGACATGTCGTTTTCGAGCTTACTCGTCATATCCGGAACTACCACCATCTTTGCATACTTCTCCAGCGTGTCAATTACTGAATAAGCAGTCTTCGTTGGTTGAATCGGAGTTCCATGAACGTAAGCCCGGTCGTAGAGTTTCTGGATGATTTCGTGGCGGGTTGATTTGGTTCCCAGCCCCAGATCCTCCATCACCTTGATCAGTCTCGCCTGACCGTACCTTGCCGGCGGTTTCGTCGTCTTACTCTCGATATCGAACTTCGTCACCCCCAGCACCTGCCCGACCTTCATATCCGGCAGGATGCGGTCTTTTGCCTCGTGATACGGGTAGTAGTACCTCCATCCGGGCTCAACGAGAACCGCGCCGTTTGAAACGAAATCCTCGCCTTTTATGTCGATTATGACTCGAAGCGTCTTCCAGAGAGTCGCGTCTGCGAATGTTGCAAAGAATCTGCGGACGACGAGCTCGTAGACCTTCCATTCATCCGCTTTCAGTTGTTTTCTGGTCGCAAGCGACGCGGGGTGTATCGGGGGGTGGTCTGTCGTCTCTTTCTTTCCCGCAGTCGGTTTGAGTGGCGTTTTCAGCAACTTCGATGCATACTCTCCGAATTCTCCCCCGAGAAACATCGATACAAGCGATTTCAGGTCAATCGTCTTTGGATACACAGTGTTGTCGGTTCTGGGGTATGATATGAACCCATTCATGTATAGAGCCTCCGCAATCCGCATCGCATTCGCGGGGCTGAGCCCGATCCTGCTCGCCTCTCTTATGAATTCGGTGGTGTTGAACGGAGTCGGAGGTTTTTCTGTCCTTTTTCCTTCTTTTAATTCTGAAACAGTCCCGGTTCTTGCATCTTTGATCCTTGAGAATACCGCGTCGAGTTCATCCTTATCCCAGAACCGATCTTTTCTGTGTTTTGCAGTGAACTCTTCTTTGAACGTTGCGTACAGTTCCCAGTACGGCTTCGGAACGAATACGTCCCTCTCCTTCTCCCGATCCACGATCAGAGCAAGTGTCGGCGACTGTACCCTGCCAACAGACAGAAATCGCTTTCCGAGACGCTTTGAGGTCACTGAGATGTACCTTGTCAGCGCAGCACCCCAGACCAGATCGATTATCTGGCGTGACTCCCCTGCTGCCGCGAGATTAAAATCGATTGGACCAGGGTTTCCGAACGAGTCCTTAATCTCCTTTGCGGTGATCGCACTATACCTTGCCCTTTCCGCTTTGACCCCACGATTCACCTTCTTCACAATATCCAGAGCTTCCACACCGATCAGTTCCCCTTCGCGGTCATAATCGGTCGCTATCGTCACGGTGTCAGCCTTTCTTCCGAGAGTTCTGAGCGCGGATACTATTTTGCTATTTCGCTTATCAGGAACAGTCACGATTTCAGCACGGATCAGGTCGCGTGCATCTGTCTTCTGCCAGCTGTTATACTCTTCAGGGAAATCGACGCCAACCACGTGCCCGCTGAGCCCGATCACCACCGCATCACCGGCTCCGTAGGTGTTTACACCGTTCACCCTCGTCATCTTCGACGCGCTGCCAAAGAGGATGCTTGCGATCCGCTTTGCGGTGTTGTGCTTCTCGGTGATGATCAGGTGCATGATGCCATGTTGTGGATATATGTTATATATGCGTTACGAAACTGGGGTATCAGGTATCACAAAACAGGGACCGTGAATCTGAACGTGCTCCCTCTCCCTTCCTTACTATCAGCCCAGATCTGTCCGCCGTGCAGCTCAACGATCTTTTTTGCTGTCGAGAGCCCAAGACCGGTTCCACGCGGCGTTGCATCTGCCGTGTAGTACGCGTCAAAGACTTTATCGATCGCATCAGCTGGAATGCCTACGCCCGTATCCGAAACCGACACTAACAATTTGTCATCCTCCTGTTGCACGGTTACAGAGATTTTGCCCTCTGATGTGTACTTTATCGCATTGCTGAGGATGTTTGCAAAGACCCGGGTCAGTCGATCCCGATCGCCTGTTATCATCGGGATGTCCTGTTGCACATCAGTCTTGAGCTTGATTCCCTTGAGCTCGATCGTCTGCTGCATATACTGGGTTGTGTCATTTATAATATCTCCAAGTGAAATCTGCTCCTTTTTGAGCGGAATGATTCCGGTTTCAAGATTGGTGAGTTCTGTGATCTCGATTATCATCCGTGTGATGCGGTTTAACTCCTGTCGTATCGCATCCAGACTGTCTTTTTGTTCTTTTGTTATCTTGCCGAGATGCCGATCCCGGAGCAGTTCCAGATGCCCGTCGATCGACGTCAGTGGATCGCGCAGATCCTCAACGGTCGTGGCAAAGAACTTATTCTTCTTCGCTTCCGCCGATTTTAATTCGTTGTTCTCGGAAATCAGTTCGTTGATGCGCTCCGAATCCTTTTCCGACTCGATCTCTTCGTCGGGAGTCTGCGGACGTGGGCTCATGCCAAATCCGATCAATCCGATCAGAATCAGCGTGATCAACCATATCCCGAGAAGCAGCGTCGTGTCTGATGTGGTAAGCGCGCTCGCAATGGCTATCGCCACCGTTACGGCGAGTGCGACTGCAAATCCTGTGCGTGAAGTGTTATACATCGATTGTCACCCTTAATTCGTTTGATTAAAGTACCGACTCAATATAATTATACCTATCGGACTGGAGCGGACTATAGCGGATCGCTGATCCGTTTGCTGCCCATCCGATTCGGGTGTTTGCGAACGTTTCCGGACTGTTGGCACCGGGTGGCGTGGCGCCTCACGTCCCATACCCAACCGGATCATCCCCACTCTTTTGATCCGCCCCAGATCGTCGAGCAGACCATCCGGCATCAGCAATGTTTATATGCAATCATACGGAATGTTAGAATTGTCAATTGCCTCGAAATAGTGATATGGAGGGGTATGGATGGATAAACAGAGAGATATTCTCATTGAGCGGCTCGAACAGAAATTAGTAGAGCGGGATCGGACGATTGCAGAGATGTCAAAACCATCATCAGCAACAGCATCATCAGCAGCATCAGCGGTCGAGGATCGCATCACCACACTTGAGGGCACAGTTATGGAGCTGAAAAAGGAGGTGCGTGGAATGTTAGATGAACTGCTGTACCAGAAGACAGTCATTTCCGAGATGCAGCAAAGGATCGAATCCGGTCAAAAAAGTCGCAGAAATGTCAAGTCCGCTGAGTACATCGTAGCAGAGAGTACCTCGGAAGCTCATTCCGGCTACGATGAGCGGGACGGCATAATCATTGCATGTTGATCAGGGCACGGGAGTACCGGGGTGGAGGTTCGTGTGCATATCAAGGATATAGAGTTTGAGAATTTCAAATCGTTTGGGAAACAGGTGAGGATACCATTTTTCAACGATTTCACCACCATTTCAGGACCGAACGGCAGCGGAAAATCCAACATAGTGGATGGTGTCATCTTTGCGCTCGGCTTGTCCGGTTCCAGAACTATGCGTGCCGAGAAATTAACAGATCTGATATTTAACGGGAATGGAAGCAGCAAAGGGGATAACAAGGGAATTAAATCTGCGAGGGTCACAGTCAGATTCGATAATAACGATCGGTGCTTTCCTGTTGATTATGACACAGTTGAGATCACTCGCAAGGTCAAACAGACCGAAAGCGGGTATTACAGTTACTATTATTTCAATGATCGCGCATGTACACTCTCTGAGATCCATGCAAACCTTGCCAAGGCTGGGATACGTCCGGAAGGGTGCAACGTGGTCATGCAGGGTGATGTGACCCGAATCACAGAAATGACACCGTTTGAGCGGAGAAAACTCATCGACGAGATCGCAGGGGTCGCAGAATTCGATGAAAAGAAGGATCGGGCGTACAGCGAACTGGATACTGTTCGTGAACAGATCGAGCGGATCGAAATCATCCTCTCAGAGGTTACGCAGCAGCGCAAGAAACTGAAGAGAGAACGCGACCATGCGATGAAATACCAATCGCTCAAGGACGAACGGAAGCGATATGAGGCGTTTCTAATCCTTTCAAAACTTAAGAATGCGACGCACGAGCAGGAATCAATATCAAAAGAGGTTTGCAGCAAACGAAGTCTCGAAGAAGATTTGATGTCCAAACTCTCCGAAAAGAGCGACAAACTTACTGAAATAGAGTCTATTTTGAAAGATTTGAATGAAAAAATCATGCGAAAAGGAGAAGACGAACAGATTCAGATAAAAACGGAGATTGAACAGATTCGGGGGGAGATCTCCAGATCAATGGATTCCATCGAACTACTCGAACAGAATATCCAGGACGCCGCAAAAGAGCGGCAGCGGCTATATATGGAGATTGACGGAGCGAACAATCTGCTTTCATCGTGCGAAGAGAAGATTGATGACGAACATCTGCGGAAAGAGAGTGTTTTGGCAGAGATCGAGAGAAACGAATCCGAACTATCGCTGATTCGAAATAAAATCGATGAAGTGGACGCGAAGTATGCGGAGAAACGAAATCGGCTGGACCGTGAACGGAAGAATGTCGAGATCGCAAAGTCCGCCAAAAACGAATGTATGAGGGAGCAGGATCGGCTTCTGGATGTGATTCGGCGCAGGAACGCAGAGGAGGCTGAGATAAAATCCGATATCGAGAGTGCGGAGAGGAGTATTGCATCGGTTGATTCTGACCTGGCGGGTCTGAAAACCGGGATCGATCAATGCACACAGAGCATAAAAACCCTTGTTGGTGATCGAAGCGATCTTGAGAGCAGCAGATCGAAACTGAGGCATGAACTTGCCGATCTCGAAAAACGTTTGCACGATCTGCATCAGGAATATGCCAAATCAGAGGCGCGTGTCAGGGTGGCGGAGGACGTGCGGTACCCCCATTCCGTGAAAGTGATTTTGGAGGCGAAGAAGATGCGGGAACTGCCAGGAATCTACGGTACGATCGCATCTCTTGGCAGGGTCGAGCAGCGATACGCGACCTCGCTGGAGGTTGCTGCCGGCGCTCGCATGCAGAACGTCGTTGTGGACAGCGATGAGACTGCCGCTCACGCAATCAACCTGCTGAAACGAAAGTCCGCAGGGAGGGCGACGTTTCTGCCGCTCAACAAACTCAGACCGAATTTTTCGTACGAAGACATCTATGAACACAAGGGAGTAATAGATTACGCAATAGATCTCGTTGATTTCGACTCTAAACTAGAAAAAGCATTCAAATACGTGTTTCGTGATGTGATAGTGGTTGACACGCTCAAAACGGCAAGAAACTTGATCGGAAGGTACAACATGGTCACGCTTGCCGGAGAACTGGTCACAAAAGCCGGATCCATGACCGGAGGCTCCACATCCGATCGTGGATCCCATTTTGCTGCGATGGAGCAGGAAAAACTGGTGAAACTTGCAGAACAGGTCACGGAATACGACTCACGACGAAAGAACATGATTGAAAGAGTCAGTTCGATTGACATGCATATCTCGTCCATAAACGATGAAATAACCGGGCTCGAAAAGGAGATCACAAAGAACAATCTCCAGATCGAAGAAGTTTCCGGAAGGAGTGACAGACTCAGTGAAACCATCCAAAAAAAGCAGCAAAGTCTTGAAGAGATTAAAATAGAACGTGAAACGATACGCAACCAGATGGAAGAGATCGAATCAAAGATCGCAATTGAAGCGGAGCACTTGCGTGGATTGGCAGAATGCGTAACAAAACTGGAGAGTGAACTCAAGGACTCTGAAATACCGGTTCTGAATACTCAATCCGACATGATAACGTCTGAAATAAATAGATTGAAGGAAAGAGTACGTGATATCGAGGCAAATATAAAATCGCTGCTCCTTGAGAAGGATAATACAAAGACAAAGATCGAGACTGATAAAAACCGCATAAAAGAGATTGAAATCCGAAAAGCAGATCACCAATCAAAAATTGTGCAGCACACGGATGATATAACGATTTTTGAGAAAAAACTCGAAGAGAAGATGGGGCGGGCGAAGCAACTCGACTCAGAGCTCTCGTCCCTTCAGGAGAAGCGCGCAACCGTGCAGCAAGAGCGCGACACGGAATCGACATCGCTTAACAGGGTGCAAAAAAGCCTCGATAAAGTGCGGTGGGACGTGCAGGCGCTGGTCGCAACAGAGGATGCGTTGAACGAACAGATAAACGTTCTCCGCATTGAACTCGACGAATCCGGAATCGACGAATCGCAGGAGGTCCCGACCGAAGGAGAGGTGCACACTCGCATCCAATCAATCGATTCGGCGATGGAAAAACTCGAACCCGTCAATATGCGTGCACTTGAGGAGTACGACGCGGTAGAATTGAGAGTATCCACACTCAAAACAAGAATCGAGACGCTTTCGGTTGAGCGAAATGAGATCATCGACCGGATCGAGAAGTATGAATCTCTGAAGAGACAGACGTTCTTTGATTCGTTTAATAATATCAATGAGTACTTCAAATCCATTTTTGCAGAGTTATCCGGAGGGCACGGCGAACTGATCCTCGAAAACTATGAGGATCCGTTTGCAGGCGGCATGACGATCCGGGCGCAGCCGGCAGACAAAACGCTACAGCGGCTCGAAGCGATGTCTGGCGGTGAGAAGAGTTTGACTGCGCTTGCATTCATCTTCGCGATCCAGCAGCACCAACCCGCACCGTTTTACGCATTCGACGAGATCGATATGTTCCTTGATGGTGCTAATGTCGAGCGAATCGCGTCAAGAATCGAGAAATCGGCTGAGAACGCGCAGTTCATTGTTGTTTCGCTGCGCAAGCCGATGATACAAGCAGCAAACCACACCATAGGCGTTGCGATGCAGGAAAACGACATATCGAGCATTACCGGCATGCAATTGAATTGAGGCTTGAGATTGAGGTCAGGTTTAAGTGGTGCGGTAGCGTAAGCTATATTGTAAAAATGCCGATAACACAGTAGAGGCGGTTGCATGGGATTATCAGACGTAAGAGAACAGATTGAACGGATAGATAGTGAGATCTTGAAATTGGTCGCGGAGCGCACCGATCTCGCAGGCACAGTTCTCGAGTTGAAAAGAGCCAGTGGAAAGAAGATCGAGGATGGGGTGCAGGAACAAGTCGTTTTGAATCGTGCCATCGATTACGCAATCGAACTGTGTCTCGACACAGGTGCAATTAAGCAGATTTTTGAGATTCTGATCAGAATGAGCATCGAACGCCAGCACGAACTGAGCGGCGAAGGAAACCTGCCATGACCTCAAAAAAGCATAGAATTGCGATAATTCTTGGATCAAAGTCAGATATGGATGTTGCAGGTCAGGTAACTGATGCTCTGGATGAATTCGGCGAAAATTACGACCTTGTGATGATCTCTGCGCATCGCGATCCTGAAAAGCTGGATGATTACATCAACAAGAGCGACGCGTTGATATTCATTGCGATAGCCGGACTGTCAGCAGCCCTCCCAGGCACAATCGCTGCAAGAACTGACAAACCGGTGATTGGAGTTCCTGTGGGAAAGAAACTCGGAGGACTCGATGCACTCCTGTCAATAGTGCAGATGCCATCAGGAGTCCCTGTGGCGTGTGTTGGAATCGACAACGGCGAAAATGCTGCACATCTTGCGATGAGGATATTGCGAATTGTAGAAGAGTGTATGGGGTCTGTTGATTGATCCTGATATTCTATGATCTTCGACCGGCAGTGCGATTGCTGTGCATAATTTTATGCACAATTATTAGGAGGTGATCCAGCCGCAGATTCCCCTACGGCTACCTTGTTACGACTTAACCCCCCTTGCGAAGCCCAGATTCGAATCCCCCATCAGGAAGATCCTCATCCAAACCTCACTCAGGTGGTTTGACGGGCGGTGTGTGCAAGGAGCAGGGACGTATTCACCGCGCTGTGTTGAAGCGCGATTACTACGGATTCCAGCTTCATGAGGGCGAGTTGCAGCCCTCAATCCGAACTTCGATCGGGTTTAGGAGATTGCCTTCACCTTTCGGTGTTGATTCCCATTGTCCCGACCATTGTAGCCCGCGTGTAGCCCGGGAGTTCCGGAGCATACTGACCTACCGTAACCCGCTCCTTCCTCCGCTTTAGCAGCGGCGGTCCCCACAAAGTACCCATCACCCCG
>Ga0190315_1000370_pt1 | contig 24314 bp, 30 predicted proteins | sample 48701101_MG_FD_161673 | JGI IMG/M metagenome (GOLD analysis project Ga0190315, IMG submission 161673) | Hydrothermal vent sediment bacterial communities from Southern Trench, Guaymas Basin, Mexico - 4870-11-0-1_MG | ecosystem: Environmental > Aquatic > Marine > Hydrothermal vents > Sediment ...
CGCTGATCAGGAGATCGTATCCGCCCCCGGAAAGCTCCGCCAGAACGGAAGCAGTCATCTCCGCAGCCGTTTCTGCATATATCTCCCTGATGCCGGGAAAACCGATGCGTCCGGGTCCGGCATGAACAAGCGTCACATCGCAGCCTCGCCTGAACGCTTCTAACGCGAGTTCGATTCCCATCTTCCCCCGTGCCCGGCTCGTTATGATGCGCACGGGGTCAATCGGCTCTGCGGTTGCCCCGCATGTTATAAGCACCCTCATTCCGGCAAGTCTGCTGGATCTGCCGAGCGCACGCTCGACCCACAACACGATATCATCCGTTCCCGCGATCTTCGCTTTCCCTTCCTCGATCACAGGCGGAACGATCGTGACCCCATAGCCGCGCAGGGTGTCGATGTTTGCGCGAACGACCGGGCTGTACATTGCAAGATGCATCGCGGGCGCAACAACGACCGGCACCCCTGCGCCGATTGCGGTCGTTGCGAATATCGAGACAAGGGTGTCAGGGATTCCGTGTGCGATCTTCCCGATCGTTGCTGCCGTGCACGGCGCAATCAGCAAGAGGTCAGCTGCGCTTTTGCCGCCAGACCCGGCGTCGGTGCCGGCGTCGGTGCCGGCATCACTGCCACAACAATACTCAACCCACGACGTCCTGCCGGTCCAGTCTGTTATCGGGCGCATTCCGGTTGCGCATTCGACCGCATCCGGGTGGATTATGCGCTGAGCAGACTCAGTCATAACCGCAACGACCGTTGCGCCCCTGCGAATCAGTTCGTGCGCGAGTTCGACCGTCCTGACAGCGGCGATGCTGCCTGTTATGCCGAGCACGATCGTCTTATCTGCGAGGGTTTTCATGATCTTTCCGTTTCATGCGCATACTGCTTGAAGATACCTCTGATGTCAACCACCTGCAAAACACAATCACCCACACTCAACCCACACCCACTCGCGTGATTCACTCCTGCTGCCCCTTACCGACCGCAAGCTTCAAAAGCACAGGGGTCACGAGAACCAAAGACCGCAACCATCAGAACGATCGCTGAGAAGACCTGACAATCGATTATGCCCATGCCCCTCCCGACCGATATGACCACGAGTTCGATTCCTGCTCTTGGCATAACACCGACACCGAAGATCAGGCTGTCGTGAGAATCAAAACCAACGATCCTTGACCCGATGAATCCTCCGATCAGCTTTCCTGCGAGTGCCATCACGACCACGAGGAATGCAAACAGCCCTGCGCCCGTGAGTTTGCCGGTGTCTGTTACGACAGGATGGCTGTAATAGTGATACAGTGATACTTCGAGAAGAGGTCCAGCACATCGTCGATGGTGGTGTCCTGATGGTGGTGTCCTCGGTGACCGTCACTACATCCCGCGTCATGATCTCGACTATGCTAATGTCTACGTAATCTACTGCCATGGGCACCTGATAGTTCTCCTCGACGTCGTATTCAGGATCAGCGAGAACTATCGAGCCAGCAGGCAGATTTCAGACGATATCAGCAATCTTATTCGTATGCTTCTTGATGCTTCTGATCGTATTCGTAGCGATTCTTATGAGTGCCTGATACTGAAAATAGTCCCGTATGAGTCGTATTTTCGTCAGCACGTCTCGTTCAACCAATGTATCGCCACTGAGCGCCGAACCATCGATGACGAACGTGTCCGGATACTCTTCGAATTTCGAGAACTCTTCTTTCGACAGATCATCCTCGTCTCTGCAATGCTTCTTCCATCCACTCCACTGAAATCTGCGTAAAGATGTTATGCAGTTCCGAAGAGGAAGGATATTGCTCGCTTCCGTTCAATGTTGTATCGTACCGCACATTCGAGAGTTCTGCAGACAGATCCACGAACGATATCATTCCTTTGACCAGAATTGCTGCTGACAGTTTTATTCTATCGTAATGGGCCGGTCTACTCCTTTTTGAGGTTTTTACCCGACGTTATAAGAAACCCCCCTCTGCCCGCGCTCGCCCCCACTCATTACGCTCACTCTCCAAGCTCCCTCGACCGCCTTGTTGCAGCAATCACGGCAGCCATCATCGCAGCACGCGCCCCATTCTCCTCGAGCGCACGAATCCCTCGAATGGTGGTTCCCGCTGGTGATGTCACCATATCTTTTAGCGCACCCGGGTGCTCCCCGGTCTCAAGAACCATCGCAGCCGCACCAAGAACGGTCTGCGCAGCGAGTTTTAGCGCAATCTCCCGCGGGAGCCCTTCATGCACCCCGCCGTCCGCCATCGCCTCGATCATCTGGAAGACGAACGCGGGTCCACTTCCGCTCAAGCCAGTAACCGCATCCATCATCGATTCCGGAACTGTTACGACCCGCCCCACCGATCCGAAGATCGTGCGTGCGGTCTCAAGATCCACATCCGTCGCATGAGTGCCCGCGGAGATCGCAGAGATCGCCTGTCCGACCGTACATGCGATATTTGGCATCACCCGGACCAGATGCGCCGAATCCGGCAGATCGTCCTCGATCGCACGTGTCTTGACCCCTGCTGCGACCGAAATCACGAGACACCCTTCCGCAATCTGCGGTTTTATGGACTTAAGCACAGAATGTATGATCTGCGGCTTCACTGCGAGGATGATCACCTCTGCGCTCGTTACGGTCTGTGCGTTCTCAACAGACGTGTTTATCCCGAGTTCGGAGTGAAGCGTGCCCAAACGCTCGGCATCAACATCGCTTGCGAAGATCTGGTCACTCTGGCAGAGACCTGATGCGAGAACGCCTTTTATCAGTGCTTCGCCGATCTTGCCTGTTCCGATAACTCCAATTTTCATCTATGCTCACCACCGGGTTTACAGTATAGAGGCGACTGGCAGCAATAAAAGTTTTGGTGCGACTGGGGGCGGCAGAACCGTCGTGGTCACAATTCTATCGAGTTGGCTGCGGCTTGCAGGATCCTGATTACGTCGAGCGATGTGACGCGACCATACCACCATTGACATCAGCGTCATCGAGCGTCGCGGGGTCGCACGAGGCGAAACCACCGGCTGCGAGATTGAAGTGTGATCGCAGCATCGGCGGTGGTAATCCACCCATCGCCATTGGTATCACCTTTTGAGAGAGTTTTTATTACATTCCGGAAACGCCGGACTGTCTCGGGTAAGCACAACTACCAACGCGGGGCGATATCGATCTGCATCCGTTCACATCGTTAATCGGTGGAATCCGTGTCCATCTGTGGCTAATGAAAATTTTAGCCACTGTCTGCGAAAGCAGCGGCGCAGCCATTAACGCTGATTTCACTGATTCCGCCAATCCAATCATGCCAATGTTTGCCGGGTTGGCGTCATCTTTTTCAACCGACCGAGAGAAATTAAAAAGGCTATACATGGAACCAAAAGAATGAAAATCTCCGTCTTTCGAAATCTTCCAAAAACCCATAGAATCCACCAGAATCAGGAAAAGCCCCTACCCGCGGTCGTCCGTAACCGCAACGCCCGCAGGAATCCCGTTCTCGTCCCAGCCCCTCTTCTTGTAGTACATCGCGAGCGCTTCCTCGTAGTACTCACGTGAGAGCGACTCTCCCGCATGTGGTCCCGTCTTGATCGTTGTGTCGAATACCCTGTCGGACGGATAATCGTCCTTTCTCCCGACCCCGAGCATCACGTTGATTGTGCGTGTGAGGTCATAGATATCGTTTGATCGCAGAAAGAGGTCATCGAGCGTGAACGGAACCCCTGTTGCCGCAGCGAACATCTCTGCGTAGATGTGCTCGTCGAGCCCGAGTTCGATCCACGGGAGCCGGCAGACGCCGAGACAGTCAAAGAGCGGGCGCACAGTCTGGTGGTAGATCACAAGATCGACACGCTCTTCAAGCGTCCAGTCAGCACCCAGTTCGATCTCCTTTGCAAGGGGCCACGCCCGCGTGTGGTGTGCGCCGATGTCGGATGTCCCGTACCCGAGCGCCATCGTGACACCGATTCTTGCGTCGTACGCGGTCATCTCAAGACCTTTTGCGTGCGATATGAGGCGTTTGAGGTCGGGAAAGCGTTTTATCAATCCGTGCGTCCCTTCTGCTACGATGTCCCCAATCCCGTCACGATGTGCGATCTTCTCGACCATCGCAAGAACCGAGTCGGGATCGCCCCATTTCAGCGTCATCCCGTCGAGATCGCTCCGTTTGACGATTCCCTGTTCGTATCCGTCGATCAGAACCGCGATCAGGTTGCCTGTGGAGATTGTGTCGATTCCAAGATCGTCGCAGAGCATATTTGCGCGGAGGATCGCGGGAAAGTCGGAGACACCCACGTTTGAGCCGAACATACACGCGGTCTCATACTCAGGACCCTCGGTAACAGTCCCCGCGTACTTCCCGTCTTTCACGAGGCAGATGTTCCCGCACGCCATCGGGCAGCAGAAGCATGAAGTGTCCCCGATCTTGTATTTCAGCATTGTCTCGCCGTTGATCGTGTCCGCTCCATCGAAATGGGCGTCGTTGAAGTTGTGAGTCGGCATAACGCCCGCGTTGTTCATGTAATCGATAACAGACATCAAGCCCTGCTGCTGCCAGAACTCGAAGAGCTCGTGGCTCTTCAGGTATGAAAACGCCCTCTCGCTTGCGTCAGAGAGTGCGTCCATGTCATGGACAGGAATGTCCTGCGAACCCCGAACTGCAATCGCTTTTACGTTCTTCGATCCGAAGAGTGCGCCCATTCCTGTTCGCCCCGCATTCCGGCTCCACTCGGTGTTTACGCACGCAAACTTCACGAGATTCTCGCCGGCGGGCCCTATTACAGCGACCCGGGTCTCGATGTCGCCGAGATCCTCTTTTACATCACGCTCGGTATCAGAGCATGTCTTTCCAACGTACCCGGATGCGCTCGCGATCTCGATGTCTCCGTCGTCGATTCGGATTATTGATGGCAAGTTCGCCCGCCCCCGGATCGTAAGCGCATCGTAGCCAGCCAGCCGCAGCTCCACTCCGAAGAGCCCGCCCATGCTGCTGTCGCCGTAGATGCCGGTTGCCGGCGATATCGATATGAACGAGGTCTTGCCTGACGCGGGGAGGTACAAGCCGGAGAGCGGACCCGGCGCAATCACAACAACGTTCTCGGGGTCAAACGGCTTGAGATCGGGGTGTTTTATGAGATTATCCAGTACGATCTTTGCGCCCCAGCCCCTGCCGCCGATGTACTTCAATGCGAATTCGTCACTCGTTTCGGTTACTACCGATTTTCTCCGGGTCAGGTCGATATTCAGTATTTTTTTGGTATAGCCGCCTGCAATCTCCATTTCAATGCCTCGTGCTTCTGCATTCATCTTTATCCGTGCCTACTAAAGTACGTTGCGGTGGGTTCAGGGTTTGGCGGCATAGCGGAAAGTGCCATCTATCTGATCCGCGGATCGGATCAGCAACCAACGACCATATATCCGTTCTGACAGATTCTGTGGTTTTCAAAAGATATCAAAAGAAGAGACTTTTCAGGCTCTTTCTGTAATTCGCGTATGCTTGGGCATATCGCAAAGCCGCTCGTGCGGTTTCGCGGGGTTGTGGGGGGCGAGCGTTCGGATATGCATCCGAGCAGGTGACTGAGATTAATGAGGTGCTGCGGAGATTCCGGGGCTTGCGGTACTGACATGCGCAAGATTGCGAGACAAGAGCCAGATTAAGGAGTGGTGGCGCGGTGGTTTGGTGGTTTGGTGATGTGGTGATGTGTTAGATGATCGGTGCACTGGCTTCGCGTATCGAATTTCAGCAGCGCGTTGATAATTCTCAAACAGTTAGAGACTTTACATAGAACCAGTATCGGAAGTATGGGCATTCGGAACTACTGGTAAACGATGTTATGAGTCTTACCAAATAGGAATTTGGTGGGGCTATTTTCAGTATGGGTATCGCATCACTTGACGCTCCAGCGTATGCGGTAATTGATGGCATTGGCACGGTACCGATAGGCATATACGAACCGATAGCAAAGCATGTTGTAACAAATTAATATGGTACTATCAAGTACCATCCGTATCTGGCTGGTGGTTATAAAAGTGTCGGAAACGAGAGACAAAAGTTAAGTACCTGTGAGCACTACACTGTACTTGGGAGAAGTGTGGAGAGTTTGTCATGAAAGTTATGGTTGTGGATGACGAGCCTGATATCGTGTATCTGGTCTCGATGATGCTTGACCTCCGTGGTTACGAGGTTGTGACCGCACACAGCGGAAGTGAATGCCTCGAAAAACTACAGGAGGAGCTACCTGACCTGGTTCTGCTTGACCTGATGATGCCGATCATGGATGGCTGGGAGGTGTTGGACAGAATACGGGCTGACGAGCGGCTGAAATCAATTCCGGTCGTTATTCTCACAGCAAAACAGCTGACAGCTGACGTCGTGCACAAAAAAGCAGAGTACATAACCGAGTATCTTGTCAAACCGATTACGCAGGAAGGATTAATCTCTGTGATCGAGGACATCGTCTCAGCCTCAAGGAAACTCGATTCGTTCGTTTCTGCTGCAAGAAGCGCGGGTGTTGATCAGGAGACGATAGACCGATACGTGAAACTCGATCGAGAGACCGGGACATACAAACGATTGTGCGCCTCGCTTGATCAGATCTACACAAAGAAGCCGATTGGAGCTGATGCGCCCGCAGGGCATGTGCTGAAGAGCATCAGACGGCTGATCGATCTGCGGGAGCGGGATCTTGCAGAACTCCACGCGAGAATCAGTGATGCGATCGATTTGGATGGGTGATCCACGCGCAAGGATTTATATGATGTTGCGCTCGAACTTAGATCATGGATGAATTGGATGAAATCCGGAAGAAAAAAATGGAGAGTTTACGAACAATGACATCTGGCGAAGTACTGGTATTAACCGATGCGAATCTTGCAGAAACTGTTAACAAGTACCCGTTTGTTGTGGTCGATTGCTGGGCTGAATGGTGCGGTCCCTGCAAGATGATTGCGCCGATAATCGAGGAGCTTGCAAGGGAATATGCCGGCAGAATAACGTTTGCCAAACTGAACATCGACGAGAATATGAACGCTGCCATGAACTATCAGATCAGTGCGATACCGACCATGCTGGTATTCAGGGGTGGTGCCATGATCGGACAGATCGTGGGCGCACTTCCAAAGCCCCATATCGAGCAGAAACTGCAGGAATACCTGTGATTGCGCAGCCATCTCTTGATGCCGATTTTATGCCTCCGGTGCTGCTGGCAACGCCTAAATCGGCGAGAAACACTCTGGTGATCAGTTCTTTGCAAATTCTTCTTTCAGGATCTGCGTGATCCGCTCGCCAGAATCAGGGAGTTGGTCTTTTGAGTCCAGCGCAGTCCTGAACTCCTGTATGGCTTCACTGTCCCGCCCAACCTTCTTGAGCAGGAAACCAAGATTGGCGTGAACCTTTGCAAAATCGGGGTTGTGCCGTATCGCAGCCCTATACTCTTTTTCCGCTTCATCCAGTTGGTTTGAGCGGTACAGCAGGTTTCCAAGATCATGGTGGATCGTGGCTTTGTCGTTCTCAATCCCTGCCACCGTGCATGCAACATCCTCCCTGTCGGTCAGGGCATACAGAAGCGCGACCTCTGTTCTGGGGTCAGGCGCGCCCGCTGCATCCGTCCCTTCGGCTACATGACTTTCCTTGTTCTCATAGCTCTCGTGACTCTCATGGCGTTCACGGTTTCCATAATCCCCCCAATCTGTGCGGTTCTCGAAGAACGAGCGATCTGATGAGTCGTCAATTCGCATCCCAATCCCGTCTTCCATTCCGGATTCCATCACAAATCCGTCTGACGAAGCCCGGTTTTGCCATTCATCGACCTCTCGCTTCCACTGGTCGAATCTACCCTTCCATCCGGCGATCTTCCAGATGATCATAAGCGAAACAAACGATAGAGCCGCAAGTCCGATCCATATCGCCAGATCGATTCCGAGAAGTTCTGTCATAATACTGTCTCGTAGTGTGTCTTCGCCTCTTCATAAGCCTTTTCGTACGATTCCGCAAGAAGCGCCCACACGGCTTCGTCGTCCAGAATCGCACGCAGAATCTGCTGCCGCATCTTCTGATCCGGGACCACACCCTTCAGGTACTCACGCACCTCGTTCTGCAATCTCGCCATCTCTGCGTATTCAGGCGTTATCACGCCCTCGATTTGCTCCCGTATGTACCGCGACAGTGCGGGGCTGTTTGCGAGCGTGGAGATTCCGATCGTGATGTCGCCGCGGGTTATAACCGACGGGATGATCACATCGCCGAGATCGTCCACCCGGTTGACCAGTGCCTTATTCCGACTTGCAATCGTTGATATGCGTTCGTTGTATGCGGAGTCGTCTGTTGCCGGTATCACCAGAAAAGCGCCCTTGACGAGGTCAGTTATCTCTTCGTCTGTCAGGTCCCGGTCTGTGGTCACCCGTTCGATCTCCCTTAATTCCAGCAGCCTTTCTGTGAATTCAAAGCTCACAACGATTGTCCTTGCGTATTTGCAGAACAACTCTGCCTTGCGCTCGCCGACCGATCCGCCACCGATGATTACAACCGAACGGTCGCGAAATTGGATGAAGAGCGGGAGAAATTCGGATGCGTGCATGGTAATCGGATCTTTGTGTCTGTGGCGTGTTATATCTTTACCTTCGCGGTTGGGATCGTGTGCAGCCACGAAAACCCGAATCATCGCAACGAATGGGTGACTACAGGGGCAAAGAGTCAGACCCAATCTTCAAAGATTCACCAGAAACCGATCCGATACCGCAACCATTCATCTGCATATTGTCAGGTCGATCACGCTTTCCCGAGCGCAACCATCATCTCCTGCATGAACGCGTCCGGACCGCCTCGCGGATAGCCGCCGAGACTATGCACAACAGTCCCATCCGATCTGAGGAACACGACAGCCGGAATCCCGCCCTGCGGATTGTACCTTCTGGCAAGCGCGGGTTCCTTGTCCGAATTGATCTTTACGCAGACGAACCGATCTGACAGTTTGATCACATCAGGATCCGTGTAGATCACCCGGTCCAGTTCCTTGCACCATTTGCACCAGCTGGCGTACACATCAACCATCACTGGCTTCTCCTGCTCCGCCGCAATCGCCATTCCTTTCTCGTAGGAGTACCACACAATCGCAGCACCGGCGTCTCCGCTTCCGTCTGCTGTCGGCATGTCAGATTCTGTTGAATCGATACAGGCAGAAGCGATACATGCGCACGCGACAAGCATCAGTAGTATAAGTGTTTGTCCATTTTTCATACGGTTGACCTCTGTTACCATTGGCAAGCCATCTCCATTAACCTTATCCCTGCAAAAGTCAATCACCCCGCAACGAAACAGTCGAGGTAACGATGAACCGAGATTGCATGGACGAAAAAGCCATTGAATCGATACTGAACGATCTGAAAAGCGAAGATACACCCTACGAACGTGTTTTGAGTTCCATGTGCACTTACCCGCACCCCATTGCAGTGAAGGCATATACGCAGTTCATCGCGACGAATCTTGGCGATCCCGGGCTGTTTGCAGGAACCGCGGAGATCGAGCGCGAGGTGGTGCGGATGATGGGCGCGCTCTTCAACAACCCTGATGCACACGGCTACATCACAACCGGCGGCACCGAGTCGAACATTCAGGCGATGCATGCAATCCGGAATGCGTGCAAAAACACTGCCCCCAACATAATCGTTCCGGAATCCGCACATTTCTCGTTCGACAAGCTCGGCGATCTCCTTGGACTCGATGTGCGGAAGGCGGATCTCGACTCCGATCTCAAGGTCGATCTCGGGTCGGTCGAGAGCCTGATCAACAAAGATACGGTCGGAATTGTCGGAATCGCGGGAACAACGGAATTCGGTCAGATCGACCCGATCAGAGAGCTTTCCGAACTTGCCATGTCCAAAGGCGTATTTTTGCACGTCGATGCTGCATTCGGAGGTTTTGTGATCCCGTTTCTCCCGAAGGCTCATGGACACGTCTCCGACTTCGAATTCGACTTCGCGATTCCGGGCGTAACATCGCTTGCTTCAGACCCGCACAAGATGGGGTTCTCAGTGATCCCATCGGGCGGGCTTCTGTTTCGGGATCATTCGTATCTCAGCCGGCTATCAGTGGATACGCCGTATCTGACGGTCACATCCCAGCAGACGCTCACCGGAACCAGAAGCGGGGCATCCGCAGCCGCCGCGTACGCAGTCTTCAAATATCTCGGAAGAGCTGGCTACGAGAAGATTGTTGGTCGCTGCATGGAGTTGACACGCGAACTGGTTGCAAGAGCGCGTGAATTTAATATCAAGCCGCTGATCGACCCTGTGATGAACGTCGTTGCGCTCGATGTGCCGGATGCCGATCTTGCAAGAAGTGAACTCAAAAAGCGCGGGTGGATCGTCTCAACCACGCGCGAACCTCGTGCGCTGCGCCTTGTTGTCATGCCGCATCTCACGAGGGAGAACATGCTCAGGTTTACAGACGACCTCGGCGAGGTTGTTAAGAACGGATGAACATGGAGAACGTGGAGCTCTCCTACGACCTGATCAGGTATTTTGAGGGCGATGTCGTGGATTTTTCAGATTATGAGGTTGATCTCTCACGATTGACCGATTTTGAGCAGAAAGTTCTCTCAGAGGTCAGAAAGATACCGTACGGCTCGGTTGTCACCTATTCTGAGCTTGCAGAGCGGATCAAGTGTCCGAAGGCGGCGCGGGCAGTCGGTAATGCGCTCCGGAAGAATCCTGCGCTCGTTGTTATCCCATGCCACCGGGTGGTTGCGAAGAGCGGTGGCGTGGGCGGAGTCGGCGGGTATCTGCTCGGTTCCGATGTGAAGCGGCTTCTGCTCGAGATGGAAGGGGTGCAGGGCGACATGCTCGAGACCTGCCACCCCAGCCCAAGACCGTGATCAGACGCTGGTGGGATGATTTCGGCAGGGTAGGTTGGGTATTGCGTCGCCTGCCTCCTCGACCAGCATGGCTGCTGCGGTATTTGCTGATGTTATGATCAACAGCATTGCAAGCAGCGTGGATGCGTGTTTCATCAAGATCACCGCTGCCCGATACTGAAAGGGTTATGAACTACCTAATCGTTCTGAGACCAGAATGAGCGGGTAACCGCCCCCTTCTTAATCGGCGGTTATATTCCATGTTTGGTTGCAGTATGCCCCATGTCCCGGGTAGTTCCTGCATAGTGAAGTCCCCGATAGTGGTTTAGGTGTCTGAGTAGTTATAAATTGTCTAAACATTAAGTTGAGGAGACACTATCGATCCCCTTCACATCCCGAGCTTCTTCATCATCTTCTGCATATTGAATCTGCCGCCGCGCAGACCTTTCATCGCTTTCTGCATCATCCTGTGGTACTTCAGGAGTTCCCGCACATCCTCAATCCGGGTGCCGGAGCCGCGTGCGATCCGCCTTATGCGTGGGTTGTCGATGATCTTCGGATCAGTCATCTCCGCGTCAGTCATCGAGTCCATGATGACCTTGTACCCACCCATCTTGCCAGAGGTCTCCGCGTACATGTTGTCCGAGATCTTCATGCCGCCTATGGGGAGCATCTGCATCACCTGCTTCAGGGGACCCATCTTGTTCATCGCCTCAAGCTGCTGATACATGTCTTTTAGCGTGAGCTTGCCTGACATCATCTTCTCGACGTCGATCTCTTCGGTGAACGCCTCCTCAGCGCGTTCGATCAGCGTCTCGATGTCACCCATGCCGAGCAGTTTCGATATGAAGCGGTTGGTCTCAAACTTCTCCAGATCCTCAACACCCTCACCGACGCCGATGAACGCGATCGGCGCGTTCGTCTCAGAGACCGCTGATAGTGCGCCGCCGCCCTTTGCAGTGCCGTCGAGCTTTGTGATGACAACTCCGGTTACGCCGATTGCGTCGTGGAATGCGCGAGCTTGTTCCATTGCCTGCTGCCCGATCGCGGCATCCAGCACAAGCAGCTTCTGGTCAGGCTTTGCGATCGCGTGAATCGCTTCCATCTGCGCGATCAGGTCGTGTTCGAGTGAGTGCCTGCCCGCGGTGTCGATGATCTTGACATCGTACGTGCTGATCTTCTCAAGCCCCCGCTCAACAATTCCGATGGGGTCATCGGTACGCTCCCCGTAGAACGCGATGTTCAGGCGGTCGCACAGCATCTTCAATTGATCGTAAGCACCGGGACGGTCAGTATCCGCACAGATGACCGCAGGCTTTAACCCCTTCCGCTGGAAGTACCGTGCCAGTTTCGCAGTGGTCGTGGTCTTGCCGCCGCCCTGCAGTCCGACCATCATAATCGTCTGCGTAACGAGCATCGGGGGCGCGCTTACGCCTATCAGGTGCAGGAGTTCATCGTACACGATCCGGATCACATGCTCTCGTGCACCCATTCCCCCGGGCGGTTTTTCATCGAGCGCACGCTCACGTATCCGCTTTGATAGTTCCATCACCTGCTTCACATTGACGTCGGACTGGAGGAGCGCACGCTGGATCTCCTTTATCATCTCATCCACAGCATGTTTATCAACACGCCCGCCGCCAGCGATCTTCTTGATCGCACTCTGAAGCGAATCTCCAAGTTTATCGAGTACCATAGTTTTTTGTTACAAGCTTTTGAATACGATGCTGGTTAAGCCGCTCCTGGTGATCGTATGAAAACACCGAAGAGAGGCAAACCAAGCACATCACATGTCATATCAACGATCTGACACTTAAGGATTGGGATGCGGTGAGAAGGGCAGAGAGCATAGACCCTGAGGCGATGACGGCGGCGGCACAAGTGACTGGATTTCACCGCACTGGTTCCGGGCGTTCCTGACTTATGAGTTGTCGGTCAACGGCTGCAACCCTGTTGTGATCGCGGTGATCAGAGGCGACCGTGCAGCGAAGATTCAGGACTTCTGCACCATACAGGTGCTTGGATTCGACAAGATCAGAGAGGAGTATCTGAAAGCTGTGCCGCAGTTCGGGATATGATATCAACAGTTGAGTGATATGTCCAGATCGAATCAAAGTGTGTTCAGATGCTCATGCTGGGTGTCACGCCACCATGCCGTCCGGGTTGTGATTTGTGAACCGCCGGGTTCAGGTCTCATTGTCCCGGCTGCATCAGATTTGAATGACGGCTCCAGCGCGGTCCCATAAACTCATGTTTGGCAACTCTTCGGATAAGTTCCAAAGCGCGAGGTCAACCAATTTACATTCACCTGACACGTAGATCAAACAAAATCAATATCAGTAGACACTGCGACACACAAACCCTTTTATGGACATACGCATAGTCACGTACAACCTTAAAAGTACATGAGGGTGTACGCATGATAGAAACAATACTGATATCGGGAAGGACGATTGATCAGGGCGCTACCCTCGAGGAGAAGACTTCACAGGCTTATTTTGATGCGGCTGCATACTGTGAGTTGAACGAGAAGAACCTCGAGGCGCTCGGACTGTCCATTGACCAGAATGTTCTGGTCACCACTGCACACGGCACGGTTGTGGTGCCTGCAAAGATTGATAAACGACTCCCGGATGACATAGTCTTCATCCCTATGGGACCATGGGCAAACGCTGTTGTCGACCCCGACACCTGTGGCTGCGGAATGCCCGGATTCAAGGGCGTGCCAGCAACGGTCGAGGCGACAACAGATCCGGCGCTTTCCATGAAGGAACTGATGGCAACGTACAAGGAGTAGGAAAGGAGGAACAGATATGCCAGTAATAAAAGACGCGGTATGCACGCTCTGCGGCTGCCTCTGTGATGACCTCGAGGTGACCGTCGAGGATAACAAGATCACAAAGGTGGGAAAGGCGTGTAAGCTCGGACGGGCAAAGACGATGGGGCCGTTTCTGCACGAGCGGATCGAGAAGCCGATGATCCGGGAGAACGGAGAACTAAAGGAATGCTCGTACGACGAAGCGATAACGAAAGCGGCTGAGATTCTCGTTGCTGCAAAGCGCCCAATGTCCTACGGATGGTGTTCAACATCGTGCGAAGCGATCGAAAAAGCGGTTCTGCTTGCGGAAGAGACCGGATCGCTCATTGACAGCACAGCAAACGTCTGTCACGGACCAAGTGCGCTTGCTGCTCAGGAGAAGGGTGCACCAACCTGCTCACTTGGAACGCCAAAGAACTACGCAGACCTGATCATCTTCTGGGGGTGCAACCCTGTGCACGCACACCCGAGACACCAGACGCGCTATTCTACGATGGCGAAGGGAGCATTCACTCCGAACGGAAAGAAAGATAGGAAGATGGTTGTTGTCGATCCCAGGAACACCGATACCGCAAAGAAGGCGGACCTCCTGCTCCAGCTCAAACCGGGTACCGATTACGTTCTTATTGAGGCTCTGCGGGCAATTGTTAACGGGCACGAAGATGTTCTGCCTGACGAGATCGCAGGAATGCCGAAGGAGAAGGTACTGGAATTTGCCGAGATGTGTAAAGCTGCAAAGTTCGGGGTTCTCTACTTCGGGATGGGCATCACCCAGACGAGGGGCAGGTACAAGAGCGGCGACAACGTGTCATCACTCATATCTGACCTGAACCAGATCACCAAGTTCGTAATGATCGGGATGCGCGGGCACTACAATGTGACCGGGTTCGGTCAGGTTGCATCATGGGAGACCGGTTTTCCGATGGCAATTGACTTCTCACGCGGATATCCGTACTACAACCCGGGCGAGACCGGAACAAACGATGTTCTCATGCGAAGGGAAGTGGATGCGTTCATAACCGGTGCAGCAGACCCGGGAGCGCACTTCCCACAGGAATCGATAAAACACCTCTTCAATATCCCTGCGATACAGATCGATGGGTATGCAAACCCGACAACAGAGTTCTCTGACGTCGTGATCCCGGCGGCAATCGCTGGTGTCGAATGCGATGGAACCGCATACCGGATGGACTGCCAGCCGATCAGGATGAAGAAGCTGGTCGAGACCACGTTCAAGAGCGATGAGGAGATCCTTACAGACCTGATAAACAAGGTCCGTGAACTGAAAGGCGCGGAAGGGGCGAAGGGAGGTGTATGAAATGGCTGAGATGATTATCAAGAATGGTGTCGTATACGATCCGAAGAATGGCATCGACGGCGAGAAGAATGAGATCTGCATAAAAGACGGCAAGATCGTTGAGAATGTTGGTGCCGGGGCAAAGATCGTCGATGCAGAGGGCTGTGTTGTGATGGCAGGCGGCGTTGACGGACACACGCACTGCGCAGGCAAGATCAACACCGGAAGGATCATGAGCCCACACGACATGCGATATGCACCGATACCAGGGCTCTCAGGAGAGGAGCCAAGAACAAAACTCCTGCGTCCACAGGTCGGATACAACACCCCTAACACTTATGCGATCGGATACAGGTACTCAAAACTCGGATACACGAGCCTGGCAGAGGCAGCGATCACGCCGATGATGGCGCGGCACATGCATGAGGAGTTTGAAGAGATTCCAATCCTTGACAAGCTCGGGCTGGTTCTGATGGGCAGCAACTGGCAGGTCATGCAGTACATCCAGGACAAGGACTCTGAGAAACTGAAGGCATACATGGCATGGTTATTGCTCGCAGCCCGCGGATACGGCGTCAAGATAGTGAATCCCGGAGGCGGATCGAGCTGGACATGGGGTAAGAATGTGTCCGGGCTCGACGACAAGGTGGTTGACTTCGATGTCACGCCCGCAGACATACTCATCGGGCTTGCCGAGGCGAACGAATCCCTGAACCTTCCGCATTCGATCCACGTCCACTGCAACAACCTTGGTGTTCCCGGAAACCTCTCGACGACACTCGACACGATGAAGCTTCTCGAGAAGGTGAAGACCAAACGAGACCGCCAGGTCATGCACGTCACACATGTCCAGTTCAATGCGTACACAGGCACGTCATGGATGGACTTTGCATCAGGGGCTCAGGACGTTGCTGACTACATCAACAAGCGCGACCACATCACATTTGACATGGGACAGTTGATGTTTGGTCCTGCGATGACGATGACAGCAGACGGTCCGACCGAGTACCGGAACGCACGGATGTTTGATGCGAAGTGGAGCAACTACGATCAGGAGCTTGAGGATGCAGGTGGCGTTGTGCCACTCTCGTACACACCCCAGCATTTCGCACATGCGACGATGTGGTCGATCGGACTCGAACTGGCACTGCTCGTGAAAGACCCGTGGAAGGTTATGTTCACCACAGACAACCCCAACGGCGGCGCATTCGTAAACTATCCCGAGGGGCAGGTACTCCTGATGAGTGACAAGAAGCGGCAGGAGATAATCGCGGGATTCCCGGACATGACAATGGACCGCATAACCCTTCCGAACATCGACCGGGAACTGGGCTGGGGCGAGATTGCAACGATGACCCGTGCGATGTCCGCAAAGATGCTCGGGCTCGATGAGAAAGGACATCTCGGCGTCGGAGCAGATGCCGATGTCGCAATCTACGATATCCAGCCGGATAAGGTTGATCCGTCGGTTGAGCACGAGAAGGTCAAGAAGGCGTTAAGCTTTGCGAAGTACACGATCAAGGGCGGCGAGATAGTTGTTCGTGACGGCGAGATCACAGCAACACCGAAGGGCAAGGTCTACTGGGTAAACGCCTACGAAAACGGCGTGGCACAGGCAGAGAAGGACCGGCTGATGGCGGACCTCGAAGAGCGGTTCAAGAAATACTACAGCATACAGCTTGCAAACTACATGGTCGAGGATGCGTACCTGCCGCGTCCGGTTGAGATCAGACCGGAGGTGATCTGAATGCAGACAGTAACACTCACACCAAATAGAAGCCCGACAATCTCGGTTGAGGCAGAGAATATCACACCGGACGCATTTGCCGGAAAGAGCGCTGCTGAGATCGGAGCAATTCCCGCGTGGGAAGGAAACGAGCAGATCACGCTTGCAGACATCTTTGATGTCGCGGTCGATGGATCAGGAGATGCTGCGGAGACGAAGATTGTGATCGACGGCGATGTCCCGCGGGTCAAGAGGATCGGCGAGGCGATGACCGCTGGCGAGATCGTCGTTAAGGGCGATGTTGATATGCGCTGCGGAGCACGGATGAGCGGCGGATCGATCACTGTTGAGGGCGACGCCGATTCATGGGTCGGACGTGAGATGACTGGCGGCGAGATCCTTGTGAAAGGCAACGCAACATACTACGCAGGCGGCGGATACCGCGGCGAGACCTGCGGGATGCGTGGCGGAAAGCTCACAATCGAAGGCGATGTGCTCGACTTCCTTGGCGAACACATGTGTGGCGGCGAGATTTTGGTGAAGGGCAACGCCCGGCTGCTTCCGGGAGTCCTTAACTGGAGCGGGACTATTACCATCGAGGGTGATACGACGCTTCCGGGCGGCGAGATGAAGAGCGGCACGATCTTTGTGAAGGGCAAGGTGCTCGAGATGCTGCCGTCGTACAAGGACGAAGGGACCGAAGAGGTCGATGGAGTGATGTACCGGAAGTATGTAGGCGACCTATCACGCAATGGGGAAGGCGTGCTGTACGTGAGTGTGTGAAAGCACACTCACGGGGGTTTCTTTTTTTGTGGGATGATCGTAATACTTAAGAGTGATTAGCACATACCGTTTCACGCAAGGCATATCATGCCAATGTTGGAAGTCTATTGGCGTGGGATTTAATTGAATAGAGGTGATCTGATGGCGAGTAAAGGACCCAAAACACTGAGAGGGATAAACAGAAAGATGGTGACCGGAGATGGTAGAAAAAACACACCCATGGAGAAAGCCACGAAGGATGTGAATAAAGCTATGAAGGAAGCGCAAGAAATGGTATATGGGAAAAAGAAGAAAACGACAAAGAAAAAGAAGAAATAATCAAGAAATAAAAATTATTTAATAAGTCTAAAAGGAAGTTGGAATATGAGTATATTTGATTTAGATTATGACCCACTCACAGGGAAGAAAAAGAAGACTGATGCACAAAAAACGAGAGAGGCTTTAACTCCTGCAAAAAAGAGGAGAGTGATGGAGGCCGTGGGTCATAAATGTGAGATACGTGGGTGCAAGAGTAAAGCATACGAAGTCCATCATATCAAACCAGTTTCAAAAAAAGGTACAAATGTTGGCAGTAATCTCATCGTTTTGTGCGCTAACCATCATAGAGATGCGCATAACGGTGCAGTAACACAGGCAAAGTTGAAGAATGTGGTTAAAAGTAGGAGTAAAAATGTAACGCAAGAAATTAATAATATTTTGAGAAATCGGAAGAAAGTGGGATCAGAAAAAACAACTTCATCTTCAGATATCCCCCCTCCATTTGGTCTGCCTTCGTTTAGCCCACCCAAAGTTAACGTACCTTCGTTTAGTCCACCTACATTCAATCCACTTTCGTTCGATTCACCGTTCGACATCGCTCCGAAGAAGAAGGGGCGAAAGAAAAAGAAGGGACAATAATCATCCATGAGCGCTTTTAAGTAGAAATGAGGTTAGAAAATGTCAAATATAGCTACAACGATAGGGTTTTTTCTGTTTTGTATAGCATTACTATTTTGCCTGTGGTGTATAAACTCGACGATGTCTTACCCATAATTCAGATGGTTGTAGGTGATTGGAATTTATTACCCCATTTACAGACGCCAACACCAAAGCTGCACAACACATAACACGCCCGGCGGCGCATCCGCCCGCGACAGCACAAGACGCACCCGCCGCCCGGCTCGCCTGCGACGAAGCACGCACAGCACGAATCGGCGGCGAAGGTCAGTTGGTGCGTACAGTGGCAGGCTCGCACCCCCTCATGGAAAGTCTTTTCAAATATCAAAAACACATCTTCAGCAGGTGACTTCGAGACATGAAATACAAAGTAGTGATCAGCGAAGGTGAAGATGGCTGGTATGTCGTGGAATGCCCCTCCATACCCGGCTGCGTATCGCAGGGGAAGACCGTCGAAGAAGCACTGGAAAATATAAAGGATGCGATGTACGGCTGCCTGGAAGTCCTGAATGAGCGCATCGAGATCAGGGGTGGTGCACGGATAATGGAAGTGGCTGTCTGATGGCAAGATTGCCCCGGATATCGGGCATGAAAGCAGTTAAGGCTTTTTATAAGGATGGTTGGTTCATGGCAAGGCAGACCGGCAGTCACGTCATAATGGTGAAATCAGGTCGTATGGTTACGCTTTCGGTGCCAAAACATAGAGAACTTGATAGAGGTACTCTCAGGAAGCTCATCAGACTCGCTGGCTTAAGTGTCGGTGAATTCGTTGAATTGCTGCGAAGATAAATGGGCGGTTCGACAAAAAATGCCCTCCGCTACATTCCATCTGCGAGTTGCTTTGGGCGGCGTATCAACGCCCACAGCCGCCCGCCGCCTGCACACACAGGCAGCCCGCCCCCTTCCTCTATCGCTTCCACGCACCTACCGGCGGCGCATCCGCCCGCGACACCACGACGCAGATGCCGCCGCCCGGCTCGCCTGCTACGAAGCACGCACAGCACGAATAGGCGGGGGGGGGGCGACAGAAGCAAGAATGAAAATGTTAATAAGAAACGAAATGGTATATGTACTGTGTGGAACTCAAAATCAATTGGAATCACAAGCGATGCAAACATGCTATCGAACGGATGTGGCTTCGAGGAGTATCCCTAAATGAGGTGCAGGACGCCATCCTTAAGGGAAATAAGGTAGAGCAAAAGAGCACTGGATTGGTAGAAAACTTCTACCGATTCTTCAGTATAGTATATGATGAGCAAATATTCAAAGAAACTAAAATAAGAAAAGTATATCCAGTTACCGTGAAATTGTGGTGAAACCATGACAGACGAAAAAATCCCATATAAATGCAGTTGCGGTGGAAATCTGAGGAAGACGAAGGTTGAAGTTGAGTTTTTTGGAATTGATTTCGGATTGAGGGATGCAGAAGTTTGCATGGCATGTGGTTCTGAATATCTAGACCATGAGACTTTGAAAGAAGTAGAAATGGAGGTAAAAAAACGAAATATCTTTGCGATGGAAAGAAAAGTCCAAGTTGCAAGGTCAGGAGACTCCCTTGTGATAAAGATACCGCCAGAGATTGCAGAGTTCCTAGATATCCATTATAAGTCACTGGTTCAACTTTTTCCCGTGGACCGGAACAGGTTGGAAGTCAAGGTCACAGGGTGACGCACCCGTATACAAATCGACCTTGGCAGCGCATCCCACAGCCGCCCGCCGCCTACACACGGGCAAACCAGCCTGCCCCCACTCCTTCTCACTTCCACGACGCCTCCCGGCGGCGCATCCGCCAGCGACGCGAGACGCTCCCGCCGCCCGGGACTGTTCCACCACATGGTGTTGGCACGGTTCTGGTCGCTGCCTGCCCGATGCTGCTTCTCACAAATACAGTATCCGGCAGGCGCTTGTTTCACAAGCAGTCGCCTGAATTTTGCATCGAATCATTGGCAGAGTCTCCAGTAACGCCATAAGGCGTGACAGCCTCCCAGTTGGTCTCTCCCTGTGTGATGGTGTCGTAAATCCACAGGATACCAGCGTCTCCGTTAGCATCCTTTGCAGGCGTTACGGTATACCCGCCTGTTGCGTCTGTCTCATCCTCGCATACCGCTGCGCCAGCCAGCGAGGCTGAAAGCAGCAGCATCACGAGCAGTGCTAAAATCTTTGTAGTCATTTAGATTCACCAATGAGAACGGGTGGATGGTTGTATTTAAGTTTTATGTCCATATATTCCAACTGAAACGAAAAGGTTGCCGGAACGGTTCAGTTGGAAGATATGGACAGAAATTATTTAAGGAATGAGTTTTATGGTATTGTGTGACGTCAGAAGGATGTCACGCGGGGTTCAACCGAAACCTGTTCGAGAACGGCTGAACCCCGAGAACCGCCCGAAGGCATGGTCAAGTTGCGCCTTATGCTTACTTAAGGTTTTGGTCGTGCCTCCGGAGTAAATTAAAAGGAGGTGAAAAACGAATGAAAACAAGCATAAGGACAATCGGAGTAGCGCTATTGGTGCTTAGCGTCTTCGTTGGCATGGCTTCAGCAGCAGGAAGCTCGTATGATAACGCGGAAGAAATAGACGTCCTGGATGAGGATACTACGATATTCGGGCCATACTCAAGCGCTCCAGAAGAATGGTGGTGGTTTGAGGCAGCCGCTCAGGACGATATCTATGTTGACTTGAGTTATGTCTTCACATCGAATGGCGGCGAGCTGCGTCTCCACGACGAGTTTGAGACTGATGTCCAGGCGTACGTTGTAAGCACAAACCCAGCTCACAACGACTATTATGCGAGACTGGACAAAGACCACCCGCACATACAGATAAATCGCGGCTCATCGACCGGATATTCCTTTATTGTGGGACGAAACGACTGAACACGGATTGGGAGGGACCATTATATATGGTCTTTCCCAAATTTTATTTCAGGTAAAATCAACATGCAGATTAAAAATAAACTATTGCTGGCATTATTGGCAGCACAAATTCTTACCGCCCCGGTAGGTGCGAATGAGACCGGAGAACAAACAGTTTCCTTGATGATGGATGTTTATCCGGCGATCCAGAAAGATCTCTTAAATCTTGTCGATACCGATCGTCTGGATACACGTGGTGAACCAGGGTTGGATATATGCTGGAGCAAGGACGAAACAAAAATAGTTATTCGTGCATCTATACACGCATATTCAAAAAAAAAAGCAAACCGGATTTTGGTGCCGTGAGTGGATTGTATTTCATGGATATTTTAAACAAGAGCGATCCGGAGCGTATCAAATGGTGTGAAGACACAAACAGTATCAGTGATGATCTAAAAAGTGGGATATCTGGAGTTCAGTGGAGTCCGTCTGGAGATTACTTTTCTTTTATAGAATCGAGAGGAAATCGTCCTCATGAGTTAAACGATAATGCATTTGTTCTCTGGATAATTGAGGCAGACAGTCTGGAGGTCGTCTCTAAGAAGAGGATATTTAAGGTGATGATCGGCGGACGCGTGCAGGGGTATTCATGGTCTCCTGTAGACGATACAATCGCATACATCGGACTCGATGGCACGATAAAAGATGTGTTCATCATAGACATGCGCAACAACATCACTTACGAAACAGGGATCAATGAATATGTGTCACGTTTTGAAAAAACAGATGTGACATGGTCACCCAATGGCAAAAAAATCGCATTCACGAAAAGGACGTATGGAAAGGGGAATGAAAGTTTATTTGTTCTGGATATAAACAGCAAAAAGATCACAAATCTTTTCTCAGCCGATGATATCGCAGTATATAGCGGATACGCGTTCTGGAGTCCGGACAGCAAGAACCTTCTTGTAGCAGAGGTGACACTGGATGACAAATTCAACATATATTTAGTAGATGTGGATAGTGGAAAGTCCGGACTGTTGACAACCCTCAACAACGGCTCAAGCACTGTAAGAAGATGGAGTTCTGATAGTAAAAAGATTCTCTTTACGGTGTTTGGGACGAAAGAAAATGTCGAGACGTATACGCTGTATTCAATGCCGATAGATCGTTTAACCCCCACGTTGCTATTCAAGAGTGAAAAAAGTCCAAAATCGATCGTCTCATATAAGAACCTCACGATATTAACCGTTAGAGGTGATCTGGTTCTGTTAAAAGATGGCAGCTCCCTGTTAATTGACGATGCACTTAATTATGTTTTTAATTCTGATGATGAGTTATTATATATACACAAGGTTAACAATGGAAACAGCACGATTCATGTTGTGGATCCGTTTGTAAACGAAACATTAATTCCTCTGCCGTTGCAGATCGATGTAATTAGCTGGAGTCCAGATGGACAGTATCTGATTGCGAAAACACCACCGATTCCTGCAGAAAGAAACGACATTAGTGAGGCTGGTGCAGCCCATGAAACAGAAAATTCTGACCATGGGGTGCAGGTGCCCGGTTTTACTTTGATGCAAATAGGAATTGCATTAGTGATATTTTCAATCAGGAGAAGAATATGAGAAAGAACTTTGAAAATGCGCTGGTGATAGCCCAGAAGGAGTTTGCAGACAGGCTACTTAGCCCGCGGTTCATAGCGTTACTTTTAATATGTACGATAATATTATTTTCATTTAGCTACAGAGCTGGAATGGGCGGCCGAAATATATTTGAAAAAGGCTTCCTTGATGTCGCCCAGATTATTGCGCTTTTCCTGCCCATGATCGGTATAGCCATCGGATTCGATGCGATAGTTAAAGAACGTAAACTCAGTTCTTTGAACGTTCTTCTGACCCATCCTGTCTTCAGAGATACCGTGATTGCCGGAAAGTTGCTGGGATCAATGGCTACACTGGCGCTGGTTGTTGGGATATCTGTCGTTGTTTCGGTTGGGACCATACTTGTTGTAACCGGAGTGCAGGTAACTGCTCCTGAATTGAGCCGTGTGCTAATATTTATGATCCTGACCTTCCTTTATATTTCCACGTTTTTGGGCATTGGCGTGTTGGTTTCAATATTTTCGAAAAGCACAACGGATTCGCTGATATATGGAATCGTTATCTGGATTAATTTGGTTATAGTGTTCAGTGCAATCGTTATAATGGTCGCCTCTATTGCAACCGGTCAATCCTACCTCGAACTGGACGACAATCAGCATGTTCTTGATCTCAATATCAAGCTCCAGAGATTTTCACCTATTCATCATTATGCAGAAACCGTTACCGGACACCCCAGTCTGAGCTGGGGTGGTGTCAGTGTGGTCCGGGGCAATGTCGGAAGTTCAGGCATCTTTGACACCGGTCATACTCTGGAGCAATGGCTCTGGGAGTACTGGACAAACCTTGCGGTGCTGATTGTTACGCCAATCATACTGTTTATTGTGTCAATAATAATTTTTTTACGAAGAGATATCACGATGTGAAGAATTATGAGACGAAGTTTTAAGAATTCAATTGCGATTGCTCAGAAGGAATTTGCAGATAATCTATGGAGCCCCGTGTTTCTGGCTTTGTTAGTTACATTCACACTCATTGTTTTCACGTTTAGTTATCGGAATGGGTTGACAGCAGAACACATCGGACCGCAAACTGGGAATACCCTGTTGATGGACGGATTTGCCGGTATTGTGCGGACGATGGGGCGATTTTCGCCCTTGATCGGCATTGCGCTTGGTTTTGATGCTGTGATAAAAGAACGAACGTCCGGCTCGTTAAACGTTCTTCTAACACATCCGGTCTTCAGAGACAATATTATTCTCGGAAAAATTCTTGGATCAATGACAACATTGGCTCTTGTTATAGTGATCTCAACTACCATATCCGCAGGCATGTTGCTTCTCGTCTTTGCTCCGAAAATACCTATGCCATCAAGATAACCCTGGGAAATCGTGGGCGATCAACGCTTTCGAATAGGATTAAGCCACCCGAACTGCCCAGTTCGCGCCTCTAAACATGTCATACCGCAAGAAT
>Ga0190315_1000371_pt1 | contig 24190 bp, 13 predicted proteins | sample 48701101_MG_FD_161673 | JGI IMG/M metagenome (GOLD analysis project Ga0190315, IMG submission 161673) | Hydrothermal vent sediment bacterial communities from Southern Trench, Guaymas Basin, Mexico - 4870-11-0-1_MG | ecosystem: Environmental > Aquatic > Marine > Hydrothermal vents > Sediment ...
ATAAGTATTGAATCGCCTATAGAAAAAAGATTAAAAGAACGTCTCAAGAAATTGGCAGAATTGCACAAACGTTCAGTAAACAAAGAAGTTCTTTATTTGTTAGAAAGGACTTTAAAACTAGAGGAGGGAAAAATTAAGGCTGGACAAAAAAATGGCATGGTTTGATGCGTTACCTTGAACCATGCCAAAGTTGGAACGGAAAAAACTCCCGTCTACTCAATGATTCTTGGCGGAATGTGAGTAAACGGGGTCTTTAAGCACAATTATTATTTTGGAGATAAGGCGTAGTTATTAAATATATTTTATTAGACTTCAGATGGTCACAACTAAAAAAAACACCCCTAACCCCGTCCAATCGGGGAATAACGGCCTTAAAAAACGAAATGAAGGGGTGCGTAAAAAGTTTAAGTTATGGGCAAGCGAGGTATAAATCAATGCCATTAAGTTAAGCGTTAATATATTGATTATAATCACTTTTTTGGTGTTACCCTCCCCCAAAGTGTTTTGAGTTCAATAAAAACAACAAGTTGCGGGGTAGGGCCTATTTAACCCGTGAGCCAAGTGCGTTTGCGAATAACCAACTTTAATAAAAACTTTTCTTTAACTTAATGGCATTGAGGTATAAATAGGTACACATAAAGATTTTAACATTTTTACTGGCCCAAAAAACCAAGTTTTTGGCAAAAACTTGGTTATGTTAAAAAACTTTTGTGGATCTATTTTTCGGTTTTTTATAGGGGAAACGACAGACTCAAACCCTATACCCCTAGTGTCAGAGAGACACCTAAAGGAATACACAGATCACAATTCTGTTGTTAAGTATTAACATCCATATATTAAATGTTAATAAATCCGAACACGGGAGCGATCAGCCCATTATCCCCTTGCCGTAGCTTAGGGTTACTTTGCTTGAACCCATTTTTTTTATGTGGAAGGCTAACCACTATCAAGCTTTTTTTTATTTTACTTTACCTTTTTATAAATGTAAAGTTTTTTGAGGCGAAGATTTTTGAATAGGGATGTTATACTTTACACCGTCACAAATTGCGCTTTTGTCATTTCTGTTTCTTTGATCGGAGAAATCTTGAGAAATCTTGTTTTCATGGCTCAATATTTAGAGCGAAGTGAGACATGACAAAAAACTTAAGGATGATTCTATTTAGTATATAGAATCACTGCCATTAAGTGAAGCTTGGGCGAACACACAGGTACCCCATGAAGACACGGAGTTTGGTAGGGGCTGTTGTGCGTGTCTGGCCGACACGATATGGCATTGTGTTATAGAATATCCCGCACCCCTTACAGTTAAGGATTTGAAAGACTTCAAAGAGAAGTCAAACAGATGTTAATAGTTATCAATATTTTTGTGGACTCTACAGAAGGAATACACAGAAAAAGAATACACAGGAAAACACACACACACAAACACCGGGCCTGGACTCGAAAAAAATTCACGCAAGGAGTGTGTGTTTTTTCCGTTAAATGACTTTGAAAAGGCCGCATGGGATTGGGCACAAGCCCATGACTTTTGGAAAGACAGGATTACCACAATTGAGCGACTGCGAAAAAATTTGGAGACGGGTAAAGACTTTCGTCGGCAGTTTGATAAAGTCAATACACCCGTTCAACCGTCAAGCCATTTTTCGCCACCAACGTCGACAACAACTGGAAAGGGTAGATTTGTTTTTACAATGAGCGAATGCCCGTTTTGTGATGAAAATGGAGAGTTCAGATATCGGGATCAAAACGGAAAAGTACACAAGGCCTTATGTAAACATTGGAACGACACACCTGAGGTGGGGACAAAAAGAGGCTTCGAATTTATTCCACCTCCAAATTCCACTGCTATTATTAATCCAACCCCAAGAGAACAAGCAGCGGTTAAATTGGGAACGGTGATTAATAGGCTTAGGGCGAATAACGATGATGTGCCATTTAGATAGATGGCAAGGGCCGGGCGCAAGTGCTTGGCCCAATTTGTACGCATTGTCACGGTGCTGGAGTCCAAGATTTATCTTGGCAGGAGTCCAAGATTTATCTTGGCACTGTAACTACAAGGATTGTATATAAAAAATGATTTTTTCGCTTAGATAAGAGAATGAACAAATTAAATCCCTTTTATTAGAGACAATCCTTGTGTATGCTATTGCGCGTTTGAGGGCCAGACTTTAATTTGAAACTTGCCAAATCGTTTGATGGCCCCCAAATCGGATTGAAAAAATAACCGCACGGTGCCGGAGTCATCGATAAATCTTGGCAGGAGTTCAAGATTTATCTTGGCACGGGCATTAGTTAGTTTGGACGACTTTATGGGCACGGCCATTAGTTAGTTTGGACTCCTGCCGAACTTTGGGCGATTGCCAAACTAACGTTTGGACGACTGCTAAACGCTTGATTCAACAAAGGCCCAAATCAGCCAGCGTAGAGTCACTGCCATATCGTGTCGGGTAACCCTAGAAAAACCGGATTTGTAACCCGATGATAAACTCACTATAATTAATAATTACATTTTATCAACTTGAAGGCAAAAAACCATGCCAACTCGTACTTTTGAAACTCGGGGGCCTGTTGACCCAAACCGCAACTACGTTGTCCCGCGCACTGACGAAATCGCCGATTTAGTCCATCGTATCAATGACGGGCGATATATTGTCATCTTTGCACCGCGTCAAACCGGAAAAACGACTTTTTTTCAGTGGACATTAGATACTTTAGATGAAACTTATTTGCCAATTCAACTCAACTTTGAGGATTACAAAAACCTTTCATCTGAAGAATTTTATCATTACTTAAAGGCAGATATTCTTCAAGAAATCAAAAATGCTGAACCACTGAGCCAATCAAAACGCAATATCGCCTTGCACCAGTTTTTGGAAAATTATTCCCTCACTTCCAATGTTTCAATGAGAATTTTTTTTGAGCAACTTGGTGGCTACTTAGAAAACCGTCGACTTGCCATTATCATTGATGAGTTTGATGGTATTCCGACAAATGAAGTCGGTAATTTTTTGCACGCTCTACGCCGAATTTACTTGTCAAAAAGCCGAAACCGCTGCCCCTACAGTGTTGGCATTGTGGGTGTCAGGAGTATCACCCAACTGAACTATGATCGTTCCATTTCGCCCTTTAATATCCAAGACGAATTTGAACTGCCCAACTTCACGCTATCCCAAGTGCGTACTCTTTTAGAACAATATACCAAAGAGACTGGACAAGTCTTGGAGCAAGATGTGATTGACGGGATTCATAAACAAAGCGGTGGACAACCCTTTCTCGTCAACCGCCTCGCGCAAATCTTGACAATGGAACTGAAAATTGGGCTGGAACAAACCCTCTCAACCGCGCATTTTCAGAAAGCCCTGCACAAGATTTTGAATGAAAGCAATGTTCATATCTCACACTTGAAAACCAATGTTCGCCGAAAACAACGATTTGAAACCCTTTTAATGGAAATCTGTTCTTATGAGGTTGGCATCCGTTTTAATATTCACAATGATTTGATCAGCGAATTGGTGACTTATGGTATTTTGAAAGCCGGTGTTGACGGCTATTGCGAAATCACGAATCCCATTTATCACTACTGCATCCTACAGATTTTTCAACCGATTATCAATGGCTTAGAGCGAACTTATCTGCCCGAAGACACAGATGCCGGTTTTTTAGATTACTTAACTGGTGAGGGTCAAATCAACATGCGCCGCTTACTGGATAATTTCCGTGATTTTATTACGCGAGCCGGCTATCGAATCCTCGAAGTCCCTGAAACACCTCAAGAATTTGTTGGACAATATTTACTCTTTGCCTATCTTGATCAATTTGTCCATCAAATCGGCGGATTTATGTATACCGAAGTCCGTAGTGGACGTGGGCGAATGGATTTGATTATCTTTCACCAACGGGAAAAATACATCATTGAAACGAAAATCTGGGAAGGCAAAAGTCGGTATGCTGATGGCAAACAGCAATTGGCAGAGTATCTCAAATTAGAAAAGGTTTCTGAGGGTTATTATATCGTTTTTGATCACCGCCAAAAGCCTCAAGCACGATTCGACACCGATCAGATTGAAGGAAAAGAAATTGTGAGTTATTGCATTGTGGTGCTACAAAAACAGCCTTCGGCCGCTAAGGCTATGTAGATCGCCGCCACGACGGTTGTTTGTAGGGGCAATCCCTTGTGGTTGCCCAAAAAACGATTTGCTATAATATTTGCTATCAATTTGAAATCTTCCAACGTCGGCAAAAGTTTCGCAGAGCGAATTTTGCCGACGTAATGATTTTATGGCCCCCAAATCGGATTGATAAAATAACCGCACGGTGCCGGAGTCATCGATAAATCTTGGCAGTGCCAAACTAAAGTTTGAACGACTGTAACTACAAGGATTCGTTATAATAAGGGATTTTTTAAAGAGTCATCCGTTTGGGATTTTTTAAAGAGTCATTCGTTATTATAACGAACCTTCGGTACGCGAAGCTAATCCTTGTCGTTATTAAAGATTTGTCGTTTTTGAGTAAAGGATTCAATTCAAGCCGGAAGGTTTTCCACTAAATCGGATTTTGGTAAGATTTATCACACCTATCATTTGCCCACGATGTTAAAGAATTCCAAGGACTCAGTTGCAAACACCGTCCGGCAACTGTAACTACAAGGATTCGTTATAATAAAGGATTTTTTAAAGAGTCATCCGTTTGGGATTTTTTAAAGAGTCATCCGTTAGGAATTTTTCAACAATTATTTTTTGCCGATTAAATCCGGTAGTTGTTCACTGAGAACCCAATTTATAAAAATAAACCCAGATTCAATCCTTTCTTATAACGAATCCTTGTAGTTCTTGCCAGTTTATCCTTGGATTTTTTAAAGAGTCATCCGTTTGGGATTTTTTAAAGACTCATTCATTATTATAACTAACAAACCGAAGGTTCAGACTTTAATTTGAAATCTTCCACGGTGCCGGAGTCCAAGATTTATCTTGGCAGGAGTCCAAGATTTATCTTGGTACGGCCATTAGTTAGTTTGGACGACTGCTAAACTGAAAGCTTCTAAACCGCCTGATGGCCCCCAAATCGGATTAACTTTCCGAGCCAGAGAAATTTATTATGAATGAAATTACCAGCAAAGGCTTCTGTTTCAATCTCAACATTGAACAGATAATACCGAGCAAGGTAAAAGTTTTCAGCCTGTTTAGTTGTTTACTTATTTTCGTGATAGAGCTTGCTTCTGCAGCTGCACCTATCCCTGTCATTAAAGATCTTGTTAATGTTCAAATTCAAGATCGTGCTGAGCTTAACCGTTTGCGTCAACTTGCCAGTGATTTAGATGAACATTATGCTGATTTGCTACAAGGTTTCGTGACAATTTACGCCTCCGATGCCGAACAAGCTATGCTGAAAGCTTCAGGTTTTAATTTCCAAGTCGTGATTGAAAATCTGTCTGACTTTTACGCACAACGCGCCATCAGGGAGAGACAAAGCCGTCAAGCGGTAACAACAAATTCAATGGGTGGCTTTCGTACCTTGGTTGAAATTGAGCGGACATTAGAACAATTAACCAAAACTTTTCCAAATATTGTTTCTAAGAAGTTTTCGATTGGCAAAAGTTATGAAGGACGCGAGATTTGGGCAATTCGTCTTTCTGATCATCCTAATGTTTATGAGCCAACTGAACCGACAGTCTGGTTTGATGCTTTACACCATGCTCGTGAAGCGATGTCGGGAGAGTCGTTGTTATTGTTTGCTGATTGGCTAGTTAATCATTATGGGACTGATCCGACGGTGACTCGTTTGATTGATTCTCGTAATATTTTATTGATTCCTTGTGTCAATCCTGATGGTTATGAATATAATCGCCAACAGCATCCTAACGGTGGCGGTTTGTGGCGCAAAAATCGTCGTCATAATGGGAACAATAGCTATGGTGTTGATTTAAATCGTAATTATGGTTGGGAATGGAGAGCTGACAGCAATGATCCAAATGGTGATGATTATCAAGGAGTGGCCCCGTTTTCTGAACCGGAAACGGCTGCCATTCGGGATTTGCTTGCTCAACAAACGCCTTCTCTGTCGGTTTCCGTGCATAGTTATGGTAATGAATGGATGTATCCTTGGGGATACAGCGCTTTACCTACGCCAGATGATGAGATTTTTCGTGGCTACGCGGCCAAAATCGTTGCAACCAACGGTTACACGACGGATACGGCCTGGAATTTGTACGGTATGACTCGTGGTGGCAGCGACGATTACCATTATGGTATGTACAATAGTTTGGCATTTACGGTAGAAGTTGGCAATTTTGCTGATGGTTTTTGGCCTTCGCCAGCACGTATTGAGGCCTTATTTAAGGCCGTTCAACCCGGCTATCGCATGATTGCACAATGGGCTGCTGGCGCTTATGCTGACGTTTTGTCACCGCTTTGGACTGAGCTGCAAGGTAATGGTGATAAATGGTTTGATGCGGGCGAAATTTGGGCTTTGAGGTTGCCTATTAAAAATGAAGGTGTTTTGCCGTTGAATGCTGAGGTATCGGTATCTTCTCGTACTCCAGCTATTACAACAGAGGGTGGGCGAGTTACCGTTTCAGTGGCACCGCGCCAACAAACGTTAACGCAACCTATCAAGTTCCATTTTACCGAGATGATTGACAGTGAAACACCTTATGTTTTGGATGTTGCCATCAATTATGAAGGTGTTGTTTCCAGTGAACCTCTCAAAATTGGGTTAGGGCAACCGCGAATTTTACTATTTGATGAGATGGAGACGGCCGATTTTGGTTGGATAATGGGTTTAGCGGCACAAACCAGTGTTGGTAAACCAGTACCGGTGAGCGAAGGTGCGCTCTGTTGGACAGCGACTGCCGCTAGTGAGAATATAGAAGGTACGAGATGGCTTACTTCTCCCTTATTTCGAGCCGAGGGTTTGCAGCATTTAGAACTTGAATATCGTCGCGTTCATTTGGGTGGTGCTCCCGTACTGGTGCAAGTTTCTAATGATAATGGTGTGAGTTGGGCAACTTTGGAAGAGGTGGAAAATCTTGAGCAATGGACAACTGTTCGTTTTCATTTGGAAGATTATTTAGCACTCAGCGAACAAATGCGAGTACGCTTGCGTACCAAAGACGGGGCTAATGATAATGTGACGAGTGCTTGTATTGATGATTTCAGACTCCGTACTCACAGTCATTTACCGACTCTTGCGGTTTGGGGAGAACTGGTGCCGGGAGGCTGGGTGCGTATTTTTTTAGATGGCGCAGCCCAAGTGGCGGCAGAGGTATTTTGGTCTTTGGAAACGAGCACCGCTCAGTCTTTTCCAAATATTGAAGGCGCGGTTTATCTCGCCGGTAATATTCAACCCTTGTTCAAAGGTATGACTAATAAGAATGGTCAGATTAGTTGGCTACTGCAATTGCCTGAACAACTTTCTAGACAAACCGTTTATCTACAAGCTTTATTGGATCATGATGGCAAGCCTTATGTCAGTAGATTAGCTAAGGTACGATTTGAATGACCGTTTTTGATAAATAGGCACGGTGCTGGAGTCGGCCATATTTATCTTGGCACAAACAGCAACTACAAGGATTGTATATAAAAAAGGATTTTTTCGCTAATGAAAGCGAATGAACATTTTTCGTGCGCACAAACAGCAACTACAAGGATTGTATATAAAAAAGGATTTTTTCGCAATGTTAAGCGAATGAATATTTTTTGTGCGCCTTAACAGCAACTACAAGGATTCGTTATAATAAAGGATTTTTCGCGCTCAGCGATTGAACAATTATTACAAGGATTGTATATAATAAAGGATTTTTTAGCAATGATAAGCGAATGAAGATTTTTCGTGCGCACAAACAGCAACTACAGGGATTCGTTATAATAACGGATTTTTTGCAATAGCGCAAAGCAGTAATATAAACTAAGTTATTGATTTTTAGTTATTAAAATATGCCTTTCGGCCGAATGAAAGCGGTATTGCGAGTTTTTCGTTTAAATAAGCGAATGAAGAAATTAAATCCCTTATTATATAAATCCCTTATTATATATATACAATCCTTGTAGTTATGGTATTGCGCGTTTGAGGGCCATACTTTAATTTGAAATCTGTAATTACAAGGATTGTATATAAAAACGGATTTTTTCGCTAATGAAAGTAATGAAAGAGAATGAACAAATTAAATCCCTTATTATATAAATCCCTTATTATATATATACAATCCTTGTAGTTATGGTATTGCGCGTTTGAGGGCCATACTTTAATTTGAAACCTTCCAAATGATTTTATGGCCCCCAAATCGGATTGATAAAATAACCGCACGGTGCCGGAGTCATCGATAAATCTTGGCAGGAGTCATCGATAAATCTTGGTACTGCCAAACTAAAGTTTGGACTCCAGCCGAACTTTGGACGACTGCCAAAGCTAAAGCTTTGGACTCCAGCTAAAGCTAGCGATATTTCAAAATTTGTGTCAGCTGATATTATCCTTGGCTCTCGTTGCGGCAACGTAAAATAGATTGATTTCTTCTCTTAGCTTTTGAGAATTAAATTCGTCCTGTTTTTTGACGGCATTTTCTAGTTGTTCGCTGGTGATGAAGTCTTCTCTAACCATCTGGACATTTTGATATTCTTGTCCTTTCGCTTTGTGGGTTTAAGTGAAAATCACATCTGCTGTTTCCTTAGACACAAGGCGTTGTTTGATTTTTTGATTGATATCAAACAAATCTTCTCTGTATGTCTGGACAAGCTCGCAAGTGTTTAATAGTTGACGATTTTGTGAGGCTTTAGCAAAGTCTCTTAAGCTTATAAAACGACTGAATCGTTTTATAAATTTATCATTGATCTTGTCGTAATTCTCCTGATATAAATAGAAGACACTCAAAACGCGAGCGTTCATAAAGCCATAGCTGTCATATCCGCCTTCAAAGTAAAATTTGAGTTCACCCGATAAGTAGTTGGCGATTTCCTTAAAAAGTTTTAAAACGCTTCTTGAAATAACGGCAATTTGTTGCCCATCGCCTCCTAAAGAATGAATAATCTCGGTATTCTTGTCTGTTCCGTTGATTTTGAGGAAATGACTTTTATCATTCAAGATACTGTAGCCACGATTAACAATTTTGGCGATTTTTCGCGCCAATGGATCGCCAAAACGAAAAGTTTGCGTTAATGAATATTCGAGGCAATCTATTTTGTCTAGTGCATTGATAGCATAGCGGAACGCGTAAATTTGTTGAAAGGTATCTCCTACAAAAATCCTTGATGCCTTTTGTATTTTAAGCACATCTAGCATAACGCTTGACAAGTCTTGGGCTTCGTCAATCAAGATAATGTCGTAAAATAAGGTAGGCTTTGATAAATGAAACATTTTCAGATAAAAGTCATGTATGGCCGGTATTTCTCCTTTCTTCATCTTTGTCAGAATATTTTTAAGCGTTTTCAGAATGAAGTCAGCATAATAAGATAATAGAATGCCTACTTTGGAAACGGGCTGGGTTTCATTCCTATAATTGGCAAGAAGCGCTTTATCTATATAGATATGAGAGGAATTCAGGTAAAAAATCATCATATCTTTTATAAGCCATGAAATGAGCAGCTTATTTTCTTTCGTCGATTTCTCCGTTGACGTAACTATCAAAAATGGTCCACTCACTGAAGTCATTAATCAGTTCATAATGCCGGCCATTTGCATGGTGGTATGCTAAGGCATGAAAGGTTTGGACAGTGATATTTTCAAGGTTTGCAACGGTACATTTTTTCTTCATTTCATCGGAAGATGATCTATTGAATGTTAAATATAAAATCCGTTGTTTTGGCCGTCGTTTGGCGTATTCTAATAGGGTTGTTGTTTTGCCGCTGCCGGCAACGGCGTTAACTTTAAAAATGTGTTCGGGTGCATTAATAATCGCCCATTGTTCATCCGTTAATTCCATTAATTTCTCCGTTTGGTTTGATTATAAGAAGGGATTTGTTAAAAAGGCATTCTTTCATAAGCAACAGGAGTCATCGATAAATCTTGGCACAAACAGCAACTACAAGGATTCGTTATAATAAGGGATTTTTTAAAGAGTCATCCGTTTGGGATTTTTTAAAGAGTCATCCGTTATTATAACGAACCTTCAGTTAGCGAAGCTAATCTTTGTCGTTATTAAAGACTTGTCGTTTTTGAGTAACGGATTCAATTCAAGCCGGAATGTTTTCCACTAAATAGGATTTTGGTAAGATTTCTCACACCTATCATTTGCCCACGATGTTAAAGAATTCCAAGGACTCAGTTGCAAACACCGTCCGGCAAAAAAGGACTAAAGTTTGGACTCCGTGGCGATTGCCAAACTAAAGTTTGGACTCCTGTTGGCGCACCACCCAGCGTCGCATTAATTCTACGGTATAAACCCGTTTTTCTTCTGAGTTATCAATGACATCATGATATTTTAAGATTCTTAATGCCTCATTGATTTTGTCATTAGATAATGCTGTTTGGGCGGCGAGTTCGTCTCTTGTCATGCCGTCGGGTGCTTTTGCTAAGGTTTTTAGTAGGGTATATTGTACGTTGTCTTCTGTTTTGGCTTGTGCCCAGATGCCGGTAAAGTAGGCATTGCCGTCGCGGAAGAAGTCTGTTGATTCTATCACAGCTTTAACATCGGTTGAGGTAAAGCGTCGTTCTGTTTCTACGCCTTGTTCAAAGGTTTGACGATTAAAGCGGCTGACTAGGGAGTGACAAATCAGTTGAACTAAGTATGGTTGTCCGTGTGTTAGGTGAATAATGTCGTCAAGCGCGTCTGCGTCATAATCGAGCGGAAAGTCTGGATCAGGTTGGGTAATCAGTTGTCGTGTGGCACCGGCTGTTAAGAAAGTCACTGGAATAGCGGTGAAACTCCCAAATAATGGGTGCCAGTAGTCGTGGCGCATTTCTTCTAGGTTATGTAAGCCGGCAAATGCCATAATAAACCAAGGATAGGTTTGGATGGTGGCTCGCCAAAACTCTAGTAGGTGAGCGTCAAAACGGCCTTCATTAATGCCGAGTTCTAGCAATTCAAATTCATCGACGGTAACTAATAAGCGCATATTTTGTCGTTGCTTACCCAACTTTTTCAGAAAACGCTCAAAAACATTGTAAGGAGTTTGGGTGGTAAATGGGCCATATTCTGGTTCGGTAAGTGTCGAGTTAGTAGGCATTTCGTCATAAATTGCTAAGGCTAAGTTATATAATAATTCCCCGGTGTTTTTGACAAAACCGACTCGTTGCATATTAAAATCAATAATATGGGTATGTTTGCCAAAGCGAGCGGTGCCTAAGTTCTTTAGGATGGAGGTTTTGCCCATGCGCCGATGTCCATATAGAATGACTGACGGGCATTTTTCTGGTGTCCATAATTCCTCTAGGCGGATAAATATATCATCGCGACCAACAAATAGGGCACCGGTGACGGGATTGCCGGCGATATATGGATTAGCAACGGGTTCAGTAATGGCAAAACGGCCGATTTTGCCGCTGGCTTCTGTAATCAATGGTTGCCAATGTTCGATAATCGCTTGTAAGATATAACGTTCTGGTTCATTGACATCGGTGTTGATAGTTTTTTCGAGTTTTTCTAGGCTATCAGCAGCGCGAGCTAGGGCCGCTAATTGGTTAACGCGACTGGTGGACTGTTGATAGGTAGCGACTTCGGCACCAATGTCGCCTAAATGTGTTAAGGCCTTCAGCACGGTGGGCCGAATGGCAGTGTTGGATTCAGGTAACTTGGCTACCTTTTGTGGCGCGTTAGTTAAGTCGGCAATGGTTTGGTAGTTTAAAAAGGTGGTAAAGGCGACAAACGATTGGCGAATCTCTTCGCCATTGGGGTAGTGTTTGATATTGGTATAAGCCGTTTGGGCCTCTGTTTGGTTTAATAAGTCAACCGGCTTCTTTCGATCTAGTTTGTATAAGGCATAGAGCAAGGCAGCAAATTCTGTTAACGGGGTGCTGTGTTGTTCACGAAAGGATTTTGTTAACCACCAAACTAAGTGTTCACTAACATTCGTCCAAGAATCAGGCTGAACTTTTACCCATCTCCCAGCTAATTCTCCCAGTAATAATTGACGGTAATTAGGAATACGCTCCCAGTTTCTAGAAGTTAAAGGTGCAAACACATAATTATTTAAGCTAGTATCATTCAGTATTCTATTGTAGGTAAAATGTAACGGTTGTTGATGTTGGTGCCAGTAGTTGTATAGGATTTTTTGCATATGCCACCGTTGGAACGGATTACTCATGATGTCAGCCAATTGAATAATCCCTTGCTGTTCATCGCGTTGTAAGGTTTTATTTAAAGAATAATGTATATCTGATAAAGGTAAAATGATGAGTTCGTCCCAAAAAAAGGGATGCTTGACTTTACCCGAAACACTGAGCAAGCTGAAAATCCATTGCACTGGGTAAAAGATAGCACGCGAAGCTCCCATGCCGAATGCCACGCCGAATGCCACGCCGAATGCCACGCCAACTGCCACGCCGAATACCACGCCGAGTGCCATGCTTAATATCATGCTTCCTGCCACGCCGAATACCACGCCGAATGCCACGCCGAATGCCACGCCGATTGCCACGCCGATTGCCACGATAACTGCCATGCCAAATGCTATGCCGAATGTTACGCCGAATGCCACGCCGATTGCCACGCCGTATGCCACACCTCCTGCCACGCCGAATGCCACGCCTAATGCCACGCCGATTGCCACACCTCCTGCCACGCCGTATGCCACGCCGAATGCCACGCCGAATGCCACGCCTTTTGCCACGCCTTTTGCCACGCTAAGCATCCATTCTAAAATATCTACCGGAATATCTAAAACAAAGCTATTAATCAGTGGAAAGGGTGCTGTTAGTAATAAGCTAAGAAATAAAGCGGTTATCGGCACCATTAAATATAGGTTGCGATAAGCGCGAACATGTAACGTGCGAAAAATACCTAACCCAGCACCGGTTTTATAAAGTTCTGGAGCAGCTTGATACAAATAAGATTTTAGTGTCGTTGGACGAAAAAATACCCAGTATGCTAATAGTAAATAGTGGCGTGGGTTGCGCGGATTTAAACAAGTCGGTAGTTCTTCGCGGTAGGTGGGAAAGTTTGGCATTGTTGTTTCTCTCTGGTAATTGATAACTACAAGGATTGTATATAATAAAGGATTGGTTCCTAACAAGGATTGTATATAATAAAGGATTGGTTCGTGGGTATTTTTGGGCATCAATTCTTTTTTATAACTAATCCTTGTCGTTAGTTGGATTGGTTTGTTAGGTGTTTCTGGTTTTAATCCGTTATTAACTACAAGGATTGCTTATAATAACGGATTGGTTCGTGGGTATTTTTGGGCTTCAATCTACAAGGATTGTATATAATAAAGGATTGGTTCGTGGGTATTTTTGGGCTTCAATCCTTCCGGTTAGGTATTCTGGTTTTAATCCGTTATTAACTACAAGGATTGCTTATAATAACGGATTGGTTCGTGGGTATTTTTGGGCTTCAATCCTTCCGGTTAGGTGTTCTGGTTTTAATCCGTTATTAACTACAAGGATTGCTTATAATAACGGATTGGTTCGTGGGTATTTTTGGGCTTCAATCACAACAAGGATTGTATATAATAAAGGATTGGTTCGTGGGTATTTTTGGGCTTCAATCCTTTTTTATAACTAATCCTTGTCGTTATATAATCCTTGTCGTTATTTACGTTGCCAGTACAATTCAGCGGCTGCCCGTTGCACTTTATTCGGATGGCCTTGGCTTTGTTGCCAAATGTTTTCAATTTCAGCATCAGTGAATTGTACACCCGTTGGTTGTAAGCGCGTATGGATAAAAGCACGGACTTCTTCGGGCGAAAAGGGCGGTATGGTTAGTCGCTGACAAATACCAGCCAATGGAGAAGCCTCTAAAGGTGAATCAGGAAATAGCGTATCCAAACGAGAACGACTGGCAATCAGTAACGTCAACGGTGCATCCGCACCTTCGGCAAGGCCGCGTAATTCAGTGCGCTCATCGCCACTAAACAGTGTGTTCGTCAAACGCTCTATATTATCAAGACATAAAACATACTGCTTGCCATGCAACGCTCGATGGAGCAGATAGCCCCGCTTTTCTGGAATACCTATTTCATCACACAAAGCCTTAAAAAAATCGCCCTCATCATGGACACTGCTTAAGTCCAAATCAATAAAGGTTTTATTAGGCAACTGCTTGGCCCTCAATTGACACACTTTACGCAAAAGCGACGATTTACCCATTTGTGTCTCACCGATTAGCGACAAATTAATGCCTTTTTCCAATGCCTCAAAAATATTTCGCAGTAACTGCTTACGTCCAAAAAAAGCTTCGGGAATGATGCGCCCTTGATCAGTGAATGGGTTGGAGTGGGATGTTTTTAGCAAGGCGAGCCAACTTTTGATTTGTTTGATAATCCATCTTATACCTGCAAGTATTTTTTCCCAAAAAAACCATATCGCTGCCGCTCCACCGACTATACCAGAAATCCAAGCGATCAATTGACCTAAATCTGTGTTTATAAATTCCTTTATAAATTCCATTCTAATCCTCTTTTTATATTTTCAACACAGAGACACGGAGTTTGCGGCGCGAAACTTTTGCCGACGTTGTTGAAAAATAGATTTGTCCGTCAATAAAATTTTATAGAATAAAAACAAAGTGTCGTTTGCTTGGGGCGGTGCCTGGGGCGGTGCCTGGGGCGATGCCCCAGGCTTTATTAATGTCGCCCCTTTGGGGCTTGCTTGGGGCGGTGCCCTAGGTAAACTATAAGGATTGTATATAAAAACGGATTTTTCGCGAATGAAAGCGAATGAAAGCGAATGATCAAATTAAATCCCTTATTAGATACAATCCTTGTGCATGGTATTGCGCGTTTGAGGGCCATACTTTAATTTGAAACCTTCCAAATGATTTTATGGCCCCCAAATCGGCTTGATTTAGCTTGGTATTGCCAAACTAAAGTTTGGACGGATTTATGGGCACTGCCAAACTAAAGTTTGGACTCCGTGGTGATTGCCAAACTAAAGTTTGGACGACTTTATGGGCGACAGGGGCCATAACCTAATTTGAAAGCATCCAAAGTCTTTTATGGCCTTGAAAACCGATAGTCCAAAAACCTGCCAAAAAATAGCTCAATAACAGGAGCCCGCGTATCACTATTCTGCCAGACTAACGTTTGGACGATTAGTTGTTTGCGTGAGGCGATAAATCGCTAATCCCTATCGTTTAGGCATTTTTGTTTACCATTTCCACTAGAATAGCTATAATTTTTTGAATCTCATTGATATAGTATTTTTCAATGTCAATATACGCAGTATCTCCCAGTAATTTAATAAATTTCCATTCGTCACCTATTGTTACTGCGCCATAAATACACGCGATTTGATTGCCCTCTCTTTCATTAAAAATTGCCGCGCCATACATTTCCGCGATACATTGACCTAATCCACCGGTAATATTTTCATTTTGGGCTTCCACTATTGTTACAACTGGCGTATCCAAATAGAATTGTTCAATAGAACGGCTCAAGATAAAATCACAATAACCATTTAGTCCTCTATCTTTATCAACGGTAAAATCAATCCCGGAAAAAAAACTGATTTCATTTTTGAGTTGATCTTTGACTTCCAACAATATATTTGCAATTATCAGTTCAGAGCGTGCTTTTTCGGTATTAATGGCTAAAGCAAGTGGAACATTCCGTTTTAGCATTGTTTCAAGAAATTGACTAATTTTAATACCATCAATGTTAGGAAAAAGCGTTTCATTCTCAATAACTTTTATATTGAGATCAGACTTAACTCGTTTTAACGTAAAATCACTATATGCCATTGATTTTTACCTGTTTATCGCTGCGGTTTGACAAACGCAATCATCAAATATTTTGAATTTTCGTGTCAGGAGTCCAAGATTTATCTTGCTAAAAAATAACTTCCGCCAACATCTAAAAGCTAAAGTACCCTAAAGGGCACTATAACTATTTTGGGGAAATTAATTTTTCTTCGAGCCTTAGATAAGAAAATGAACAAATTAAATCCCTTATTATATACAATCCTTGTAGTTATTAATGAAAGCGAATGAACAAATCAAATCCCTTATTATATACAATCCTTGTGCATGGTATTGCGCGTTTGAGGGCCAGACTTTAATTTGAAAACTTCCAAATGATTTTATGGCCCCCAAATCGGATTGATAAAATTCATGGGTTTTGTGGTGATAATGGCTTTCAGAACGCTCAGTATTAAGTGGATGCCAAACAGTTGTCGAGCGGTGCGGCTGGTCAATTTTTAAGGCACACTGACGGGGTGATTTATTCGACCGTGATGGACTCAGGCGTGTCCATTAATACGGATCATCTAAGGAAACCATTGGCTTTTTGTACGGTGGGTGAGGGTGTTGACACATCAGAGGCGTTTGTGCAAATGCGGTTACGGGATCGGAAAGTTGAACGCATTTCAATTTGGGTAGGACTCGCAACACCATGACTAACCTGTGACTGAGAAACAATGTGCGACTTGAGGCCTTGGACGTTTTAATGTGGCTGCCATAATGGTGTTTGAAAGAACGGCAAAAAATGATTTTATGAACACGGTTGATTTAGCCATGAAGGGCCAAACACTAATCTAATAAGAGCAAAAATAATACGGCTCAAATTGTCCACGCACGTAATTAACCAAGCGGATGCTGTGTGCATTTTATTCTTACCAAAAAATATGAAGTAAGTCAAGCGATTATCAAAGAAGGGCGCAACAGTACCAAGCCAAGGTACAAACCGCACAGAAATTGATCACAGTTGAGTACGAAACCCAATAAGAGCAACGGGACTTATCCTCGCTCGGATTATTGGGCCGCATGTTGCTACCGGCGCTTTTGAACTTTGTCTTGATTTAGATCAAAGTAATGATGGCTTCAATTAGTCATTATTTATGTTCTGGAATCAGGGGCGCATTGCACCGGCGATACGGAGTTTTGAAAAGGGTGGGGTTATCGCCAGAGTGTGCGTATGCTGTTGCCAAGTATTTACGGCGAGACAAGCCGCAACCCCGATTTTTAATTTAAGTACGCCGATTTGACTGAGACAGGGTGGTATCGTTTTGCGTGTGATAATCGAAATGCGGTCAATCGAGTCGCATTAGAGCCACTGCTTTTTTGGGCCGCCGCCATTTATTACTGATGGACGCACCCGCCCATCAAGCCGCCGCTAAGCCAACCATTACAACAGAAAAATGTCCCTACTGTAATGAACGTGGCTTAATCAAATATGTTATAAGTTATGGTAGCAAAGTTTATTACATGCCTTACGACTATAATCCCGCCGCGATAAAAGGTGAGGCCCTAAAAAGGGAATCAGAAATTGGCACCATACAGAAAGGTTGTAAACAGCCGGTGGACTTTACAGAAAAGAAAAAGAAGTTGGGGCTGATACCGGCGGGGCAGGAAAAGTGAGGGTGGTTAAGCGGAAAATTTATTTAATGGTAATATGATGGATTACTTGTTTTTTTTAATTAGAGGAGAAAGACGATGGAAAGACTTAGGTGCGGATTACGCACTGTACTTTGGATGACTCTGGTAATGGGGTTATCTTGGTTTCCAGTTGCTTGGGCTGACTTGAATGCTGGGTTGGTTGCCCATTATCCGTTTGATGGGAATGCTCAGGATGCGAGTGAGAATGGGCATCACGGAACAGTGCAAGGTGCTACATTAACCATGAATCGCTTTGGAAAGACGAACAAGGCATTTAGTTTTTATGGTAATTATATTCGGGTGATTGAAAATTCCGCTTTTGATTTGTCTAACTTTACCTACTCTACGTGGATAAATGCTAATCGCTCCAATGGCTGGAGAAGTATTATTGACATAGATAACGATAAACAGTTGTTGGCTCTTTACAATGGCCAATATGTAGTATATGGTAGGTGTGGAAATCATCGCCACGGCACTGTCACTGGAGGATGGCATCATGTTGTGTGGACAGTTTCAGCCCAACATTATACCCTGTATGTGGATGGTAACATTATTGGCACAAATAAGACTTGTTCTTCTAATGTTGATGGTTCAAACCTCATGATTGGTTCGGGATGGTATCGCAGTGCAGGAAATGAATATTTTGACGGCAAAATAGACGAGGTTCGGGTTTATAACCGCGCTTTACCCGAATGCGAAATCAAATCGCTTTATACGGGTAAAAATGAATGCAAGCCAATGCTTGTAACACTAAACAACTTCACCGCGACTCCTTTCCAAAATGCCATTCGTGTACATTGGATAACGGCTTCTGAAGTTGACAACGCTGGCTTTTATATTTTGCGTGCTACTGGCGAAGGTTGGAGAACTGGCGATTATTCTCAAGTAATAAGAATAACTGACCAGTTGATTCCCTCTAAAGGCACAAAAGTTGGTGGATATCCTTACTCTTATGTAGACTCTAACGTTGAGTCAGGAATCACTTACTACTACGGTTTAGAAGATATTGATGTCAACGGACAAAGCACTGTCCATTTTGACGTCATAGACGAAGCCACTGCGGAGTAACAATCGAAGTAATGCCCATAACGAAAAAGCCCCAAGTCTTTCGACAAGGGGCTTTACTAACGTAGCATGGGTAGAATGAAGCAAACGTAGCAACCTCTATGCTGTAAACAACCGAACGGTGGTTGACGCACCGGGCGGTTAATAAAAAAGCCCCTTGGCTTCTTTTCCTAGGGGCTTTTTTTATGCCTCAAATATTATAACAAGATTGTTCTTGGCGCGGTGCTGGAGTCCAAGATTTATCTTGGCACAAACAGCAACTACAAGGATTGTATATAAAAAAGGATTTTTTCGCTTAGGATCGGCTAAAAAATAACTTCCGCCATCTAAAAGCTAAAGTACCCTAAAGGGCACTATAACTATTTTGGGGAAATTAATTTTTCTTCGATCCTTAGATAAGAAAATGAACAAATTAAATCCCTTATTAGATACAATCCTTGTAGTCGTTATTATGGTATTGTACGGCTTAGGGCCATACTTTAGTTTGAAACCTTCAAAACTGTATGATGGCCCTCAGATAGGATTGATTTATTGCCTGGGGCGATGCCTCAGGCTTTATTAATGTCGCCCCGTTGGGGCTTTGGGTGGTGCCTAGGTAATTGATATTGCCAAACTAAAGTTTGGACTCCTGCACGCCTATTTTTCTTTACAAGGCTTTGACAATTTCCAAAGTTAAGCCGGTAATGCTGGCTATTTCTTCTTCGGTTAACTTACCGTTAGCCTTAAGATTGCGAGCGGTTTCCTTTATTCCCTCTTTCCATCCCTTTTCCTCGCCTTCTTTGAACCCCCGCGTCTCCGCTTCCTCCTGATTATGTTCTTCCTTCATACGAGCACGTTCTTCAGGCGTGATTTTATCTTTCTCAATCACTTCAAAAAGTGCTTGAATTGATGGATTGGTATACTTAGCCTCATCTACTTGTTTATCTAGGCTATCATGAATCGCTTGCATCCATTCGCGGTAGGGCTTTGGTGTCTTTTCATGCGTCGAGTCATTGGTAAACACAAAAAACAGCTTATGTTTATGCGGATAAATATCAGTCAGCAATTCACCCGTTACAAAATTTCTCGGCCCAAAGTCATGTACGATAATACCGCTGTCTGGACTGAGGTTTTTTTTCTTGGTAAAAAAGACTAACGTGATAAGAGTCACTGGAAACTTGTAAATACCAGAACTGGCAATTGTTTTTACCATCGCACTACATTGAGAATAAACAAACCGTTCGTAATTGTCTGAATCATGAGCATGTTGTATTTCGACAATTACCTGATTTTTTGGGTCTTCGGCAAATAATTTGGTGGCGACATTGCCCACCGATGAAACAAACGCTTTGTCATGTTCTACCTCGTCAATTTCCAATTGGATGCCAACAAAATCCTTGACTAACGCGGTGAACAAGTCTGGGTGGGTGAAGGCCTTTTTAAAAATGACATCGTAACGTAACGGGGCGACTTGTTTCATTGTGTTGGTTTCTATCGGTTTAGGTTTGAATAGGATTTAACTTGGCAGGAGTCCAAGATTTATCTTGGCAGGAGTCCAAGATTTATCTTGGCAGGAGTCCAAGATTTATCTTGGCACAAACAGCAACTACAAGGATTGTAGTTATTAATGAAAGCGAATGAACAAATTAAATCTTTTATTATATGCAATCCTTGTAGTTATTGAAAAGTGTCATTTTTAAAAGCCAATGCCACAATTTTTCATTTTTCATTTTTCATTTTTCATTCCCTTCCTTTGCCACTTCTTTTGTAGCCAGCGCCACACATAGCTGCGGGGCACTATTTCACCTGTTGACAGATATACCAGCACCAATGGATCACGCAACGTCCATTCCATCCACTTTTGTGCTCCACGTTTGCCGCACCATAGCAGTTTGTCGCCCATTGCCAAAGATTCTGTTTCTTCCGGTAGCAATATTTTTCTCTCGCCGCGTACCAATAGTAAGGGCAGACAAGGCAGATTATCATCACGAACTCTGGGATCACGTAACAAGCACTCCAAATTGATGAGATTATATTCACGCGAAAGCGCGTCACAAATGGCCGGTGCCCCGTCCGAATCTATCGAGATTTCCCAAAGGTTAGGGGTTGTATTGTTCAAAACTTTTTGCAGACGACTGATAAGTTGATTTGTCCATAGCTTGTCTCGCCGTTTAGCTAAGCGGATAAAGTTAACCAATAAAGGCGTGGTTAATAATACCCAAATGTGATTAGCAATAATCTGACTGGGCTGCATCACAATATCGGCCTTTGCGGCCTCAAAGATAATTTGATTATGGGCCTTATTTTGCCGAATGACCACAAAAATATTCTGGTTAAGTTCGCGAGCCGTCATAACAACGGATAGATTATTCACATCATCATCAGTACCCGCCACAATGCCGACGGCTTCTTCAATATGCGCTTGTTGGAGAGTATCAGCCTCGGTACCGCGGCCGATAACATACTCTCCTCTTGGATAACCCGTCATACCGGGGGCCGCTTCAATCACCACCAAACGAATATCTTTTTCGGTTTTAAGTCGTTCATACACTGCTTTGCCAAAGCGTCCATAGCCACAAAGTATCCATAAACCTTGTCGCGGCGGATTTAAGGGTTTACACGAGGTTATATCAATATTTCCGGTTAAGCATTCGCGTAATTGTAGCAGATTGGGAGAATGAAGGGCCGTATGCAATTTACGGGCAAAGATATCAAACGGATCGATCAAGTAATTGGTGCCAAAGGAATCCATATTAGCGGCCACTTCGTGGGAATCGACGCGGCTAATCACGGTTAAATTCGGCTTAAGGAGTTTAGAAGTAATGGCAATATGTAAATTGGCTAAATTGTCGTTGGTGAGGGCAACGATGCCGGCGCAATCGCTATTTTTGAGGCCACCTTCTACAAGATGGAGAGGTTTACTGGCATCGGCACAAAGCTTTGGAACATAAATCGGATAATTTTCTATCGCTAAAATATCAATACGTGCTTGCCTAATTTCTATTACCACGGAACGCATAAAGCGTTTTTCCAACGAACTCACTAAAGCTTGGCCGGTATCTCCGTAGCCACAAATTAAGTAAAAAGGCTCATGAATATTGCTGACGGCGCGAGCAAAGCGGCTTTCGATAACGGTGCGCCGTAACGCTTCGTCTTGTACCAGAGTAAGCAAGGTACCGATAGCATAAAACCAGGCGATTACTGTCATATACAGCGACACTGTTACCCACATTCGTTGGGCGGCCGAGAATTCATAAGGGATTTCGCCAAAGCCGATGGTGGTGCCGGTAAAAGAAACAAAATAAAATGCGTGGAAAAAATCCATCCGCCAAGGTAGGCCTTTATCATCTACGCCCGGTATCAGTGTCATGCCCACCACTGCGATAGTGTACACGGTTAGTAGCACTAGCAATGGGATACGCATTCGGCGCATGACTAGAAAAACAATGGTATTCATTTTTTTTAGTGATCCGTTTTCAATGATCGGTTTTCAGAATGTATTAAATCTTTTGGCAGCGAGGCCCCAACCCCGTAGGGGTTGAATATGAATAGCCCCAGGTGAAACCTGGGGAAGGGCCGGGGAGGAGCCCCAACCCCGTAGGGGTTGAATATGAATAGCCCCAGGTGAAACCTGGGGAAGGCCCCGGAAAGGGGCCCCAACCCCGAAGGGGTTGAATATGAATAGCCCCAGGTGAAACCTGGGGTAAAAGTGAGCGAAAGGCCCCAACCCCGAAGGGGTTGCAATCGATACGCCCCAGGTGCAACCCTCATCGTTATACACAAGTCTTTTGGATACTGGGTGCATTCCTGATACTCGATGATCAAGTTTTCCTACCGCCGCCGCCAGTAGCGAGGGCCTCAGGTTGCTAAGAGCTACTGTACCTTAAAGGGCACTACGAAAGAAAACCCACATTGGAGCTAGTCTGCTTTAGCAGACTTAAGCTTTGTTTCTTAAGGATTTATCCCCAGGCGATATGCTTTGTTTCTTAAGGATTTATCCCCAGGCGATATTTTTAATGGCTCCCCAATGTCGGGCCTAGTCGTTAAAATCAATAAAAATCAAGTATTTAAAAGCTTATGTCTAAGAACAAGGGTTTCACTTGGGGCGTATCGATTGCAATCTCTTCGGGGTTGGGGCCTCCTTCCCTTCCTTTTCACTAGGTTCCATCTCAATACCATTCAATTAAACTCCAGCATCTTAGTCAAGTTGCGCTTCGGCTAAATATTGACTTAACGGCCCCACACCTAACAAAGTTAATAAGCATGGGGAAAGGTTAATAGGGAAACCGTTTCAGAATAGGGCCAGGGTGAGGCTGAAATAGGTGACACCTGGGGTGGTGAAAATTGTGACGAGAACGAAGTAAACGACGTAAACGAACCGAAGGTCAGCGAAGCTAATTTTTAATGAAAAGCTAATCAATAAGTTATTGTTTTTTAAGTCATTAAAAACGAAGGAATAAAACTGGGATCAAGTTTTAGAACCCGTTGGAACCTCATTTTTACCACCCCAGGTGACACCTACCACCGATAAGTGATTGATTTTAAATTTTTCTGTCATTTAGAGTGAAATGATTCAACAAGATTCCTCAAAGTTCAAGTTCAAGGCTTGCCTGGGGCGGTGCCCCAGGTTTTATTAATGTCGTTTGCCTGGGGCGATGCCCCAGGCTTTATTAATGTCGCCCCGTTGGGGCTTGCCGGGGGCGATGCCCTTGGCTATATTAATTTCGCCCCGTTGGGGCTTGCCAAGGGCAACGTCCTTGGAATTTTTGTTTCCCAAAAAGTCCAATTTGTTCCCATCTTGGGTATAACGAGAAAATTTCGTTTGCTGTGAAAATAGCTGCAACATCTATAGTTTTTCATATAAATAATTTCAAAACTTGAAGCCAACAGCTTTCACCAGTTATCTCGCTCCGCTCGGAACGAAAGTTGTCTAACAGCTAAAGTACCCTAAAGGGTACTATGGCATATAAAATTAGTAGGCTTTAGCCAGTAGGCTTTAGCTTAACGATGCGAAACGTAAGAATTTATTCTGAGGCTTATCGATACCTACTTTGAAAATAATTATTTGAAAATCTATAGTACAACGGATGATCTCGCTTGCGGAAGTTACTGCGTTTGGCAAACAGAAAGTCAGCGAAGCTTTCCGAAACGGATTTTCATATTCGGGGGTGGCTAAATAAACTTAGCCATGACGATTTATTTCTGAGATCAAAGTCGTTTTTGAGATCAAAGTACTTTATATGTTGTACTCCGATTTATTGTATTGTACTGGCTGCTCAACTTCTCTAACGCTGTGAATGTTCCGAACAGGTGGCTCATTCAGTTTGGGTTATTGCCCAACTTCTTTAACGCCAATTTGCGATTGTTCCGAGCTAATTCGTCATTAGGTTTGATTTGCAAGGCCTTGTCATAGCTTTTTATTGCTTGTTCATGGCAGCCTAAGTCGTCAAGCGCATTGCCGCGATTGTACCAAGCATCAAAGTCATCAGGTTCGATTTGCAAGGCCTTGTCATAGCTTTCTATCGCTTGTTCATAGCGGCCTAAGTCGTCAAGCGCACTGCCGCGATTGTACCAAGCATCAAAGTCATCGGGTTTGATTTGCAAGGCCTTGTCATAGCTTTCTATCGCTTGTTCATAGCGGCCTAAGTCGTCAAGCGCACTGCCGCGATTGTACCAAGCTTTGTGGTCATC
>Ga0190315_1000374_pt1 | contig 24061 bp, 23 predicted proteins | sample 48701101_MG_FD_161673 | JGI IMG/M metagenome (GOLD analysis project Ga0190315, IMG submission 161673) | Hydrothermal vent sediment bacterial communities from Southern Trench, Guaymas Basin, Mexico - 4870-11-0-1_MG | ecosystem: Environmental > Aquatic > Marine > Hydrothermal vents > Sediment ...
TTAATTCATCTCGTTCCTCAAAAGATAGCTGTACAATATATTTTTTAGCCATTATATTTATCTCCAGAAATTTTTTTATATTTAACCTTTTTTTACCCATCAAAACAACCTTGACAGTGTACTCGTTTTTAAAGTGAACCGAAACTTAGGTCTACGTTCCAACTTATATCGATATTTCAGGTCAATAATTTCACAAGGGCAGACACGCAAGTCTGCCCCTACAAGACGTTATTTTGTCTATTTTATGTAGGGGCAAACCTGTGTTTGCCCTCTTTAGTGAAATTATTTTTCTGAACATCTATATATTTGCAACTACTTTGCCTCGGTCTACGTTCCAACTTTAGTTTGCCACATTACGACAGGACAGCCTCACAAAGCTACTGAAGTGCCTAACCGCGCTGGTTTGTGTCCTAGTATCGTAAACCAACTTTGTCAGAACGGCTTTTTGGGTTAATTAAAAATGATGAACTCAGCCAACCCCAAGATGGAAAACTTGATGCCTTTGCCCCGATTTTACAAAACATCCTACGTCAATTTCTCCAAAATAGGGGCAAGTACAAGGGATTGCCCCTACATGCCACCATCAATTGGTAGAGGCAATCCTTGTGGTTGCCCTACTGATAATATCAATGAACAATGCTCACATCAGTTATCAACACATTGATATTATTGCTATTTTTGTGGGAAAGTCGGCTTTGGGATTGTGGTATTGATTGATAACAACAGGGGCCCGCTTGCCCACCCTACAATGGCTTACTGACAACTGAAATAAAGGAGAGTTTAATAATGCCTCAACGTAATAATTGGCAACTCGAACGGGAAATGACGTATCCTTACGATGCGCCGCCACCTGCAAAACAAGTGGCCTATATTTTTGACATTAACAAATGTATTGAATGTCAAACGTGTACCATTGCTTGTAAAACGTGCTGGACAAGTGGCAAGGGACAAGAGTCTCTTTTTTGGAATAATGTCGAAACCAAGCCTTATGGTGGTTATCCCACTACTTGGGATTTGAAATTGCTGGAACGCCGCGGCCCTGCTACGTGGGAAGGGAATGTCTTAAAAACAAACACGATTTTTGAAGGTAACAGTCCTTTAGATCCCCCTGATGGACATTTACCTGATACGATGGATTACTCTGCCCTCAACTTGGGTGAAGATGATCTTTCTGGTACGGTAGGTCAAGGTGAACATTTTGAAGGTATTCATTCTAAGTGGATGTTTTATCTTGCCCGTATTTGTAATCATTGCGATAATCCGGCCTGTGTAGCGGCCTGTCCGCGTCAAGCGGTTTATAAACGAGATGAAGATGGTATTGTGCTGATTGATCAGGAGCGATGCCGTGGTTATCAAGAATGTGTGAAAGCGTGTCCTTACAAAAAAACATTTTTCAATATGATCAGCCGTACCAGCGAGAAATGTATTGGCTGTTTCCCGCGTGTTGAACAAGGCGAAGTGGCTTTATGCGTGGAATCTTGTATTGGTAAGATTCGTATGCACGGTTTTTTAAGCACGCAAAGCGAACCGCGTGAAGATAATCCTTTGGATTACATCGTCAAGATTCGCAAACTGGCTTTACCGTTGTATCCGCAGTTTGGCACTGGGCCGAATGTTTACTATATTCCGCCAGTTCATGTGCCTAACGGTTTTCTTGAACAACTGTTTGGGCCGAATGTTGAAAGTGCTAAAGCCTTGTATCACAGTGTGAAAGAGGATAAGCAATTATTAGGTGCGCTGCTCCTGTTTGGTGCCAGTACTCGAATCATCGAAAAATTCCAAGTGGCTGGGGATGAAGTGATTGGTTGGGATGGGAAGGGAGAAGAAGTGGCTCGTGTGCCTTTCACCGAACCCCATTATGTGCGTGATAACTACGATAAACGGTATGATGTGTATCGTCATAATACGACCTAGTTTAGATGGTGGGCAACAAAAAACCGTTACCCACCCTACATTTAGCCCTCTTAAAAAGTTTTTAAGCGGTGGGCAACAAAAACCCGTTACCCATCCTACATTTAGCCCTCTTAAAAAGTTTTTAAGCGGTGGGCAACAAAAACCCGTTACCCATCCTAGTATGGAGAAGAAAGTGATGATGATAAATTTAGACAAAATGTGTCAAGCCAGTCTTGCCAGTTTATTTGTTTTGGCTACTAGCGGGGCTGTCGCACAACAAGCGGGTGATATCAGCGTGGTACAGGTGAAGGGTAATTTACCTTCTGATCCGCTTGCGCCGGAATGGCAACAAGCCCCGGTTCAAGATGTAGTCGTTATGCCACAACAGATTACGCCACCTCAATTAGCTCTGGCCTCTATTGACAAAATAAGCGCACAGGCATTGACTGATGGTCAGTCTATTTCATGGCGTGTTTCTTGGCAGGATGAGGCTTCTGATGCGAATGTTGATGTGAGTCGTTTTCCCGATGCTGTGGCGCTTGAATTTCCGTTAGTGAGCGATGCCTCTCCTCTGATGGGGCATCGTGGTGGGGGTAAGGTACAAATCCTTTATTGGAAAGGCCTTTGGCAGAAGGATAAAGATGAAGGCTTCCAAGATGTGCAAGATGTTCATCCGAATGTCTGGTCTGATCTGTATTGGTTTGCAGAAGGAAAAGCGCCACACCGTGTCCCTGATGATTTTAAGAATCCTCTTTCACATCAATGGTTTATTGCCAAACAAGCGGGCAATCCAACGGCTGATTTCAACCAGATTCAGACGGCACAAGAGTTGGTAGCTGAAGGATGGGGCACACTCACGCCTCAGCAAGATTCGGTCACTACGGCAACTGGTGTCTGGAAAGACGGCCGTTGGACAGTGGTATTTTCTCGTCCTCTCACCAGCGATGATCCCAATGATTATCAATTTAAGCCGGGTAAAGGCAAAATTGCTTTTGCCGTTTGGCAAGGCGGTGCGGGTAACAGAGGTGGACGTAAACATTGGTCTTTTTGGACAAATTATGCTATCAAAACGCAGCAGTAAACCTGTTGAATTCACACCTGATAAGAACGACAAGGATTGTCTATAAGCAAGGATTGAAATGTTGGCGCGTTTTGTGGATGAGTGATCATTGTGAGATATAGATAGAACGCTGATTTAACTGATTGTCATGACGCCACGCTAAAGTTTCGCTTCGCGAAACTTTAGCGTGAAACGCTGATTATTAGAGATATCTGTGGAGGTATTTGTGAATATCGGTTTAATCAGTAAAATCGGCGTTTTATCCTATCAAACTCAATCCCTGATCCGAACCTTGTTTATATTTAAACCTTGTCGTTGTTCTTTTGAAACTAAACAAGCTAAACAATCATGACTCAAATGCCGCCTCCCCCATTATCGAAGCCACAGCCCATTAAATGGTTTCCCGATAGAAAACCGTCTTCCCAGCAAGCTTTTGAAACGTTTCAAAAACTAGACAATGTGACATTGCTCGCACAAGCTGATTTATTACTTTTGATAGCACAAATATTGGCCCCCCCTTCGACTGAAATACAGAGTGTGCTTGAACAGGAAATGACTGATATTCCAGAACTTTTTAAGCATTCAGGCCTACCAGAGCAGGAGAATATCGCTACGGTATTTCAAGATATCCGCCAACAAGCACAAACCCTCAATTTAGATATTTGGGTAGCTGAATATAACCGTTTGTTTGAAGGCAATGTAGCCTGTCCGATCAACGAATCTGGGTTTATACGACGCGATAAAGGCGCTATCTTAGCCGACATCGCCGGTTTTTACCGTGCATTTGGTTTTGAATTGTCAAATGAAGCGAGCGAAAAAGCCGATCATCTCATCGTTGAACTTGAATTTATGGCCATGTTGCTTGTCTTATTAGCCCAAGTATCTGATGAGGAAATCAAACGCACGACACACGATGCCTTAGGCGCCTTCAGCTTTGATCATCTTGGAGAATGGCTTCCCGCTTTTTGTGAACGACTCCCTGTAATCACGACATTGCCAATATACCAACAAATAGCCGCCTTACTGCATCAAACTTGGACAGGCATTCTTGCTATCAATCACTTACCGATTCCTGAAAACATTGAAAATCTGCCTGAAGAAGAAATGGGCACACCTTACGAATGCGACATGGTAGAACGTTAATTTTAGAACTTACGCATTGACAAATTTATAAAAATATATTATCAATAAAAATCAATTGGTTGAAAATAATATTACACAATATAAAAAAGGTTAAAAAGCGTATTTTGAGTTATCAGTCACAATCTTAAACCCTTGGTATTTAAGTGAGAACATAAAAGTTTAAATCTGTCAATGCGTAAGTCCTAAATTTCCTTACCACCTATCAGTTTTCGTAGAGACGCGATCGCGAAGCGTCTCTGTTTCGATTCGAGGCGAGCCCTAAGAGACGCTTCGCGATCGCGTCTCTACAATGGAAACAATCCCTCATCTTTTTCACATTTAGCGAAGCTAAATACAGTTTTTGCGCGCAAAAACTTTTGCGTGAAAAGTACTTTTGACAAACTGATAGGTGGTAAGTCCTAAATTTCGTACAAACTTTAGTTTGTTGGGATTTATCGTTTATTCTGTTTTGAGTATCACAGGTTGATAATCTGTGTTTTTAGAGAGTCTAATAGAAAGGCGTTTAACCCACATAAATCCTATGTATAATCCGAGTAAACCGGCTAACACGGTTAAGATTTCGTGGCTAGGCAATAGGGTTATTTTAGCTAACATGTCATAGCCAAGGGCTGCGGCAAACAGTCCAAGCAATGGGGGCAAATAGAAGGCGAATGCACTTTTCAGCAAGGCTTGTTCTTCTAAACCAATCAGTACGTTATCGCCAACTGTCGTGTTTTTATGTTTGACGACTTGTATTCTGGTCGTTTTTTGCCCCAGTACAGAGGCTAAACTGGCTGTGCCACAACCTTTATTGGCCGCACACTGTCCACATAGACTTGTGCGTTTTGTTTCTACAATTGCAAATTGTTCGTTGACTTCAACAACGATACCTTGTTCTTCAAGCATTATTCAATTGTTAATGGTTAATGGTGTTTTAATGGTTAATGGTTAATGCTAAACTCTTTTCGAGCTTCAAGTTTTTGCGTGCAATAACTTGAACTTTGAAGATATCAACTCGTCTTCGCTATAGGGTTATATCTTATAATGGTTTTGCCTCAATTCGCAAACTAAAGTTTGCACTCCTACCCTGCACTCCAATCCCATTTTTAATTGATAATATGACTCAACATGCTGATTGTGATGTATTGATTATTGGTACTGGTGCAGCTGGCCTCTCGCTTGCCTTGGAGTTAGCGGATCATGCCTCTGTTATGATCTTATCCAAAGCGGAGCTTGATGCCTGTAACACCCAATATGCTCAAGGTGGCATTTCTGCGGTGCTAAGTGAAGAGGATTCACTGGCTTCACATGTTGAAGATACGCTTAATGCGGGCACGGGATTATGTGACCCTGAGATTGTCAACTTTACCGTTTCACAAGGCCCAGAGCGAATTGCTTGGCTTATTGAACAAGGTGTGCCTTTTACTCAAGTGTCTGATTCTAATGGTCATATTCATTACCATCTGACTCGTGAAGGCGGGCATAGCCATCGTCGTGTGATACATGCGGAAGATGCCACTGGGCGGGCTATCATTTCAACCTTGTTGGCTAAAATCAATGTTCATCCAAATATCCATGTTAATGAATACCAACTCGCAATTGATTTGATTACTGGGCCTAAACTAGGCTTGTCTACACCACGGTGTTTAGGGGCTTATGTGTTAAATCTCAAAACGGGCAAAGTCTCTGCTATCAGTGCCCGTTTTGTTGTACTGGCTACAGGTGGTGCGGGTAAAGCTTATTTGTATACGAGCAACCCAGATGTGGCAACGGGTGATGGCATTGCCATGGCATGGCGGGTAGGCTGTCGTGTGGCTAATATGGAGTTTATTCAATTTCATCCGACTTGTTTATACCATCCCAATGCGAAATCTTTTTTAATCAGCGAAGCGGTGCGGGGGGAAGGCGGTAAATTGCGATTACCTGATGGCAATCGCTTTATGGATGGTTTTGATCCGCGTGGTGAGCTGGCACCGCGTGATATTGTCGCACGGGCTATTGATTATGAAATGAAACGCTTGGGCTGCGATAGTGTCTTTCTTGATATTAGTCATCAACCTAAGCCGTTTATTATTGAGCATTTTCCCAATATTTATCATCGGTGTCTTACACACGGTTATGATATGAGTCATCAAGCGATTCCTGTGGTCCCGGCTGCTCACTACACCTGTGGTGGTGTGATAACTGATCGACATGCCCGAACCGATATTGAGGGATTATATGCGGCAGGTGAAGTTGCCTTTACTGGCCTACATGGGGCTAATCGTATGGCCAGTAATTCGTTGTTGGAATGTTTGGTTTTTGCCCATGCGGCTTATGTTGATATCTTACCTCAATTAAAAGAAATTCCGGAGCCGCCCTCTCTACTGGCTTGGGATGAAAGCCGTGTTACTGATTCTGACGAAGAAGTGGTTGTTTCACATAATTGGGATGAATTGCGTCGCTTTATGTGGGACTACGTGGGTATTGTGCGTACAACTAAACGCTTACAACGTGCTAAACATCGTGTTGATTTGTTGCAGAGCGAAATTGATGAATATTATTCAAATTTCCGCATCAGTAATGATTTAATTGAATTACGCAATTTAACTTTAGTAGCGGATTTAATCATTCGCTCTGCACAACTTCGGTATGAAAGTCGAGGGTTGCACTATACGCTTGATTATCCAAAACAAAATGATGTTGCACGCAATACGATATTGGACAATGATCATATCACTGTTCAATAACATTAGTAGAGACGCACGGCAGTGCGTCTATAAGGGCGTGCGTTTTCCCTGAGACGCACGCAGTGCGTCTCTACGGCCGTGCGTTTTCCCTGAGACGCACGCAGTGCGTCTCTACGGCCGTGCTATACGACTGTAGAGACGCACTGCCGTGCGTCTATAAGGGCGTGCGTTTTCCCTGAGACGCACGCAGTGCGTCTCTACAACCCTTAACTATTAACCATTAACTATGTTTGACTACAGCCCCTCTCCTACTTTGCTTGCTGACCGGATCATTCTGATTACAGGTGCAGGTGATGGTATTGGTCGTGCCGCGGCGAAAAGCTTTGCTGCTTATGGCGCGACAGTGATTTTACTGGGGCGCACGACGCGCAAATTAGAAGCTGTTTATGATGAAATTGAACAGGCAGGACATCCTCAGCCTGCAATTTATCCAATGAATCTTGAAGGGGCGAGTCCTAATGACTATGAAAGCCTGGCTAACACTTTGGAAACAGAATTTGGGAGACTTGATGGGTTGCTACATAATGCGGCTCTATTAGGTACCCTGACACCACTGGAACACTATGATGTCAGTACATGGTATCAACTCATGCAAGTTAATCTCAATGCCCCGTTTTTATTGACAAAAGCGTGTTTAGGATTAATGAAACAGGCCAAAGAGGCCTCTATTGTGTTTACATCCTCTAATCTTGGGCGAAAAGGAAAAGCGTATTGGGGAGCGTACTCGGTTTCTAAATTCGGTATTGAGGGCATGATGCAAGTCTTAGCTGATGAACTTGAGGCCAATACGGCCATTCGAGTGAATAGCATTAACCCAGGCGCAGTGCGAACGAGAATGTGGAAAGAGGTTTATCCAGGAAAAGAACCTGAGACTGTTCAGCTGCCAGAAACCATTATGCCGTTATATCTTTACTTGATGGGCCCAGACAGTCGTGAGGTTAATGGGCAAGCATTGGCAATATGATTATCTCTGTAGGGTGGGCTGTTGCCCACCATTCTATCTTTGTCACATGACAGCTAAGTGATTGATTTATAGTCAGGTCAATCAGGCAACAAAAACACGTTTCGCGCCAAAAGTTTTGCGCGCAATACTTTTGGCGCGAACCCAGTCTACGAGTTTTGAGAAGATTCTGTGTTACTGATATCAGGACGCTTGCGGCGTCGACTACGACGTACAACGGTATTCGCCGGTTTTTTTGTCTCCACCGAGGCGTTAGATGAGTCACTTCCTGTCGTTATCAAGGGCGGACGCCCTTTTGATGGCTGACGGGTTCGTTTTTGTGTACCTCTTGTGGTCGCTGATTTTGTTCGGCGAGATTGAGTCGAGCTAGACGATTCCGATTTCTGACGAGTTGAATTGTTCTGTTTATCAAATAAATTGTTCCATAAACGTTTGAACATGCCGGCTTGTGCCTTGGATTTGAGTGCTGGCACAGGAGGTGTGGTGTGAACCACACCTTTAACCGCAGGTTCGTCAACCGGTTCCGATTTGACTGGAGGACTGAGGTTATCAACCACCGTTTCTTGAGGTGCTGTGATCAGTTGATAACTGACTTTTTCTACACTATCTTTCTTCTCATCAGATCGCACACGTTGCACATCATACTGAGGTGTTTCTTTGTGAGGATTGGGTATCAACACAATATCGATTTGTTGGCGATCTTCAATTTCTAATATCGCCTGTCGTTTTTCATTGAGCAAATAGGCAGCCACTTCTACCGGTACTTGCGCGATGATTTTAAGCGTTTTATCCTTCATCGCTTCCTCTTCCATTAAACGCAAGATGGAAAGCGAGAGAGATTCGACACCACGGATGCTACCTTGTCCTAGACAACGAGGACAATTGATATGACTGGATTCGCCGAGTGACGGGCGTAAACGTTGCCGAGACATTTCTAATAGGCCAAATCGCGAAATACGGCCGACTTGTACCCGTGCGCGATCTATTTTCAGTGCCTCTTTGATGCGGCCTTCAACTTCACGCTGATTTTTGTGACTGAGCATGTCTATAAAATCTATCACCACGAGGCCACCCAAATCACGTAGACGTAATTGTCTTGCGACTTCATCGACGGCCTCCAAATTAGTCGTGAGCGCCGTTTCTTCTATATCAACACCCTTTGTCGCACGCGCCGAGTTAATGTCTATCGACAGTAAGGCTTCGGTATGATCAAGCACGATAGCCCCCCCAGAGGGTAATTTGACTTCGCGTTGAAAGGCCGATTCAATTTGGCTTTCGATTTGATAGCGTGTAAACAAGGGTACTTTGTCTTGATACAGTTTAACTTTACTGAGGTGTTGCGGCATCACCTGTTGCATAAACGTGTAGGCATCGTCGTAAATTTCTTGATTATCAACCAAGATTTCGTTGATATCTTCACGCAGATAGTCGCGAATCGCACGGATGATGATATTACTTTCCTGATAAATCAAAAAGGGGGATGGCTGCTTCTGGACAGAAGATTCTATGGCTTGCCATAATTGCAAAAGATATTCTAAATCCCATTGCAGTTCATCAGCCGTTTTATTAACCCCAGCAGTACGCAGGATCAGTCCCATGCCAGTGGGTATTTCTAAAGTACTTAAGACTTCCCGTGCCTCAGTGCGATTTTCACCTTCAATACGGCGCGATACGCCGCCTGCACGCGGATTATTGGGCATCAGCACCAAATATCGCCCTGCTAAACTAATAAAAGTGGTTAAGGCTGCGCCTTTATTGCCCCGTTCTTCCTTGTCTACCTGTACGATGATTTCCTGCCCTTCTTTGAGTACATCCTTAATACCACGGCGTTCTCGATCAGGGAGTTCTTCCTGACTGTCCTGATTTGTGGCCTCCTTTTTTTCGGGTTGTTGAAAGTAACTGCGAACAACATCCTTGAGCGGCAAAAAGCCATGTCTATCGACACCAAAATCAATAAAAGCCGCTTCCAAACTGGGTTCTATACGGGTAATTTTACCTTTATAGATGTTAGATTTCGTTTGTTTGCGTCCTGCTGTTTCGATGTCAAAATCATATAATTTCTGTCCGTCCACCATAGCCACACGCAATTCTTCTGGCTGGGTGGCATTTATTAATATTCTCTTCATTGAAGTTAACCCTTCTCCTATCAGTGTCGCGCTCAACCTATTATCTAAAGTTTTTAAAGTCGGGAGCGCGGTTATAGCGTGTTCGGTGCGGTAGGTAACCCATCTCTATGTGACGGGAACCTTTTATGAATATCTCTGGCACAAGAGACACCCTGTATTGTGACGCTGCTTTGTGAATCGTTGAATCCGTTAGCTGAAGGTAAGTCGATAACCCTTATAAACCTAAATAAGCCGGTGAATTGAAGTCTCATGACATAGCGAAGCTTGCGCTTTTGCGGTGAAAAACCATCAGAAAATATCAGCATTGATGTGTTATTTTTCAAACCGGCATGATTTTGTAGGGACAGCTTCTTTTTTCATAGTCATACCTATTCACCTATCATCAGACAGGTAACTAAATAAAGAATCAAGATAATTCACTCTCCGTTGATAACTTCTGGAGTTGCAACTGGAGTTCAGGATGGGCTGTCTCATCCGACCGGCGATAACGTTCAAGCAAAATCTGCTTCACTTTCGTAAAGGGAAGCCACCGATGTAGCTCATCATCGTGTAACCTTGCTAAAATATTAATCGCTGCGTTCACGTCCGCTTGCATAACCGCCCCGCACCCAGAGGTACAGTGAAACTTATCCCCAGTACGTTTTCCGAAACAACCGCACTGGTAACAAATTTGAGAAGTATATGCCGCATTGACTAGAACTACCCTAGAACCTCTTCGGGAAGCGACTGTATCAATGGCCGATGCCATCAATCCTTTTACCCAACAGCTTAATCGACGATTGGTAGTTTTTCCTAAATTCTTTGATTTAAACGTTTTAGTTAAATCTTCACAAACAACTGTTTCTGCCTTACCAATGATATTATTAGCAGCCGTGAAAATTATTGTTTTTACTTTTCCTTGATGCTTCTTTTTACGTCTGTCAAGTTTCTGACGGCCCAAGTTATGCTTTATTATTCTTTTGGCTTTTTTAGGATTCTTTTCTTTAAGTTTATCTAAAATGGCACCTATTTTATTTCGTTTTTGGTATTTTTTGTTTAGGAAATCAGTTTCATTAGATAAAATTTGACCTAAACCTTCACCGTAAAAAACACCATGAGAATCAGCAAAAGCTTCTGTATAACCTTTGTCTATGCCAAGTTTGCTTCCGGGTAAACCACAAGCATTTTCAGAAGTGTTATCTATTGTGTAATGAATTTCAACTTGTGATGAGCGTAGAATAAGTCTAATCTGTCCAGTGATTGGATAGCCGGTTCCAATAGGAATAGCAATGCGTTTACCTCTGGTTAGGCTAATTATCTCAATGTAATTTTTACCCTGATACGAAAAACACTTATAACTACCCGGTTCTAAAACAATCTGATTATGCGTGTGATTTTTACCATGCTTCCAATATTTCCGCATTAATCTACGCCCATAAGAATTGTTAATCCAAACAGAATCATTTTTTAGGCTTTTAAATAATTCCTGACGCTTATTCTTGTCGTTAACATTTCTAAAGATATAGCTATTAACGTTTATTTTAGCGGCTTCTCGGTTGGCTTTTATGTCACCTAACACATCAGATAACGTCGCTCGCCAAATTCTTTGCGGTAGATTCTTGATATGTCCGGCCGCTAGGAATGAATCACGAACTGGCCGGAATTTAGCGTCAAGCCCACTAATTGAGCCATAATTATGCCAAACTTCTGTACGAACTGAACCGCACCGCACCGCAATCTCAGTTAATGCTTCATATTTCGCGTGATTGAGATCATCGCTATACGCAATTCTAGTGACCTTTTTAGCTTTTTTCATTTTTAGGTCGGTTTGTCAATTTAAGTGTATAGCTAGTCGAACGGTATATAGATTGAAAAGAAGTGTCAAGCAAATATTTTTCAAACACCAATTTCTTACTCAAATTGAGTAAGAGTGGTTAGGAGTAACTAAGAAATCAAGTGCTAGATGTTAACACCCGTGGTGTTTTTTGAATACGGTGTTTTTGATTCAACGGATTTCTACGGTGTTATCCCTTTGGCAAGTTTTTTTGGTCATTTTAGGTAATGGGTAATGAGCCTTGTAGCCTTGTCGCCTTGTCGGGTGGGCAAGTGGCAATGCCATTAAGTATCGGGCAAACACGCAGGTCGGCCCCTACCAAACTCCGCGTCATAACGGGACTGTAAGGGCTGCCCGCCCTTGCGTGTTCGCCCAGGCGAAGGCGAAGGTGGCCCATTGGGGCAAGCGGGCCGTAAGGCTTATGAGTTTTTCCGCTGAGCGTTCGCCCACTTGTCCCCCTTTTTATCAACTTTAACCCTAAATATTAAATGTATTTTTAGACCACCTACTATTTAATATTTATACTTTGCACCATCTTATGAGCTTGTTTTGATTGGAAATCGGGAAATTTCGTCACAGCGTATCTATTTAATTGGGAAACTTCCTACCATTGCGGGCATTGTTCATTGTTCATTGTTCATTGTTCATTATTTAATATTTTGCGTGAAAGGGTCTATTTGTAAAAATTGATAGAAAATATTCTGCCCAATGAACGTCGCGAAGCGAAGAACAACAAAGTTTCCACGTTCCCAATGGAAAATGCTCAAAAGCGCATATTGATTTTGAAGGCTTGAATTGAATTCTGTCAAATCAATGGGTTATAAAACAATTCTGATTGGCGTGATTTGAACCGTTTTTATTCATTTTTCATCTTAATGCTCTTTACCCATCACCGCTGATATTTTTGTGTTCAAAGGTTTACACAAACGCTAGCCGTTTGATTTTGTCTTCGAGGTTCCGGTTTTTTTAACAAAAACTTGAACCACAAAATCCGTTTTAGCAAATTATTTTGATAAATCAACTGGTTAATCAATTTATCCAATAAAGGATAGCAATGGCAACTTGTCAGTAGATTGGGTTTATTACAACAGGCCAAATTTCTCTGTTATATGTCATTTTGACAATGTCTTATGTCCCATATCACGTAGGTGACAAAATGATTGGTTTTACGCCATTGCTAGAATGTGAGCTTGTCGAGTAAATTTGCCAGTTGAGCCATTTTTCTCGCCATCGTAATGCGTGTCTCAAATGACCAATCCTTTATTCATTCTTCATTTCAAATGACCATCCTTTGTTCATTTTTCATTTTTTTCACTAAAAAGTTTTTGCGCGCCAAAACTTTTTCATGAAATTCATTTTTCATTTCAAATGTCGTGTTAGACTGGCCTCTCAAACTGTTATAATTAACACTATGAGTCCATCAACTTTCAAACACCCCTCGGTGACTTATTTGGAAATTCCGTCTCAGCATGTCGGGCAACGTATTGATAATTTTTTACTGACCCACCTAAAAGGCGTGCCGAGAAGTCATATTTACCGAATTTTGCGAACTGGGGAAGTACGTATTAATAAAGGCCGTATTAAACCCACCTACCGTTTACAAGTGGGCGATGTCTTGCGTCTGCCGCCCGTGCAATACCAGCCTAGCCCTCCAAACCTGCCCAGTGCAAACCGCAGAACAGAATTGGCAAACTCTATTTTGTACGAAGATCCCCTTCTGTTAATTATCAATAAACCGACAGGTATGGCCGTGCATGGTGGCAGCGGCATTAACGGTGGCGTAATTGAAGGTTTGCGTGCCTTATACCCCAACGCCCCTTATTTGGAATTAGTACACCGTTTAGATCGTGATACATCCGGTTGCTTAATGATTGCCAAAAAATACAGTATGCTACGGCGTTTGCATGCATTACTGCGCGAAGGGGCCATACATAAACAATATCTTGCCTTAGTGCAAGGACGTTGGGATAAACAAACCACAAAGGTAGAGGCCCCGTTGCGTAAAAATATTTTACAATCGGGAGAACGTATCGTGCGCGTCAATAGCGATGGTAAATCGGCCGTCAGTCAGTTTAGCATTGAACAGCGATTAACAACAACGACTTTATTGCGTGTACACCCTTTGACGGGTCGTACCCATCAAATCCGTGTGCATGCCGCCTATAAAGGCCATCCAATTGCGGGTGATAACAAATACGGTGATGAAAAGTTTAATCAACAAATGCGTCAGTACACACTCAAACGTTTATTTTTACACGCCGAAAAATTAGACATTGCTCTACCAGACATTAATTATCATGTCACCGTACACGCCCCCTTACCGCCAACCTTGCAACAGGTTTTAAAACGCTTGGAGGCAGCCGATGTCTAAAAAACCCTTTAAATTATTGGTATTTGATTGGGATGGCACCCTTATGGACTCACAGGCCCGTATTGTGACCCGTTTTCAAGCGGCGATTGCCGACTTGAATATGGAAAAACGCAGTGTAGCACAAATTCGTCATCTCATTGGCTTAGGCGCAGAGACTGTCATTACGACTTTATTTCCAGGCGCATCTGAACAACAATGTGTACAACTGATAAAACGTTATCGCCATCATTTTTTTAACGCGCATTTACCAACGCCCTTATTTCCTGGGGTAACTGAAACAGTGCAGACTTTGCATAACGCCGGTTATTGGCTTGCAGTCGCCACCGGCAAAAGTCGCAAAGGGTTGAACGAGGCTTTAGTTGATACTCACTTAAGCCCATTATTTCACACCACCCGCTGTGGTGAAGAAACCAGTGATAAACCCAATCCACACATGCTGCAAGACATTATGGATGAACTCGGTATACTCCCCTCTGAAACTTTGATGATAGGTGATACTGAATACGATTTACAAATGGCTAAAAATGCAGGTGTCGCGAGTGTCGCCGTCAGCTACGGTATGCATGATAAAACAACATTGTTGACCTATAATCCTTTGATTTGCATAGATAACTTGCCCGCATTATCGACTTGGTTACAGGCTCATACCGAACCGACTGAGACAATTGGCAATTGACAATCGACACCGAACGTACTCGATCCAAAAAATAAAAATACCCACACCTTTAATCAAGCTTCTTTCATTCTCTGCGGCTCTGCGGCTCTGCGTGAGCAGACAGTTTGTTACAAATGATTTGTATACATAGAGTAGTGTGCTTGTTTTGGGTATTTTATTTTTTTTGAATTGCCTAATTAACTTAACAAAATCTGACAAAATCACATTTCTTCTTATGATGTGTGGCTCAAATCAGGGTAGCAAATGAAACAGAGCAGATGAGAAGAGTGATAACGGATAACGGATAACGGATAACGGATAACGGATTATGTCAGAAACACTACAAATCGAAACATCACAACAAAGGGATAAACTCACAATGCCCTCAACAAATGAAACGGGATCAAAACGTGCGTCGGATGATGAAAATTGGGAACGCGATATCGTAAACCGTCTAGCCTTCGCGAGTCTTAATGAACAGCGGCGACGGCGGCGGTGGCGCATTTTCTTTACGTTCCTGCTATTTATCTACTTGTTTCTTATCTATGCCACGTTTCTGGAGTCAGATTTCAGTAACTTCATTACCGGGGAAGATGAAATCTCCTTAAGCAGTAGTCAACATACCGCGCTTGTTGAGATAGAAGGTGTCATAGCAGCCGATACCGATGCGAATGCTGATACAATCATTTCAAGTTTGCGTCGTGCCTTTAAAGACCACAATACGGCCGGTGTAATTATTCGCATTAATAGTCCAGGCGGTAGCCCCGTGCAAGCCGGTTATATTAATGATGAAATCACCCGTCTGCGGCAAAAATATTCAGAGATTCCGATATATGCTGTGGTAAGCGATATTTGTGCCTCTGGAGGCTACTATATTGCCGCGGCCGCTGACAAAATTTACGCCGATAAAGCCAGTATTGTCGGCTCAATTGGCGTATTGATGAACGGCTTTGGTTTTGTTGAGGCACTGAACAAATTAGGGATAGAACGCCGTTTATTGACAGCCGGCGAACACAAAGGATTTTTGGATCCCTATTCGCCCATGAAAGAAGACGATGTCAACCATATTCAAGGTTTACTTGAAGACATCCATGCACAATTTATTAAAGTGGTGAAACAAGGGCGGGAAAAAAGTTTAAAAGCGCAAGACAAGCTAGAACTGTTAGATAATCCTGAACTGTTTTCAGGGCTAGTGTGGACAGGTGAGCAAGCCTTAGAAAACGGCTTAGTAGATGGTTTGGGGAGCAGTAGCTATGTCGCGCGTGAAATCATCCAAGCTGAAAAAATCAAAGATTTTACCAGCAAACCGAATTATTTAGATCGCTTTGCAGAACGCTTGGGTGCCGCGATAGCCAATACCATTTCCCAAGAATTCAAACTGCAATAGTGCAACTATTGAATAAGCACTCGTGACAGATAACCCCAAAATCCGCCTCATCGTTATACGTCAAAATGTAGGCTGGGTAATCGGTTTTTAAAGCCCACCCTCATCGGTTAATGTCGGGTGGGTAACGGTTTTTTAAAGCCCACCCCTCATCAAATCATTTAAGTACTGAACCACAAATAAACAGGTATTTAACCGCAAAGAGACGCGAGGCATCGCGTCTCTACGAAACCGCGAATTGTAGAGACGCGATCGCGAAGCGTCTCTAATTACAAATAAACATTGCTTCTATTAAAATACCTGAAAATTTTTGGCGAAAGTACTTAATTGTGTATAACAATGAGAGTGCAACCTAGGTTAATCAATTTAATCTTCAATGACCAACACACCAATAGGTTGAAGACTATGTCAGTACAAAATATACGTCGAGCCAACACCGAATCCTACGATCCAAAACAACGCTTTGTAGGCGGTGTGATGCTGGTTTTGATTATGCTATTTATTTACAGCACTTTAAAGATCGTGTTAGGATTCTCCTCTGCTCCTAATTTTGAAATCGGTGAAGCCTTACAAAGTGAATCAACAGTAGAAGGTTCCGATGAGGGTACATTGTACAATGTGACCAACGTCCAATCACCACAAACTCCAAAAGTCTACCACCGCCTACCAACAGGATTTGTCTTTCTGAGTCTTTCTGGCAAACCGATGCAACCAGACAACGTTGCTGAACTTGACGATGAAAGCATACCCGCAAACGATCTCTACACAAAAACATACAATGACGGAAAATGGTATGTACAAGCTGCCAGTTTTAAGAGCAAAAGTGACGCACAAAATTTAGCAGAAAAGATTCAAACTAAAAATATTGCTTCAAAAGCGTATATTGTTCGACGCAATGGGTGGTACGCAGTACGACTGCCTCCACAAGAAGAACGCGGCCTTGCAAAACAACAAGACAGACAATTGCGACGAAAACTGCATTTAAAGCCAATGATTAAAAAAATTCAATGAGCACATCAGTTATCAACACATTGATATTCTTGATATTTAGTGAATAGCCCCAGCTGCAATCCTCATCGTTATACACTGAAAAGGGGCAAGCCCCTTCAATAATCAAGCCAATAATAACAATCTAACTAATACAAATGATGCGTTTACTAGCTATTGCCGCAGGCGGTGCCATAGGCGCTGTACTGCGTTTTTGGATATCGACAAGCATCTACAGCCTTTTAGGCAATGAATTTCCTTATGGCACCTTAATTGTTAACGTATTAGGGTGTCTATTGATGGGATTTTTATACACCTTCATGCTAGAACACTTTACCAGTGTTGAATGGCGAGCCGCTTTACTGGTCGGTTTATTAGGCGCGTTTACCACCTTTTCCACCTTTTCTCTGGAAACACTGAACCTCTTAACGGCCGGCGAACACACCAAAGCCTTATTGAATATCTTTATCAGTGTTGTAGTGTGTTTATCAGCCACTTGGTTAGGCATGCAATTGGCAAGACAATTATGAAACCAATCACAATGGTACGAGTCTACCTAACAGAAGCAGAAGGGCAACGATTGAAAAAGTTATTGAAGTATCTACACGACGACAGCCAAGTCTGCGGTGTTACCGTATTACGAGGCATTAGCGGATTTGGACAATCAGGAAAAATCCATGCAGCCCATTTGGTAGACTTATCTTTAGACTTACCCATAATAAGTACTGAACCACAAATAAACAGGTATTTTACCGCAAAGAGACGCTTCGCGATCGCGTCTCTACAATTCGCGGTTTCGTAGAGACGCGATCGCTTCGCTGTCTCTAATTACAAATAAACATTGCTTCTATTAAAATACCTCAAAATTTATGGTTCAGTACTTAGTCGAATTTTTTGATACACCTGAAAAAATAACCCCGATTTTATCCCACTTAAAAGAGCTGATTGAACCGAATCATATCGTGTATTGGCCAGCTTCTGTTATTGATAAATAGCACCATTTGTATGGGCAACCACAAGTGATTGCCCTATAAACATTTTTTATAGTATGGAAATAAGTTCTGGTTACCCTTGAAATTGAAGCTTTACAACGAAACGACCCCAGTGCCTTAAAAAGCCATTGTCAATTTATTGACCAGATGTGTTTTATGCCAAGACAATTGAGCTGCCAAGTTATCATGGTGGAGCGTTAATTCGCCTTCATGTACTTCGGCAACCATGTAATAATCATTCAGTGAGTTATCGAACACATAAGCCCGGTTAACCAGCAAGCAGGCATCAAAGAGTTGCTCCATAGTCCTTTTATAGCGTGGCACTATTTTTTCTGCCGGCACGCCATGACCCCCCAGTTTTTCACGATTCTTAACACGCTCTTTGTTGATGTTAGGATTTTCAACGCCAACAAAGTAAAGATAAGTCCGGTAGCCGGCTATTTTGGCACGCTTTAGAAAGTCTAAATGGGAAGGGTGTGACATGACACTTTCGTATGTCATAGATTGAGCTTCAAGCAACAGTTGCTCTCTTTGCAATACTGCAGCTTGTTGTGCAGCCTTGGCACGAGTCAGTTCATCACCCTCCAATGTCTGGGCTATTTCGTCCGGATTCACATAAACGCCTAAGCTAACCTGTTTTTGTAGGATATCTGCTGTGAATGTTGATTTACCCGAACCATTCGGACCGGCAACCAATCGCAATCTTGCTCTACTCAGTTCGCCCACTCTTGGTTTTTTTGCCATCATCACACTATTCCTCAATAGGTATTTTTGAGGGGTTCGGTATGACCATCAGGATAAACCCAGACAATCTGGCCGTCTCGAAGTTCGGTCACACGAAATCCGTGTTGTTTGGCATTATTGTATGCCTTTTGTCCTGCCAGAGAAGCAATGGCTTTGAGTTCATCAGTGGTTAAATCCTCAATGTTCTTGCCAGCTACCTGACTTAAATCAACCTCTTTGCTCATTGTATTGTTCTCAAAATTCAATTGACCCATTTTTAATTTCCCCAGGTTGCACCCTCATCGTTATACATAAGTCGAAATTAATCGTTGCCAGTTAAAAGTTTCAAGTGTTCAAAACCGTTTAAATTTGAACTATAAATTATTACAAATAACAAACATTTGATCCAAAATATTCACATTTGCAACGATCAACGATTCATTTTTCACTTTTATTTCAATTACTTAAATACTTGTGTCTAACGATGAGTTGCACCTGGGGCTATTCACTGCAAAGTTGCGAACTGTGCTACGCCAAATGACAATTTTACGGTTTTTTTCGTTCCAAATTTATTTGCGGTTTTTGTGCAAAATTTATTTTGCGGTTTTTTTCGTTCCAAATTTATTTTGCGGTTTTTTTCGTTCCAAATTTATTTTGCGGTTTTTTTCGTTCCAAATTTATTTTGCGGTTTTTTTCGTTCCAAATTTATTTTGCGTCAGAGTTATAATGTTTTTTGGGAATGCAGCCTTTGCATACCGACTTGGCATAAGTATACTTTATTCAATCGGGAAACGCTATATCAAAAAGTGGGACAAACAAAGACTTTCTTGTACAATTTGTCCAACAAATATCGATGACTTTAAAATGAAACAAAGTAGCCACAAAATAGAGAGTGTGAGTCAGGTTGACTCGTAAGACGAGAAAAGTTTTCTTGTACCTATAGAGGTTCAGAAAAATAATTTATTTCACATGTAAGGGAATGCCTCCAATTGACCGTGTTCACCAAAATAAATTAAACCTCGTTTCCCCTCTTTGGATTCATAAACCGCAGCTAAATCAAAATCAGCAGCAGTTGTCCATTTAAGGGAAGCGGTCAATTGTTTGACATCAAGAATGCCTTCTTGAACTTTATCTTTGAGTTGCATGGATCACCTCGTTTGATTATCGTTTGAGTCTTTGCACGAAAGCAAACTCAAGAGCTGTTCCCTTAAATCTAAGAAAGCCTCGGCCTGCTTTTTCTGCTCCTCAGTCTTCAGTCTTTCACATTGCCGTTGTCTGGGGTATTCTTCGTTAGGGACAATACACCGTTTTTTGATCTGTTTTTCCCGATCATAAAGTGCCTCGACTGTTTTTTCATCCGTCAACTGACACAAGGCATCAAAAACCTTGACATGCCTGCCACCTTCTATCAATTTGTTATAGCGTCCAGACTCAATAACCCCTTTCAAGAATTTAGCCCTGTTCACATCATTGTTTCTAAAGAAAGGCAGTTGATTTTCTTCTTGGCGGCTTGTCTTTTCAAACCTTTCTGGAAATGCCTTTTTGACTTTATAAACAAAAGATAAAACGGGATATTCCGCGCTATCCAACACAATCTCAAAACTCACCTGTGTCACGTCTTGAAAAGACTCAAACGCCTGTCTCAATTTCTTTTGTTCAGCAACAATTTGAGTAAAATTGGATTGTTCAAAGTCCGCAAGTTCTCCCAAAAAAGCATTGGGGTTGCCTTGGCTGTCATCGACGAAGCCCAATAAAAACGACCAAGTGTTGTCAATGTCATCGTTCACAGCATTAATCTTATCCCCGTCACTTTCAAAATCACGCAATGCATGTTCTACCTTTCTTTCAGCATTATCACACCAAGTGAACCGTTCACAGAGGGCGTTAGCCAACTTGCGATGGGCATCCTCTGTTGGGGGGCTTTCAGTTCCAGTCAGCGTTTTTGTGAAGAACAAATTGCACGCGGGTAAGAAAAAACAAACAACCGCCATGAGCATCACAAAACCTAAGATACTCACAATCCACCAACCGCCAAAATGGTTGTCAGGTGGTGGCGATGGACTTTGAGTTTCCACTTTTTTAGCAGATGGTGGGGGTGGTATTTTTATTCCCATAATTTTCCTCTCTCATTAAAAAAAAGATAAGCCTTGAAATAAATTTCAAGGCTGATACTCGATCTTCAAGTTTTTTCAAAAACAGAACGATAACTACAAGGATTGTTTATAATAAAGGATAAGAACGATAACTATTACCACGCACCGTCAATTTATCCGATTATTTATGACAATGACATAAAATGGGTTAGTCATAATCATTATCCGATAGATTAACGACGTGTGGTACTAGGTTTTATTATCCTTTATTATAAACAATCCTTGTAGTTATAGAGTTATAGCAGGGAAAGAAAAAAACTTGAACCTCAAATCGATATGCAACTCATTGATTATTAATGAATTTAAAATGTAGCGATTAAAACAACATTTCTTTTTAAACATCAACGCCTGTTAACACTAATATTTCTTTACCCGTGCGCCCCGACATTGATTGATTGCGTTGTTTCGGCACTCACGGCAAGATAATCATCACCTTGTGGGTTTCTACGAGCAGCAGCGATCATTTTGGCAACCTCGCTATCTGAAAAGCTGCCATTCGGTGCGGCAATAAAGCGATGATTCCACTTGCCAGCGCGTAGCGTTTCCGCTACTAATTGTGGTTTATTCATTATTCCTCTTCTCTAAATAAAAACCAGTACAACGGATTAACGAAAAAAACGGATGACTACGTTTGACGAAACTGCGCTACGCTCATTATCACACCAAGTGAAGCGTTCACAGAGGGCGTTAGCCAACTTGCGATGGGCATCCTCTGTTGGGGGGCTTTCAGTTCCAGTCAGCGTTTTTGTGAAGAACAGATTGCACGCTGGTAAGAAAAAACAAACAACCGCCATGAGCATAATAAAACCTAAGATACTCACAATCCACCAACCGCCAAAATGGCTAAGTACCCGTGCAGAAGTTTTCCACTATTTTGGCTACTAAAACGATTGTTTTTATTCACTTTATTTTTGAAAAAGATGTGGACGGGTACTTAAAATCTGAGAGGTTAATCATGCAATAGCGGTGAGTATCATTGACAATGATGGCCAAACCTGACAGGTTTTAGAGTTTAAACTGATAATTGATTATTGAGATTGGCGTCGCGCTGCGGTTTCTTTAGCCAGTTTCTCAATTTCAGCAACATCAACTGGGTTAGATTCACGATAGCGTTGTTGATCGGCACGAATCATTTTGAGATGTTCGTCAATATTTTTTGACGTGAGTAAAACACCAAAATCATCGGGCACAACACGTTCAGGGTGTTGATATTCAAACACGCGATCCAATACGACTTCACCGAGTGCGTTTTTGTAATGGGAGGATTCCCAATACCATTTCATTTCAGTCTTAGCATCATCTAAGGGAGGAACGGTTTCTGTCGTTAAGCTGTTGTAGCCGGTAAAATCCCATAAGGGAAAGGGGGGTTTTTGATAGTGTTTGGCGATTTCTTCATTGATTCGCACTATTTCTCGTTTCCACTGCTCAAATTGGGGCCATAAACCGACAATATACAGTGCTTCCCAGAGACGAGCGTGAGAGGGCGAAGTGAGTATGCGTAAATCGACATTATCACGATAGGCGATGTTGAGGAAAGTGCGGAAGTAGTCAAGTGTTGATTGTCCTGTTTTTGGGTTGGTAAAACGATATTGGTTTCTTAGTGGATGAAACCAACCATAATTTATAGCGTTATTTTCAGTTGACTGAAAACTTCTTCTATGCCCACCACTTTGACGGATACCCTTAGATGGAGCGTTCCAATGTAGTTGTCCATTGGGTAGATGCATTTCACTCAGAACAATTTTCTGTTTTTTTAATGTGTTAATACTTCCAAAAAATGTGTCAATGGAAATAAGGGTTAATAACTTCTCTGAAGACAACTGAGGATTCACATGGCCCTCGGGATCCACAAATAAACGGGATTCTTCAAAATCAAAGAGATTTGGTCGAAATATATCAAACATTAAAAAGTCGATAGCCAATATCACTTGTTTTTGAGGTTTAATCGCATGAGCATGTTGAAAATACCGTAAGGCTTCATACAGATTGCAACCAAAAAGAGCAAGATTATAGACTAACTCAGAATTCCATCCAGGGTGATTCGGATTTAAGCCATATTCACTACGAGATGTCCCCAGAATAATACCATCCGGTTTTTGTTTATAAACAGCCCACGCTTTTGCCATACGCAAATGGGTGTAAAATTCCGGTTTGAGTTTATTCACGCCTTCAATTTTTGGACTCTCATAAATCCCATAAGGGTTCATGAACCAATTGAAGCTAATGGTAGCTATCACAAAAACGGGCATTAAAATCACCAACATTTTTAGATAGTCTTTTGACTTTTGCATGATTGCTATCTCCTTTAAAATTGAAAGTATAGAAATTCACTGACACGAGTTAAGCTCAGTATGGTAAGTGCAGCTATCATTGCGGTACTCGCTGCCCAAGCTCGTGTTGGTTGCCACTGTAATCCTGAATATCGCCATGCTTCGCCCCGAGAAATGTCAAAAGCGGGCTGATAACGCGACATGAACTGTTGAGTGTTTGGGGCATACCAAGTCAGTAGGAGTATAAAAAACAGCCAATAGACATCGTTAAAATTCTTTGGGAATAGTCGGTTAGGGAATACCATATCAATCTCAAAACCATGTTCAAGCAACCAAGGTTCAAATTGTCCTAAATTACCGATCAAGAACCAGGGTAATGGAATCCCATTCATTCCGGCCATCGCTTGCAAGACGTTAATGGCACCTGAAAAACTTTCTGCCCGAAAAAATACCCAAGCGATGACAACTGCTGTAAAGGTAATCAACTGCGATAATCCACGCCCCCACCAACTGGAATGAGTTATATCTGCTCCTAATGCAATCCGTAATGCCTGCCAAGCATGATTGATCATGAGGTAAACACCGTGCAAGGCTCCCCAGACGACAAATGTCCAGCCGGCACCATGCCATAATCCGCCTAGCAGCATAGTGATCATTAAGTTGATATAACGCCGAATCGTTCCTTTGCGATTACCGCCTAGTACATTGTCAAGGATCTATTGAGGGGTAAAGTCTTCTGAGTTTGATTCGAGCATCTTCGGTGGTAAAACGCCAGTCCATTTCAGTTGCCAAATCATTGCGTTGATCGACCCAAGCTGTCAC
>Ga0190315_1000376_pt1 | contig 23980 bp, 23 predicted proteins | sample 48701101_MG_FD_161673 | JGI IMG/M metagenome (GOLD analysis project Ga0190315, IMG submission 161673) | Hydrothermal vent sediment bacterial communities from Southern Trench, Guaymas Basin, Mexico - 4870-11-0-1_MG | ecosystem: Environmental > Aquatic > Marine > Hydrothermal vents > Sediment ...
ACTTTTAGATTTAGATCTTCATGGTCCCACATGTCACACAATACTAGGAATAACCCCTAGGTTCCCAGAAGAGGATAGGGGAGTTCTACCTTTGGGACTAGGAAACCTCAAGTTCATGTCAGTAGCTTTATATGTAGCACAGAGACCATTACCACTTAGAGGTACAGACCTTGTAAATGTCATAAGGGAGATACTGGCTATAACAGTATGGGGAGAGCTAGAGTTCTTAATAGTAGATCTACCTCCAGGTCTTGGTGATGAGCTACTGGAAGTACTAAGATTGATCCCATATCCAGAGGCGATCATAGTGACCACACCTTCCAAGTTAGCGGTAAATACTGTGAAAAAACTTCTATATCTCTTGAAATCCATGAGAATTCGTATAATAGGTGTGATAGAGAATATGAAAACCGAAACTTCAAAACTTGAATATGCGAAAGATATGTGCAAGGAGATGAGAGTAAGATACCTAGGCAGTATACCGTTTGACCCTGGTCTGGAGACCTCACTTGGAGACCTCAGAAGTCTCATGGGTACGGTTTTCGGTAGGTCTATCGAAGGACTGCTACCAACAATTATCGAGTAGAATAGTTCCAGTAGAGAGGATTACTCATAGAAAAGTTTAAAGTTGAGGCCTCTCCTGACTATAGTAAGGTGGTACTAACGTCTAGAAGGTTGCCCAGAAACCCCAAAGGTGTTGTAGCATTTGAAGTGAACGACTTTGCTGAGTCCTTCATGTTTGATCTCAAGAGTTCTGGCGTAAGGTTCCCTCGCTCAGATGTTGTAAATGACTATTTGATGAGAATAAAGGGGTATGAAATTCTGGACACTGCTGAACTCATGATAAGTGATAGGGTAGAGAGCTTAGCCCATATGACTCAGGTATGCTACTTCAAATCTAGAATAATCCTCTGTAGGATCTATCTAGACCCGGCAAATCACGAGTTTATCAGATACGTACTGTTCGTGACTTTAAATAGAGGACTAGCTAGGGCGCTCTCTGAGCGTTTAGAGAAACTCGGATGGAAGAGAGTTCTGCTATTTGATATAGCACGGAAAAGGGAGTATAGTATTACTAAATACTGAGCTGAGTCTATTATACTATCATAACTAGTGCAACTACAGCGCACCCGTATATACCTTTTGGTACATCTAAGGTCTCTATACGCATTTTCACAGACTCTACTTCTATACCTCTAGCCCTACCCATATCCTCTATCATTCTCTTCAACTTTCTACCTATCTCTTTAACATCGGCATTACCGTGTGCCTCTACTACAAATCCGCACTCTTCTTCTCTACTATTATACCAAGCCACACCAGCACTTATGGTTTCTCCTTCTCCCTCGGCCTTTGCCATCACCACGAATACTATGGATCCAGGAGGAAGTTCTACTGGCTCTATTTCTTCAGCTCCAGGGGGTATTATTGATGAAACGGGGACTAAATTGTAATTACCTATTCCAGCATCCAGTAGTGCTCTGTCATAGGCATTTAGAGATGAAACTTTACTCAACCCCTTACCCGATACTACGAAGTATTTCTTAGGTAGCAATATTCTCACACCTAATTCCTCATTATAACCTGCAATATAACAGTTGTCGTTCTATAAAAAGGGGATGAGAGAACCTAATCTACAATTTGTGTTGTCCACTTTCTATAACACTCATAACCTTCTCTACAGCCTCTATTATGGAGTCTATATCCTCTTCTGATAGTAGTGGATTAACGTCTATGTTCACTGCTCTTCCTAAAATCTCAAGAGACCGGGGACACATGTCTCTACTGTATACAATTCTCTTTCCATAGTAAGGACATGTAAATGGACATCCTTCATGAGTTAATGTTAGCTTCCTCATTAATACATCCCAATGGTAATACACATGAAGATCTTTTTTCTCCGGATCGAATAGATGTACCGCTCCCACGTTCTCAGCGTTAAGTGCCTTAGCAAAGAACCTAGCCTTTCCGAAACTATCGAAGAAGAGTATTACCGCTAACCCCACTTCTCCTTCAGGATCTACTGGTGTGTGTAGCTCTATTCCATCTATCTTACTTAATCCCCTAAGTAATCTTTTCTTATTCTCTCTCATCTTCTCTATTATCTTGTCTATCTTCTGGAGCTGAGCTAGTAGAACCGCGGATGTGAGTTCACTCATTCTGAAGTTTATCCCTGGATAGGGATCAATTCCAAATCTCACATAGAAGGGTGCATCATGAAAAACTGCAGCCCTTTTATACATATCATCATCATCTGTCGTCACTGCACCTCCTTCTCCGGCGGTAATTACTTTATTCAGTTGAAAGCTAAAGGCTCCTAGATGTCCTATTGATCCTAATTTTGCACCCTTATACATCCCTCCACACGCCTGTGCTACATCTTCGATCAATATCAGATCATGTTTCTCAGCTATTTTCAGTAGAGCATCCATATCACACTGAAAGCCCCTCATGTGAACCGCAATAATAGCCTTAGTCCTATCCGTAATCTTATTCTCAACATCTCTAGGATCTAAAGTTAAAGTTTTGTTGATTTCAGCAATCACAGGAATAGCTCTAACGAACATTACAGCCATAGGATCCATTACCCAGCAGTATGCGGGGATTATGACTTCATCACCGGGCCCGACCCCAGCAGAGGCTAGAGATGTTATGAGAGCTGCAGTACCTGAAGTAACTCCTAGAGCATGCTTGACTCCGATATACTGAGAGAACCTCTCCTCAAAGGTTTTGGTTTTATTTAGTAACTTAGGACCATAGAATCTAAACAGAGATTTAGATTCTATTACCTCTAGTATCTCTTTCTTCTCTTCCTCGCCTATGAAGAGAGCTCCTGGAAACATAGGTGGAAGAGGTTTTTCCCTAACGGGTTTTCCTCCATAGAGTGCTAGTTTTTCCACCATACTCCCACTCTTTCTAGATATTAATGCCTATAAACCTATTCTGATGGGGGTTCTTCTATGTAGGCGTATACTAGATCTTCTCTGTTCTCATCGAAGTATTTTCTCACTCTTCCTCTCCTCTCTAACATTCTTAGGGTTCTATACAGTATGACTGGTGCTATACTCATATTCATACACCATTTGTATATCTCGGACTTGGTAACAGTACCCATACTACGTAGATAATCCTCTACTCTGGAGTCGAAATCAATCTCTTTTCTAGTAATCTCTTTTTCCTCTAGAAAATCCATAATAGAGGCATGAGTGCTTCTTTTCGACTTCCTCTCCTTTACCATACTTCTCTTGTTCATAGATGAATAATAGGCTATATTTATTGTCCTTAAAAATTAATTTGTTAATTACATTAATCACAAATGATTTCACTCTAATCTCTCGGCAATATATTTTAGTACCCCCTTTATGATTTTCCTAAGGAGAATGGTAAGAATATGCGAGCAATCTTTAGAGGGGCATGTCCAAATTGTGGAGGAGAAATAGATGATACTAGACTTAGTCTAGCTGCTCCTTGTGAGAAGTGCCTCCCCATGCCTATAGAGGAGATAAAAAGCATTTATGAAAAGCTAGGGAAGAAGGAGTTTAAGAGGCACGTTCTCAGCTATCTTGAAAAGAGCGGGAAATTACAGGCGTATAAAGATATAGTTCAGTTGGAGGATATGGTAGAAGTACTGAACAACTACTTTAGAAAGGCGCTAAATAGCGAAATGTGGAGTGCACAGCGCTCATGGGCTAGAAGAGTGTTTAAAAAGAGAAGCTTTGCTATACTAGCCCCTACTGGAGTGGGTAAAACTGTTTTCGGAATACTACTCAGTCTATTCCTTGCAGACAGGGGAGAGAAATCGTACATAGTCCTACCTACAACACTCCTCGCTAAGCAGGTATGGGAGAAAGCGAGGTTATTCGCGGAGAAGGTGGGGAGTAAAGCTAGAATACTAGGCTATCATGGAGGATTAAGCCATAAAGAGAAAGTAGAATTTAAAGAAAGGCTCTTAAAAGGCGACTTTGACATACTCATAACTACATCCCAGTTTCTAGCGAGGAACCTCGAGATATTGAAAAATATCAAATTTCAACTAGTATTCGTAGACGATGTAGATGCATTACTCAAATCATCTAAAAACATAGATAGAGTACTCATACTACTGGGCATCTCTGAAGACATAATACACTGTGGACTAAGATTGATAGGACTTAAACGAGAAATAGCGTACAGGATCTCCAGAAGAGAGGAAATCTCAAAGGAAAGATTTCTTGAAATAAGTGGTTTGAAAAGTGAGATAGATAACTTTATCGCTAAGAACGATATAGGAGTACTCATAGTATCCACTGCAACAGGGAAGGTAAAAGGGCAAAGAGTTAAGCTATTCCGAGAAATCCTTAATTTTGAGGTAGGATCTAGAGCAGAGTTCCTAAGGAATATAGCCGATATCTACGTCATGAGTAGTAAAGAGAGGCTATTCGAAGATACCCTAAGTCTCGTGAAAAAGTTAGGAAAAGGAGGTCTCGTGTTTGTACCAGTAGATGAGGGAGTAGAGACGGCTAAAAGACTAGTTGAATACATGAATAAGAATGGTGTTAAAGCGGCTTTAGTATATGCTAAGGAGAAGAAGTCACTGGAGAGCTTCCTCAAAGGAGATATAGACGTACTTGTTGGAGTAGCAATATACTACGGCCTACTTGTCAGAGGCCTTGACTATCCAGAGGTCATAAGGTACGCTGTATTTGTAGGAGTGCCTAGGTTTAAATTCTCAATGCTTAGACTAGAACCTAATCCCCTTAGGATGTTACAACTACTGACCAATATAAGGGAGCTTTTAGTAGGTGAAGATGCTAGATTAGCGGATAGACATATAGCCTATTTAAGAAGAGTACTTACAGACCTAGATCGTCCTAAGTTAATGCTTCTATTAGATGCCATTAGCAAGAATGTGAAGCTAGCAGGATCATTAGGGAGGGTACAGGAGAGGGTATATATTATTCACAACTTCATTAAAGAACTCGTAGGAAAAGAGTATGTAAGGAGAAAACTTAGTTCACTTCCATATGTATCCATAGAGGAAGTGAAAGATGATATATTTATAAAAATCCCAGATGCGATGACATACCTTCAGGCATCGGGTAGAACTTCGAGAATGTTTGCAGGTGGTATTTCCAAAGGGATTTCAGTTGTAGTAGTCGACGATAAAAAACTTCTTTCTGGTCTAATAAGACAGACCAAGTGGTATAGTGAAGACGTTGAATGGAGAACACTAGAGGAAGTAGATATAGATAAGCTGATAGCCGAGGTGGATAGGGATAGGGAGGTTATAAGGAGTATCCTAGCTGGAAAAGTGGTAAAAGAGATAAAAGAGCCATTAAAGGTAGCACTTCTACTCGTAGAGTCTCCAAATAAGGCCAGGACTATAGCACACTTCTTCGGAAGACCCTCTATAAGAAGACTAGGAAGGTATCTTCTCTATGAGATCGGTACAGGTGACTATTTACTTGGAATAATAGCTAGTGGGGGTCATGTATGTGACCTGGTAACCAGACAAGGAATAGACGGGGTCTATAAAGTAGATGGAACTTTCATTCCAGTTTACACAAGCATAAAGAAATGCCAAGACTGTGGTGAGCAGTTCACAGATGAAGATGAGGGAAGAGGAGAATGTCCAGTATGTGGATCTAAGAGCATATTTGATAGTGCACATACTGTTGATGCTATTAGAGAGTTTGCCCAGGAAGTAGATCTAGTGGTCATATGTACAGATCCCGATACTGAAGGAGAGAAGATAGGATGGGATCTAGCGACACTCCTATCACCCTATGTAAACGATATAAGACGAGCAGAGTTCCATGAAGTCACCAAAAGAGCTGTGATAAATGCTCTAAATAATTTAAGGAGTATGGATATAAGACTTGTGGAAGCTCAGATAGTCAGAAGAATTGAGGATAGGTGGATAGGTTTTGGTCTAAGTAGAAAGCTATGGGAGAAATTTGACATGAAGACCCTATCGGCAGGTAGGGTCCAGACTCCAGTACTGGGATGGATAATTGAAAGATATCGTAAACATCTGGACAGCATCAAGAGAGTATACTTTGTTAGACTTGAGAATGGGCTCATCATAATGCTAGATAATGTAGAGGAGAAGGGAAGAAAGCCTAGGGAAGTGAAGAATGAGCTTAAGGGCTATAAGGCCATTATAAGCAAGCTTGAAGAGAGAGAGGAGATAGTGAACCCACCACCACCCTACTCAACAGATTCTATGCTAAGGGAAGCTACTCAGAGACTTAGAGTAGGAGTAGATACTGTAATGAGGATAGCACAGGATCTCTTCGAGCTTGGTCTTATAACCTATCATAGAACTGATAGCACAAGGGTCTCTCTAACTGGAAGAAATATAGCTAAAGAGTACATAACTGAAACCTTTGGAAAGGAGTACTTTGTGGGAAGAGAATGGATGAAAGAAGGCGCTCATGAGTGTATAAGACCTACGAGACCTATAGATGCTGAAAGACTCATGGCACTAATAAGAGAGGGGATAATAAGACCAGTCAGACCACTCACGAGAAGACATTTCGTACTCTACGACATGATATTCAGAAGGTTCATGGCAAGTCAGATGATACCTTCAAGGGTTATCAGAACGAAGTACAGGGTAACTATAGGTCCGTATTCTAAGGACATAGAAGGATACTCAAGGATAGTTAAAGAAGGGTTCATGAAGGTTTATAGGGCTATCAGACTGTTAGAAGGACTTGAAGAAGGAGAGTACGAAATATACGAGGTAAGGTATAGAAAACTAGCCACCACTCCACTGTACACACAGGCTGATATAATAAGGCTCATGAAAGAGAGGAATATAGGAAGACCCTCAACGTATGCAAAGATAGTCAGGACTCTACTAGATAGAAGATATGTAATCGAGACTAAGAATAGGAAGCTTGTTCCCACTAGTCGAGGTATCGAAGTGTACAGGTTCCTTACAAAACACTATGCGCACTTAGTCTCCGAAGAGAGGACAAGGGTTGTAGAGGAGAAAATGAGAGCTATAGAAGAAGGAAGAGAAAACTACATGAAAGTGCTACAGGAATTCTACGAGGAAATACAGAGAACACTATGAACAAAATATCCGAATATAATCTCAAATTGCTATTAGAGGAGCTAGGTAAGTACAGCAGTAGAATGGCAGGATATTATGAACATTTGCAGGCTTATAATTTCATTAAGAATCAACTTAATGATTATATACGAATTGATTTTAATGAAAAGAAAAGGATTATGAAAAGTTGGCTATGTGAGTACTCGACTCTATACTACGAAGATGAGCATATGGAGATAGAGCACTATCCACTAGTAATGTCGCCCTCGGGGAGTGTGCTCGCAGATACTACAATCCTAAAACCATATTCTAGTTTAAATAATCTAGATCGCAAAGTGGTTATCGCATTTTGTAACAGTGCTAGAGTTCGTAATATGCTCTGTAGAACTGTCCATGAGAAAGGAGGCTTAGCACTAGTATTTGTTTCAACTACACCGGGTTTCTATGTCAAAATTACTCGTCTTAATGATTGCAGTATACCAGCTATGGTCACGAGCCTTGAACTAGGCTTAGAGATGGCGAAAAGAGGTGGTAGAGTATACCTGTACCAAGAAACTAGAAGACCGATATCCAAAGTCGTTGACCTAGTTGCTGAGCTAGGCGGAGGTCTTGATGAAGAGATATTGATATATTCACACTACGATTCCATTCCATACTCAAATGGTGCAACAGACGATGCTGCTGGTACTGCTGTACTACTAGAACTCATGAGAGTGTTAAAGAATGAGAGGCTTAGAAGGCCCATTAGGTTCTACTTATCGGGTTGTGGAGAGTTAGGGGGCTTTAAACAGGCAAAGGAGAGTAATGATAAGCTGAGGATAATAGTAGATTCCATAGGTCTATTTTACACTAAACTTAGTGTACTTACATCAAATGACATAGACAAACGTGTACTTGGGTTAATAAAAAGTATTACAAAAGAGTTTGATATCGATCTAAAGGTAGGCGAATTTAAAGGTAAGATCATTTTGATTAGGGATAAACACAACATAGTAAGACATACGCCTGAGGATACAATAGATAAAGTAGGAATAGTGAAACTTAGGTATGCTTGTAATTTCCTCTATACCCTCATTAAGGAAGTGGATAGCATAAATTTTTGATAGAATATCGCTATCATGAACACGGAGGTCATGTATATGGTCACTAAAAGAGCACTATATGTAGGTAGGTTCCAACCTTTTCACTTAGGTCATTTAAAGGCTCTCAAATGGATTCTAGAGAGAGAGGATGAGGTTGTGGTATGCATTGGAAGCCCTCAGTACTCATTTACTAAGGACAATCCCTTTACTCTAGGAGAGAGAATCGAAATGATATGGGCAGTCCTTAGAGAAGAAGGATTAACAGATCGCTGTATAATAGCTTCGGTTCCTGATACTTATGAAAGTCACCATCTATGGGTTCCACTGGTACTTAGCTACTGTCCTAAATTCGAGCGTGTTTACACAAATGACGAAATGAGTAGGATGTTGTTTACGGAAGCTGGTATAGAAGTACGAAGTATACCCTTCTTTGATAGGGAAATCTTATGTGCTACTAGGATAAGGAAGCTAATGGCTGAGAACAAGAACTGGAGAGAATTTGTACATCCAGCAGTGGCTAGGGTAATCGATAGTATAGACGGTGTTAACAGAGTTAAGCGAATACTCTCTATTCGATGAATATGTTTTCTGGTTCAAAGCCAAGTTCAACGAGTAGTTTTCTTACCCTCTCTCTGTGATCTCCTTGCAACTCTATCCTATTGTTCTTTACGGTACCTCCACAGGCAAGCTTGGTCTTTAGCTTTGTAGCTATTTTTCTGAGGTTTATACTTTTTGCGTCGATGCCTTCAATTATAGTAACATCTTTATGCTTACGCCTTCTTTCAAGTCTAACTCTAACCATAGTCTGTTTCTTCCAAAGTTCCTCCTCAGATATCAATTCTTTAGGTAATCCAAGTATGCTAGAGATATCCCCTACTACATCTTTCCATTCTTCCATACTTTCCTTTTCTTGTACCCATATAATCTTATAACCCTTTCCCTCGATCTGAGGACGTAGCTATGGATTTACCGAGGATTTTATAATCTTCTATGAGATTAATAATTTGATTTAAAAGATAATTAATCGTTGAATATTGTGGTTGTAGAGGAATACACGTAGCATAGGATGAAATACTTAAATTATTAGGGTGTAATTTTATTCTTGGTGTAAGTTATGAGTTATAGGTGTCGATTTGGAACACCTGTACTGAATAAATTTGGAGAGAAAATATACATTGATCAGATGACTGTGGAAGAAATAAAGGAAAGAGTGAAGAAGAATGACATAGTCATGATACCATGCGGATCTATAGAAAACCATGGACCAGCTGCACCTGTTGGAGAGGACTCATTGATAGGTACTTACATAGCCGAAAGGGTAGCCTATGAAACTGGCATTAGTATAGCACCACCCATATGGTATGGAAGCCACCCTTCACATCACTATGGTATGATAGGTACCATTCCAATAGAGGATAAATATGTGTACATAGGATATGTGAGATCTGTAGCTAAATGGCTAATACATACGGGCTATAAAAAAGTAGTACTGTTCAACTCTCATGGTCAGGAATATGTACTTCCAATAGTAAAAGACGACTTAATAACCAAGGATAGAGTAAAAGCTCTGGTGATGGTAACATCATGGTGGGCTTGGATTAGAGATCTCCTAGCTAAAATAGGAGAGGAAATAGCACCTGGTGTGATTATCGAAACTCCCTTTATACATGCTGATGAAGTAGAGACTAGTGTGACCATGTACATCGTACCAGAGCTGGTCAATAGAGAGATGCTGAAAGTATCCAAGGCGGATAAAATGGTAGGCGTTCTACGTGAAAAGCATGGTGTGTATGTGGATAAAGCAGGTAATGTCTTTGGAAAGCCCTTTGGCTGGTATGATATCTCACAACTACCAGAGGTAAAGTACTATCCTAAAGGAGTAGTTGGTGATGCAACTAAGGCTGATGAGAAGAAAGGAGAGGTACTAGTAGAAACCGCAGTAAAGAGGATAGTAGAGTTTATAGAATGGCTGAAAGAGAAATTCCCTCCAGGAGTAGTTCCAGATGTGTACCTACCTGATGAGGTCTTTACATTTTAAAAATATATATACCTTTTTTTATCCCCTTAACCACCTAAGTCTTTCCAGAATGTTATCTAGTTGAGCTGTGAAAACTCCAATACGATAGTCACTAACTCCTCCTATCCAGAAAAGTATCTCTTTATATTTGATCAGGCCATCTCCGAATATTACGAGAGGTCTATCACCGTACTCCTCCTGAAGACCCTGAGGTGCGAGCAAGTAATCACTAATAGCTAGGAGTTCTCCTTGATCATCAACTAGTGCTATTCCATTTTTATAAGATAAATCCTTCTTCAGAACTGCATGCCAGCCCACTAGGTATTCATTCTTCGAGAGTTTAACCACATTTGTAGACCATCCCACTTTAATCTCCCATTCCTCTACTGGAAATACTGGCTCTAATGAGCTCTCTTCGATAGTGAGTTCGCTAATATCAGCTTCTCCTCTCCAGCAGATACGCTTTTTCTCAATTTCTGGTCTAGTCAGTAATATAGCCTTCTTCCCATGGATCCCTACTATAGTACTATCCTTATTGGATTCTGGTATGAACTCTTCTGTTCCGTTGACTATCTTAAAGAATCCCTTTCTTATAATACGTCTTGATTCGTCTAGTTCTGCGAATCCAAGGACATCTTTTCTATATAATTGCTCCTTTCTATAGCAGTATCCCTTGCCTGTGTAGAGGATAAGTATTTGGTTTTTAAATAAATAGACTCTGGGATCTTCACATCCTAGAAACTCCCATAATAGCTGAGGCCACAGTATTATAGTCGTATGTACAGGCTTATTTAGAGTTTTCTCAAGCACTTCGGATATTCCTACTTCAAATACACCTATACTTGATACATACTTGTAGTAATCGAATATGAGTCGAGGAAATATTAAAATTTTATCTTCTATAAATAGAGCTCCTGGATTAAATACGACTACAGGTGACCGCTGAAAGTTATCTACTGTGATATCGCTTGGTACTATGTAGAGCCTTCGTTCAAATATATCCTCTAGTTTAGGCTTCCTAAGACCAATCATGTTTTTAATAATATCGTGTTGCTTTCTCGCCAATCTATGCTCAATATTCATGTTTGGTTTAAAATTTAGGAGTTTAAAAATATAATCTCTTTTTTCTATAAACAGGCCATTATTTTACGAAGGTATTCAATAGTAGCCCTAGTAGCGGTATCGGGATCAGGGATGGGTAATATCTCAGCTGACAGATAGTTTTTATATCCTAGATCTTTCAATACACTGAGAATAGACTTGAAATCTAGATGACCCATTCCTGGCGCCAAACGATTACTATCAGCTACATGTACATGTGCTATTAATTTCCCCGCTAATCGTAAGGAGTCCTCAATAATAGGTTCCTCAATATTCATATGAAATGTATCCACTAGTAATCTCAGATTATCTGAAGATACTCTATGCACAATTTTTAGTGCCTCTTCTACTCTATTTATCAGTCGAGTTTCATATCTGTTGAGAGGCTCTAGTACTAAGGTCACTCCTCTCGATTCTGCTGCTCTACAACATTCTCTCAGACTCTGCTCGAGAATGTTAAAGGCTTTATCCGTAGGTATATCTTTACACTCTCCTCTTATTAATCCTATTACTACAAGTGCATTTAATGGTTCGGCTAGTTCAATGTACTTTTCTAGTGCCTCTATGGCCTTTCTCCTCAGAGAGCTGTCTGTGCTTGTTAAAGACCACTTATAGTGTAGGTACGAGAGACCTGTACTTAGAGCGGGTACTTCAAGGTCGTAATCCGCTAGTATCCTCTTCAAGTGCCTGATATCTACTTTCCAGGGATTTGGAAATGATAATTCAACTCCCTCATAGCCCATAGTATATGCCTTTCTTATACAGTCTTCTAGCCTACCCTTTAGTGCGATACTCTCGAATACAGCTTCTTTAATGCTCACTACCATTGAGAGTTTAAACATTGAGCTCACGGCTTTATAGTTATCTTAGCATCTATTCTCTTAGTAGATCTCTCAAGTGCTTCTACTCCCTCTGATAGCCTATATCTCCTCGTTATTATCCTGGTCATGTCTATTTTTCCAGAAGCCATTAGCCTTATAACGAATGGGAATACCCAGTGACCACTGTGCCCTTGACTACCGAAAATCTGAGATCTTCTAACTTGGAAGTACTCTAGCCATACAGGCGCCTCTACATCAGCTCTTCCAATCCATGCTATCTTACCATTTATCGCCAGACATTTTTCCATCTGTGGAAGCGTTGCTTTTGGTGCACCAGCGGCCTCTATCTGCATATCAGCTCCCCAGCCACCTGTAACGTCTAATATTTTCTCATAGGGTTGTATACTCTTAGCCTCTAGATCCCTTGGGTTGAATACATAATCAGCACCCATCTTCTTTGCAAGCTCAAGTCTCTCTGAGACTACTTCAAAGGCCACGACCATTCCAGCACCAGCAGCTCTTGCTAGTGCTATACATGCTAATCCTATGGGACCACAGCCCCATACTACTACGTATGCTCCAGGTTTAAAACCTCCAGCTCTCACAAATATGGCATTGTAAGCTACGGAGGTAGGCTCTACTAATGATCCAGCTTCGTACATCTTATCTTCACTTCTATACGCGTCAAGTAGTCTATCTATCTTCCAACAATACTTTGCTGGTACAACCATGTACTCAGCAAATCCTCCATCCTTTGTAAAGCCCATTTCCTCTAGATTTACGCAGTGATTTGGTAGTCCACCACGGCAGGGATCACAGACACCGCACCACCACATCTCCTCACAAGTAACGGGATCTCCGGGCTTAAGCTGGTTTACCCCACTACCTACCTCTATAACCTCTCCCGAGAGCTCATGACCTATTACTACTGGTAGTGGTCCTACTAGTCCTGGATAGAGCATATAACCTTCTTCATCCTTTTCATACATGTGAATGTCACTTCCACATATTCCACAAGCTCTTATCCTCAACAGGACTTCTCCGGGTCCCGGTTTGGGTCTTTCTATATCCTCTAGTTTTACAGTGGTATTCTTCCAAACCCTACTTCCATGATGGGCTTTCTTGGTTCTCTCTTCCTCTGGAGTGGGGACATAGCCTTTCCTAGGCACCCATTCCCCATGTAATCTTAGGGCTAACATACAGTACCACAATAAGCTACTAGTAAATTGATAAATAAGCATTATCACACATCGTCATGGATAAGAGGTAGAGAACCGATGGGTGTTGAAAGAGTTTTTATCATGACGACAACAGCAATACCTAGAAGATTCACTCTTCACGTAAACTCTCTTCTCTATTCCAATAGTGTTATTATGGGTAGTGGTATGAGAGATGTTTAGAGAATATTTAAAATATATTAGGACTCTGAAAATTGAGGATGGTAGTATGAGGAAAGTGGGTATTGGTGTCGTGGGTTTGGGTAGAATAGGTAAACTACATGCTGAGGTATTCCACGCAAAAATCGAAAGAGCAAGACTTGTAGCAGTATGTGATGCCTATGAAGAATTAGCCAGGAAAGTGGGAGAATCTATGGGTGTTAAGTGGTATAAGGACTATGGATCTATGCTCAAGGATCCAGAAATAGATGCTGTGGTCATATGCACACCTACATTTCTCCATGCTGACATGGTAATACAGGCCTTAGAGAATGATAAGAATGTATTCTGCGAAAAACCACTTACAGTCACCTCAACCGAAGCTAAGGAGGTCTTTAAAAAGACTCAAGAGAGTGGAAAAATAGTCCAAGTAGGCTATATGAGGCGGTTTGATTCCGCATTCTCACAAGCTAAGGAGAGAATAGTAAAGGGTACTATTGGAAGACCCTTGATCTTCATAGGCATCGCTAGGGATCCAGCTCCTCCACCTGGATGGGCTGCTGATCCAAAGCTCAGTGGAGGAATATTCTTAGATATGCTATCACATGACTTCGATATGGCTAGGTGGCTAATGGACTCTGAAGTCGCTAAAGTCTATGTAAGAGGGGGTAGCTATATCTATAAGGAGGTAGGGGAGAAAGGTGATCTAGATGTAGTAGCTATAAACTTCGAGTTTAAGAGTGGGGCGTTAGGAATAATACACGGGAGTAGAAAATCAGCCTTTGGCTACGATTTAAGGACGGAAGTCATGGGCACTGAGGGTACAGTCTATGTAGGATGCTCACATGATCCCCTATTTTCAGTAGGGACTAGCGAGGGCCTAACGTTTTACGGAGTACAGTGGTTCTTCAAGAGGTTCTATGATGCATATGTAGAAGAGGATAAACATTTTGTGGAGTGTGTAATTAAGAACCGCAGACCATTAATTACAGTACTAGATGGATTGAGAGCAGTTCAGATAGCTGAAGCTTGTTGGAAATCGCTGAAAAACGAGAGAGTAGAAGAAGTATCCCTAGATTGACTGAGCTCTTGATAATTTAGATGATTTTTTAATATTATTTCATCAGTATGTACTAGTGAAAAGGAGCATAGTCTAGACAAGGTAATAAGAACTATTCTAAGTAGAGAAGGTATACATGAATATTATAAAGCCTAAAAACATAATAGTAGCTGTAATTTAATAAAAATTAATAATTTAAGTAAATGGGATGAAAGTTGAGTGATTTAGACTATGTAAAGTGGAGAGATTTGCCTACTGAAGCTCGTAAGTATATTTTGTTCCAAGCCTTCCTTAGTCCCTTACTCTTTACCTGGTACTTAATCCCCTACCTAATGTTAATCCAAGGAATGGGAATCATTAAAGTTGGACTTATATTTACATTAAGTTCCTTAGCTAGTGCTTTTGTAAATGTTCTTGTAGGAAGATTGCTCGAATCGTTCACTCTAAAACTACCTCATTTTCGCTAATTGTTTTATTGATTTCATAGCGCTCATTGTCTACTATATAGGTTTTCTATACCAGAACGTATGGTTCATATTGCTAGCATCTATAGTCGATGATATAAGCGATATCTTTTCTCCATCATATTTAATGTACGAATACCTTGTATATCGAAAAAAGCCGAGAGAGAATCTACCTATATCATAATATAGTCCCACATATTTCAGTTATTTTAACATATCCACTAATAGGCTATATACTAAGTACTTCTACTCATGAATTAATGGTTCATAGTCTGATATTCTTCGCTCTAGCGACATTTATGTTATCACTAATTTCATTAAAGTGGTTACCTAAAGTTAAGAGCTCATAGTCGAGAAATGAAAATTTTAGAGTGATTACATGTAAGACTATTAAGAGTAACATTCTGTTCATTTTAACACTTGCTATTCTAACTAACTTAGCCCTATCTTTAACTCCAGTATTTATCATTACTAATTTATTTTATGAAATATTTGGAGGTGGTTTATTTGGGCTAGGAATATACTCTGCAATATACTCAATGTTCTCTATTCTAGTGTTATCTTTTATTTTAAGGATTAAGAGGTACTCTGCAGAGCTATTCATTAAGCTAGGTCTACTAATGCTCACCCTATCTAATGTATTTATCTATCTAAGTAGAGATCTTTTCCACTTTTTCTTAGTATCAATACTCCTATCGATCGGACTAAATGTGTTCCAGCCTACTTATAAAAGCATTTTATTTTCGAGGATACCTACAAAATATAGAGGAATTCTACTCGTTTTAATCTCTGGCTTAGATGATCTAATCGATATAGTATCTCCTATCATAGCTGGCTTAATCGCATTCATTAACCCTAGAGCACCCTTCATCGTGGCTGCTATATTATTTTCACTAACTCTATTATTTTTAAAGATATTTTGATATTAAAAGGGTCCAATACTTACTATTATTAAGGAATTGCTCCTGATCCTTCCTTGCCTTAAAATGAAGCTGAAAGAGATCTTTTTAGTTTGTCCTTAAGCTCCTCATATTCTAAAAAGTAGGGTAAGCCTATTGAATTAAAACTTAATTGCTACCATCTATCCTATTAGACTATCTAGTTAAGGAGTATAGAACTATTCTGTAAAGCGGATACTCCATGGATTTTAGTGAAAGTGCTTATAAGCTCTAGTCCAGGTCTATGAACGGGTAGGATACTACATGGTCAGGATAGGTTTCATAGGTTGTGGAGGTATTGCTAGACTACACATGTCCAATCTAGCAAGGATTGAAAACGTTGAGATAGTAGCACATACTGATGTGGACATCAAAAAGGCTGAAGAAACTGCTAGACTATATGGAGGAAGGGCGTATTCTAGCTATAGGGATATGTTGAATAAAGAGGATCTGGATGCAGTATACGTATGTACTCCTCCCTTTGCACATGGCTTTGAGGTTGAAGTAGTTGAAAAGGGAGTTCACCTCTTTGTAGAGAAACCAGTGGCTATGAAAATTGACGTAGCTAAAGAGGTACTAAGGGCCATTCAGAGATATGGTGTAATAAATTCGGTAGGCTACATGCTAAGATACCTAAAGACTACAGAGAGGATGAGGAGAATGGCTAGTGAGAGTACTGTAGGTATGGCTCTAGGCTTCTACATAGATAACTTCTGGTTATCACCTAGTCATTGGGTTCTCAATAAGGATAAGAGTGGAGGACAATTAGTAGAGCATACCACTCACGTATTTGACCTAGCGAGGTATGTAGTAGGCGAGATCGACACCATATACGCTGAGCTTGATAACATACTGTTAAGAGATATACCGGGCATTACCATGGAGAACGAGGCTGTAGTGCTAATGAGGTTTAAGAATAGAGCTGTCGGAATGATTGCTGCTATATGGGCTAGTAAAGATACACATAAATTCATTAAACTAGAGGTCTACGCCAAGGACTATGTACTTGAGCATATGGGAAGAGACTTGAGAGTATACAGAGATGGTTACATAGAGGAGTATAAAGCTAGACTCGATCCCTACTTTGAAGAAGATAGGGCATTTATAGAAGCTGTGAAGAAGGGATCAATGGAACCCATAAAGTGTACATATGAGGATGGAATGAGGACGCTAGCAGCTACTATAGCAGCTAATGTAGCCTATGCTGAGAAACGTATAGTTAAGTTGCAAATCTAACACTAGACTCTTTTTCTGGTAGTTCCTTTTATTATATTTCATAAAATATCTGGAATTCTTGCATTATGGGATACATAGTTCATACAGTCGCTTGGTTCTCACCGATAATGAATGAGATCATTACTAACATCAATTATTCAATTATCACTTTGAGCTCTCACTTAGTCTATAAGATCTTAAAGAGATCAGAACATTTTATCGAGCTAAAGACCTAACATATTTAATTGTGGAGAAGACTAATGAGGAAAGTTTCATCATAGGTGAAAGAGCTAACAGAGTAGTCAAAAATCCGAAATCGATCTATACGATTTAGACATTTCCTCGGGATGTAGCTATAACTCTTCGTGTACACGCTTGCCTTCAGCGTACACTAGCAGAGGATAGCTCTCTAGGGAGAAGGGATCTCCATTCCATAGTATGAAGGACGCCCACTTATCCACATCTAAGGTTCCAAGTACATCATCAATACCTAGAATTTTAGCATTCCTCAGAGTTAGTATCGAGATGCACTCCTCTTTACTGGCTCCAAACCTTCTAAAGAACCTCATTTGAAGGAAGAGGTTTCGCTGTAGCACTACAGGGTGATCGGACATAAGGCCGAAGAAGGGTTTAACTCTTAGTAGTTTCTCTATATTCCTCCAGCTCTCATGTTTTAGCTCAACCTTGTAGGGAAATGCATCGATAGGCCCGTAGACTAAGGGTACCTTCTCTTCCTTTATGACTTCGAATGCAGTCTCATCATGTAGGTCACATCCATGTTCAATGGTCACATCTAAACCGAACTCCTCTTTAACTCTAAACAGTGCTAAAATATCATCTATTTTATGAGCATGAACTCTGAGTTTGATCTCTCTCCTTAACACGGGAAAGAGCGCTGAAATATCGGGTTCTACCTCCTCATATTCTTTCTTCCCCTTCTCTACAAGAGTCATTTCATTTCGAGCCTTTAGTAGTACCCTTCGTAGTAGAGTGAGTGCTCCCATTCTAGTGAAAGGTCTCGTACCCTTCCAACCAGTTGTGCTCCTGGGGTTGTAGCCCAGAGCAGCTTTAATTCCTGCATACCTTATAAAGGCATTTCTCGTGCTCTTCGAATAGTTCCTAATCACTACGGCCTTCCCTCCTATAACATTACCACTACCTGGCAATACGCAGGAGTACAGGACTCCTTGCTCTATAGACTCTTTGAATGCCCTATCATCCATATAAATAGAGTCCAGTGCGTCAGCAAGCGATATTATTGAATCCATCTTCTCATTAGTCTCTTCCTCGGCTGGTGGTTCACTACTCCTCCTCATACCTATGTGTGAATGCGCATCTATAAAGGCGGGTGTCAATACTTCTCCCTCGGCTACTATTTCACATTTTGGTCTTTCGCGACTTATGGACACGATTTTCCCTGTCTCCGCATTAAAGCATAGGTACGCGTTAGGTATAGGAGGTTCGGGTCTTCCAGTGTATATTAGCTTGGATTTTACCGCTAGCATGTATTCAATAATGTAAAGTTTGCTTTAAGTACTTTCAGTTGATGGAGTAAACTTTTTATCTTACAATATTACATACATGTAATGATGAGTACTAAAGGATTCGTAGATAAAGTGAAAGAGGAACTAGAGGATTTCATAGAGGAGTTCAGGAAGAATCTAGAGAAGAAATTCGAGGAATACGTAGAAAAAGTAGAGGAATTGAATAATAGAACTAGGGATGTTATTAAGAAGAGGGACTATAAGGCTCTTCGTGAGCTTATGAAAGATATTAGGGTGCTGAGAGAGGAACTACATACGGGTCTACGATCCCTAATCTTCAGAAATAGGATGAAATTCAGGGAACTATGTTGGAATCTCAGAAAAGAAGCCTATAGTTTTATAAATTCTATAGAAGGAGAGGAAAGATCAGAGGTACGTGACGAGATAAGAAGTATATTTGAGGATAGTAGGGATAGAATTGAGGAGATAATCGAAGATTACAGGGAAAGAATGAGAGATCTATCAGATGCTCTGAAAGAACTATTCACAATGATAAAGTATCATTTCAGAATTTACCCTAAAGTCACAACCTTAAGTCCTAGATCTATAATGGTGATGAAAACCGACATGCTAAATGAGGTAGGACAATTTCTCGACATAGGAATGAAGAGAATTGAGGATATAATGGAAAGGCTTCAAAAAGCACTTAAATCAGCCTTTGAGATTACTCCAGAGGGAAAAGAGGAAAGCAGTGTAGTATCATCTATCAGGTTATCCAAGAGTGACCTAGAGATCATAGATTGTCTAGTAGAGGTGGGGGTCTTTAGAAGTAGAAGTGAAGGAGTAGCCTTCTTCACACATAAGGGAATAGAGGCTAGTAGAGAAGTACTCGAGCGATTGAGGGAGAAAATGAATGAGATTCGAAGGTTACATAGTGAAGTAAAGAAAGAACTTGAAAGCATATTTAAGGGGGAAGAGAAAGGAGAGAAACAGCCCTAGCTAAGACTATCTGCTCTTCATTAGCATTAATCGATAAAGATAGAGATCTTGTTAGTAATTTCTATGAGAGTATACTAATAACCTCTTTTACAGGGTTTTGGAATAGAAGTACGAAATATTTTTTACTTAGTAATAGAGCTTAAAAAGGAGTTCGATAATGTCCATAGTTGCTGAAGCTAAGCACGTGGTTAAACGCTATGGAACCACTATCGCCTTAGATGGAGTAACGTTAGAGCTTAAAAGAGGAGAGATAATAGGCCTACTAGGTCCTAATGGAAGTGGAAAGTCCACACTAATAAAAATACTAATGGGATTCGTTCCTCCAGACTCAGGCTATGTATCCGTACTAGGCGTAAATCCCTACGAGTATCCTGACATAAGAGCAAAGATAGGCTATGTCCCTGAAGAGGTTAGGTTATATGAATCTCTAACTCCTAAGGAGCTCTTCGATCTAGTAGCTAGGATAAGGAGAACCGATGCGGATAAGTACCATAGAATGCTCGAGACGCTATCTAATGCCTTTGGGCTCAGGTCAAAACTCCACAATTTAATAGGCTCTCTCTCAAAGGGCTATAGACAGAAGGTAGCCATAGTACTAGCACTACTCCACGATCCAGAGATACTGCTCCTTGATGAGCCTATAATAGGACTAGACCCCGTAGTAGCCAAGGTATTCAAGGAAATATTAATGGAACTCAAGAGGAGAGGAAGGGCTATTCTCTTTTCTACGCACATTCTAGAGCTCGCTGAGGTCATATGCGATAGAATTGCGATAATACATAAAGGGAGGATAGTACTAGAGGGTACTAGAGATGAAATTATAGAACAGGCCAAAGAGAGGGGGGCTCTAGAAGAGGCATTTTTAGAGGTAACGGGTAAGAGAGGAGAAATAGAGGAGATTGTGAAGGCTATTAGAGAGGAGATAGAATGATCGAAATAAGAGATCTTCTGTACCTGGTAAAAGTACTCTACAGAGAGACTGCTTACCTAATGATTAAGAGCACTAGACCTGCTATGAGCCCTAGAGAGGCTATCTCTAGGAGTAAGTGGATGTGGACTTTTAATATACTTTTAGCTGTGATAGTAACCCTTGGGCTTTCTCTACTCCTAGTAATTGTCTTCTATATTCCTATCCCAGGAAGAGTTAGTATTAACATTGAGGACTTACTCAGATCAACTGCTTTGAGCTATGTGGGATATATCTTCCTCTTTAGCTTTATGATCAGTACGACTACTTCCTGGATCCTTCAAGAATACGATCTAGTAAAGCCCATTAAATCACTACCCCTTAGTGAAGGAGACATAAGGATTTTAGTACTCTTAACAATCTCAGTTGGATCCATCCCTGTACTAATTATGCCACTAATTTATTCTATAGGTCTCGCTATAAGATTTAGCTCTATTACTGTATTCCTAACCGCCCTCTTCTACGGTATACTCACATTTCTACTAGCTACGGGTATACCGCTAATACTTACCTCTCATCTAGGTGTTAAACGTTTTGCAGGATCTAGTTTCAAGATAAATATTCTAAGAGCGCTTAATACCTTGATATATGTATTGAGTATGAGTCTAACGTACATCCTCTGGCAACTTTTAGGAAGAATAAACTCAGTCCTAAAGTACCTGACAAGCATAGGCGGTGGACTTAGGTATCTTACCGAGTCCTTATTATCATTCGTATATCCTCTATCTGCATGTGAGGGAATTGTAAGTGGAGCAACTGGCGATGAAATGGCCCTTTATCACTTTGCCTTAAGTGTAATATACCTGTACCTAGCATACAGAGTCTTTAAAATAGGCAGTAGGAGATACTGGAGAGCACTTCTCCATCCAGAGTATATAGGAGTAGAGTTAGCCAAGCCTATCAAGAGGATTGCACGTTGGACTTTAGATCCTAAAATAGGTTTAATGATCAAAGATTTTAAGATGATATATAGAAACCCGAGAAGTGGATACTTGTTTTTCTTCCCTCTGATATACTCGATATTCTTCATGATAAGTATGCAAGAATTTGCTGTGGAAAACATCGCTTTTCTAACTATCTTCAGTGTAATCATGTATATTACTCTAGGATTCCTAGTATCATACGTACCTTATCAGCTACTACTAGTAGAAGGGGATAACCTTTGGATTCTTTTTGCTAATGGGATTAGGAAAAGAGAAATAGCTATTGGCAAATCCCTACCTGTGATACTACAGAGTTTGATAGTCCTTACACTCTACGGTTATACCCTCTTGCCTATGGGAGTACCTGCTACAATATCTTTCATTTCTACAGGGGCGCTTTACTGTACAGCAACCGCCATTATAGTATCGACCATATGGACTAGGACTATAGGTCCAGAGACTAGAATGCTGAAAATGTCAATACCATTGCTCCTACTTACATCATTAATACAGATACTCATGGCAATTCCTCATATCGTAGTATCTCTACCTCAGATATGCCCTCTAACCACTCCTTCACGCGGTTTCCTCTACCTAAGACTATTACCTATATCTGCATTGGAACTTCTAATAGCCATAACCATATGCAGGTCAACACTAAAGTAGGTCTAACTTGTGATGATTTCGATAACGTTAAGTATTGATCTAGAGCCTCATAGCGTATTGTTGATTTAGCACGAGGGCTTTGAGCATTAAAAGAGTTTTGTACGAGCTTTAGGGCCTCTGGTAAACTCTCCTATTTAGTGAGGCTTTTAGAAAACTCCTTTCTAAATATAACAGAGTAAAGAGCTTACCTCTAGCATAATTGATAGAAAGAAATCGACGAGATATGACGGAGGAAATTAAAGAGGTCTTGCTCAGATCTAGATCTCTAGCTCTTACTTGGTTACCAATCCTTTCATATCCTTCTTCACCCTAGAAGCAACTACATTTTCGTCAACGTCTACGACTAAAACTTTCTGTAGTGGTAAACTTCTTGAAAAATACAGGCTTTATCCGTTTAACCGTCCTAGAACTACAAGTAGATTAGGTAGATTCACAGTGGCGCCCGCGCCGGGATTTGAACCCGGGATCTGCGGCTCGACAGGCCGCCATGCTAACCGGACTACACCACGCGGGCTATAGTACCTGTCCTACTACGACATAGTACTTCTATAGGTACTCTAGTACTTGATCATCATATCGATTGATCCTGAAGGATATAAACATTTTGCGGGTCTGGTACTTTGATACTTGTAGGTTCTCGACTAAAAGCTTATATCCTATTCAAGTAGAGAGAATCTACAGCATCTCCTGGAGCCTATGCACTCATATGCTTTGAACTAACTTAAGAGAGGAGGGAGATATTATCCCCAGTAGAATTAACATGAAGTTAGGGGTACTAGAAGCTTCTCTTTCGTCTGAATTCTAAACTATATCTTTCCAAGTAGTTTAAACAGTTTAATCATTTTAAGGATATGTTTAAATCTACTTATGGGACTCTCTCACGAGTACTATGAGATATGCTAGACGGAGAAAATCCATAGAAATAAGTGCAGTAGCTATAAATGCAGCCCTGTACGCAACCCTAGGATACATGACGTATTTAGGCCTCTTTACACCAGTTATAGGCGTAGTTAGGTTCTGGCCTGCTGTGATAGTACCAGGTTTCTTCTCAGTAGTCTATGGACCACTGGTCGGAGGAATAGGAGCTGCTATAGGGATATTCATAAGCGACATGCTAATCCACGGTAATGCTCTCTTAAGTCTAACTGTAGGGGTTCCTGCTAACTTTCTAGGCTTCTACACTCTTGGTGCTCTATCTAGAAGGAGACCTAGTAGGTTATTAAGCCTCCTCTCAAGGATCTTCCTAGTGGTCATTGCAATCCTATCCCTAAGGCTGCACGTATTGATCTCCAATCTCGACTCAACTATATCAATAGTGTTCACAGTAGTCTCTATCCTAAGCCTGGTTGCAATCCTAATAGTGGATAGGCTCTATCCTGATCACCCTAACTTTGGAACTGCTGCCGTAGTTGGATTGGCCCTTGGAAGCGCTATAATAGGAATTGGAGTCTGGGCCTATAGTCAGTTCTTAGTACTTCCAACTGGAGAGATTAACCTCCCAATTCAAGCCGCTCTTCTATGGTTTTTATGGACTTTCATTACTGAAATACCATTCTTAGTCTTCGTAGTCCCTCCTCTTCTTAAAGCCTTCTATAAGGCTTTTCCTTACTTTACACAATATGCTACTGCTCAGAGATAGGATGACAAGACCTCGTGTGGTTAGTGGTACACTAGGAGATATCAGTCGATTTTGTCTGAATCCATTTTGCTGCACCTATAGCTACACAGTAATCACAGTACTCTGGGACTTTAGGTGTGGTTCCGAAGAGCCTACAGACATTCACAATACGGCTAGTTATAATTTTACTCTTCGCTAGTCTACCCA
>Ga0190315_1000377_pt1 | contig 23924 bp, 49 predicted proteins | sample 48701101_MG_FD_161673 | JGI IMG/M metagenome (GOLD analysis project Ga0190315, IMG submission 161673) | Hydrothermal vent sediment bacterial communities from Southern Trench, Guaymas Basin, Mexico - 4870-11-0-1_MG | ecosystem: Environmental > Aquatic > Marine > Hydrothermal vents > Sediment ...
CTAAGCTTAGCCTTTCTTGCCAATTCCTAATAACTCCATTATGAAATAGAACGCCTTTTCTGGTTTTGCCTTCAAGTGGATTTTCTAGACTGATTTTAAATGGATGTGTTAATTCTGGAATTTTCCCACCAGACGTACCTGTTCTAAAATGAATTACATGTGGGAAATGATTAAAATCTTTGTAGAATTCTTTAAAATTTTTTAAACTCATAAATCCCTTTTTAAAATGTACTAGCCCTTTTCTTTGCCAAGCTATACCTATTCCATCACTATTTGTAATAAAGCAATTCCTAATTTCATTTTCATCTAATTTTCTTGTTTTGCAATAAGCTATTACGCACATTTTAACCTCCTAAATTTTCTTTGATATACTTTCTTAAAGGTTTAAATATTTTTTCAATATTATCTTCTCTTTGCCTTAAACTCCATGCTATGCCAATCTTGTATTTATCCTTTGTAGTATGTTCATGTTCTATTAGCTTATACCCTTTAACTTTTATTCCAGATGTTACTTTCCCCCTATCTTCCCTTAATCCAAATAATACTATTCTAACAGGTTTTTTCAAACGTAAAGATTCTGCCCATTCAATAACTTTTGCCATTACCCTAGAACTCCATTCATCGCCAAATTTAATTTCCAATGGAAAAGTCTTTCGCTTTCTTTCTTTGTTTGGCCTAATTTTCCAGAATTCCAAAATGGAATATGGTGGCTTTGGTGGTTCATTAACAAATGTCAAAAACTTTGCCGCTTCTTTTTTTGTTAATTTTGCTATTTTTATATAGTCTTCTTCAGTTGGTGGATTATTATATTCAACTTCCTTTTTTGCTATAGCCAATTTAGTTAGATTTTTTATGATCTTCATTGAAATTCTAGCAATTTCTGGATGTGCAAAAATCACTGCCGATGGAGTTCTATATTCAAAGCCCCAATCTTTAGTTTCATAACTACTTAAACTGCCATATCCTTCCCTATAACACAAATGGTTTGTTCTTTTTCCAAGAAAATCATCGTAAATAGTTAATAATTTATATGAAGGTGTAATACGTTTATTCCTTTCACCAAACTTAAAGCCTACATGAATATGTCCGCCTAATGGTGCTTCATTAGCAATTTGAACATCAAAGCCATCTTTTTTTACTTTTTTCAATAACTTTTTGATATTTCTAATTACTACTTTAGGATTTGAATGTGGGTCTGGCCTTAATTCTAATTGTGTACCAGCCCCATCACAGCCTATATAGTCTTCAGTTGAATTATAAACATCCCTAGCCCTAACCCAATATCTTTTCTTTTTTAACATAAATTCTGGATCACATCCTAAAGTTATATCAACTTTTATCTTTTCTTCTTCTTTCTTTTTTCTTTTCCTTATTTTGGAATATGTCCAATTTGTATCAATTCCCAATACCCTAACTATGGCTAATAATGCTTCATAAGCAAAGTCAATATAACTTCTTTTATGCGTAAAATCTGTTAAAAGTAATACTTTATAATTGAACAAATAGTGACCTACAAAAAATCCATTTATGCGGATTTTAACTGTATCAATGGGAGTGCCAAAAGTGCCAAAATTGCCTGTCCAATCATGAAAAATACTTGTAGCGTTAAAGAATTTATCATCTAGATTAATATTGACAGCCGCTATTGGCCTTAAACGTATAAAGCTATTTTCCGCATAAATATAAACAGAATATGGAATGTTAATATCTGCCGTGCAATGATTTGCAAAAAGTCTTATAAATGGAAATTCTTTTCTATATTTATCCAAAAAATCAGGTAATGCTTCACCAGGCGTGTAATCTCCCGTTGGTCGTTTATCTTGCATTAATTCTAATTTTAATTTCTTCTTCATTTTAACCTCCTTTTATTTTATATCTCTTATGCTCCTATGTTGCATCTGCCACACCAAGCCCAATTGTGCCCAACTTTTGGATCAATTACTATATACTTAGCTTGATGCCCACAGTCACAACATTTGAATTCTTTGCATTCTTCACAAATTTCCTTTGCCCATTCATCTAATTCATATAAATAAACTATTCTGCCAACCATATAATAAGGTTTTAAAAACTTATCTGGTACATAAACCGATATAGTTTTTCTTTCATCAATACTTCCATCCCATATTTTTACATTTATCATCTTTTACCTCCTTTTTTTTGATTCTTACTTTTTAAATAATCATTTTTCACTTCAATGTCAAGACCTTTATAACCATATTCCATAATTAAATGTAAAATTGACTTTATTGCCATTCTTATTCTTTTGTGCGATTTCCCTATCCTTTCTTTTTATTTTAATCCAATTTATATGCTGGCCATCTGTCCATACGCTATTTTCGTTCCTAACAACTAGTCCTTCATATCCTAATTCATATATCCACTTTTTAATCAACTGCCGCAGTTCTTTCCAATCCATGACCATCCACATTGGTACAATTCTTAAATGTTCAAAATGTTCTGTCAACTTGGAATAATGGCTAAAGTAATTAAAAGTTTGTCTAGCATCAAAATTAGTTCTATCTAATTTTTGCAAAATCCCAAATAAAGCCAAATTCAAATCATTACTGGCCTTGTTTCTTAGTAATTGATAAAAGTCTTCTTTTGTTCTTCCCGCACCATAATAAAGTTCTGCCAAATAAATTCCATCTGGTAAATTTAATTTTTTAAATTCATATAATGCTGGATAGTCTAACCTATATCTGCCGTATTTATCTTTATTAACGCTAAATACTGTATCCTTTCTTTTGATAATATATTGTAATTCACCATCTAATTTTAAACTTACATAGCATGGAAATTTAATATTATGTTTTGACCCTCTAAATTTACATAATGGAAGTTTGTAATTCTTCTTGAAAAATGTCCTCATCTTTGCCCCCATAAATTTCATTATCCATTTCAATAAATGCCTTTCTATATAACTGATATAGTTTCCAATGTACTAAATTCAAATCATTTCTAGCCAATTGATTTTCAACTTCTTTTTCATAATATTTCATAAATACATATGCCATTTGTTTAAACGTTTGCCTACCATTCATTACTCTGCCCCACTCCTTTTTTATTCTAAAAATCAAGCCTTCTTTTTCCATCTCCAACTAAAATCTGCTTCTGTCAACCATTTACCCAATTTTGCAAAATGCCATGTAGTTTTTTCATTACAGTATTTCAATAACTTTTCTGCAACATCCAAAATAAAACCTTGGCATTCTACAACCTGTTTGCCTTTTTCATCAAATGCCATTACTTGACCATTTGTAAAAACTATACAATCTTTTACTTTTGGCATTCTTTGCCTCCTTTTAACTTAACAAATAATCAACTATTATTGCCTTATTTACTATTTCTTCAGCCTGTTCCCTTGATATTCCAAAATCTTCCACCAATTCATCTATTAATTCATTTATCTGCCTTTTGGCTTCTTCATAAGTTACATTATGTCTTTTTGCCAATTTTTTAATTAAGTTATTTACATTCATTTTAAACCTCCTTACTTTCTAATAATCATTTTTTATTGATATAAAAACATAATTTTGTCATCTAATTTTTCAATTGGAATTTTACCTATTAAACTATTCCCTTCCTTTCTAATTAATTCAAAATTTCTTATATAGCTTTCATATCCTTTTGGAATTCTTACCAAAACTTTTTTAACAACTTTCTTTTTTTCTTGAACCCTCTTTTGCTTAGGCAATGGTTTTTCTTTTTCATCTTTATAAATATCTATCCCATCAACATTGCTAACTGATATGCTATTATTTTCTCCAAATATAATATCATATTTCATTATCTTATTGCCTTTTAAAACCATTCTTATTTCCTTAATATTTTTAATCCAATCGTATTTTTCCTTTAAAACTTCATATGCCTTTTGTACTTTAAAAGAATAGTCTGGAATTGGCCTACCATCTTCAAATGCCTTAATAATGGTATCTTTTTTCACTTCAATATCTTTAGTCTTCTTTTCAATTTCCAAACCGCTAGTAAAAGTGACTTTGTATTTTACTATTTCACCATTGGAGAACCAAACTTTTAGATGCTTAACTTTATTAGCTTTTTCTAAAATAAATAATAGCTTTTCAATCTGATCAATTTCCCTACCAATTGGCCAAATCTGGAATTCAAATCCTGTCATAGTAACCATACGCGCTTCAATAATGGGTAAATTAAGAAAACTATCTTTTACTCCAATTTCAATTTCCTTTCCATTTTTGTATTTGATTTTATAATAATAAATGTAATAATCATTATCATGTATTCTAGATTTTTTTGCGTAAATCTCAGCTAATTCACTATCTTCCCTTTCTAATTGATTTTTTAGGAAGGGACACATGTTTTTCAATAAACCTTTGGCTATATAAGAAGCCGTACTTGCATCAATTAGTAAATTCTTTTCTTTCACAAAAATTTTTATTTTTGACTTTATTTCTGGTTTTGTTTCCATTCTAGCCATCTTGGCCTCCCTTTAAAAATTGCCCTAATTTAAACTTCATATCTTTTTAATAATCATTTTGAATATAAAAGTCAATTCCTTTCTTAAAAAAATTGATTTAAATAATCAACTATTGCCTTTTCAGTTTTTGGCATCCTTTTCAATTTAGGTTTTGCTAACTTTGTTTTTTTCCTGGAACTTTCTAAAGTAGTCCTTAATTTTGCAAAGCTATCTATAATAGTTTCATTTTCTACCCAGCCTAATTCTTTCCATGCCTGCCTTAAATTTTCTGCCGCTTCTGGATATCTTTTCCAATAGAAGTTTGACACTAAACCCAAAGGTTTACATTTAGTATAGATTGCATTAATAACTTCATTTTCAGCAAAGCCTTCTTTCTGCCATTCTTTTTTAATCTTTAATAAATGTTTTTTCATTTGTTCTACAGACATGTAAGCCTTTAAGCCAATTGGTCTACCTTTTAATGTCTTCATCTTTCACCTCCCCAATGCCTACAAGGCTAAATTCATTAATTTTTATTTTTATGTTTTTATTTGCTTGATTAATTTTTTCAAAGATTTTTCTTATTAAATCAGTGACATTCCAAAAAACTATGTCTTCTATAAATTCTCTATCTTTATCATTGATATTTACTTGAATATTGTCAAAATAGATGTAAGCTTTGCAATATATTGAACCCTGATATTTTTTTCCTTCATTTTTATTGGCATCTTGTTTTTTATAATGCTCAAAAAATTCTAGCCAATGATCAACATAATCTTTTTTGTTTTGCATTTAAACCTCCTTCAGTTTAATCATTTTTCTCCTTATAAATTCTTGCTTTATATAAAAAACAATAGACATAATCCTTACCAGTCTTAAAATCTGTCTTCGGATTCCCACCAAACCTACAATGATGGCACTTCAAAAAGCTAACTCCCATTTCTCTCTGGAACCTATAAATATTTTTCATTTTGAACTTCATTTCTAACTCTCCTTTTTGCTATAAATTAATTGTTTTGTAATATTATTAATTAAGAATTGTCTTTTATCTTTATATCTTTTTATTAGCTTTTCATTTTTATATAATTCATAATTATTAGCAATAACTTTTAAGAGCTTTTCATCTTTATAAATAACCTTATAATTATTAAGCTTCCATTTATAATAAAATGCTTTAACAATCAACTTTTTAAACCTCCTTTTTTCTTTTTAATAATCACTTTAAATATGAAAGTCAATAGCTATTTCAAACTTTTTAATAATTTCCCAAAAATCTTGTTTATCTTTAAAGAAAAACAAATATTTGTACCATTCTTTCTCTTGGCCTAATGACCAAGGTTTTCTTTCTATCTTTATGGAATATTTTTTTAAATAAGAGAAAAAATTAGATGATTCTTTATTTTTAACTTTTTTAACTTTTAAAGTGCCATCCCATAAATTGCCTGTTGTTTTTTCTATGTCATAGTTTATATAATTATCAAATGATTTAAAAGCTACTTTGATAAAAGTGCACATATCACCAAAAAATGGCATTAAATCATATCTAGCTTGATCATGTTCTTTTATAATAAAACCTTTTTTTCCAACTTGTAAATTGTAATAAGATGTCATTTTAAAATATATTATTTCTTTTAATTGTTACAATTTTCATTTTCCTTTAATCTTTTAGGACATAAAAGAATAATGGTAGCCTTTGTATCATCATCTAATTCATCCCAAGAAGCAAAAAGAATTTTTTCTGACAAATTTTCCCAAGCTGGAATACATATACGTTCTTCAGGACTCATTGAATTCCAAATTTCTTTTATTGACTTCATTAATTATTTTTCCTCCTTTTTTCTTTTAAAATAATCATTTTAAATGTAAAAGTCAATAGGAAAAGATAACGATTAGATAGACCTAATTTTTGCTGATTCTATCAATATTATATTTCTGACTAAATCAATGATTTATTTTTTTGCCCATAAGTTTGGGAAAAAAGAAAAATTTACATCTATATTTCCATAGAAAAAATTCATTTGCACTTCAAATAGAAAGGATTCGGGAAAAGAAAATTTTTAATTGGAAATTTGAAAATTAGGCCTACCAAACAATATTTGATATTTCAAACAATATTTCATAAAACAAATTTAATTGCACTTCAAATAAGAAAAATTTTAATAGGTAATTTTTTTCAAAGGGCGGGAAAAAGTTAGTTCTATCAAACTATCTTAGGCTAGGCAAAGAAACTTAGGCCAAACTAACAATATGCAATGGAACTAACAATTGGTTTTACTGGTTAAAGTTAGGTCTATCTAACATTGATAATTAGACCTAATCAATTAATATTAAAATTTTAATATATTGACATTTTAAACAGGGATGATTATTATCTCTTTAAAGTAAGGTATTTATGGGAGTGCTATGATAAAGGAAATAGCATTGAGATTGGAACAAAAATCCTCCCCTAGTGGTGCAGAAGCCCTGCCTATCTTTTTAAATAAATATGGCAAGGATTTTTCATTTGCCAATGGATTTCTCAATCATAGTCATGTAGAGAAAAAAAGTAAACATATATATATTTATGGCTATACCAGTTTAACTTACTGGTATAATGCCATAGTGGATCTTAATCTTGATTTAAAATTTAAAGATAAAGAGCACGAGGAATTGTTTTATGATATAAACGGAGATTTCCAATATGATAGTTTTATCGGCTATGGAATTTTGATAAAAAATAAGGGTAAAATTTTAGGATATTATGATTTAACATATAAAAGATTACTATTAAGCGATATTACTCACTTTGAGGATAATCTTAAAAATGCCTATCTTGTCTTAAAAAGTATAACTAAAATCTTTAATCTCAAAAAACTATGGAAATTAACTATAAATGATGTAACAGTAGGATGCGATCCAGAATTTGTACTAGTAGATAGTTATGGTAATGTAGTCCACGCATGCGATTATGTCGATGATGAATATTATGATAATCCAATAGGTGTTGATGGTAGCGGTGATCAATTAGAATTGCGGCCATCTCCAGGTAGTCCTCAACAGGTAGTGAATAATCTTAAAGAGTTAATAGCTAAAGTCCATGAGTATGATGATTTTGATTTAAGATTGACCGTCGATTTTTCATTAGGCGGCCATATCCATATTGGAGTAGGCAAGGAAATATATCCTAGTGAAGAATTACTTGCAGTATTAGATGATTTTATAGGTAAACCTACACGATATATGTGTGAACGATATGGATATGGTGCTTTATCTAGTTTTGAGTCAAAGGACTGGGGCTTTGAGTATAGGACTCCTAGTAGTGCCATATTTTTAAAACCTAGTATTGCTAAAATAGTTTTAAAATTAGCTAGAAATATAACATTAAAAGCAATAAAAAATAAAGTTATAAAATACAATTACCCTCCAACATCGGAAGACTATATAAAAGTAGGCAATTTGACTAAAAGAGAAGCTAAGGAATTATTAAAATTTTATGAAAAAAAGCATTATTTGGGTTATTCTATAGTAAATTACTGGTTATATAATAAAAAGGAATATGAAAGGAAAACATATCCATTGGAAATAATATTTAAAGATGAATGGAGTTTTTATACTAAGAATAATCTACAGTTTTGGGCTAAACATATCAGGTTAAAAAAACCTATCACTCTTACATTATTTGGATTAAGGGAAGATAGAGGAAAAGTGAACACAATAAAAATACCAGGTTATGAAGTTATCGAACATCCTAATGCTAATGATTACAGGGTAGGTGTCGCATGGGAAATAAGACATGGCGCTAATGTCTTAAAGTTTTTTAAAGCTTTGAGATTACATATTAGAAAAATCTTAAAAGAGGAGAACTAAGGTGTGTATAATTGCTTACTGTAAGGAAAGGAAATTAAATTATAGTGAATTGATAAATTGCTGGTATTCAAACAGTGACGGGGCAGGTATTGCTTGGCAAGACAAAGGATTTGTCCACTTTAAAAAAGGATTTATGGAGTTAAACGATTTTAAAAAGTTTTATGATAAATTTGATATAGTACCTCATGTTATACATTTTAGGACTCAAACTAGCGGGGGAATATCAAAGGACTTGACCCATCCATTTGTATTGGATTTTAAAAATCCACTTGAAGGTAAAACTAGACAAGGTGTGCTTTTTCATAATGGGGTTATAGCTAATTGGAGGGATAAATTAGATTTAATAGCTTACTACTGCATAGGAAAAAATAGAAGATTCCCTACAGGTAGAATGAGTGATAGCAGAGTAATGGCAATACTCACTAAAATTTTAGGTATAGGATATCTTGAATCCATAGGTGCTTATGATAGATTTTTAATCATGCGGCCTTGTACTGTCAATTTGTTAGGTGATTGGATAAAGGAAAGTGGTATTTATTTTAGTAATTTAGACTATGAAGATTATAATATTTATACCGATTATGATGATGATTTAGCTGATGCTTATAATAATGGTTTTTACTGGGAAAAGCAATACAGACAAAGGAGTAAAAAAGGTGATAAAAATACTATACATAAAAAAGTATAGGAAATGCTATTTATGTAAAAACAAAAAAAGGATTTTATATTATTATAGGGGCAAGTATTATTGTAAGGACTGTTATAAATTAATGGAAGGTTTAAAATGATAGATTTTTTTACATTTAAGGAAATTTTAAATAAATATTGGATTAAGGTTATTGGTAATTATATACCTAATAGCCTTGCAGAAGCCTTTTATCAAGCTTATTTAAAAGCCTATATCAGAAAAAAAATAAATGCAAAAGACTTTATAAAACTGTTTTTTGCATATGTTGGCAAGGGCAAAGGGTTATATGTAAATAAAAAAGCAACAAGTGAATATGGGAAAAGAATTAGTGCCAGTGATAAATATTATGGCTTTGCAGTAGCACAAACATGGAACGGTGTTGTTAATTTGGATGACCCCATCATACAAGATAAAATTAGGAAGGCCAAGGAATTATTTAAGAAGGTGACGGGTAAAGAAGGCAAGATTTTATTGATAGGTGAACAAGTATAAAAGAAGATAATAAGGAGGTAATAAAAATGTTTAAAGATGACTTTTACAAAAAGTATATAGTTAAAGAAGATAATAATGAAAGGGTCTTAGAAGGTAAGTATGAAAACTACCAAGCGTTTTTGATTTTGGAAAAGTTAAGTAATTTGAAAATGCCTAGTTTATTAAAGGGATTAATCTTGCAGTTAACAGAAAGGGATTATAGTCATTTGGAAATTGTCATAGATAATTTTAGGATTTATAATAATACGGGGCTATTTAAGGGTAAAATTCATCACTATGAGTTTACAGTTAATAGCATGATAAAAATAGATTTAAACATTGCCTATGATGTCTTTAAGTATGAAGTTATACAGAGATATCATGGTATATGCGATTAAAAAAACTAAAAATTAGGAGGAACTAAGATGAGGCATAAAATAAGAAAAATTTTAGTAAGGTTTAAAATCTATCCTAAATGTTTTAGTCCCCGTTTTATGATATATGTAATAGGCAAGATTTAAGGAAACTAAAATGCAGGTTGTGCCAGGTAATTTATAACTGGTACGATTACATTGAGTAAAAAAATTAAAATTGCCTATTGACAATTAAGCAAAAAATGATTATTGTAATAAAAAGCACAAGGGAGGTGTAAAATGATTGGTGAAGATTTTATGCAAGACTTAAAAGTAAAGGTAAATGGAGATAAGCTTAATGTTGGCAGATATCAAGTTCCAATTGGTAATAACATAGAAGTGATAGACAAAAACGGTGAAGTAGTGCTAAAGGGAAAAGTGCTATTAAAGGTTTATATGGATGGGGAATGCTACATTGACTGCTGGCATATAGGTTTTGAGGTCAAAGTGATAGAAAGCAAAGCATATAGCCATTTGGGAAGACTTACCTTAGGAGATTTAATCTTAGATTGCTATAATGAAAATTGGAAAATAAAGGAGGTGTGTCATAATTAAATAAAAAAAATAAAAAAGTAGGCGGTTTTTTGCCAAGGGCTTATTGTCCTTGGCATTTTTTTATGGCCAAATGTCAGTTGACCCGGCCAATCTTTTCCGATTACTTGTCTTGTCTGAATTTTTGTCTAATTGTCTTGTCGGAATGTTTTGTCTGATTGACAATGTTTGATGGGCCTAACAATTTGCCAGAAAAAATTAGGCCTTGCTAAGTTAGTCAATTATAACATATTTTGTTTGATTTGTCAAATTTTGTTTGAACTAACTTAGTTCACTTCAATAAAGTTAGTTAGGCCTAACTACCCGCCCAGAAAAAAAATTAGGTCTTTCAAAGTTAGTTTGGTGGAATAAAGTTAGTTCCATCTAACTTAGTTAGTTCGGCCCGCCAGAAAAAAAAATTAGTTTCACTTCAAATATGTTAGGCCTTTCTAACTTAGTTGAGGTAAAAAAGTTAGTTCCACAAAACAAAGTTAATTTGCTTCAATAAAGTTTCTTCAATGGAACTAAGTTAGTTCGGCCTAACTAAGTTAGGCCCAGAAAAAAAACATAGTTCACTTCAATAAAAGTTAGTTCAATTTAGCAATGTTTGTTAGGCCAAACTAAGTTAGTTCGGTCTAATTAACTTTCTGTAGTGGAACAAAGTTAGTTCGGCCTAACTTTGTCTAAAAGGCCTAAGAATTTGTTCCAGAAAAGTTAGGCCTGTCTAAGATTGTCTATTGGAACTCGTCGTTATTTTAATATCTTGACAAAGCAAAAAATAATGATTAACTAGTTAGTAAGGAAATAAAAAAAAGGAGGTATAAAATGGCTAACAGGGTTTACGAAATTGTAAATCAAAGGATTTTAGAAGAGCTTAAAAAAGGTTGTGTACCATGGCAAAGGCCATGGTCAATAGATACCAGTTATAGTGGGGTGTTCCATAGAAATTGTATTACAGGGAAAGCTTATAAAGGCACTAATGTTATCCTTTTATCTCTTGCTTGCCAAAAAAACCCACAATATTTAAAATTGTGGTTAACATTCAAACAGGCAAAGAGGCTAAAAGGGTACATTGCTAAAAATTCTAAAGGTCAATTGGTTATCTATTGGAGTATTTATGTTAAGAAAAATGGCAAGCTTATAAAAATACAAGACATTGACAACATCGAGGACATAGATAGGGATGATATCATCCCTATCTTAAGATATTATATCGTATTTAACTTAATTGACCTTAGACCTGAAGATTTAAGAGATAGGATTATTGATAAATATAATAAGTTAGCCAATAGAGTTAATAATGTATCTCCAATTGACCGGGCCGAGGAAATTGTCAACAAGTATCAAGACAAGCCTCCTATCTTTTGGGATGATACAAGGGCTTATTACTTGCCTATTAGGGATGAAATCCATATGCCTCCCAAAGATAGTTTTATTAGTAATGAGGAGATATACTCAACATTATTCCATGAGATGATCCATAGCACGGGACATCCTAAAAGATTAAATCGTTTTAGCATTGGTAAATTTGACCATGATGAGTATTCACTAGAAGAATTGACCGCAGAAATCGGTTGTTGCTATTTATTAAATATTGCTGGCATTGATACCACTAAAGTATTTAAAAATAATGTTGCTTATATAAATGGTTGGTACAGTCAATTGTCTAAAAATCCCAAATACTTTATATGGGCCGCTAGTAGGGCCCAAAAGGCAGTTGATTATATCCTAGGTATTAAGCAAAAAATAGATTAAAAAATTAAATGGCATAGGAAATTTTAAAATTTCCTATGCCATTTTTATGCAAAAATCATGCCAATATGCAAAAACTATGCCACAATAGAATACTTCAATAATGTTGGATGGGCCTAACATTTGTGGAAAAAAAAGTTAGGCTACTTCAATAAAGTTAGTTCACTTCAATAAAATTAGATTGCTTCAATAATGTTAGGCCGACCTAACATTAACCAGAAAATTGGGTCATGTGAAAAATGTTAGGTCTTTCAAAGTTAGTTAGGCCGCTAAGACATTGTTTGACAGAACTAACTTTGTCTAAAGGGCCTAACATTGTTAGGCCCACCAAAAAATCTTAAGATATCTAAACTAAGTTAGGCCCAGAAAACTTTGTTAGACGGCCTAAGATTGTTTACTGGGACTAACAAAGTTAGTTCTACTGCTCCCGAACTAACTTTGTCTAATGGGCCTAAGATTTCCATTTAGTGGGTAATCTTAGATCCACTAAGCATTTAGCGGTTAACATTGGGATATTGCTAAATGGCATAGTTTTTGCATTAAAAAAGGGTAAATACTAAGGAAAGGGGGTTTAAAATGCTAGATTTTATGATTTTAGTTTTTGGACTTTGGGGTTTAGGCTATCTCATTTATAAAATTTGTGGGTAAATTAAGCAATAAAAGGGGCCTTTAAAAGCCCCATTTTTTATGCCTAAAATGTTTAGTGGGCCTAACATTTGACAATTTATTATACTTTTGTGTCAATTTTGGTATATGTGTCAATTTGTACCGCACACCATATAAGTATATTAAGGATATATCTATATTTTAATTTGGCATGATGTTTGCATTAAAAAAGATTGAAATACTACATAAGGAGGTGAGTATAGTGAAGCCAAACTTTAGATGGCTAAATAAAGGAGGATGGGTTTATTATTGTTTACCAAAAAACTGGCATATTTCATGCTTGTCTAGACGCCTCCAGGCTAAAATGGATATCATAGCCTGGAGGGACTAAAAAAAGGGAGGTGATGTAGATGAAAAACATTAAAATTACTAAAAGATTATTAAGGGAAGTTCCAGAAGAGATAAGGGAAATGTATATCTTTTATAAAAAATGTGTGTGGGAGGATTATAAAAAGTATGGGTCTGCTGGCGTTGGTGTTTATGCCTTGTATAAGGCCGCTAGATCAAGAGTTATTGAGGTTTTAAGACAAAAAAATTTAATTTAAGGAGGTTAAAGATGTATAAGTTAATTAACATTGATATTTATGGCATAGCTAAAATTGTAAGGATTAAGGACAATAGGATTTTTTATGTTGGCATTTATGTTTTAAATTTTTTAGCAAGTAATAAATTATTAGTATAAGGAGGTAATTAAAATGCTGATTACAATACTAAAACAAATAAAGGGTATGGCAAGGATTGATACTGTAGGTAAAAGTATTTATTGCTTAAAACCTAAATCTAACCACAATTTTTATGTAGAAGTTGCCAATTTGGACTATAAAAAACATATATTAACAGTTGATAGAGAATATAAAGATAATGAGAAAGTGAAAAAATTAATAAATGAATTAGAAAATAGGGGTTTCGGAATTGCCATAGCTAATTAAAATTACTAGGCATAGGGTTATTAATCCTATGCCTATTTTTTTTGTTCTAATTTAAAGATTTTATGATATCTAAATATTTTTGCACAATATCCTTATGATTTTTTAAATCTTTATCAATCAATTTATTAATGTATTCATTGATTGATGTCTTAGTTACATTACATAAAAATTTAATTAAATCATGCTTTTTTGATGTCAATCTAATAGTGAATGTTTTATATTTTTCATTCATTGCTAAAACCCCACCAATAATTTATTGTATAATGATTGTATAACTAATATAAACTATAACATAAAAATGTATTTTTGTCAAACATTCATTACATCATTACTATATGATTAAATCTTGTCAATGTAAGAAAATCTTAAATGTTAGATAGACCTATTATTTTAAATTTAAATGTTTAATTGACTAACAAACGGCCCAAAATATAGTTAAACCCTACATCTAATAATGTTAGAGATATGCTAAATATTAAATTTAATATTTCTGTCCCACTAGACAATGTCAAGTGGGCCTAACAATTCCAGAAAAAGTAGATGAATAAAGGGAAATAAAGCAATTGGCATAATTATTGCATAAGAAAATGTTAAGATATCTAAACAATGTTTAATGGGCCTAACATATGCAATTTCCGTGCCAAGATAAACTGCATGCAAAAAATGTGCCAAAAGTAAAAAAACATTGGAAAAATGGGCGTTTTTTTCAGCACTGCCCAGGGGGGCGGGTGGCGACTTAGGCCCATTCTACAATATATTTCATTTTCTGGTATTTTCCAAATTACACATATTCTATTCTTTTACTTTTTTCTCTAAGAGCATTCTTCTTTGTCTTTTTCTAGAACCTTTTTTCTATATAAATAGATACTTGCCCATCAGGACGATGGGCAAGTAGAAAGGAGGTGTAAGATGGTGGCTAGGAGGCTATATATATTATAATACTTAATTTTCAAAAAGTCAATACCTTAATATTAGTTACTACCATATACAAAAATTAGAATGAAGATTAAAAGGCATACATATGCTGTTATTGCTTCCATCATATCTTATTACTCCTTTCCTTCTTTTTTAGCGGAGGGAGCAGGATTCGAACCTGCGAGAGCCCTTTTGGGGACTCCAGCGGTTTTCAAGACCGCCGCCTTTAACCACTCGGCCATCCCTCCAAGGCAAGACCCGCTACGCAGTTCTTACCTATATAGTTTTTTTCTGAACCTTTTTCCAAAATAATTCATATAGGTTTCAATGTCTTTTTCAATTAGGTTTTGGTCATTGTTTTCATCTGTTTGATTGGCTAATCCTTCTATTGCTTTTCTTGTCAATTCGGATATTAGGCCAAGGATTAGCAAGGCTAAGATAAATGGCCATAGTGATGTTAAGACCATAATTTGGAAAAATAGAGCTCCACCACCTGCTATTAGTCCAATAATTGTTCTCATCTTATTCCAATGTATCCAAATAATAATTTTTTATATTTTTTAAATGAATAAAAGCCGCAGCAGAAGTCACAAGAAAAAAGGTAATAAAGTTTGCCTTTTTCAATTTGCCATTTCCAAGGCCAAAGGAAAATTATTTCATCGCCATAGTAGTTGAAATGAATTCCAAATTGGCTTATACCCAAATATTTTATCTTTCTCATATTATATATATAAGCATTATTTTGATTTATGTCAAGTTTTAATTTTTGATATTGACTTTATGCAAAAAATAGTTTATATATAAAATATGGTTTTGCCGCAAAGATGTAAGAGATGCGGTAGAATACAAAATGTTATATGGAAAGTTAGTGATGAATTATGGAAAAAAGTTTGCGAAGAATCTGGATGGGATCCCAATAAGACATTGTGTTTGGAATGTTTTGCAGAATTGGCAGGTTATATTGATTTAACTTTATTAACAGATGTTTTGGATGATATTGTTTTTAAAAGAAAATTGTGGAACTATTGACTTTCCAATTAGAAATGATTATATTTTATAAAAAAGACTAAGGGAGGATATAAAATGAAAGAAAAATTGACAATTGTAATTGTTATTTTAGCTCTTTTAGGTATGAGTTTGGGAATTAGTTTAGGTTGGTGGTGGATTAAAAGAACATTCAATTGGAAATTTTTTTATGGAAAAAGATTTATTAAAATAGAACAAAAAATTGATAATTTAGATCATAGATTAACTATTTTAGAGAATAAATTCAAAAATTATGAAAGAAATAGATAAATTCAAGGAATGGGTAAAAAAACTTTCCATTATAGAACTTGTTGTATTACAACATGATTTGAGAAAATATAAAGAAGATAAAAAATTTCTTCGTATTGTAATGGAAGAGATTAAAAATAGAACATTAATGAACGATTCTACTTCTTCTCGGTAAAAACCACCTATTATACCAATATTCTAAGTTGTCTTTTAATGGCAATAAAGTTTCGCAGACATAAACGCCACGTACTAACTTGGGAATTTTAAATGATAATTTAATTCCAGCTTCCTGTAAGTGATCATACATTCTAATTATATGCTCCGCTAATGCAGTTTTCTTTATTTTTCTATGTGGAAAATGTTTTTTGTAAAGTTTTTGGATTTCTTCTATGCATTCTTCAGGTAAAACTGAATGCAAACCTTCTGTTAATCCTAGATATTTCAAATTTCTCACCTTATTATACAATGATGATTTTCCGAATATAGAAGTTGTAAAGACTATTTCTATATCAGTTCCATATTTTTCATTGAATATATCAATTATTTCTTTACTCAATGCCACAAATACAGCTAATTTCCCAGAAAGGAATTTGGTTAATATTCCAAAACTGATGCAAACGGATAAGTCAACAATTTTTTTATTAATAAATGAAAAATCAATTTTGCCATATTTATTTTTAATCCATTCAGCTAATTGTTTATTCAAAATAGGTGAACCATATTGTATATATGCCAATGGAATATTATCATGATATATAAGTAAATCTAATTGTCTTCCTACTCTACCTTTATAATACATAGATGATATATTATTGATAAATAAGTTTTTTGGAAAAGGTAAATCATATTCTTTAATTATAATTTTGTTTATATCAAAGGAATTGATCAAAGGTTCTTGCAGTTTTGATATATTATTTAACCATACTTTTATTCGTGAATCTTGTTTTTTAAATTGATTATAATATTCACGTTGTTCTTCCTTTGTAGATATTTCTTCTTTAAGGATAGGTTTTTCATATATTGAGAATGAATACTTAACTTTTTTTCTAACTATCTTATCTTTTGGCTTATTTCTTATTAAATTGAAATAATGCATTGTTAGTTAAAAAAAGTGCTATTTTTAGCATTTTTTAGAAAGGAATCTATCACTATGCAGGGGTTTGCTTTTTTTATACTTTTTACCTTTGCTCGTACATATTGCTTCTTTATTGGCGGTATTTTCACAACAATATCTTTTTCTAACATAAAGCCAGCAGAGGGACTCGAACCCCCAACCTACTGATTACAGGTCAGTTGCTCTACCAATTGAGCTATGCTGGCTAACTTGTTTTTAATCTTTGATATAATATTATTCCTTTTAGGGAAAACAACAAAAAATACTCCTAATGGAATATCATAATATTCCGATATCATTATTAATTCAAACAATGATTTCATTTCAAAAGGTAATATTTATTTTTTCCAATATATTATTATATCTAAATCCAAATCCATATCCTGTTGTTTTTCTTTGAAATTTATCTAATTCCAGTAAATATTTAAATTTTTCTGGATAATATTTCTTTAATGTGTATAAATCTTTTTCACTTTGAAAAGGACAAAGCCAACATGAAATTCTAGTAAATTTTTCATATAAGCCATAAAAACTAAATCCTTCTTCCAAACAAATATCCAAAGTATTATTAATATTATATTCAACCAAAGGATATATTTCTTTATGTTGTTTTTTTCTTAATCTTTGAATTTCATCTGGCCTATAGCCAATATAAAATATATAATCATCTTTGTTTAATTCTTTTACTTTTTTATGTGCAAATTTGCGCATAGGGCATATTTTCAAAACCCATGTGCACCAACGGAATCTTGGTGTAGGAAAAATATAAGGTTTGCCTACAAATTTTCCTTTTTTCCTTTTGTATTTTGTCAAATAATATATGAAATCATATTTTGCTTTTACTCTAGTAATACCAATACCTAAATTTTCTTTTGCCCAAATATCTGTATCTCCAATTGTCTTATATACTTCATCAAATTCAGCGCCTGTATCTGCAAATAATATATAATCTAATGGAAGATTATATTTTTTTATTGAAATTAGCATAGCTGTGCTATCTTTTCCGCCAGATATACAGGCGATGTACAATATGTTATTTTCTTTTTTTATCATAGCCAATTGGGATTCCAATAGGGCCTTTGCCTTTGCCACGGCCCAAGCCTCTTCCTTTCCCTTTACTTCTGATTTTTGACTTTCTATCACATTTTTTCTTTGCCATCTTTATTCACCTTTATTATTTCTTTTGCCTTTCTTAAATCGCTGACTACAATTCCATCTTCCGTATTAGTCCAACCTAAAAATAATTTTTGTTTTATAAAAAATTGTTCTAGTTGTCTTTTTGTCTTTAATGATATATTACGTTTTAATTTAATAACTCCAATGTTCATTGTTCTAAATTTCATATCTTTTCAATTAACAATCTTTTAAGATACAATTTTGCTTTCTCATCTAATTGTTCTTTGTTTGTTTTATAAGTTTCCAAAACATTGTTAAGTGTTATTTCAAAATCTCTTAATGCTTCGCTCAATGTTTTACCCGAACCCCATATTTTCAATTCATCACAATAAACGACATATTTATTATTGTTCTTATGTTTTTCTAATTTAATCATTTTGTTGCTCAGCCACAATTTCTATATTATTATATCCTTTCTTTTTTAATTCTTCCTTTAACCATTTTTTGAATTTGTAAGCTTTAGATGAGATTCCTTCAATGTAAGCAACAACCATTTCCTTTGCATCTATGCAACATAGATTATTCCAATCTATTGGCTCATTTTTTAAATCTAACTTTTCCAATTTTTCTTCGGTTAAAGGACATAGGCTTCTAATCAAAAGGTTTATTTCACGCTGAATTTTAAAAAGTTCAAGACTTGGTTTATACATTTGATACCTCCGAAAAAATAAAAGTAATATAAATTTTTTCATTAATCATATTTAATTAATCCACATCTAAAACAGATTTTTGAAGGGAAAGATACATTTTTTTGTTTTCTTTTCCTAACAAGTCTTATTACAGGATGAGACCACTTATGGCCAAAAATAAAACATATAAATTTCTTATGCATTATCAATATTCTCCGATAAAATAGAAAGAATAATACTAACAATTAAAACCAAAATGCTTATTGCAAGGCCAGCAGCTATCTTGGAAATGTCAAATCCCAAAGTATTTAATGCAAGTACAATCACTTCTGCAATTAAACAAACGCCTAAAACTAATACAACAGACCATGCTATCAAAGCAAGAGCGGTAAAAAATAAATTGATTCCAGTAATTATTTGCTTTTTAGGAATCATTTTTGCCTCCACGATATAAAATTATAAGTATAAATAAAATTGTATGGAATAAAGCTGGAATCAAATTTGCTACAAATAAATACCATAAATGGTTTATTAAACAACATAGCCCATATAGAAAAAATGCAGTAAGTGATAATGCTAAAAATGGAATGCTAAATTCTTTAGAAGATTTTATTTTCAATGTTTTAATTATTTGGGGGATAGTTTCAATAGTCCACAAAATACCCGCTAATAAAAACAACCACCAAAATGTTAAGTTTGTATCGTAAATTTTATCCATAGCATTTATAATAAATTATTTTTCGTTAAATGTCAACTATCCTAAATAAGCATTTTGTTCACTAGCTATTAACATAAAATCATTTTCATATTCATCAATACACTTTAAAATTTTATCTAATTCAACGATTATCTTCAAAATTTTAATTAAGTTCCCATTCATAATAGTTTTGGAACTACTTTTTTCAATCTTTCTTTACCTATTTTACAATATTCTTCAAAAATGTCAATACAAATGTAATTTCTTTTTAATAATTTGGCAGCTTTACAAGTTGTGCATGAACCTGCCAATGGATCTAAAACTAAATCACCTTCATTAGTCCAAGTTCTTATATGATCAATAGCCAATTGTTCTGGAAATATAGCTGGATGTTTATATGCTATTTCATCTTTTGTAGAAAAGCCATAACCAGTATTATATTTCCAGATGTTACGCCTAATACTATATTCATGATAATTTATAAATTTCCCTTTCTTAATTAATCTGCCATCTTTCAATCTTTCACTTCGTTGTCCCCAAGGTTCTTTCCATTTTACTTTTCTATCCCTAATTGGATTAAATGTCTTTGGTGTTCCCTTTGAAATAACAAACATGTATTCAAAACATTGATAATATCTATTTTTCTCTGGAAAAGGTGCGCTATTTTTCATATAAATCATTGTATCATGTAAATTGAAGCCAATTTCCTTAAAATATAATGCATATCTAAAAGATGTTCCAGATTCTGAGCCATTTATTACTGCATCATTGCATACCCAAACTATAACACCGCCTTTTTTCATCACTCTATACAATTCTTTAGATAATTGTTTAAATTTTTCAAAATTCCAGATTTTATTTAATTCTTTTTCATTTGAAGTTTTGTAGAATCTAGCATTGTCGTAGGGGGGCGATGCGACGACTAAATCAATGTATTCATCTGGAAAAGTTTCCAATACTTTAACGCAGTCGCCACATATTATCTTGTTTTTTATAAAATTCTTCATCGGCTCTAACAACACAATGTGAATTGCAGGCGTGTTTTGATATGCCTTCTGTGGGCTGTTGCTTTTGCAACTTCCTGCTTCATTGAAGAAACTTGCCACTAATAACTGCATGTGCAGGTATTAGTAGTAGCGGTTTCTTCTCCACAGGCTCAAAGGGCTGCCCCATTCCCTTATATAATATTCTATTTGCTGAAATATAATCTCTATCTTTTTGTCTCCATGATTCATCTTTAGGCATATCAGGACTAAAAATAAAACCCAAACAAATTAAACTAAAAACTATAATAATTTTCTTCATTTGCGATTCCCAGTGTGGAATTTATAATTCTTTTTACCTCTTCAAAATCGGTTGCATAAACTATATAGCTTTTATCTAGGGTGCTATTTATAGCTTCATAATATGGACTGCTCCCCGTATCATCAGTTGTTACAAAATAAATATCATAGTTTTCGTAAGTTCCTAAAAATTGTCTCATTTTTTACCTCCTATTTTTTGTTCATAAATCATTTTCCTTTTCTTTTGTCTTTTATTTAATTTGACTGGCCTGAATAAATGTTTCATTTGATTCCAAATTTCCTTGAACCTTGCCTTCTTATCTTTTTCTTTCTTTGTAATTACATATTTAATCTTACCAAATTTAATTTCCCTTATTCCACTTTTGCCTACTCTTATTCTAGGATCAGTTTTCATGTAAATATATTAATCATTTAATTTCCATTTGTCAAGATGTCAAATTCTTCTGCCAAATATAATGATGTTAATTTAACATTTCTTTTAGCTAATTTTTGTTTAGCAACACCTTTTGATCTATCTATCACAACAATAACTTTACTAACTTTATATCTTCGATTTTCCAATATATCTATTGCATTCAAAATAGAATTTCCTGTTGTAATGACATCATCAACAAGGTAAATTTTCAATCCTTTCATTAAGTAACCTTCTATTTGTTTTTCCAGTCCATAATTTTTAGCTTTTGGCCTTATATAAAAACCATATACAAGATGACCTAAATCCCAACTTTTTAATACGATAGCAGATATCAATGGAATTGCACCTAAAGCCAAACCACCAATGCAATGGCAATTTTCCTTGATTAAGATGTTTACTATTTGGCTAGCTATTAGATTGGCATATCTAGGATAAAGAAGGATTTTTTTAATATTGAAATAGTAGCTACTTCCTGCTCCAGAAGAGAGTTTAACTTTTTTAAGGACTAATGCATTATTTTGAATGATTTGCTTTAAAAGATGTTTTTCAAAATTCATTTTTAAAATGGAAATCTATTTATTAATTTTAAAATTCTGTTTAGCCAACCTTTCCCAAAGAACTTAAATTTTTTCAATTTTGTATAAAATTCTATTCTTTTTAGCAAGTATTCACAACAAAAATGACATTTTGTAATATCTAACAAAATATTTGTAGCTGGGATAGTTTCTTTTTCGCCAATGATTCCATCGACTTTAATCTTTTGGAAATTTAAGTCACCATAGTTTATCGGCATGAAATCGTTAATAGTCCTTTGTAATGTATAAATAGCTCTTTTCTTTCCAGCATTAATTGCAAAATCCATAACATAATAGTTAATTGGATAATGAAGTTTTCCAATTTTTGATTTTATCCAATGATTTTCATAATAAAAATTATAAGCAATTTCTTTACATTCCTTTTTATCAAAATTTACTTCTTCAAATTTCTTGAAGACTCTAGGATGCCACTTTTGTGTGATACCATAAATGGTTAATCCTACATCATGGACATGATTGGAATAAAATTCTTCTACTTCTATGATAAAATCAAAAATTTTATCAAAATTATCCATAATTTTCCTCCCAATATTCATTGATTTGTTGCCTTGCTTCTTCCTTTTCTCTCTTTCTATTATATTTAGCCTTATTTTTATGTATCATTGTGCCTTTACATGGCCTTTCTTCTGGAATTCTACTTCTCCTTAAAATCTTAACCAAATGTTCTTTTCTATTAGTTCTATGCCTTCCCTTCATTTTATTATCTCCACACAATTTTTATTTTATTAGGTTCTGATATAATGTCAACTGGATTTCCGCCGCATCTCAAATAACGTGTTTGGCAATTAGGACAAATTATTACCCTTTCACCTGTCAGCTTATCAAATTGAAATTTGCATTCGATTATATTATTGCAAATTTTACATTCCATTACCTGTTGCATCTTATCCACCTTTCATTTTGAGATTTATTTCCCTTAATAATTCCAATAGATTTGGATCTAATTCATCTTTAGGTTTAGAATATCTTTCCATACATTCTTTACATTCGCCGTTTTTACAAAGACATCTGTATAAGCCATCTACAAAGAGCCTTCGATACTCGCAGTTTTGAAATCTATAAGAAAAGAAATACAAACAAATTCTATCTTCTTTTTTCATTTGTTTCTCCTTTTGTATTTTCTATTTCAATTAAACCCAATATCGCATATCCAGCAATATCCAATAATGTATCTTCCATGCTTTCATGGTATTGATATGCAGTTTTTAATCTATTCAATTTGTCCGTCAGACGAATAAGAAGTGCTACGATTCCATATTCTTCAATGGTTTGATGGAATGAATTTCCATAATGCTTATTCTTTATTAAAATTGTATCTTTAATTCTATTTAAAACTTTGTTTAAAGTTTCCTCCATAATTACCTCCAATCATTCAAATTCTATTGTTGCTGGTGGTTTATCTGTTATATCATAAAGAACTCTTCCCACTTGTGGAACCTCATTTATTATTCTATATGTCATTTTTTGCAATAGTTTAAATGGAATATTCATAGCATTTGCATTCATTCCATTAGAGCTTTCAACTATTCTAATTGCTATTATTTCTTTATAAGTCCTCACCATATTTTTTTGCATACCAGTACTTTTAATTCCCAAAAGTACTGCAAAAGCCTGCCATATTTTAAAATTTGTATTTTCGATTTCTTCTTCTACTATAGCATTTGCTTCTCTCACTATTGCAATCTTTTTTGGCGTTACTTCTCCTAGAACTCTTATAGCCAATCCTGGGCCTGGAAATGGCATTCTGTGATATATTTCTTTAGGAAGATTAAGTTCTTTTGCAACTTCCCTTACTTCATTTTTAAAAAGGTCTTTCAAAGGATCAATAATTCTTAAATTCAATTCCTTGGGAATTCCACCTACATTATGATGGCTTTTTATTCCTTTTTGGCTTTCAATGCAATCTGGAGCTATTGTACCTTGAATAAGAAAATCTGCATTTATCTTATTAGCAACTTCTTCAAATATATCTATAAAAGTTTTACCTATTGCTTTTCTTTTTTCTTCTGGGTCTATTATTCCTTTTAATGAAGAAAAAAATTCTTTCCGCTTATCTACATAAATTAGATTCA
>Ga0190315_1000380_pt1 | contig 23788 bp, 19 predicted proteins | sample 48701101_MG_FD_161673 | JGI IMG/M metagenome (GOLD analysis project Ga0190315, IMG submission 161673) | Hydrothermal vent sediment bacterial communities from Southern Trench, Guaymas Basin, Mexico - 4870-11-0-1_MG | ecosystem: Environmental > Aquatic > Marine > Hydrothermal vents > Sediment ...
GTTGAGCCACCATAATCACTTAACTTTTTTAAAGTATAGAAAATTTTATAGAACATTCTAATCTAAAAAGATCATATCTGTCCATAATTTCTCAATTTTTATGTCGTAGTAAAGTGACTGCACCCAACTAATTTAGACAATAAAATTGTTCTTGTTTTAGAGGTTTTGCAAGAGGCTCGGCAGACTTGATTTTTAATCAAGTTTGCCTTTTTTTTTACCGCAAATCTCTCTAATACATCATTTTTTTCAACACAGAGTACACAGAGTGTCACAGAGTACCACAGAGTCTTGATAGAATATTGAGTCATTTTCTCTCTTAATTATATATAAAGGTAATTTGACTAATGTCCCTAGAATCTTTAATGAATAATTATCAAAAACGAGTGGATGCGGCTTTGGAGACTTGCTTGCCTGATGCCGCTATTCAACCTGAACGCTTACATCAGGCCATGCGTTATGCGATATTTAATGGGGGTAAACGAGTGCGCCCTTTACTCGTTTATTTAACGGGTACAGCACTGAAGGTAGCGCCTAATGCCTTAGATGCTCCAGCTTGTGCTGTAGAATTGATTCATGCGTATTCTTTAGTGCATGATGATTTACCCGCTATGGATGATGATGATTTGCGGCGCGGTAAACCCACTTGTCATAAAGCGTTTGACGAAGCGACAGCTATTTTGGTTGGCGATGCCCTGCAAACCTTGGCTTTTTACGCGCTCAGCCACGATACCTATTTACAAGCTAACGATAAACGTCGTTTAGAAATGGTTGAAACATTGGCCCTGGCCAGCGGTTCACGCGGCATGGCCGGTGGGCAAGCGATTGATATGGCTTCTATCGGGCGATCACTGAATATTGCCGAATTAGAAAATATGCATATTCATAAAACGGGGGCCTTGATTCGGGCTTGTGTGAAACTGGGCGCTTTAACTTGTCATTTGATTGATGCCGCGCAATTGGAAAAACTAGATCACTATGCCAAGTGTATTGGTTTAGCTTTTCAAATTCAAGACGATATTTTAGATATCGAGGGGAGTACGGAAACATTGGGCAAAACGCAAGGCGCTGATATCGCCCATGATAAAGTCACTTATCCCGCCTTATTAGGATTACGCGGAGCCAAAGATATGGCTAATGAATTGATTCAAGATGCGCTTGCTAATTTGGCCGACTTTGATCAAAAAGCCGATCCGCTACGTTGGATGGCTCAATATATTGTGACACGTCGTTATTAAGCAAAGACGCACGGCCCTAGAGACGCACGGCAGTGCGTCTCTACTTTGCGCCTTTGCGTGAGATTGGTTTTAGATTGAACCCTTCTTTGAATTTAACTGTTTGAGAACAAAAAAAAATGTCTGAACAAAAACGCTACCATGCCTTCATTTCCTACAGCCGCCAAGATAGCCTTGATTTTGCTGTAAAACTCCAAAAAAACTTAACCGCGCAAGGCTTTGATATCTGGCTAGATTTACACGATATCAACGCAGGTGATGATTTTCAAAAGCGTATTGACACGGCCATCGAAAACGCACAGCGTCTCATTTATATTATTTCACCGGGCGCGGTTAATTCAGAATATTGTGCTAAAGAATTTGCCTTAGCCGTTCAACTCAATAAGCCCATTATTCCCCTCATCCATAGTCCCCTAAAAGACAAAGCGGATCGGGCACTGCTCTGCTCACACCTCCATAAACATAATCAATTAAATTTCCGTGAAGATAAAGTCGATTTTGATCACGCTTGTGAGCATGTCGTCGTGGCCTTAAAATTGGAAAGCGATTATATGGCACAGCATACCCGCTTTTTAACCCGCGCTTTGGATTGGCAAAGGCAGGGCAAAAGTTTCCGATATTTGTTAGTCGGGGAAGAACGTCAACAGGCCGTTAAATGGTTAATGACGGAATTTGATCAGTCAGCCTTGTCAGGGCCGACGGATTTACACTGTGAATATATCTCGATGAGCAGTCAATACTCGGATAATCAACAAACGCAAGTGTTTTTTGATTACAGCTATCAAGAGGCCGACTTTGTCAGTCAACTCACGCAAACCTTGATGCGAAAAGGGATTGTGGTTTGGACAAATAAGTCTATCGATCCCAAAAACGTGATGCCAAGTGAGCAAGACTATTTGCTGGAAATGCTTGAATGTGCTGATAATGTGGTTTATGTCTTGTCGCCGCATACCCTGCAATCGCAATACTGTGAACAACAATTAGCCCATGCGGTTGAACTGAATAAACGGATTATTGTGTTAAAACGGGGCGATACGCTTTCCGTGCCGCTGTCATTGCAGGTTTTACCTCAAATTGATTTTAGAGAGGCGGCGGATTATCAAAACAGTGTGACGCAATTCGTAGAGGCGTTAGAAAAAGACGCTTATTATCATGAACAACATAAACGCTTGTTAGTCAAAACCTTAAAATGGGCACGGCTAAAACATAATCGCAATTTATTATTACGCGGTTATAACTTAGAACATTTTGAAGCTTGGCTGAAAACGGCAGAGGATCGCACAAACTATCCGGCTTTGCCTCAACAACTCAATTTTATTCAAACGAGTCGGCTGCATTTACCCGAAAGCGTTTTAGATGTTTTTATTTCCTATTCGCAAAAGGATTCATTAGAGTTTGCCAGAAGACTCAACGATCATCTGCAAAAGCTGGGTAAAACGACTTGGTTTGATCAAGAAAGCATTGCCGTGGGTGTCGATTTTAAAGCAGAAATCAAACGGGGTATTGAAAGCAGTGATAATGTCTTATTTATCATTTCACCACAAGCGATTCGTTCGCCACATTGCGAAGAGGAAGTGTGCTATGCGACTGATTTGCAAAAACGCCTGATCACGGTTTTATATCTTGACGTGTCGCCTGAAGAACTGCATGACTACCCTGCCTTGGAAAAGATTCAATGGATTGATTTCAAAGAAGAAAAGCGCGTTCATAGCAAATTTCAAGGCAGTTTCAATGAATTAATCAGCAAACTGGAGATCGATAGAGAACATGTCCATCAGCACACGAAATGGTTGCAACGGGCGCTTGATTGGAGTGGTGCGGGTAAAAGTGATGATTCACTGTTGCGGGGCAGTGAATTTGAGATAGCGTATGACTGGTTACAAAAGGCCAAAGAGAAGAAATACACGGTTCATTGGTTACCGGAAAACTTTATTGAGGAGAGTCGAATAGCAGACTTTTATGCGAAACAGGAAAGCGAAGCTGAATTAGAGAAGCGGGTGATAAAACAGACTACCGAGATCACCGTTCAATTATCGAACGCAAATCGCAGGATTGCGATACAGCAAAAGCTATTAGGGTTTGGGGGGAGTGTCGCCTTATTGATCATAATAGGGGTAGCTTGGTATGGCAGTAGTCAACAGCATTTAGCGGAACAAGCGCAAGCATCTGTTCAAAAACAAGAGGCCCTGGTACAACAAACCCAAAAGCAAGCCAAGGATTTTGAAAGAGAGGTGCAGAAAACTCAAAAGCAATTGAGGGATTGTCAGCAAGATGTTAAAGAAGCCAAAACGCAGACTGAAAGCGGTCAAAAAGAACAGGCTCAAGTTCAAAAAGGCAGCACTCGGAAAATACAAATGCAAGCGGTTATCTCTGATAAAAGCGATTTGGAAATAGAACAGGCTCAAGTTCAAAAAGGCAGCACTCGGAAGATACAAAGGCTACCCGTTATCTCTGATAAAAGCGATTTGGAAATCTTTCAAGATAGCTTAACAGATGGCAGTTTAGGCCCCGAAATGGTCGTGATTCCGGCTGGTACGTTTCGCATGGGTGATATTCAGGGTGTTGGTTACAAGGATGAACAGCCCGTGCATGATGTTTCGGTGGCGCGTTTTGCGATGGGGCGATATGAGGTGACAGTGGGTGAATATTTACGTTTTGTTCAGGCTACTGGTAGCCATGCACCTGAATGGTTGGAAGAGGGAAATGAATATAACATTCATACTGGAACAAAGAATTTCTATAAACAAATGGGTAGTGCTTTAACGAATGAAAATCACCCGATAGTAGGTGTTTCTTGGAATGATGTCACAGCTTATGCGGAATGGTTAAGTGAACAAACCGGACAGCAATATCGTTTACCGACGGAAGCGGAGTGGGAGTATGCCGCCAGGGCGGGAACAAAAACAAAGTATTGGTGGGGGAATGAGATTGGTTCTAACAACGCTAATTGTTGGAATAGTTCTTGTGGTGATAGCTTTGAATATACAGCCCCTGTTGGTTCTTTTGAAGCCAATCCTTTTGGTCTATTTGATGTGTCAGGGAATCTGTGGGAATGGACTTGTTCGGAATATGAGAAGAAATATAGCGGAAAAGAGCAATATTGTCTTAATAAAAGGGAGGGTGATGGCGCTAGCCTTTTCGTTTTGCGCGGCGGCTCGTGGAGCAGCGATGCCTTGAGGATGCGCTCGGCGGTCCGCAGCTGGATTCAGCGGTCTATCCGTATCAGGGGCTGCGGTGCGCGGCTCTCCAGGAAATTGTAACTCTTTTATCTTTTTCCTTTTTCCCTTTTTTCCTTTTTCTTTTTACGGAAGGGTTGAGGTTCTTGGGGAAAGCTGAGGTTTTTGGGGGTGTGGGGTTTTCGGCCCGCGCCCTGCGCGGGCCGCGATTTTTTTTTGAGTGTATTTACACATAGTACAGCGGATTTTGGGGATTGAACGGATTGATGTGTGGGTGGTTTCCATTTAGAGAGAGTACTTTTGTTTTGGGGAGTTAACGGATTTGTTGTGATGTGTTTTGATAAGATTCTTGAAACGCGATAGATTGTTTTTTTTGCCCTGTAATTGGAAACTGGCCACTCACCAAGGAATGATATCCCCTGATCCGCTGTACTGAGTGATCGGAGCGGAGCTACAAGACTGAGGTTTTTTGGGGGAGGTTCGGCCCGCGTCCTGCGCGGGCCGCGATTTTTTTTGAGGGTATTTACATATTAATATCAAGGTTATTGAGTCACGTCATAAGCTGCAATTGAGTACAACTAATTACGGGGATAAACGAATTTTGTCAATCGTGTTATCAATCTGTTGTATTATTGAAAGGTGTACACGGTTGAATAAATTGATTGGAACCAAAAACCTAAATTAATCGCACATCAATTCGTTTATCCGAGTAATTAGTTGTACTCAGGTTTGTTATTGGAGTGATCATCATGACAATCAGCGTTCTATCTAAAACTCACGCAAAGGCGCAAAGGCGCTTGCTTCGGTGCTAAGTCTTATTCTTAGCGAATTGCCCAATGTTATATTAAAGCCCATATTTGTTGTTTAAACGCCCTAAAGTTCGAGGACTTTTTTAACTGTTTTTTGATTTGAATTAAATATAACGCCTTTTCTTGATCAGTTTTTGCTTCAAGATAACCCGTTAGCATCTCTTGAAATTGGATAAGTTCTGCTTGCAGTTTATCTTTTAAATTTTCAGCCTCCATTTTTTTTTGTTTGGTTGTACCATTATAGACTTCGCTAAGTAATTTGACCGTATTATGGATAATGGTTTCATTTTTTAGAGCGGTTATTTTGACTTCTTTTTTTGGGAAATGAACCATTTCATATTTTAGCCCGTTTTCAACATCATGCTCTGAATCGGTACAGTCTAGTATTCTATTGTTTTCATTCGTATTATATCTATCAAGTTTGATATTATTACAATGGGCACAACTAAAAAATAGGTTCTTCCAATCGAATTTTTTCTCTTTATTGCCTTGATGTGGTTCAAAATGTTCAACATTAATTGAAGTCGGTTGATCTTCACAAAGATAACATTTGTTGTGAAAATCGTATTTTAAAAGTGCTAAGACATCGCCACATTTATAATCACCATTGATTTTCTGTTTTTCTTTCTCCAAACAAATTGGAGGGGGCGTTGACTTTTCAATATTAATCATTTTTAAACTTGAATTCTAGTGATTGGAAATGGGCAACCAATTCTGGCGCAAAATCGGATGGTACTTTTTTAAGCTCATTTTTTAATGCCAAGACTTGAAATTGTTCTTCTGACGTTTTATCCTCCTTTTTCAGCAAAACTTCGTATGCTTTCACTTTTTCTTTAATCACATCAGAGTATTTATCCACCTCAAAATATCTTTCAATAACCGCATCATAAGCATAAGCAGATAAGTCTTCTACTCTTAAGTGATTTTCAAGATCATAAATCACAGCGCCTTGTAAAGAAGTCAGTACAAAGGGCGAATGTGTGCTAACAATAAATTGAATTTGTGGGAAAAAATGGGTTAAAAACGGGAGTATCTGTTTTTGAAGTTCAACATGTAGGTGCGTTTCAATCTCATCAATCAACACAATACCGGGCATATCATAACGCTCTTGTTCAGCCATTCTGATCATTAAATCGCTGATAATACTGACGACTGCTGAATAACCATCGGCTAGAGTATTAAAATCAAAACGTTCCCGATTTTGGGTGATCAAGTCAAAATTATAATTTTTCCGATCAAATTGTAATGTCAATCTATTGTCTGCAAAAAGTGCCTGAAGCATAGCCTCAAACGTTTCAAACCACGTTTTTATCTGCTCGACAGTCTCAAGATCATCATCATCACGCGCAAAAGACTGTTCAACTTTAAGATTGACAAGATATTGCAAAAAGGTATGGCTGGGTTCGGTGTCGATTTGATAGCGTTTTTCTAAACGCATTTTTTTCGGGCCTTCGGGTATATCCATTGAAGTAGCGCGTTTGGCCGCAAAAAAAGACAAAATGAAGTCATTTTCTTGTAATAATGTCAAATCATTCAATGCGTTAAATTCAATTGCTAGACTATGATTGCTGATGACAGGGATTTGAGGCGTATTATTATCGTTGCCCAATAAATCTCTGATGGCTTCAAGCACAGAAGTTTTGCCACTGCCGTTTTTACCCGTCAGAATGAGGTGTTTTTTTTCCGCTTTAGAAAGGGCAATGTCAATCTCTTTCAGATGTCTTATTTTATTAAGGGTTATATCAGTAATGAAAAGTGGGTTGTTCATATCAAAATAAACGACAAGGATTGTATATTAGGTAACTCAAAAAAATTAAAATACCCACACCTTTAATCAATCTTCTTTCATTCTCTGCGGCTCTGCGGCTCTGCGTGAGCAGACAGTTTGTTACAAATGATTTGTATGCTTAGAGTAGTGTGGTTGTTTTGGGTATTTTATTTTTTTGGAATTGCCTTATATAATAAAGGATTAAAACCGATTACGACAAGGATTGTATATCATATAATAAAGGATTAAAACCGATTACGACAAGGATTGTATATAATAAAGGATTAAAACCGATTACAACAAGGATTGTGGTTAAGGTTTTCAGTATTTTGTATTGGAAAAAAAAAGATAACGCATTAATTAATATGACAACTCAACAACATAAAATCCCTATCACGCTTGGTGTCACGGGGCATCAAGATTTACGCGAAGCGGAACAGAAGAGATTATGTCAATCTGTTCGTCAGATTTTCCAATTTCTTCGACAACATAATCCGCATACGCCCTTACAATTGTTTTCAGCCTTGGCTGAAGGGGCAGATCGATTAGTAGCTAAAGTCGCTTTGGAACAACAAATCGAATTGTTCGTGCCCCTGGCTATCCCGTTGGATTTGCAAGACTTTCAAACGCCTGAATCAAAAGCCGAATTTATGGCATTGTTTAATCAGGCTAAAGCAAAAAAACAGGTGTTTGAACGGAGTTTGTTGGAAGGCATAACAAAGGAAAGCCTTCAAACGGATATTGAAGCGCGTCGTCAACAAGAAGCTTTAGCCGGTGCTTATATCGCTCGCCATAGTCATATTTTGATTGCTTTATGGGATGGGATGCCTGTGAATAAAACAGGGGAAACGGCTCAAGTGGTTGATTTTAAACTGAAGGGCGATATGAAGGATTTGCCGAAACGCTATAAACCCCAACATGGGCCTTTAGATGTGCCCGATACGGGGCCCGTGTGTCACGTATTGACAAGCCGAGAAAGTGGGCAGCCATTAGCTTGTGTCGGAGAAATGGAAGTTTTATTGCCTAACAATGACAAGACTAATAATAATCAATTAAATGATTTAAAACCGCTATTGTCAGGCGATTTAGAGGCCTTAAACCATTTTAATCAAGATGTGGCTAGGTATGCGACGCGCCTTAAATTGCAACGCCGTATTCAAAAAGGCCAGAAATATCTCTTATCAGATACGGAATTGTGGCAATACTTATTAACACTGTCGCCCGCTTTTAAAACCATGCTCGGGGTGTATAGTACAGCGAATACCTTAGCCCGACATTTTCAATCGCGTCTTCGATTGTTTACCGGGCTTATACTTGGGATAGCGGCTGGCATGGTAGGCTTTTATGGTTGGTATACCAGTATCGCTACCGATTTGCCCGCTTTGATCGGTTATTTGATTTTGTTTTTATCCGGTTGGGGTATACTGTGGATTAATCAATGGCGACGTTATCACAGTAAAAACTTAGATTATCGCGCTTTAGCAGAAGGCTTGCGTGTGCAAATTTTCTGGCATTTAGGTGGTTTAACGGATTCCGTCGCCGATCATTATTTACGCAAACAACGCGGCGAATTGACATGGATTCGACAAGCTATCCGAGCGATTAATATTTATGATTGGGTAGAAAATAAGGAAAATCTTGGAGTCGTGCATTGGCACTGGATAAGAAATCAAGCGCCTTGGTTTTCAGAAAGGGCGAAGAAAAATCAGGATAAGGCAAAAAAGCTGAGTGGTTGGATCGAAAAGCTTTTCCTATCAGGCTTGATTTTGATTATCGCCCTATTAGTCGGGCATGTCACAACAGTCATACCACCCACCTCATTATCACATAAACTATTGATTTTATTAATCGCATTTTTCCCCGCGACAGGTGCTTTATTGCATCATTATGTAGAAAAAATGGCTTTTGAGGAGCAAGCGAAACAATATGAACGCATGGCGACTTTATTTGCGAAAGCGGATGAGGAAGTGAAAAAGCTGATCAATGCGCCGATTCAAAACGAAGAAACGCAACAAAGGGCAGAAGAAGTGTTATTTGAATTAGGCAAAGAAGCATTAGAAGAAAATGGGGATTGGGTGTTATTACATCGTAAGCGGCAATTGGAATTACCCAAGGGCGGATAATCTTGATAGGCTTATATCGCCTTTTTTATTCATTAATTATTAAAATAGGAGAACATCACAACGATGGAAATTTTAGGTATTGATATTGGCGGTTCAGGGATTAAAGGGGCACCTGTCAATGTAAAAATGGGAGAATTGACGGTTGAGCGTCATCGTATTGCCACGCCGCAACCTTCAACGCCAGAAGCGGTAACCGATGTCGTGGCTGAAATCGTGCAACATTTTAATTGGGAGGGGCCGATAGGCTGTACTTTTCCGGCCGTGATAAAAAAAGGGGTGGTTTGCACGGCCGCTAATGTTGATAAATCTTGGCCAGGTACGAATGGAGAAGCCTTAATTCAAGAGAAAACGGGCAATCCTGTTTTATTATTGAATGATGCTGATGCGGCCGGGATTGCGGAAATGGCATTTGGCGCGGGTAAAGGACAAGAAGGGGTCGTGATTATGCACACATTTGGCACGGGTATTGGGAGTGCCATTTTTTTCAATGGGCAATTGCTACCGAATACAGAATTTGGTCATCTGGAAATACGGGGCCAAGAAGCAGAACATCGCGCCTCAGCGCGTAATCGCACCGATGAAGGATTAAAATGGAAAACCTGGGCATGGCGCGTCAATGAATTTTTATCGCATATGGATGGTTTATTTTGGCCCGATTTGTTTATCATCGGCGGCGGTATTAGTCGGAAACATGAGAAGTTTTTGGATTTATTAGAAGCCCGTGCAGAGATTGTTCCGGCTCAAATGCTGAATCAGGCCGGGATTATTGGTGCCGCTATAGCAGCCGGAAAACATTTTAAGGTTGAAGACGACTAAACGAGAAAATGGGCAACCCTATAAATTGCCCGTACAAGTGATGTTTTGTTGTCTTGTAGGGTGGGTAGGAGCGTAGCGCTGCGCTCCACTCTACCCACCCGACAAAAAATGACCTTTAAAATAAAATATTTAAATACTTAGGTAACTCGAAAAAATTAATATACCACTGGGCTCGCGCGTGGGATTGCCCCTACAACCCCGACGGTAGGGGCAATCCGTAGGGTTGCCCCTTTATTGGGTAGATTATTTTTTGCGAGTGGGTAGGTGGGTTTCGCTCCGCTCTACCCACCCTACAACTATCACTTACACCGGAATGGTGGACTTTAAAAACCCAAAACCCAAAACCCACCTACACAGCCGACTAGCATTCAACCCCTTCGTGGTTGCATTGATTTTTCTGATTATAACGGATGAAAGGAGTAGGGCGAACCTTTGTTATCGCCCTTTCTTGCGACGTTCAAAGCCCCATTTTGCGGATCCCAAAATTCGTTATGAATCATGAATTTTTATTGGCAATGAGCCATTACAGATCGATAAAACGCTTTAACATCAGCATTATCAGGTAATCCAGCCACTTGCCCATCACCCAATTCCACAATCACCCAACCCAACTCTTTAGATTTAGCGACATCCATTGTAAAGAATAGACTGTCTACATGTTGAGCCATTTCAATAAATGTTTCTAAGGGGGGTGCCATAAGCGGATATTCTGCGTCATCCCAGTAGGGATAAACGGCAATGGGTTTATGATTCAAGAAAAAAATTCTATATTCCAACGACAAAGGCATTCCACTTTTAGCATGTTTGCCGATAGATTCAAGCGCGAGATATTCACGAAAAACCAATCCCCCTTCTGGTTGTTGTAACTCAATAAAACGTTGCACAACGTTTGAAACCGCTTTTTCATTATCAGCAGAAGGGATAAAACAAGCTTCATGCCAATAATGTTTTTGGGATTTCACATAGTCTTTCAGAATAACCGGGCGCGTGCCAAATGGCTCAAGGGCTTTCATAATCGCGCCGATTGAAAAATCGGCCTCATTTTTTATCCAAACGGTTTTAGGTGTCAGTGCCTGAATTATAGGATAGTTTTCGGGTAAATGATGGCAATGTTGATATTGGGTGGGGGGTATTAATCAGTTTAATGCCATAATGCTCCAAGGCATGATACAGAACGGTAGATTTTTCAGGTGTCATCATCCAGCCGCGATAAAGGGCAGGGCGAAATGGCATCGTTTTTGTCATTCGCCTTAATGCGCCGTTTATATCATTATCACTCACTAAAGCTTCATAGCTAATAAGAGAATAAGACAAGGAACAAGTAGCGGCCGCCTTGGCTTCATGAACATAATCACTATCGACGCTTTTTGAAGAAAGCGGATCAGCACAAAAAATGATTTCCATATAGCGTTTCCCGATTGAATGAAGTACAGAATCAATCATAAAAATCAATTTCAGGCAAACGTTTTGGCCTGAAATATTAAAAAACACAACCCCTTACCAGAATTATCGAAACCAACAGGAGATAAATAGGAGTAACGAGATACGGAAACACAGGAAAATAAACGCAAAAGACGCAAAAGGAGGCTGGGCTCTTAAAAATATTGCGTGCGTAATTTTCAAAACCTCGTAAGTACTGAACCCTAAATTTTCAGGTATTTTAATAGAAGCAACCAGAAGAGGGGGCAATCCAGGGCGAAAGCCCTTTGCGGTAAAATACCGGTTTATTAGAGACGCGAGGCAGAGCAAATCTACAATTCCTAAATTAGAGACGCGATGCGTCTCAATGATTCGTGTGTTTCGTTCCGACGCGATGCTTCGCGTCTCAATGATTCGCGTGTTTCGTAGATTTGCTCTGCCTCGCGTCTCAATGATTCGCGTGTTTCGTAGATTTGCTCTGCCTCGCGTCTCAATGGCTCGCGTCTTTCGTAGATTTGCTCTGCCTCGCGTCTCAATGGCTCGCGTCTTTCGTAGATTTGCTCTGCCTCGCGTCTCAATGGCTCGCGTCTTTGTAACTGATGTTACGCACCCAGATTCTTTTTTTGATAAAAAACGGGCCAAAAAGTTAATCTGCCAGTCGGCGCAGCAATGCAAATCAATGCCAGAAACGTGATGCCAGAGACGTGATGCCAGAGACGTGACGCCAGAGACGTGACGCCAGAGACGCGAGCATCGCGTCTCTACAACGCTGATTTTAATTCATAACTTATTGATTTAAAAAATTAAGATAAAAAATTAAGATTTTGAAGTGTTTGAATAGACACAGAAGTTGAGTGCGTAACATCAGTTTGTAAGTAAAAATAGCGATCTTATGACGATGCTAAATTAAGGTACTTTCAATCTGTCAGTATCGCCAGCCTCTTCTTTCAAGCTTTCAGGGGAAATGGATTGCTGCGCTTCTTCCAAAAGCCCTTGAACGTGTTGGCTAAAGTTACCCGCTTTATCAAACTGAATGGCTTTTTGATAGGCCATAATAGCCTGTTCGTACTGTTGCGATTCTGCAAGGGCTTCTCCCCATTTATAATAGTAAAAGGCTTTTTCAGGTTTTAAATTCACCGCTTTTTCATATAGCGCGGCGGCCGCAGCGGGTTGCTTTTGCAACATTAAGGCTTCTCCAAAGCACCAATAAGCAAAATCTTCTTCCTGATAAAGGGTTAGAGCCGTTTGACAATTTTTCATCGCCACTTCAACTTGATTCCGTTTTAACTGTGTTACGCCACAAAGGGCATAAGCAGAGGCTTTTGGGGCTAACTTGATATCTGGTGCTGCCAAAAGCGTTTGACATTCAGTTAAAGCGTTTTGCCATTGATTCTGCATCATGAAGGCTTCTAAGAGTCGGATACGGCTCCAATGATGTTCGGGGTTTTTGACTAAGGCTTCTTGACAGCTGGTTATCACGTCTTTATATCGGTTTAACCTGTATAATGTGACACATAAGCCAGTGTAATTCCACCACTCATTCGGCTTAAGTTTGATCGCTTGTCGATATGGCACAATGGCTTTTTCGTATTGGGTTAAACTGTATAGGGCTGCTCCCCAATTGCCATACATCCAAGCAATACTGGAATCCAGTTTAATAGCCTGTTCATATTGCTCAATGGCGGCCTGATATTTTTCTCGCCACGCTGTCTGTTTGTCTTCCTTCAGTTGATCACCCTCTTTTTGCAGCGTATCTCCCCAAAGCGCATACGTGAGAGCATAATTAGCATTTTTTTGGTGCGCGATAGCCAATTTTTGATAAGCCGCGGCGTAATCCTTAAATTCTAAAGCCAATCGTTCTCCCCAAGAGGCATAAACCCAAGGGTTATCTGGATCCTTTTCTGAAGCTTCTTGATATTTCGCAATAATCGCTTCTTGATATTGTGCTAAAATAGCCTTTTTTTCAGCTTCGTTTTTAAATTGATCAGAATCGGCAAGCTGTTTTCGTTTTTCGATCAAAGCCAGTGCCCATTGGACATAAATGCCACCAGCAAGTCTGGTATCAATCTCTATTGCAGCTTGATATTCAGTAATTGCTTGATCAAACTTTTTCAAATCTTGCCATGTATCCCCTTTCATTCTAAAAATCACCCGAATGTTGGGTGCCAAGGCTTGGGCTTGGTTAAATTTATCCAGTGCTTGATTCAGCATAACGTGATCTGATTGTTTAGCTTGGAGTTTTAACAGGCAACCTTCCAGCGTCAAAACAATCGCTTTCTCTTTTTCAGACAGTGTCGTTTTTTTAAAACGATCCACTTGTCGTATTTCGTTAATAAGAGAGATTAAGGCACTTCGTTTATTATTGATGTAATAGCTTAAACCAAAAGTTAAGGGTTCAAGTCTTTTAAGAAGCTGTTCAGCGGCCCGGTTGATAACCACATCAATATCAGCATCTGAGGGAATCGGGATAGCGGGTTTACCGGTAATGCGAAGCGTCATGTGGAACTGCTCACCCTTGAGCACAACATCTCCATTGAGACTACGCTGTTTAATACCCAACATTTTCCTCAATTGCTGAACGATGCTATTCAAAGACAGCCCAACTGTGGGTATCTCAATATGTTGTTGCTTTTGTAATTCTGTAAATTGCGCTGACGCGATACTTTGAACGGCTCCCCGCGCTGAACTTCTATTAATCGTTTCACGGATGTTGTTCATTTCATCTTGTAATCGACGAGCAACAACTGTTCCAGTGTAACCTTGTCTGCCCAGATTGAATGGCATATCAAATGGTTTAATCACCAAATCATATCTAAACAGTTCAATCATCGTGTGGATTATTAACATCACAAAGATAAAAGCAAAAAAGACTTTCAAGAAAATCGCAGAAAAGGCCTGTGCTTTTTCCCACCAAATAGCAGTCAGAGAGGTTTCAGGTGTTGAATCGCTCGTTTCGGGTGTAAAATCGCTCCTGTTTACCCCATTAGCAGGTTGCGAAATCAGTTTCTTTAATTTTTCAATATTTTTCATATCAGTTATCCAATAGAGGTGTTCAAATCGTAGAAAATAGTCAGTCCGGGTTTATCGCTGATAACCCGTCAGGATAACAACGTTTTGGGGCACTAAGTACTGAAGCACAAATAAACAGGTATTTTACCGCAAAGGGCAACCAAAAGGGATTGCGCCGAAGCACCTGAAAATTTTTGGCGAAGGTACTTACAAAGACGCGAGCCATTGAGACGCGAAGCATCGCGTCTCTACAGTAGAGACGCGATGCTTCGCGTCTCTAATAAACAGGTATATTAAAATACCTGAAAATTTAGGGTTCAGTACTTATAAAGTCCAATCAGCGTTCTATCCCATTTTTAAACCGCCATTACCTCCCACTGTTCTTAAATCATTGCGAGGAATTTGCGATGACTTGAGCGTAATTAATAATAAGCTTTTGAAATTCAAGAACAATCCCTTTTGCGTTGAATTTGAGATGAATTGAGGAAAGTCTGAAAAGATCATTTTGTAAGTTATTGAAAAGAATCAAGTTATAAATTGGAACACATATTGCTATTAATTATATATAGACTTCATCAGATGTAGGGCGAGTGGCTCACTTATAAGAAATGATATCAAAAGGATTTGCGATGATGGAATAAAATGTTTATCAATCTTAGGCACAGTGTGCTGTGTTTAAAAAAGCGTTGGGCAAATCAATAAGTCATAAATTTCAGCAAAAGCGCAAATTCTAACGCTGGACAGTATAGTTCGAGCATTATGGTACTGATTATTATTTATTCACTGATAATACTAATCCCATAAATTAATAGGTGATTCAGTACAACGACAGACGACATTAACGAATTGGATTGATTAACTTATTTTGTAATTTGATAAGGCCCGAAAAAAGAGTACTTTATTAAAATGTTTTAACTAAAAATTTGAACATCAAGTATAATCAAACTGTTTTTAATTTCGTCAAAGGAAAATTTGACAATTGATTGATTTAGAATCACTATACGAACGAGTCAAAGGCTATTTACTGTTTGAACGAAAACGCCTTGTGACGTTCAATGACAAAGAGGAATTTCGGTCAAGCACTATTTAGTCGTTGAAGAAGTATTAATCCACTGTACTCATCTCATCTTTGAGGAGACCAAAATTTTATGCCTTTACCTAAAACCATTCCCATTTTTGGATTGGGTGCTATTTTCGTTCTGTCAAGTTTTGCAATGGCAGGCCAGGCACTACCCTTAAATGAGCTTTGTCCTAAACAGGATACGGGAATTACTATTGACCCGGCTTGTGGTGGATTGACTCAACCGCTTCCCCAAGTCAGTTGCTATTTACCTTCTGATGTAGAAGGTGAACTTCAACAGGAAAATCAGAATATCGTTCAGCGGGCTACCGATATTTTTTTCTTGGCAAGCATTTATCGCGCTTAACTGGCCAACCCAAAATCAAGATAAAGTTGTCTGGCAAACTTGGAAAACACTTGATGAAGTGTTTAGTGAAAACTCACCGGTTTGGAATACGCCTAATTCGGTCGTTCCTTTAGAATGTGGTAACAGGCTTATTTTATATGATGCGTTGCCAAATGTTCACAATCTGCTTGATGCTGACCTACAAGCGGCTGTCTCGGATGCGACTTTGCCATCCACCTTGACTGACCAAGAAGGGCATTTAGCGCGTTATGATATTCGCATCAACCAGACAATGTTTGACGATATTGTTGACAATGGATATGATATTCCTCAAACTCAGGAAGCAGCCACATCCGTTTCCTTTCAGGATGGCTCAATGGTTTTGAAGGCAGCTTGGCGGGAAGTTGATCATAGCAATGAGAGTCGCTTTTATACCACCGACGCTTGTGTCTGTGAGTCTGAAAAAAGCATTGACATCAAGGGCAGGGAGCTCAACGTCATTGTGGGATGCCAACAGAAGAAGATGGGATTGATAGGGATGCATATCGTTACAAAAACAAAAGCTTCCAAAGCTCGTTTTTAAAGCCTTGATAAACGGGTTGAAAAAGTAGCAGTTCATTCCTGGTTGTTTGTGAAGAAAAGTAAAGACTTTTCAAAATTCTGGAAATTGGCTGCAATGAGGATTATTCTTCTCTTAATAAGTCGTCAATCAGTTATAGTTAATAAATGGTATCTTTAGTCTAATGATATTTATCACTTTATTAATATATATTTGTAATATACTGAATATAAAAGGCCTGTGTTTAAAGAGTTCAGAATAGATACAACTCTAGTTTTTTTAAGTCATTTAATAACTATTAGAATAGATACAAAAATAGTTCTGTTTAAGTCATGGTAAAAAAGGAATTGCACCCAAATCAAAATTAGAATTGCTGGGTTTATCATACCGTTTTTATTGATTTGGAATTGGTTGTAATGGAAATTCCCTAACTAATTCTTACAGCCTACCTTCGGCGGTTGAAGAAAAACGTTAAGTGCAAGAAGAAAAGAGCAGCAAATCAGAGTCATAACAGAATTACTAATGATGCAAACTTGCATTATTAGTAATTCTGCGCTATAGTGTTTTTACCTTAACTCTGGAGATACTGCTATGAACGACCTGAGAAGTTTAATCAAAGAATCCAAAACCATAAAAGAAGAGCTTGTCACATCAACAACTGTTCGGATGCCCAAAGAATTACACTCTTTTATTAAGGAATTGGCTGACCAATTAACTCTTTCTGAACAAGAGGTTATGCTAAAGATTATTGAGGAAGGCGTTAAAGTTGCAAAAGAAGCGATTGAAGATATGTATGAAGAAGTGAAAAACAATGCTTTCCATCTACTTAATACAAATAGAAAGGATGATGTAAACGACCATGACTACATGGTAAATAATGGTATAGCGGCCGCTTTTTATAATCCATGTAAATTTAACATAGACCGAATAAAAAAGGGAGATGTAGTTTTTCTTTATGAAAATAGTGTAGGTATCGTTGCCTACGGTAAAGGCTCAGGGGCAACACTAAAGAAAGATAGATATGCTGACAAAGATGAGTGCCATTACCAAGAGTTATCTGACTTCCATGTTTTAGAAAAGCCAATTTCAGCATCGGAAGTAAAGAAGATATTAGGTAGAAATGTAATCTTTCTAAAAACAATGTCCGGTATGCCAGACGGTCAAAAAGTTCTTGATGCAATTAACGGCAAGTAAAGCACCTATCACACTATCTTAGCACTCATTAACTTATTGATTTTTAAAGAAAGGAATATTGGGGTCAGAGTAAAATTAATTTGTAGTTTTCTTATTTTATTCTGTCCCTTTTTTCTCAGTGAGCGTGGTGGGTCTGAAGTGAAAACCCACCAATCCAAATAAAAAGCCCCAAAGCACAAGCCAAGGGGCTTTTTTAATTCTCAATGAAAATTCACAAGTGACTACCAACGACTTATCTTCAAATGCTATTGCATGATTTTCAAAACGCCATACCCAAAATAGCGTTATCCACCTCTTCATGATCAAACGACAAATAACAAATTGTCGATTGAATAGACTTGTGACCTAAAGCGTCCGCCACTTTCTAAATATCCCCCAGCCTTGTCTTCATTTCCTTTGCAAAGGTTTTGCGAAGCGTATGCGTACCCTTACTTCCCTTCGATTGCCTACCCACAAATATTGTGCTCTCCAAACCAAAACCCTTGAACAAAAAATAATCTGTTCATGCTGAAATGAGTATTGATATTGAAGCCGCCCTGCTCTTAGTAGGGAATCATTAGCAACATGCCATGCTAAAAAGGTGTCGTTATAGTCAGCGCGGAAACAAATTTAACTTTTCATAATAAAGCTGATGGGCAAAAAAAGACGACAGCCTAGCTGACATAAAAGTTTAAATTGTGCCCGTGTGCAGTATATAACGTGTTGTCTGAGAAAACACACCTTAGGATGATCGCTCTGGCGTAATTGCTTTTTAACTGATAATATTCTGTTAATATTGGTGGGTTGTCTGAGAAAATGTACTTTCTCGTTATAATCAATTTATAGCTTGTAGCGTATGAATATCCGGCCCATTTAGTGCGTGAACGCACGACTATCTTTATTCCAGAAGCGATTCAAGTCGATTTAGCTTTGGTGATTGATGTCACCGGGAGTATGCAGGAAGAAATCAATGGCATCATCAAAGCCTTGAAGACATTCATTGCTGAAAGAGATGCCAGCACTGCCCCATTAATGGCCTTACTCACTTTTGGTGATGATGTCAAACTCGCCGCCTTCACGCGAGATATGGCCGTATTACGTGGCGCGATTGAAGAGTTAACGGCCAGTGGTGGCGGATTATGCGAAGAAGCCTCAGTCGAAGCCTTGTTAGTCGCCATCCCGCATCGCATACCCAAGCCGGTGGTGAGATACTGTTTGCAACCGATGCCTCGCCGTATGATGATGCCGATGTTGAAAAAGTGATTGAATTGCTGCGGGGCAAAGGGATTCGTTTTAATGCCATGATCACCGGTGATTGTTCCATGCCAGAAAGTTGGAATAATTTGCCTTAAATAGGCCCCAAAAATAAATAACGCACGCTAAGGAATGGTAATTAAATAATTTGTGCATTCGTAAAAGGATGGGCGTGGCAATACTATTCTCTCTCGGCGAAATGCACATGTTATTTAATTCTCGTTCCTAAAGGCGCTAAAGGCTGAAAAATGATTGGCACTGATTTGATTTATAAACCTTCGGGGTTTTCCAAACCTCGAAGGTTTTTTTTTTGCGTGTGTATTATTTATTATGATAATCTGCCTTCTATTGATTTTTGGGATAGAACGCTGATTTAACGGATTGTCCTGATTTACGCTGATTTTTGAGCAGTGATAACTGATAACTGAGGTTCAATAATGCAACTCAACCGATTGATTTTAAAAGGTTATAAATCCATTAAACAAACAGAAATTGAGTTAAATAACTTGAATGTTTTTATTGGTGCCAATGGTGCTGGAAAATCCAATTTCATCTCCTTTTTTAATTTACTGAAGGCCATTATTAATGAGCAACTCCGTATTTTTGTCCCTAAAAATGGTTTTGCTGATGCCTTTTTGCATTATGGTAGAAAGCATACTGAAGCGATAGAAGCCAAATTAGAATTGGGTACGCAGGGTTACCAATTCCGACTTGAACCCACAGCCGATAATAGATTTATTTTTACTGATGAAACTTTAACTATAACTACAAGGATTGTTTATAATAAAGGATTAGATTGTCATGATGCTGGCCCGCAAAAACAGGAAGTGACTCATTTAGGCCTTGGACATTCTGAGTCAAATCTGTCTCATTTTGAAAATAACAGTCTAGCTCAACGTATTATGCCAATAATCAAGCATTGGCAAGTTTATCATTTCCATGATACCAGTCGAACGGCTTTAGTCAAACAAATAGGCTCTATTCATGATCACGCCTATTTGAGAGAAGATGCCAGTAACTTAGCCGCTTTCCTCTATAAACTGAAATTGAAGCATGAAAAGCAATATAGAGCGATTTGTCTGACGGTACAAAAAGTGGCCCTTTTTTTGGTGATTTTATTTTAGAACCGACATTAGAAGACAGTTCCGCCATACTCTTAAAATGGCGTGAAAAAGGGGGAGATTTTCCATTCACTGCCCATCATCTTTCGGATGGCACCCTTCGATTGATCTGTCTAGCGACGGTTTTACTTCAACCACAACCACCAACTAGCATTATTATTGATGAACCAGAATTAGGCCTACATCCTTTTGCCATCAATATATTAGGCAGTTTTATCCGGAGTTTCTCTAAATCAAACCAAATCATTTTAGCGACGCAATCAGTGAATTTGCTTGATCAATTCCAACCAGAAGATGTGATTGTCACCCAAAGACGAAATGAAGCCACCTTATTTAACCGCTTAAAAGCGGCCGAGTTGGAAAAATGGCTAGAAGAGTATTCGCTCAGTGAATTGTGGGAGAAAAATTATTTCAACGGGAGGCCTTCATAATGAATCAGTGGCCCAGATTAAATTTTATTGTTGAAGGCCAAACCGAAGAAACTTTTGTCAATCGAATGATAAGGCCTCATCTGGCTACTTATGCTATCAATGTCAGTGTTAGGTGTGTGACAACAGGTAGGAAGAGAGGCCGTGTATTTCGCGGTGGGATGCCAAATTACCTTAAAATCAAAAATGATATTAAAGGTTGGCTCAGTGAAGATAGTGAAGCTTATCTAACCACTTTTTTTGACTTTTATGGTTTGACTCATGATTTTCCGGGTTATCAAGAAGCCCTTTCAAAAAAAAAAGATAGCAGATAAACTCAGTTGTTTACAGAAGTCGTTTTCTCAAGATATTGATAATATTAGGTTAATGCCATACATTCAATTGTATGAGTTTGAAGCACTTTTATATAGCAATCCCTCAATACTTGATGAGACAATGCAAATCTATTCTTTTCAATCAAAACTCAATCAACTGAATGAGATTACCAATGCTTATGCCTCACCTGAAGAAATTAATAATAATCCAAATACAGCCCCCTCAAAAAGGTTGTTAAATTTATACGACGGATATGAGAAAATTACTCACGGATGTGATGCGGCAGAATTAATTAGTTTATCTTCAATGAGACAAAAATGTGAGTTGTTCAATCAATGGCTAAACACTTTGGAAGCCCTATCGCCAAACAATATGAACGCCAGGAAGGGATAGAACGCAGATTGAACTGATTATCCTGATTTGCGCTGATTTTTTTTGATTTGAGCAGCGTTTCACGCAAAAGTTTTTGCGCGCAAAAACTGTATTTAGCGTAGCACACCGAAGGTTCACGCAAAAGTTGCGCGCAACTTTTGCGTGAAATGTGAAAATCAGTTTCATCATGACAATCTGCGTTCTATTGATTTTTGGGATAGTAGAGACGCACGGCCGTGCGTCTCTACTGATTGTCATGATTTACGCTGATTTTTAGAATAGTGATAACTGATAACTGATAACTGTTTACTGAGTCCCTTTTTGTAAAATCGCAGAAGGGGGCTGTTGTAATATAGAATACGTGCCTAAAATTCCCGCTAAACCTATCCCGATTCCGCCTCCGATTATCCCAATTATCCCTATCCAAATATTAAAATGATAAGGCAGTTCAAAAATATATTCGGCCAGCACATAAGCTATGCCACTGGCTGTCAATGTGGCTAAAATGCCGGCCAGTATGCCCAGTGTGATAAATTCTGCGCCTAATCCTAATAAAACTTGGCGGCGTGTTGCGCCTAATGTTCGCAATATCGCGCCTTCATATAATCGTTCTTCATGACTCGCCGCAATCGCGGCATATAACACCATTAATCCGGCTAATAAGGTGAATAAAAAAACGTATTGTACGGCGTTTGTCGCACGAGTCATTAAGTCGCGTACTTGTTTTAACAGGCTTTCGACATTAATCACCGTAATACTCGGAAATTCATGAATTAATGCGGGGATGAGATCAAGGCGGTTGTTTGGCAAATAGAAACTGGTGACATACGTTTTGGGTAAGGCTGCTATCACATCTGGGGAGGCGAGTACAAAAAAATTCACCTGAAACGTATCCCATTGTATGGCACGTATACTCAAAACGTTGCCGCTGATTGTTTGATCGGCTATCCTAAATTGCAGCGTATCTCCCAATTCAATACCCATCGTTTCCGCAAAACCTTGCTCGACAGAAAACGCTTGTTGGGCCGTTTCATGCTGAAAAGTGCCGGCGATAATACGATTACCCGCTGGCAAAGTGCTGGCACTGGATAAATTAAAGGTTCGTTCAATAAAACGTTTTGCTCGGTTATTCGTGTCATTTTCGGCTAATACCGGTTTATGATTAATCGCGATAAATCGCCCGACTGCCATGGGGTAGAATTGATTAGACAGTGTGCTGGTGTGCGTTTCAAAACCCTGAAGATCAGTTTCTTGAATGTTAATAATAAAATGGTTGGGGGTGCCTTCAGGTAAACGATCTTGCCAAGTATTTAATAAATCAACGCGCACGATGGCTAAAAGTAATAAAGCCATTAAGCCTAAACCGAATGCGGTGAGTTGTATACTGCTGGTTTTGGCGCGTCGCGCTAAATTCGCTAAACCAAATCGCCATGTGACACCGGCTTGATGTCTGAAAATGCGCAAACTGTGTACTAATCCATAACCGGTACCCATCAATATTAATAAAGTGAGCACTGTTCCCCCTATCATTAACCCTGCCAGTTGGGTATCACCCGCTTGCCAAAACATCAAAAGCGCCATCGCGATCCCCGCAATACAGACGGTTTTCTGCATAGACAGCGGTGTCGCGCCGAGTTCATGCCGCAAAACACGTAAAGGGGGTACGGTTTGAATACGCACCACTGGCGGTAAAGCAAACGCGAATAAGGTGATTAAACCGGTTGCAAAACCGATCAAGACGGGCGTGAATGAGGGTTGCGGTAAGGCAACGGTATAAAAATAATCGGCTAACAAGATCGATAACCCTTGTTGGGCTACCCATCCCAATACGCAACCGACACTACTGGCGAATACGCCTAAGAGGATTAAACGGAATAAGTAAATCTGCAAAATCAGCTTTTGCGTGGCCCCCAAACAGCGCATTACGGCCGCCGCATCCGCTTTGCGAAAAATAGTGCGCGGCTACCGCGATAGCGGCACCCGCTAAAATGACGGCCACTAGGGCCGCTAATCCTAAAAATTGTTCCGCTCGTTCCAATGCGCGACGTAATTCAGGCCGTGATTCTTTAATCCCTTGGATTTGTTGTCCAGGTTCGACTTGTGTTTCTAACCAAGCGCGATAGTCTGCTATTTGATCTAAAGCGCCAGCGATCAGTAAGCGATATTTCACCCGACTACCGATGCCCACTAATCCGGTTTTGTCTAGATCAGCTAGATTCATTAAAATCCGTGGCGCAAATTGAAAAAATAATCCCCCTCGATCCGGTTCATACGTCAAAACCTTCTCTATTGTAAAATGCTGTTCGCCTAAATTCAGACTGTCACCGACTTGCAAATCCAATTGAGTCAATAAACGGCTTTCCAGCCAAAGCGTACCCGGGCTGGGAATCGCCCTCGTTTCGATTTCAGGGCCGTATGCCTTCTCAGAAACTCGCAGCATTCCCCGTAACGGATAACCCTCACTCACCGCTTTGAGCGAAATCAAAATGCTCGCATCCCCATGCACTATCACACTCGGAAAAGTTTGGATATGGGCAGTCTGCAAATCTTGACGATGTGCCCTCTCTATAAAAACCGTTGGTAGGCTTTCAGCAGAAGAGAGGCGCAAATCTGCTGCCAACAAATCCGCCGCTTGTTGCTCAATCACACGATGAATACGAACCGTAAAAAAGCCCACGGCACTAGCCTGTCGAAATTGACCTATTTTAGCTCAATTTGACTTTCCCGACTTATGGATTATAAAAAAGTGAAAAATAGACTGGAAATCATTTTCAAATTATGGTAGATAGTTAGTTAAGACTAACTACC
>Ga0190315_1000381_pt1 | contig 23781 bp, 15 predicted proteins | sample 48701101_MG_FD_161673 | JGI IMG/M metagenome (GOLD analysis project Ga0190315, IMG submission 161673) | Hydrothermal vent sediment bacterial communities from Southern Trench, Guaymas Basin, Mexico - 4870-11-0-1_MG | ecosystem: Environmental > Aquatic > Marine > Hydrothermal vents > Sediment ...
GCGCAATGGACCTCAGGCAGTACGGGCTACTAAAAAACTGATCCGGACGATTGTTGATGCAGCCAGTGAAGATTTATTGGAATACACAGCCGGTCTGATTGCCGAATTACGGGCATCACCTGAAGGACAAGAAGGCATGGCGGCTTTTCTGGAAAAAAGGAAAGCAAAATGGAATAGTCAATAATAATTGAAAAACTAAATTGAAAAAATTTAACAAAATACTGATTGCTAACAGGGGGGAGATTGCCGTACGGATTATGCGGACTGCCAGGAGTATGGGCATTAAAACAGTAGCTGTATATTCGGCAGTGGACAAAGATTCGCTGCATGTGCAAAAAGCTGATGAAGCCTGGTGTATCGGACAGCAGGAGCTCAGCGAAACTTACCTGAATATTGATAAAATCATCGAAGTAGCCTCCCATGCCGGATGCGATGCTATTCACCCCGGGTATGGCTTTCTGGCTGAGAACCCGGATTTTGTGGAAGCATGTGAAAAAGCAGGCATTACCTTTATCGGACCGGGTACACGCCCTATCCAGTTGATGGGGAATAAAATACAAGCCCGGAAATTTGCCAGAGAACTGGGTATTCCCATTACCGATGGTATTACAGGCAACCCGAAGCAATTATTAAAAAATGCGCACACAATCCCGTTCCCCATCTTGGTGAAGGCTGCTGCCGGAGGGGGTGGAAAAGGAATGCGTATCGTGCACAAACTTGACGATTTGGAAGAGGTGCTGGAAGCAACAAGCCGTGAGGCTAAGAATTATTTCGGCGACGGAAGTATTTACATCGAACAGTATATTGAAGAACCGCGGCATATCGAATTTCAGGTAATCGGCGATAACTTTGGGAATGTGGTACACCTGTTCGAAAGAGAATGTACCATCCAGCGACGGTATCAGAAGATCATTGAGGAATCACCCTCTCCCACCCTCAGCGAGAAAACCAGGAAAGAAATGGGGGACGCAGCTGTAGCCATTGCCCGCGAAGTAGGTTATAACAGCGCCGGAACGGTAGAATTTCTGGTGGACAAAAATCTTCGCTTTTATTTCCTGGAGATGAACACCCGCATCCAGGTAGAGCATCCGGTCACCGAAATGGTTACCGGAACAGACCTGATCAGGGAACAGATATCGGTTGCAGCAGGCAACAAACTCAGCCTGAATCAAAAAGAACTTAAGCAAAACGGCCATGCCATCGAATGCCGGATCTATGCCGAAGATCCCGAAAACGATTTTATGCCTTCACCGGGCAATATGACCTTTTACAGGCAGCCGGAAGGAGAAAATATCCGTATCGACTCCGGCATAGAAAAAGCGGTTATTATCCACAGCTTTTTCGATCCGATGATCAGTAAACTGGTTGTATGGAGTGAAACCCGTAAAGAAGCCATTGATAACAGCATCGGAGCATTGAAAGATTATGTCATCCACGGTATCCGGACGAATATCAGTTACCTGACTGAGGTGTTGCAACACAAAGCTTTTATCACAAACCAGATCTCCACCAAATTTTGTGACGAGCACAGTAAGGAACTGCTTCAGGCTATAAGAAAGACGCACAAACAGATACCCGGCGGGTTACCCGTACTCATGATGACTTTGCATGCCTTAAATTCTTCACAATTCAGCAGAACCAGCAACATATGGGAACAAATCGGATACTGGCGGCATCAGATTGTTCTGTCGTTTACTGACAACGAAAAGACAACAGCCGTCAGCCTGGTTCACCGCAACGGCAAAATGTATGCTTTTATGATCGGCAAAAAAGAGTACCGGATTACGCTGATGGATGCAGACATGCACAGTATTCAGGTTAATTTTAACGGAAAGTCCTACACGGCTTATCTGTCAGCAGATAACAAAGGAATACATTACCTTACTGTGGATGGCGCCACTTTTAAGTACAAACGCGACGACATACTTGATAGTTCGGAAGTTGCGGCATCAGCAGGTGGCAGCGACAACGGAAATAATCTTTTCGCCCCTATGCCGGGCAAAGTGATCAAAATCAATGTGCAGGAAGGGGAAGAAGTGAAAAGAGGCACAATCCTGCTTGTGGTTGAAGCTATGAAAATGGAAAACAACATTGTAGCAGCAAACGATTCAATTGTTGAGAAAGTAAATGTTGCAGAAGGGGAAATGGTTGATACGGACAAGCAACTTGTTTTATTAGGTAACATGAAAAAATAACATCTATGAATTTTGAGCTTAGTGATGAACAGAAACTGATCAGGGAAACGGTACGCGATTTTGCCGAGCGCGAGATAAAACCGAAGGCTAAGGAACTGGATGAAAAAGGGGAGTTTTCTATTGAACTCACAGGGAAGATAGGGGAATTGGGCTTGTTCGGCATGAATCTCCCCGAAAAATATGGCGGGCAGGGACTTGACACCTTATCGTATATTATTGCTGTGGAAGAACTGGCCCGAGTTGATGGCTCTCATGCGGCTACCCTGGCAGCACACAATTCCCTGGGTATTTATCCATTGTACGGCTATGGAACAGAAGAACAAAAAATGAGATACCTCCCGCAACTGTGTACCGGCGAGGCTTTATGGAGTTTCGGCTTGACAGAACCGGGTGCAGGATCCGATTCGCGCGGATCTAAAACTACCGCTGTCCTCGACGGTGACGAATGGGTGATCAACGGCTCCAAAATATTCATTACCAACGGTTCGTCGGAGTTATCAAAAGGATGTACGGTCCAGGCAGTTTCCGAAACCAGGGATGGAAGAAAAGTATTCACAACTATTTTAGTAGAAAAAGATACGCCTGGTTTTACGGCAAAAACGATGCATGGAAAGATGATGTGGCGTGCTTCCAATACTTCGGAACTCTATTTTGACGATTGCCGCGTACCGAAAGAAAACCTTCTTGGAGAAGTGGGCAAAGGATCGAAGATCATGCTTTCCACACTCGATGGGGGAAGATTGTCAATTGCAGCTATGGGCCTCGGACTGGCACAGGGGGCTTTTGAAATGGCTCTGGCGTATGCCAACGAACGGAAACAATTCGGCAAGCCCATCTCCAAATTTCAGGTAAATGCCTTTAAACTGGCCGACATGGCTACAAAAATTGAACTGGCCAGAAACCTGCTTTATAAAGCCTGCTGGCTGAAAGATAACAACAAACCATTTACCAAAGAGGCAGCCATGTCGAAGCTTTATTGCTCGGAAATAGCTAAAGAAGTCGCCGACGAAGCCGTTCAGCTACACGGTGGCTACGGGCTGATGAAAGACTACGATGTAGAACGTTTTTACCGTGACCAGCGCCTGCTTCAGATTGGGGAAGGCACTTCCGAAATCCAGCGCCTCGTTATATCGAGACAGATAGGTTGTTAAACGAATAAATCACTGCAAACGAAAGAACCATGAGTCATCAATTGCTTTGGGAACCGACAGATGAGTATAAAAAAAACTCGAATATGTACGCGTTCCTGACACGGATTGCTGAAAAATACAACTTACGGGACAACGAATATTATACTATTCATAAGTGGAGTGTCGAAAATATAGCTGATTTCTGGGCTGAAATATGGGACTTCTGTAACATAAAATCTGCACAAACTTATGATCAGGTGGTGGATAACCCGAAAAAGATGCCCGGAGCCAAATGGTTCACAGGTGCCCGCCTGAACTTTGCTGAAAATCTGCTCAGCCGAAAAGATGATCATCCGGCCATGATCTTTTGGGGCGAAGATGTAGTACGGAGGCAACTGACTTATGCCGAATTATACGAACAGGTGCGCCTGGCATCAGCAGGGCTGAAACGTTTGGGTGTGGAAAAAGGTGACCGGATAGCAGCCTTTATGCCGAATATGCCAGAGACCATCATTATGATGCTGGCTGCAGCTTCGCTGGGAGCTATCTGGTCTTCTTCATCACCCGACTTCGGCATTAAAGGTGTCCTCGACCGTTTTTCCCAGATTGAACCGAAAGTTATCCTGGCCGCCGACGGTTATTTCTATAAAGGAAAAGTGTTCGATTCACAGGAAAAGTTAAAGGGTATTTTAGGTTCGTTACCCTCTGTGAAAAGCGTGGTTATGGTAAATTATACAGGAAACCTGGATGTAAACTCCATATCTCAGGCCATTACGTGGGAAGAACTTACTGCTCCCAGCGAAGAACCTCTGACCTTTGAGCAACTGCCCTTTGACCATCCATTGTATATTATGTATTCGTCGGGTACAACCGGCCTCCCGAAAAGCATCGTTCACTCGGCAGGCGGAACCCTGATCCAGCATCTTAAAGAACTGGTGCTGCATACGAACCTTACGGAAGACCAGCGTATCTTTTATTTTACTACCTGCGGATGGATGATGTGGAACTGGTTTGTGTCGTCGCTGGCTGTTGGTGCTACCATCGTACTATACGACGGCAACCCGTTTTATCCTGAACCCGATGCTCTGCTTGAAATGGCCATTGACTTGAAAATCAATGTTTTTGGTACCAGTGCAAAATATATTGCATCTCTTGAAGCAGAAGGAGTCTGTCCTGTATGTTCTTACAATTTTGAACACCTCAATGTGATAGCATCCACAGGTTCACCCTTATCAGCACAAAGTTTCCGTTATGTTTACAGTCGCTGGTCGAAAGACGTGCAGCTTTCATCTATTGCAGGAGGTACGGATATTGTCTCCTGTTTTGTTCTCGGTTCACCAACACTTCCGGTGTATGCCAGCGAAATACAGTGTAAGGGACTGGGAATGGATATAGACTGCTTCGACGATGAAGGAAATTCACTGATTGAAGAGCAAGGCGAACTTGTATGTAAATCCATCTTCCCGTCGATGCCCGTCTATTTTTGGAACGATGAAGGTGACGTAAAATATAAAAAGGCCTATTTTGAGCGGTACAAGGGTGTCTGGCATCACGGCGATTATATTGAAATTACGAGTAACGGTGGCATAGTTATGCTGGGCCGCTCGGATGCCACACTTAACCCGCAAGGTGTGCGGATCGGTACTGCTGAAATTTATCGGGTTCTGGAAAAAATGGAGGAAATTGATGATGCTGTTGTTGTCGGAAAAAAGATTGAAGACGATGATGAGCTGGTCGTTTTATTTGTCAAACTAAACGAAGGTGTGCAGTTGGATAATAACCTGATCAAACTGATCAGGGCCAACATCCGTAACAGCTGCAGCCCGCGCCATGTACCGTCTATCGTGATGGAAGTTCCTGATATCCCGTATACGATCAATGGTAAAAAGGTTGAGATCGCTGTTAAAAAGATCATCCATGGGCAGGAAGTAAAAAACAGGGATGCACTGGCTAATCCGGAGAGTCTGGAATACTTTAAAGATATTCTTAATGAATCGTTTTAAATAAAAGTTTAACCTTAAAAACAACGCTTATGTATGAAGAAGGTTTTAGTATGGTAAATTCCTACAACCCATTTGATTCTTTTGTCTTTTGGGTAGTAATGATTCTGGTTATCGTTGCCTTATGGAAAGTATTTGAAAAAGCAGGAAAACCCGGATGGGCTGCTATAATTCCTATTTACAACATTATTGTTTTATTGGAAATCGTTGGGAAACCTTTATGGTGGATTATTCTTTTTCTGATCCCATTGGTAAATATAATTTTCGGTATTTGGACTACTAACTTGTTATCAAAGAGCTTCGGAAAAAATGAAGGGTTTACGGTGGGGCTTATATTCCTGCCTTTCATCTTTTATCCTATTCTCGGTTTCGGAAGTGCCAAATACGAGGGGCCGGCCGGAACCTAAAATTTACCCGGATGGTGACGCGACCCTGCTGCACGGATGATTACGGACCCGTTATTAACTGGCTCCTGCTGATCATGCGCATGGTCGTGTCGGTTTCGATGCTGGCACACGGCATCCCAAAACTGGCGCAGCTTTTTGTAGGTAATTTCGATTTCCCAGACCCGATCGGTCTGGGGCCGGAGTTGTCGCTCGCGTTGACAGTTTTTGCCGAATTTTATTGTTCTCTTTTTATTCTGATGGGATACTGGTCGCGTTTTTTCGCCATTCCGTTGATCATCGTTATGCTCGTTGCCCTGTTGTTCGTGCACGGAAGCGAACCGGTATTTGACCACACTGATATTCTGCTGTACCTGCTTTTTTATATTATTATAGTACAAACCGGTGCAGGAAAATATTCAATGACGTATTACCTCTCAGAGAGGGATAAGAAAGTTAAAATGGTTTAGTCGACTATTTTGATAATCCGTGAAGCACCGGCTTTAATATCAAACCAGAAGATGAGGTCGCTGCCGTAAATTTTTTGTTCAGGCTTTTGCTGGTCAACCAGGATGGTTTTTGCTTTCGTAGCAAACGATAAACCGTTAACATCTTCCCGATTATGATTGGTTATTCTGATCCTGCCGTCGGACAGCACATCATATTCGATGTTTTCCAGTTTCAGCTGGTAGTCTATAAATTCCTTTACGGTTGTTATGTTCAATTCCTTTCTTTCACACAGGCTGGCCATCCGTTCCAGCGTCCTGTTAAACCCCGGTTGCGCTACGATCACCGAATCCGTATCATACGTCCAGAAACCCTTTTGAGGATTCACCCAGGCAGGATAACAATGATTCATTTCCACCGACCAGTCGGCAACAAAGTCGTTCAGGTTCTGTTCATTGAAAAAGTAATCCCACATTTCGTCATTGCTGATATAGAGCACTGTTGAGGTAGGCCAGTGGATAATGTTGTCTGATCGTGTTGGATGACGCCAGTAGTCGGGTTTGGGCATAAAATCACCATAACCAGCATAATACGGCTCGATGGAGCTGTCGAATTTCCAGTCGGCAAACGTAAAATAATCTTCGTAATAAGCATTCCAGAAATATTTTACACCGTACTTTTTCCACAGTCTGGCGGCATAATAAGGAGATCTTTTCAGCAGCCCGTCACACATCAGATCTTCACGGTTATTCTCCAGGTGGTTGTTGTAGCCATGGTCGATCCAGCTAACCGAACCATAATGCCCCCTGAAAAATTTCAGGGCTTTTTTCAGACGTGTCGGGGTTGTGGTAAACTGTTCGGGTGTGTGCAGGCAAATTTCTATGTCTCGGCTGCTGATCTGTTCCAGGAAATCATGAAAGTCTTTATCGGTCCGTATGGCGCTTTCCTGCCCTGTGAAGACTCCATTGGATATTTCTGTGTTGGTTATTTTGTCCGGATTATCATAAAAGACGCTTTTGGTAACAGGGATATTGTATTTAATAAATCCTCCTGTAGCATCTTTCGGATTGTTGATTTTTTCCGAACCGTAATAGCTTGCCCGGTTGGTCCTGATTTCAGTAAAATCGGCATGTTCCGTCCATATATAGGTTGCCAGAAAACCTGCCGGATTTTTCATAAACCGCGGCAGCGAGCCTGTAGCAACACCGACATAAATGCTCAGCAAATTCACCCGCTTATTCCCTTTTCTGTACGTGCTTGCCGACCAGTTCTGTTTGTAATCTGTTGTATCATTATCAAGCGGAAAATGCAGGAAGGGGTGGTCTTTTTCATAATCCAGATTAATGGCCAGCCAGTTGTTTTTCGTGTTCAGTTGCAACGATGACACCTGGGGTGTATGGTATATCAGCAGGCTATGTCCATCTTCGCCAAACGCCACTCCCTGCTGTGCCAGCCAATACTCATCCTGAAAAACGGCCGTGTCTGATTTACGGCTTGCACGAAACACTTCCGTTACCTGCTGAGCACTTTCCAGCACTAAAGCGGACCTGTGGCATACTATTTCCTTTCGATATTTCTCAGTGATCTCAACACTTATTTCTGGCTGGTCGGTAAAACATTTAAGGGTCATATGCTTTACTGAATATTCGTTCCTGGCGATAAAGAATAATTCAGCGCCCCCGTTTTTTGTTATCGTAGATTTTAAGACAAAGGGCGTTTGTTCTATTATCCGGTTTCCGTTTACAGTCAGGTCAGTAACCGAAAACAGTGCCTTTACAACTTTCTTTCCGTCTTTTCCGGAGACTACGAGTCGTTGCGGGTTCCCTTCCAGCCACAGCGAATAAAACTGATTGATGTACAGCAGCTCGCTGAAATTGTTCTCGTCTGCTCTTTCATCTCTTAATTCCATATCCGGCAGGAATGACGGATTGACCACCTTTGCAAAATCTATTTCCAGATCGTCGATGGCAACAGTATCCTTCCCTCCTGCATTCCATAAATAACTTTTAAGCTTCCCCGTACGGGTTAATGATGCCGGAAGCTTAAACGTTCCGTTGAATTTATACCACTTCTCTGCCGTAGTAATCAATGTATCCAGTTGTATTCCCTGCCAGAAATATTCTTTCCCTGATTCTCTGACCGTTACTACGAATAAAGCATGTGGAAAGGAAGCTGAGCTTTTTACCCATCCGCTTACCGTAACCCAGGTGTTCGTTCCTTTTTTTTCTTCCGGGAAAGGCATTTCCACACCTAAACCGTATGGATTCACCGAATCGGTTATCGAGATAAAACTGCCTGAATAAGCCCACCCTGAATCAATCGTTTGCTGCCCGATCCAGATATCTGACCTGACCGAGTCTTCCAGATCACAAAAATAAGTTTGTGACACAACAAATTGTGTTAAAAACATCAGGGAAAACCCGAGGATGAAGAATTTTCGCAGGAACCTTTTAGAAGGAAATAAATACTTCATCGTAAATAATCATACGGTAAGAAAACCGTAGTTAGACATATTCTTTAATGGCCACTTCTCCCTTCAATATCTCGTAGCCATACATGGCCAGAGCACCAATATCATTAACCACAGGATACAAAGCGATGGGTGCAATACTGCCAATGCGTCGCTTTACATTCTCGAGGAAACGGCGGCTATCGAAAATAACTCCGGTCAGGATAATAGCATCTACTCTGCCTCCCAGCGTGGCCACATGCGAAGCAATCTCTTTAGATACCTGATAGGACAAAGCATAAGAGATCAGCTGGGCTTTTTTATCACCTTCAGCCAGCATTTTATTGATTTCATTAATATCATCCGTACCCAGATAAGCTTTGTATCCACCATCCACCGTGATCATATCCATGATTTCCTTTTCGGTGTATTCGCCACTGAAACACATATGCACCAGTTGCCCCATCGGAAGCGTACCTGTGCGGGTAATACCGAAAGGCCCACCTCCGTCATATGCCTGATTTACATCGACTACCTGGCCGTTTTTGTGTGCTCCTATCGAAACCCCTCCTGTCCCAATATGGCACACAATCAGGTTAAGGTCTTCATATTTCTTATTCATCGACTTAGCATATTTTTTCGCCACGTGCTTGTGGTTCAAAGCATGGAAAATCGAGCGCCGTTCGAATAACGGATGACCGGTAATGCGGGCTACATCTGATAATTCATCAACGACTACCGGATTGGCAATATATGCTTCTTTACCCGTTTTTTGTGCAAACTCGTAGGCAATAAGCGCCCCCAGGTTTGTTGCATGTTTTCCTACTATGCCATCTACAAGGTCACTGACCATCGTGTCGTTAATTCTGTAAACCCCCTGTGAAACCGGTTTGACTAATCCGCTCCGTCCCATAAAAATTTCAATGCTTTCCAACGGATAATTGTTATTTTCCAGCTCCTCTTTGATAAATTTTATGCGGAAATCCTTTTGATCAGCAACTTCTTCGAATTGCGCCAGTTCTTCTTTCGTATGGCTGATTGTCTTTAAAAACAGCGGTTCTACATTCCGGTAAACAGCAATTTTCGTGTTGTGTACTTCCGGATAAATGATAAGGATATGATCTGAAGACATAGTGTTGTTATTTTCTGCCCGAATTTACGAAATACCTTTTATCTTAACAGTATAAAATCTGAATTTGTTTTTTTTGAAAGCACCTCTTTCAAACAATTACATATTTCTTCTGTACTGACCACCGACGTTGAACAATGCCTCTGTAATCTGGCCGATAGATGCAAATTTTGAGGTCTCCATTAACTCTTCAAAAATATTTTCATTAGCCACAGCTGCTTTTCGCAGACCCTCAAGATGGACGGCAACTTCTTCTTTCCATGTAGCATGTAACTGCTCCAGCATGTGTATCTGGTATTCTTTTTCCTGCTCAGTCGCCCGAATGATCTCTCCGGGAATGACCGTTTTTGAGCCCTTGCTGCTAAGGAATGTATTCACCCCGATAATCGGCAGTTTGCCTGAATGTTTCAGCATTTCGTAATACAACGACTCTTCCTGTATTTTACTACGCTGGTACATAGTTTCCATGGCTCCTAACACACCACCCCGCTCGGTAATCCTGTCAAATTCCATCAAAATGGCCTCTTCCACCAAATCCGTCAGTTCTTCAATGATAAACGAACCCTGCAACGGGTTCTGATTTTTTGCCATCCCCAACTCGTGGTTGATGATCATCTGAATAGCGATAGCCCGCCGCACCGATTCCTCAGTAGGTGTTGTGATGGCCTCGTCATAGGCATTGGTATGCAGCGAGTTGCAATTATCGTAAATGGCATAAAGCGCCTGTAGTGTGGTACGAATATCATTAAAGTCGATTTCCTGCGCGTGCAGCGAACGACCGGAAGTCTGGATGTGGTATTTCAGCTTTTGTGATCGTTCATCACCACCATACTTCAGTTTCATCGCCTTAGCCCATATTAACCGTGCCACACGGCCGATCACCGCATACTCGGCGTCTTCGCCATTGGAGAAGAAGAACGAAAGGTTAGGGGCGTAACTGTTGACATCCATTCCGCGCGATCTGTAATATTCTACATAGGTAAATCCATTGGATAATGTAAACGCTACCTGGCTAATCGGATTGGCCCCCGCTTCGGCAATATGATAACCCGAGATGGAAACACTGTAAAAATTACGCACTTTATGCTTGATGAAATACTCCTGAATATCCCCCATCAGTTTCAGTGAAAAGTCGGTGGAGAAGATACAGGTATTTTGCGCCTGATCTTCTTTCAGAATATCGGCCTGCACCGTTCCCCGCACCTTTGTCAGCGTATCGATTTTGATCTTCTCATATACATCTTTTGGCAAAACCATATCGCCGGTCACACCCAGCAGCATCAATCCGAGTCCGTCATTTCCTTTTGGTAATTTACCCTGGTATCGAGGTCGCTCGGTACCTTTTTTACGATAAATTTCTTCAATCTTTTTTTCTACCTCTTTTTCCAAGCCGTGCTCTTTGATGTACAGTTCGCACTGCTGATCAACCGCAGCATTCATGAAATAGCCCACCATAGTAGGTGCCGGCCCGTTAATGGTCATCGAAACAGAAGTTTTCGGATCGGCAAGGTGAAAGCCTGAATACAGTTTTTTGGCATCATCGAGGCAGGAAATGGATACACCCGAGTTACCTATCTTTCCGTAAATATCTGGTCTTCTGTCGGGATCCTGACCGTAAAGAGTAACCGAATCAAAGGCTGTGGAGAGCCTTTTGGCCGGCATCCCCAGCGACACATAGTGGAACCTCCGGTTCGTACGCTCGGGGCCACCCTCGCCGGCAAACATCCGGGTGGGGTCTTCGCCCTCACGCTTAAACGGAAAAACCCCTGCGGCAAACGGAAACTCGCCAGGAACATTCTCTTTCAGCAGCCATTTCAATATTTCACCCCAGCTTTCGTATTTAGGCAGACTAACTTTAGGAATTTTCAGGTGCGCTAAAGTTTCAGCATAGGTATCCACGGTAAATTCCCTGCCCCTCACCTTAAATGTGAACTTATCGGCAGCATATCTTTTTTTCTTCTCATCCCAGGCTTTAAGCAAATGCAGATTGTTGGGATCCAGCTCCCTGACGATCTCATCGTACAATTCTTTCAGAGCTACGGTTTCTTTTTCTTTGCCACCGGCTTTCAGTTCTTCCATCGTCCGGCTGATGTTGTACAACCTCCCGGCCACTTTGCTCTGCTCTTCCGCCCATTTATTGTATCCTCTTACGGTTTCGGAAATCTCCGACAAGTAACGTACCCTTTGCGGGGGAATGATGTATATTTTTTCCGGTGTTTGAACAGACAATGTTTTGCCAGGTACAAAACCGGCACCCGTTTTTTCGTTGAGAATTTCCAGAAGACGTTCGTAAAATTCGTTCACTCCCGGATCGTTAAACTGTGAGGCAACCGTTCCATAAACCGGCATATCATCAGGGTCTTTATCGAACAGTCCGTTATTTCTCTGGTATTGTTTCCGTACGTCTCTTAACGCATCCAGCGCTCCTCTTTTATCAAACTTATTAACCGCAACAATATCGGCGAAATCAAGCATGTCAATTTTTTCCAATTGAGTGGCCGCACCATAATCGGGGGTCATCACATACATCGAAACATCGCTGTGATCCACAATGGCTGTATCAGACTGGCCTATGCCCGAAGTTTCGAGAATGACCAGATCGAAGCCTGCTGCATGAGCAATCATTTCGGCATCTTTCACATACCTGGAAATGGAGAGGTTCGACTGGCGTGTAGCCAACGACCGCATGTACACCTGCGGGTTGTCAATAGCATTCATACGTATTCTGTCACCCAGCAAGGCTCCTCCCGATTTTCTTTTGGAAGGGTCCACCGAAATAATGGCAATGGTCTTATCCGGAAAATCATTTAAAAAGCGACGTACGATTTCATCTACCAACGACGATTTTCCCGCGCCACCGGTTCCGGTAATTCCCAGCACGGGTGATTTCTTTTTTTTGCCAATAGCCGTCAGTTTATCAAGCAGTTCTTTCACACCGTCAGGGTAATTCTCCGCTGCTGATATCAGCCGTGCGATAGCCACCTTATCTTTGTTTAAAATATCGTCAATCTTCACCGATATGTCTTTCCCCGTCGGAAAATCAGATTTTTCCAGCAGATCGTTGATCATCCCCTGCAAACCCATCGACATTCCGTCATCGGGAGAGTAGATCCTTGTAATGCCATAGTTATGCAGTTCTTCCATTTCGTCGGGCAGGATCACTCCGCCGCCGCCACCGAATATTTTGATGTGTTCGCATCCGTTTTCCTTCAGCATGTCATACATATACCTGAAAAATTCCATGTGTCCACCCTGATAAGAAGTAATTGCTATAGCCTGCACATCTTCCTGAATGGCGGCATTTACGATCTCGTGTACCGATCGGTTGTGCCCCAGGTGGATCACCTCGGCACCACTCGACTGGATGATCCGCCGCATCACGTTGATAGCAGCATCGTGCCCGTCAAACAAAGAAGCGGCGGTAACTATACGTATATGATTTTTCGGTTTATAAACGGTTGGCATTTGCATAGGTCACTCTTTTTGGAAGAATGCAAATATAAGGAATTTCAAAGGTTTCTATTTTACCTGCCGGAACATTTTACGGCTAGTAAAAACTTGCGATCGGAAGCATAAAAGGCTGATGAAAAAAATTCATGTACATTTGAATTAACTTATCTTATATAATTCAACATGCGAAAAATTAACTTCCTTATTTTAACAGCCATCATTTTTTTAATCTCCTGTGGGGATCATACCTCTGAAAACAGCTCTGTGACGATCACAGATGAGATCACGGTCGCAGAATATTTTGATCAAACGGGACGCGATGATGTACTCACGGGTGGCGTAAAAATGATCCCGATCCAAACTACAGCAGGAGTATTTAACGTATGGACAAAAAGAACGGGCAATAATCCGAGAATAAAAGTACTGATCCTTCATGGCGGGCCGGGTGCTTCCCACCAGTATCTGGAGGGTTTTGATTCGTTCTTTCCGGGAGAAGGCATTGAATACTATTATTATGACCAGCTTGAATCAGGTTTTAGTGATCATCCTAATGATACCAGTTTGTGGCATGTTGAACATTTTGTTGAAGAGGTGGAACAAGTGCGTAAAGCGTTAGGCCTTAACCGGGATAATTTCTACCTATACGGGCAATCGTGGGGTGGTATACTGGCTATCGAATATGCTTTGAAATACCAGGACAATTTAAAAGCACTCATTATTTCCAATATGATGTCCTCTATCCCCGATTACAATATCTATGCAAATGAAGTACTGGGGCCTCAACTTGATCCGGCGGTTTTAAAAGAAATCAAAACCCTGGAAGCCGCAGGTGACTTCAAGAACCCAAGGTATATTGAACTTATTACCGAAAACTATTACCCCGAACATGTTTTAAGAATGCCGCTGGAAGACTGGCCCGAACCTGTTGTTCGTGATTTCAGCCAAACGAACGAAGCTTTTTATATAAGCATGCAGGGGCCCAGCGAATTTGGATCTGTGGGAAATTCCCGACTGAAAAACTGGGACAGAAAGAAGGATCTGCCAAAGATCGCCGTACCCACTTTAACCATGGGAGGCACTTATGACACCATGGACCCCGAACATATGAAATGGATGGCAGACCAGGTTCAGCATGGCAGATATACACATTGCCCCAACGGGAGCCATCTTTCCATTTTCGATGATCAGGAAGTTTATTTTAAGGGCTTGATTCAGTTTATCCGGGATGTGGACCAGGGTAAATTCATCGACTAAATTATACTTATTTCTTCTTTACTTTTTCTCATTTAATACATTGGCCTCATTCACCCGACAGAAACCTGTCAGCTTTGTCTTCTTCCTCCGACTAGAATATATACATACGTCCGTTTGCAGAGAAATTTAAGAAAACACTTGACATGCATAGTATCTTTTTTGTATATTTGCTGTGCATGCATAGCTTTTCAAATTATTTACTATGAATATTGAAGAAACGGTCGATTTTCATCTCAGGTCAACTTTGTTTGCCATGAGGCGAATGTACAATCAGCTGGCAGCACAAAACGGCATCACGCAAGGTATTGGATATGCATTGATCAATATCGGTAAAGAAGGGATCCCGGCTACTAAAATCGCCCCTATCATGGGCATGACTTTTTCGAGTCTGAGTCGTTTGCTTAAAAATATGGAAACTGACGGTTTGATTTACAGGCAGCACGACAATACCGACAAACGGATTGTACGCATTTTTTTAACTGACAAAGGTTTTGAACTCCGGGAAAAAGTAAAAGAAGTTGTGGTAAACTTCAATAAAAACCTTCTTCAAAAGATAAGTGCGGAAAATATGGAAGGTTTTATCAAAGTGAACAATGCGATCAAAGAACAGGTGAAAGAGGTCGTTGTTGAATATCAGAATAATGGACAATAAAAAATAATTAATCATTTCTTTTTGCAAAACTATAACTATGACACGAAGAATTAAAAAAGTTGCCGTACTGGGATCCGGAGTGATGGGATCAGGCATTGCCTGTCATTTCGCCAACATCGGAGCAGAAGTACTGCTGATCGACATCGTGCCGCGCGAATTAGACGAAAAAGAGAAAGCAAAAGGCCTTACTCTGGAAGACAAAGTAGTAAGGAACAGAATCGTGAACAATTCGTTAAAAGCGGCGTTGAAATCCAAACCCTCCCCTATCTACAGGCAGGCATTCAGCAAACGGATCACGACAGGAAATTTTGATGATGACCTGCATAAAATATCAGATTGCGACTGGGTGATCGAAGTCGTTGTGGAACGGCTCGATATCAAACAATCAGTTTTCGAGAAGGTGGAAAAACACCGCAAACCGGGAAGCCTGATCACGACAAATACGTCCGGTATCTCAGTGGAACAAATGATCGAAGGAAGAAGTGAAGACTTTAGCAAACATTTCTGCGGTACTCATTTCTTTAATCCACCGCGGTATTTGCAATTATTTGAAATTATCCCCACAAGTAAGACCTCTCCCGAAGTCATTGAATTCCTTCAGGATTATGCGTCACGGTTTCTGGGAAAAACCCCGGTACTGGCTAAAGACACACCTGCATTTATTGCCAACCGTATCGGTACTTTTTCTATCATGGAGTTATTTAATAATGTGCACAACCTTGATCTGACGATTACAGAAATTGACAAATTAACGGGCCCGGTTATCGGAAGAGCAAAATCGGCAACATTCAGAACAGCAGATATAGTAGGACTCGACACATTAGTGCATGTAGCTAACCATTTGAAAGAATCAACCAGCGATGAGGCCAACGAATTGTTTGGCATTCCTGATTATTTACAAAAGATGCTTGAAAAAGGTTGGCTGGGTTCAAAAACAAAACAGGGTTTTTATAAAAAAGATGTCAAAGACGGAAAGAAGATATTCCCGACAATCGATTTCAAAACCCTGGAATATACGGTTGACCCAAAACCCAGGTTTGCCGTTTTTGAAAAAACAAAAGCCATTGATGATGTGGCCAGCCGTATGCCCATTCTTTTTTCTGACACTACAAAAGTGGGTGAGTTTTATCGGTCGTCATTTTATAGTTTATTCCAGTTCACCTCCAACCGCATACCTGAAATCACCGAAGAAATTTACAAAGTGGATGATGCATTGAACGCAGGGTTCGGATGGAAACTTGGACCTTTCCAGACATGGGATGCTGTAGGTGTTCCTGACACGGTAAAAGCCATGGAAGAAGCGGGTAAAAAACCTGCACAATGGGTATATGATATGCTGGAGGCTGGTATCACCTCTTTCTATAAAATAGAAAACGGAAAAAAATATTACTACGATCTGGCATCCAAAGCATACAAAGAAATCCCGGGTCAGGAAGAGCGCCTGTCACTGGAAGTTCTGCGTAATACCAATGTTGTTTGGGAAAATGAAGACGTCACAGTTTTTGACCTTGATGATGGTATTCTGAACGTTGAATTTCATACAAAGATGAACACGATCGGACAAGGGGTTCTGGAAGGACTTAATTACGCTATCGACCTTGCCGAAGAGAAGTATAAAGGACTTGTCATATCTAATGAAGGAGATCATTTTTCGGCTGGTGCCAATGTAGGCATGATCTATATGCTGGCCATTGAACAGGAGTGGGAAGAACTGGACATGGCCGTGCAATGGTTCCAAAAAACAACGATGCGCATGCGTTATTCATCAGTTCCGGTAGTTGCAGCTCCTCACGGTATGGCACTTGGAGGCGGATGCGAGTTATGCATGCACTCCGATAAAGTGGTTGCCCATGCCGAGACTTATATGGGTCTTGTTGAATTTGGCGTAGGACTGATCCCGGGCGGTGGCGGAACAAAAGAGTTCGCCCTTCGCCTCTCTGACGAATTACAGGATGGTGACATCCGCACAAACAGATTCCTTAACCGGTATCTCAGTATCGGGCAAGCCAAAGTGTCCACTTCAGCTTACGAAGCTTTTGACCTTGGCTATCTGCGTCCCGGCACCGACGAGGTGATCGTCAGCAGGGCACATCAGTTAGCTTATGCTAAAAAAATGGCTCTGCAACTTGCCGAAAAAGGATATACCCAGCCGGCTCCGAGAAACGATATAAAGGTTTTGGGCAAAGAAGCATTGGGCATGGTGTATGTGGGAGCCGACGGATTTACAACGGCCAACTACATGTCGGAGCACGACAAACTAATCGCCGAGAAGCTAGGTATGGTCATGGCTGGTGGTGAGATCTCCCAGGCTCTTACCGAGGTAACGGAACAATACCTGCTCGACCTCGAACGTAAGGCATTTATGGAATTGTGTTCCACACGTAAATCACTGGAACGCATTCAAAGCCTGATCACAAAAGGAAAAATACTACGTAACTAATCATTTGAAAATCTGAAAAAAATAATATTATGAATGCATATATAGTAGCAGGATACCGGTCGGCCATTGGAAAAGCACCCAGGGGGGCATTGCGGTTTACCCGCCCCGACGATATTGCTGTCACCGTTATCAGACATTTAATGAATCAGTTTCCACAGATCGACCATACTCATATTGATGATGTTGTCGTAGGAAATGCTTTTCCTGAAGCAGAAACAGGATTTAATATGGGCCGCTTGCTGTCATTGATGGCACTCGACACCATTGAAGTTCCCGGATCGACTGTTAACAGATACTGTGCTTCGGGACTGGAAACCATTGCTATTGCTTCGGCAAAAATCACCGCAGGAATTGCTGATGTTATTGTAGCAGGAGGTGCCGAAACCATGTCGATGATCGCTATGGGCGGATGGCGGATGGTACCCAATCCGGATGCGGCAAAAGAACACCCTAAATGGTTTCTGAATATGGGACTGACTTCCGAATTAGTAGCCAAAGAATACGACATCAGCAGAGAACAACAGGATGAGTTCGCCGTCAAATCAGTTGACAAAGCTATTGCAGCCATCGACAAAGGATTGTTTAAGGAGGAGATTGTTCCTGTCATGGTAAAAGAAAATTATTTTGACGGTAAAAAGTTGCAGTCACGCGAATCTGTGTTTGATACTGACGAAGGACCACGCAGAGGCACTACGGTTGAAGGCCTGGCCAAATTAAGACCGGCTTTTGCAGCTGACGGGCGTTCTACTGCCGGTAATTCTTCACAAATGTCGGACGGTGCCGGTTTTGTATTGGTAGTATCTGAGAAAGCACTCAAAAAATACAATCTGACACCTGTTGCCCGCCTGGTAGATTACCAGGTAGCCGGTGTGGAACCTTACAAAATGGGGATCGGACCTGTTGAAGCAATCCCTAAAGTACTGAAACACTCAGGCATGAAACTCGAAGATATTGAACTGATAGAACTGAACGAGGCCTTTGCTTCCCAGTCGATTGCTGTTATCAATGAACTGAAGCTTAATCCGGATATAGTTAATGTAAATGGCGGCGCCATCGCACTAGGTCACCCACTGGGAGCAACGGGAGCCAAGCTTACGGTACAGTTGCTGAGCGAAATGAAAAGACGGAAGAATAAATACGGTATGGTTACCATGTGTATCGGTACCGGACAAGGAGCTGCCGGTATATTTGAAATGTTATAAGAATTAATCATAAAAAAATATAATCATGTCAGAAAAAAAAGCAATAAAAGGCGGAGAATTCCTGATCCGTGAAACCCAGGCCGAAGATATATTTATCCCGGAAGAATTCAATGAGGAACAGCTGTTGATCGCTCAGAGTTTTAAGGAATTTAACGAAACACAGGTACTTCCGCAGGTGGATCAGCTGGAAAGGCATGACCGCGAACTACTTACCAAACTGTTTAAAGATGCCGGTGAACTCGGGCTGCTTGGCATTGCCCTTCCGGAAGAGTACGGAGGGTTTGGTCAGAATTTTGTAACCTCCATGCTCACCGTTGAAGAAATGGGGAAAGGGTATAGTTTTGCTGTGGCATTTTCAGCTCATACAGGAATTGGTACCTTACCTATATTATATTACGGTACCGACGAACAAAAACAAAAGTACCTGCCTAAGCTGGCAACCGGCGAGTTTATAGGTGCATATTGCCTTACAGAAGCTGATGCCGGATCGGATCCCAACTCAGGAAAAGCTCGCGCTACACTGAGTAAAGATGGCAAACACTATGTTTTAAATGGTGTAAAAATATGGATCACAAACGGTGGAGTAGCCGACTTGCTGATTGTATTTGCTAAAATCGATGACGATAAAAACCTGAGTGCATTTATTGTTGAAACAGCCTATGACGGAGTTACCATCGGTACTGATGAGGAAAAAATGGGAATCAAAGGATCGTCAACTGTACAAGTGTATCTTGATGATGTTAAAGTTCCGGTGGAAAATCTGCTGGGCGACAGAAACAGTGGTTTTAAGATTGCATTGAACATTCTGAATCTTGGACGTATCAAACTTGCCGGAGCTACAACAGGCGCTGGAAAAGCTACCATTACGAATTCTGTTAACTACGCAAACGAGAGGAAACAGTTCGGTCAGCTAATATCTTCATTTGGTGCCATAAAATACAAACTGGCCGAAATGGTAATCCGAAACTTTGCTGCCGAATCGCTGACTTATCGAGCCAGCCAGAATATTGAAGACGCTATACAGTCATATATTAATGAAGGTATGGACCCCGGTAAAGCCAACCTTGAAGGAATGAGGCAATTTGCTATTGAAGCTTCCATTGCCAAAGTATTTGGTTCGGAAACACTGGACTTTGTTGTGGATGAAGGAGTGCAGATTTACGGAGGAATGGGCTACTCCGCTGAAACACCTGTGGAGAGAGCCTACCGCGACTCACGGATCAACAGAATTTTTGAAGGAACCAACGAAATTAACCGTATGGTAATTGTTGGCGAACTGATCAAGCGCGGCATGAAAGGGGAGCTCGACCTACTCACGCCTGCTAAGGAAGTAGGTAAAGAACTTCTGGGGATTCCGGATTTCGGAAGTCCCAGCGTAGATTACTTTGAAACAAAGAAAAAAATCATCATCAATTTTAAGAAGAGTATATTAATGGTGGCCGGGGCAGCTCTCCAGAAATTCATGCAGGATATATCTAACGAACAGGAACTGCTGATGAATGTGGCTGACATGCTTATCCTTACTTATGCTGCCGAGTCGATGTTGCTGCGCGTTGAAAAACTGAACAGCATGTATGATGAAGAAAAAATGAAACTCTACAAAGAAATGGTGGATGTGTTCATGTATGATACCGCTTTCAGAATCAATAAAGAAGGTGTTGACGCCGTGAACTCATTCGCTTCGGGTGACGAGAGGCAAGGCATGCTTATGGGGATGAAACGGTTTACCAAAGTAGCGTCGGTAAATGTTGTAACCGCCCGCAGACGCATTGCCGACAAATTGATTGAAGACAATAAATACAACTTTTAATCTGGTTCCCGCCATCGGAAGGTAAACCAGACATTCACAGGATGGAAAAAGAAAAGAAAAAAGTAAATAAAATCAGAAAGCTGGCAGGAAATCATCACCGGATGCGCATATTTTTCCTGAAGCACCTTCCGATGGCCTTTTTTGCAGGACTGAAAATAACAGAAATCAACCGTGAAAAGGCTTCTGTGACAGTTCCATACAAATACCTGAACAAAAACCCTTTTCGCTCGGTTTATTTTGCTGTACTGAGTATGGCTGCCGAGCTGTCAACCGGTATTCTGGCTATGGCTGCCATCAGCGATTTTTCGGTTCCTGTTTCAATGCTCGTACTCGAAATGAAAGCCAGTTTTACAAAAAAAGCACGTACAAGAATCACTTTTACATGTAACGATGGAATAAATTTTTCGTCGGCTGTCGCCAGAAGCATAGAAACAAATGAGGGGCAAACAGCTGAAGCAACAGCCATTGGCTACGATGAAGAGGGAGATGAAGTTGCCAGGTTTACTTTTACATGGACGTTTAAGCCAAAGCAATCGTAACGAAATATTTCTTATTTTAACCGCTAAAATACAGCGCTATGATAAAAATAACCAGAACCTTTGACATTGTTGATGCTCTTTATGAGAAATATCAAAAAGAAGACGCTCTTGCCGTTAAAAGAAATGGCCAATGGGAAAAATTCAGCACCGAAGATTATGTGCGTTACAGAGACCTTTTCAGTTACGGCTTACTGGCCATGGGGTTTAAGAAACAGGATAAAATCGTTACCGTATCCAACAACAGGCCCGAGTGGAATTTTATGGACATGGGGATGAGCCAGGTGGGCGTAGTACATGTGCCGGTTTATCCTACCATCGGAGACGACGAATACAAACACATCCTTGCCCACTCCGACGCCCGGATCGTTATTGTTTCTTCACAGGAATATTACGAAAAGATCAAACCGTTAGCCGATACGGTATCCAATATTGAGAAGGTGTATACGATTGATGAAGTGGAGGGAGCTCCCAACTGGAACGAGATCATAGAAGAAGGAAAAAAGAACGAGGAAAAATATAAAGAGGAGCTTGCCCGCATGAAAGCGGATATCAAACCGGACGAACTGATGTCCATCATTTATACATCAGGAACGACCGGAACACCTAAAGGGGTTATGCTGTGCCACAGAAACTTTGTTTCGAATGTGGAAGCCTGCCAGAATATTCTTCCGATCAATGAAAAACATCGCTTTTTAAGTTTCCTCCCTTTATGCCACGTGTTCGAACGCATGGTGAATTATTACTGGCAGTTTATGGGTGCATCGATATATTATGCTGAGAGTTTTGAAACTATCGGGGAAAACCTGAGGGAAGTGAATCCTCATGGCTTCGCCACCGTACCCAGGGTAGTTGAGAAACTTTTTGATAAAATCCTGCTCAAAGGAAAAGAGTTAACAGGAATTAAAAAAAGCCTCTTTTTCTGGGCTGTAAACCTCGGCCTGCGTTACGAACTGAATCGTGCCAACGGCTGGTGGTACGAATTTCAGCTGAAACTTGCGAATAAATTAATTTTCAGTAAGTGGCGGGAAGCATTAGGAGGAAACATTTTTATCATTGTTTCGGGAGGAGCCCCATTGCAGCCACGACTGGCCAAGGTTTTTACAGCAGCCGGACTTCCTATCCAGGAAGGGTACGGCCTGACCGAAACATCACCCGTGATAGCCGTTAACCATGCCAAATATCCCCTACTGAAATTCGGCACTGTGGGCCCTATTGTGAACAACATTGAAGTGAAAATAGCCGACGACGGCGAGATACTGATGCGCGGTCCCAGCCTGATGCTGGGTTACTATAAAGACCCCGAACGCACAGCCGAAGTAATTGACAACGGAGGATGGTTCCATACAGGCGATATCGGCGAGATCCACGAACACAATATTCTGAAGATCACCGATCGGAAAAAAGAGATTTTCAAACTTTCAACGGGTAAATATGTGGCTCCGCAGATGGTAGAGAATAAGTTTAAAGAATCTTCATTTATCGAACAACTCATGGTAGTAGGTGCAGGCGAAAAATATACAGCTGCCATAATCTCCCCTTCTTTCGAATACCTGCACGGCTGGTGCTTTAAGAACAAAATAAAATTCAGGGACAATACGGACCTGATTAAAAAAGAAAAAGTACTTGAACGCTATCAGAAAGAGATTGACAGATTGAATGAAGGGCTCGGACGGCACGAACAAATTAAAAAGTTCGCACTTACACCTGACGAATGGAGCACCGAAAACGGTGAGTTATCGCCAACGCTGAAATTAAAGCGGAAAATCGTTAAAGAAAAGTACAGAGCAGAATTTGACAGCCTTTACGGCTACGAATAAGATCCGATAAATATCAGTAAATAAATTCTTAAAAAATACCGGTCATGATTTCAAGTATTGTTTTTTTGCTGATCCTGATAGCAACCATTGTCCTTTTTTACCTCAATGTGCGGGCCATCGTACGGAACATTAATCTTGGTAAAGATCTTGAAATCAAAGACAACGTAAAAGAGCGTTGGAAACGGGTCTTCCTCATTGCTATCGGGCAAGGTAAAATGACCAAACGGCCGGTGTCGGGCATCCTGCACATCATGGTATATGCCGGATTTATCCTGGTAAATATCGAAATGCTGGAAATCATGATCGACGGTATTGCCGGAACACACCGTTTTTTTAGCTTCCTGCCGTTTTACAATGTCATGATCTCATTTTTCGAACTGTTTGCCCTTTCAGTTATTGCCGCATGTATTATTTTCCTGATCCGCAGGAATATCCTTCGGGTAAAACGTTTCCACACCTACGAGATGAAAAGCTGGCCGCTGATAGATGCTAACATCATCCTGTTCACGGAGATTTTACTGATGACAGCCTTGTTTTTTATGAATGCCGCCGACCAGGTGTTACAAACCAGGGGGCTGGAACATTATGTGCATACAGGACCTTTTCTCTTCAGTAGTGTACTGATTCCTTTGTTAAAAAACCTTCCTGACCATACGCTAATCTTTATTGACCACGCCGGGTGGTGGTTTCATATTGTAGGAGTTTTTGTCTTCCTGAATTATATCCCCTATTCCAAGCACTTCCACGTTTTTCTCTCCTTTCCCAATGTATATTATGCGAAGCTTAAACCTGCCACCTACATCAGTAATATGGAGGCCATTACCAACGAGGTGAAAGTAGCCATGGGCGTGCTGGGTGAAGAAGCCGTTGCCGATGTGGAAATC
>Ga0190315_1000386_pt1 | contig 23451 bp, 27 predicted proteins | sample 48701101_MG_FD_161673 | JGI IMG/M metagenome (GOLD analysis project Ga0190315, IMG submission 161673) | Hydrothermal vent sediment bacterial communities from Southern Trench, Guaymas Basin, Mexico - 4870-11-0-1_MG | ecosystem: Environmental > Aquatic > Marine > Hydrothermal vents > Sediment ...
ATTTGGTACCTGAATTTAACGGGAAAGTCCCGTAGAACACTTGAAATGATAGGGTTCAAGGACATGCTGAAGGAAACTGTTGAGGTCGATTTTAAGTTGTAGGGGGGAATTTGAAAACTGTTCAGGTATGATAAACTATTGTAGATTAGGACACTACCAAAAATCGAAGTCCCCAATTTTCATAATATATACGAAAAAATAAAAAAATAAAGTATTGAATCGCTCAAATATTGCCAAGCGTTTCAATACCAATCTTCTTGACGTTCGGCTTCCATATCTTGTCCGGCATCCAGTCTGGCTTGTTCTTCGGAGCGTTCACCTGTTCCCTCCACCCTTCAAAGACGTGTACCTTCTTTGTGCCGCGTTCGCGCAGCATTATCCGTGCAGGCTTATCCTTGGTAGTGCCGATCCGATTCGCAACCTTGAGCGCTGCCTGACGCGGCTGCTTTCCAGAAAATACACCGTGTTCGCTACCATTTTCATCTCGTAGTACGAAGTTTCTTGTCTTCTCCATAACATACTCCTCGCGATACGGTTGAGCTTATGCACGCGATACTGAACGTTTATTGATTATTAAGGTAACTACTGTACCTGATAACGCGCGGAGATGACAGACATGGTCGGCATCATGGAAATTTACCAATTGCTTCCGAAACTGAACTGCAAAGAGTGCGGGAAGCCTACGTGCATGGCGTTTGCAAGCTCGCTCCTGTCAGGTGAATCCGGAATCGATGATTGTCCGCCGATTGCCGATTCCGAATATCGTGATCAGCTACAGCACCTGAGATCGCTTCTTGCGCCGGTCGGAAATGCCACCGAGACCGGCCTTATCATCCACGACGAACTCTGCTTTGGTTGCGGGAACTGCGTCGTTGCCTGCCCGGTAAACGTTGCCAATGATCCGCACGGGGCAGCCATCGGGCTTGCGCCGTCCAATGAGAAGGTGATACTGGTTGTGGAGAACGGTGTTGTCGTCGCCAGGAATGTCGGCGAATGCAGGCGGTTCGGCGAGAATAAAATCCTGTGCGATGCCTGCATCGTGACCTGCCCCTCGAAAGCGATCGAATTCGTATAATCGATCATCCGCTCCCGCCAACGACCGCACTGCTAATAAGTATGTGTGGCGAGCCATCACTGACCGGCACCGTCTGCCTGCTCTTTCCACACCTGCCCGAGTGAAATGCGAGATCGTTTCCGACCGCTGCTATGTTCTTCAGAATCCCAAGCGTCTGCCCGGAGAGCGAGACGTCCCGCAGCATCTCGCAGACCTCGCCGTTCCGCACCACGAAACCGAGTTCGGAATTGAACTGGAAGATGCCTTCTCCTGTGTTGACCTGCCCGCCGCGTGACCCTTTCAGATAAACACCGTCCCTGAGTTCTTCGATAATCTCTTCAAAGCTCATATCCCCGTTTGCGATGAACGTGTTGCTCATTCTTGGTATCGGAATGCTGCACCCCTGCGCACGTGCGTTTCCGCCTCCAACACCTTCACAATCTCTGCAATCTCCGGCAAGTCTACCGGCAGTCTCCCTCGAGTGTAGATACGATTTTAAAACGCCGCAATCGATTAACATCGTTCGTTCCGCTGGCACGCCTTCCGAATCGAACGGATAATACCCGTATTCACGCAACGTGGGATCGTCATGCACCGTTATCTGCGGGGACGCGATCTGCTCTCCGATCCGACCTGCGAGTATCGAGGAGTCCTCGATCACCAGGTCCGCCTCTGCCGCATGACCGACCGCCTCATGGATGAAGACGCCGGCAAGCTCAGGATCGAGCACGCATGGCATGGTTCCGCCCTCTGGCTGGCGCGCACGCAAGAGCTCCGTTGCAACCGTTCCAGCCTTCTCTGCGAGGGAGGGCGCATCGTATTTTTTGAATAATTCGTATCCGCAAACTCCGAATCTGCTCTTCCTGCCGGATTGGTGTGTTGTCCCGTCGGATGCGATTGCGGTGACGCCAAAACCGGTCCGAAACATCGTGTGCTCGAGATCGAGCCCTTCCGAACTCTGATAATTGACTTTGACGCAGGATTCGGAATATGCAACGGTTGTACTGCTGACACCATCGATTCTGGCATGTTTTTCGATATCTCGGATCAGTTCGATCTTTTCCTCGATCGGGACGTCTCTTGGGTCTTCTTTTATAGGCAGTTTCATCGATACTGCTTTTCCGGAGATTGGCGCCAGGGACACCTTCGCTCTCGGAGCCACCCTGTTGATGCTTGCAGAAAGCTCCTCTGCTGATCTCAGTGCCGAATCAAGATTTTCCAGATCATCTGTCGTCACAAACCCCCACGAACCTGCCGAAAGTGCCCGGATGCCCGCGCTGCTCATGAAATTGTTCGTGATCTCCTCGATCTTCTCGTTGTCGAGAACGATTGTGGTGGAATATCCTGATAGGATTCGGATATCGTAAAAATCACAATGCATGATCACATTCTTCTCTCTGATCTGCATAAATATTTGGGGCGCGTGGCGTCTGTGCGTCTGGGCTGGTGTACGCGTCGAGTATACGCGTCAGGTAGTACGCAGGCAATGGGGATATGGGCAGATGACAACAATCATCTCTGCAAACCGCGTCGAACCACCCGCGACTGAGCATGCATCGGGAAGATCGTGCGCACCATCTCTGAACTGCACCTCTCCTCGATTATTGCGCGCAGTTCGGTCTCGTAATCGGATTTTTCGATCTTCTCGCTCTCGTCCTCGACGATCTCGAGGTGGGCTGCAACCAGCGTATCCACAGCACGCCTGCCGTAACCGAGAAGAGGCCTTATGTACGTGCATCCGTACCGATCCTCGAGACGCTGCGCATCAGGCAGTTTCAGCATCGGGACGCGATCATCCCTCCGCGTGCCATCCGCGATTGCGCAGCCCGGATGCGCGGACGCCACGCACCGGAGCGCGCGCAGGTGGATGTAGTCGATCGCACGATTCGGATAACCGTCGCAGAGTGCGATACTATATGCAGACTCAAGAACCGCACCATCGATCCGCAATACCTCGTGCGGAAATCCAAGCTCGGATGCAACGTTTTTTGCGGGTTTCCACGTCTCTTTCCACCCGAAGTTGCAGGTCACAAGCGTTACATTAAAAAAAGGCTCAAGCAGTATTGCTGATAGCGAACTGTCCTTTCCCCCACTGAACAGCAGAAAAACGTCCATTCGCACGTTCGGATTCAGATATGCTTGATCGTCATCTCTTTCTTCTTCGGCTGGATCTGCTGGAGCAGTACCTTCAACTTCGCATCGTCGATCATCGTCTGAAGCCGCCCGGACTGCGCCAGCGCGATTAACTGCAGCTCGACCTGCTCAACCAGTTGCGGGCGCGCCAGCTTAAGCGTTGTCAGTCGTTCCCTCGCCTCCGGAGTCAGGATCTTTCTGAGTATCGTCTGCTTCGCTTCATCGACCTGCTGTTGCTGTTGTTGCTGCTGCGCAGCTTGCTGGTACTGGGCAGCCCGTTGCTGCTGTTGCAGTTGTTCAAGCCGACGCTGCCTGATCTGATCAATATCTCCTGCCATGTCACAACCTCAAATATATTAAAATATGTCAATACGTTAGTACAGCTTCAATTCGGGCATCTGCTGCTTGATCTCGTACGCAGTGTTGTCCAGGAATCGCTGCCCATCCGAGGTCATGGAACGACCGCCCTTCATCGCTTTCAGGTATCCGGCTTTTTCCAGTTGCTGAAGAACCTTCCGAATGGTGGATCCGCTTCCCTTCGCAAATGTCGGCGGCATTGTCCCATTGCGCTCCTTTCCCCCGTACTTTGATCGGAGTCTCGATACGCCGACCGGCCCGCTGAAGTACACCTGCCGCATAACCGCCGCACACCGCACATACCACCAGTCACAATCAACAGGCGGCAGTTCCTTGTGTACGCCGGTCTTCACATGTTCAGCCCACGCGGGGGGCGTTATCATCTTGTTGTTTTTGAGTTTTTCAGCGCTGCGCATTATCAGTTTGTCCGCTGGTACGTCGTATGCCGTTGTCATGCAATCCCTATTGTGAACATGGATAGATTAACCTATCGGCGCACAGGTCATGTTAAATACGGTCTGTGGATAATGGATAATCTATAATGAATTGGGAAACATACGGGACGATGTTAAAAGACAAGGAGGCATAAAATGGCTGTGGCGAGATCATTACATGTTGTTTTTGATGGCGTGATGTGGGGGAAGATTGGTCAGAAGAGCACCCCTATATGTATGACAGTCCCGGTATGGTGTGGTAATTGATATGAAAAGAGCTCCGCACCCCATCCCTTGCCAAGGGAGCAAACGAAACATATCCGGAACAATATTATCCTTCTTCCCGCACCGATTTGATACATTGGTTGAACCTTTTGCTGGCTCAGCAGCGGTTTCGCTTGCTGCTGCTTCTTATGGGAAATCACATAGATTCCATATAAACGATTTAAATAAACCTTTAATGGATCTCTGGAATGAAATCATTACCAATCCAAATGGCATTTCTGAGGGATATGAAACCCTCTGGAATGAACAGAAAGGCAGAGAAAAAGAATTTTACTTTATGGTTCGTGATAAATTTAACAATACCGGAAGACCTGATTATTTTCTTTATTTATTAGCCAGGTGTGTGAAAGCCTCTATTCGATATAATTCCAGCGGCGAATTTAACCAGAGTCCGGACAACCGGAGAAAGGGGCGCCATCCTGACAAAATGAGAAATGATATATTTGTAGCATCATATTTATTGCGTGGCAGAACGATCATAACTCATGATGATTATAAAAACATTTTAAAAAACGTTTCAAAAACAGATCTGGTTTATATGGATCCGCCATACCAGGGTGTGTGTACTGGTAGGGACCCCAGATATTACAATGGTATCGATTTTGACGACTTTTTATCCCAGATAAAAAAACTGGTTAGACGCCGCATATCATTTATACTAAGTTATGATGGTCGCAAAGGAGAGAAAACTTATGGTAAGGAAATTCCTACGGATATCGGCATACAGCGAATGGAAGTAAAAGCGGGTCGATCAACCCAATCCACACTATTAGGTAGGAATGAAATAACTTATGAATCGATCTATCTCTCTGAAGATTTAGTTAAACGTCTTAATCTGCCGCCTGATAAAATTTTAAGCAAGGTAATCCCCCACCGCGGTACTAAACAAATGGCACTGCCCTTAAACAGAGATTAAGTATGGCTGACAAAGATTTATCCGTTGAACTTGCTGAACTTTTGACGTCAATTCCAAGTAAGCGAGCAAGGGTTGTCGTTAAACATATCAGTGAGCACGGATTTATAACAACTGAAGATTTAGAAGGCAAATATGGTTATAAGTATCCTCCAAGAGCTGTACGTGATGTTCGTGAGGCGGGAATACCAATAGAAACATTTAACGTTAAATCTTCGGACGGACGTAATATCGCCGCATATCGTTTCGGCGATTTATCCCTGGTCGATAAAGACAAATTAGGTGGGAGGAAGACATTTTCAAAAAAATTCAAGCAGGAGCTTTACGAAGATGGTTGTGGGCGTTGTACAATCTGTATGGGGCAATATCATCAAAGATACCTACAGATAGATCATAGAATACCTTATGAGGTTGCAGGAGACCATGATAGTCAGAATAGAGACACAGATGACTATATGTTGTTGTGCAGTTCATGCAATCGAGCGAAATCATGGTCATGTGAACATTGTGCCAACTGGCTAACCGAAAAATCCGATAAAATCTGTTCTAACTACTATTGGGCACATCATGAGAATTATGTTCACATAGCTTTGAGGGAAATACGACGCCTCGACATAATATGGGACGAAGAAGATGTGGTAACATATGAAAAGCTGAAAACGATAGCCAACAGCCACGGTCGCCCAATACCGGATTATGTCAAAAAATAATCGAGAAGCATCTTTTAAATAATCACAACACATCCCCATGACCCCAAAATCACAGAAATGGATGCAACTCCCGCGCAACATCGCGATCGGACACGGCGCGATCGCCGACACCGCCAGGATGTGCACCGAACTCAAGCTGGGCAAGCACGCCATCATCGTAACAGGCAGAACGACGCGAGAGATTGCGGGCGAGTCCGTATCCGACATCCTCGCGAGCAACGGATTCCAAACAGATATCGCAATCGTCACGAACGCTGATCAGGCGAACATAGACGCCACAGTAAAAACAGCGAGGGATGCCTCATTCCTCGTGGGCGTCGGCGGCGGAACAGTGATCGATGTCGCAAAACTCGCATCGACTCTGCTTGACATCCCGTTTCTGAGCGTGCCGACAGCAGCAGCGCACGACGGCATCGCATCGATGCGTGCGTCGATCGCCCGCGATGGCGACACGGTATCAGTGCCCGCGCAGGCGCCGCTCGGGATCATCGCGGACACAGAGATCATCGCCCGTGCCCCCTATCGGTTCCTCGCATCCGGTTGCGGCGATCTCATCTCAAATTACACCGCGATTCTGGACTGGCAGCTTGCGCACCGGCTCAGGAATGCGCCGTACAGCGAGTATGCTGCCACACTCTCCCGGATGACTGCGCAGATCGTGATGGACCGGGCAGAGACGATCAAACCCGAACTTGAGGAGTCTGCGAGGCTTGTCATCAAGGCGCTCGTCTCAAGCGGCGTTGCGATGAGTATTGCCGGCTCATCCATGCCCGCGTCCGGGTCCGAACATAAATTCAGCCATGCGCTCGACAGACTCGCGCCAAAGCCAGCCATGCACGGCGAGCAGTGCGGCGTCGGAACGGTCATGATGATGTACCTGCATGGCGGCAACTGGCAGCGGATCAGGGATGCGCTGCGGACGATCGGTGCACCCACGACTGCTTGCGAGCTTGGGATTCCCGACCGGTGCGTGGTCGATGCGCTCGTTCATGCTGCTCGGGTGCGTCCCGAGCGCTACACAATTCTCGGAGCCGGGCTTACCCGGGACGCGGCAGAGAATGTGGCGCGGATTACGGGAGTTATCGGCGTCTGTTAGTGTATGGCGCACTTTTTCGCATTTCAGCGATGTGAAGAGAAGCGGCGCACGCAACAACACTCCGATGACCGTTGCGAAGGGATTTATACGAGTTTTTCCAAAGAGAACAGCAGATTGAGATGGAACGAAACGTCAGTTTTTCGCTGCTCGGACTCATCCTGCTGCTTGCTGCGGGGATCGCGGCAGTAAGCGTCTACTACCAGTGCACGTACTCGGACCTTCATGCGAAGTATGAACTCTCCAACGAGACCCTTTACAAGACGATGAGCGACTATCAGGAGAAGGAACGGATTTTAGACGATGTTCTTCAGAATCTGAGCATTTCGGAGGAGCGAGAAGGGGTGCTCGGCGAGAAGTATGAGGAGGTCGAGACCGAGAAGGAAGGTCTTCAGACCGATCTTGCGCAGGCAAATGAGGCACTTGTGTCGCTGCATAAGAAGCATGATAAATTGCAGAGGGATTATGACAGTCTCAATAAAAAATATGGGGCATTGCAGATGGAAAAAAGAGTTCTGGAAGACGAAGTAGACGATCTGGAAGACAAAGTAGACGATCTGGAAGACAATGTTAAAATACTCAATGAACGGATCGACGAGTTAGAAGCACAACTATCCGAATAACTGCAATCATATACCACCCCGACTACCTGCTGCACGAAACCGGAAGCCACCCCGAGCGCAAGGAGCGGCTGATCGCGATCATGCAACTGATCGAGGAATCGGGACTTGATCTGCGCAGAATCGAGCCGGAACCGGCATCAATCGAAGAGATAGCGTACATCCACGACCCGGCATACATCGAAAAGGCAAAATACCACTCAGAGCACGAAATACCACTTGATCCCGACACCATTCTCTGCAAAGACTCTTATTCAGCCGCACTGCTCGCGGCGGGCGGTGCGATCCGTGCAGTCGATACTGCCATCGATGTCGCTCTCGATGGTGGTGGTGACAACGCGTTCGCGCTTCTACGCCCGCCCGGGCACCATGCACTCCCGGATCGTGGAATGGGGTTCTGCATCTTCAACAACATCGCAATCGGGGCAAGGCATGCACAGCTCCGGGGGTGCGAGCGGGTTCTCATCGTGGACTGGGACGTGCATCACGGAAACGGCACCCAGCACGTATTCTACGATGACCCGTCGGTCTTCTATTTCTCGGTCCACCAGTATCCATACTATCCTGGAACCGGATCGGCTGGAGAGACGGGCGCAGGCGCAGGCGCTGGTTACACGGCGAACGTGCCGCTTCCTGCAGGGTCAGGCGATGCTGCGTACATCGATTCATTCGAGAAGATACTGGTTCCGGCGGCAATGAAGTTCGATCCTGACATCGTCCTCGTATCCGCGGGCTTTGATGCGCACGTCGATGACCCGTTAGCCGGAATGGTGGTTACGACGCAGGGGTTTGGGAAGATGGCGTCGATTGTGTCATCGATTGCAGATCAATGCTGCGAAGGAAGGCTTGCGATGGTGCTTGAGGGCGGGTACGATCTCACTTCGCTCTCGCGTTCGGTTGTGCGGGTACTCGGTGTGATGAGTGGCGCGGCAGTTCCGGATATACTTCGCACCACCACAAACTGAGCTTTTTTGCATAAGTGTCAGTTGGATGTGCAACCAGAGCTTAACGCTACCTTTTCTCGTCTTCGCGTTAAATCGAGAACGAGAATGAACGAGAATGAACGAAAAGTCTCTTCCGGCATCCTTTGAAAACCACATAATCCGCCGGAATCAGGAAAAAGCCAGAAGGCGTGAAGGGCGTGAGGTATCCGCTCCAAAAACAATGGTAAACTGCATCAACAGTTGCGACTAAATTCGTGTCATTCGTGCATTCGTGAAATTCGTGATAAAATCGGCATCAGGAGATTACGAATAGCGCGTTTAAACGAATCTCATGAATGCCCCGCATACGCGGATGCCCAGTCACCTTATGATTTGAAGAGGATGCGGCGTGAGCGTGTATTGATGCGAAATTCAGGACCAGTCACCGATCGAATTGTGAACAAATCTCAATTCCGTTCTCCGCTACCACATAAGTCATAATCTCCCTCGAATGCTTGACCTTCCGCATCTTTGTGATCTCGAACAACAGGGAAACGGATTTTCTACTGCCGTTTCTCCAATAATTCAGAAATATCACGCCATCTGCCATATACTCGATCAGCCCGAATCGTGAGGAGTGCGGATGGATTTTATCAGACTCTGACGTGATTATAGACGTCGCTCCGCTGTGCTTGATCGTGTGAGCAAGTTCATATACCAGAAGCCTCCGTTCACTTTCACCATTGAACAGCATCTCAAAGAGCGTTATCGAATCAAAAACGCATCGTTTTGCACCGAACGACTCGAAGAGCTGCGGCAGTTCGCTTCGTATCCGTAGGATCGCTGTTTTGATGTCAGTTGGGCTTAGTTTGATTAATAGTAACAATCCATCGTCTACGTATTTCTTAAAATCCCATCCGAACTGCATAGCAGCCTCGATCAGGCTATCCTCGTCGTCGTCGAGGCTGAGGAAGATGCATGGCTCGCCCATGCGCAGTCCCTCATTTAAGAATTGCATCCCGAACGTGGACTTTCCGGTTCCGAATGTCCCGATGACCGCTGTTGTGCTGTTCAGCGGAAATCCGCCGCCGAGTTTTTCATCGAGTCTTGCGATGCCGGTTCCGATTCGCTCCATAGATGCCCCTACCACAAGATCTGTTTGAAATTTGATACGGAGAACCCCCGATCGGCAGTGACCGACGTCTCGAACCTCACAAAATTCTCCATCTCGAGATGCGGCAGGAGTCCCCTGAATTTCTTTACGTGCATCACCCGGTGCCGGTCGGATGTGCCGAATTCACCCCACTGGAATAGCAGAACGCCATCGGCACAGTCTATTATCTGCTCCTGCATCCGATCCGGGAGGATGTTTGCTGTGAGCAGCGCATAGATCACACCGTCCCATCTCTTTGATATCTTCTGAAGACCACGGAAGAACGATATTGCATCAGACCACTGCGTGGAATGATTCGGATCCATGCAGTACTCAGAGAGTGCGGTTATCGAATCGATGACGACAAGGCTGTTCGGAGCGTGTTCATCAAGATATGCGGCGATGTCATTGATCATATCCCTTTCAGACCTTCCTTTTTTAAGAAAATCGAACGACGGGGTCGATTCGGTCGCCCATCCGGTCGGAACCGATGACATGCTGAAATAATCCTCTGAAAAATCTTTAAATTGCACTTCATCCAATGCTTCATAAAATTCATCAGGAAACGATCGCAATATCTCGTTGCATATATCTGTCCAGCTTTTTGTCAGCGAGATGTAGCATACTCGCTCCAGTTGTTTGCGATTTTTAAAATATCCAAAAATGTCCTCGCTTTCTTGCGGGTTCAGTAGCGAGAGCATCGACGTGTATGCAAACTCGGTGTGCCCCGCGCCGACATCCCCGAGCAATATAACGAGTGATCCGGTCGGAAAACCCCCTTTAAGCATTGAATCAAGCGATAAGATTCCTGTTGGTATTACGCCAAGATTTATTTCGCCCAATATGCCACCCACAACCAATTGGGCGTGCAACGTACAAAAGTCTTTTGTAACTGCCCGGAGGATGTTGTTTGGTCTCCCGCTTGCGATCCTGTACGTTCTGGTGAAAGAGATGCAGTACATTGTTGGGTGTTGGTTGCTGCGTATTCATGGTCAGATCAGCCATACCAGAAGCGCAATTTATGCCGTGCGCCTGTGTATACTATCGTCCCAAGACCATGAGAAAGACAAATATTATATACACCCGGAACAGAATATCATCCAATGTCAGCCACAACCGAAAGCGTCGGCGTTCCCGAACGGATGATCATGCGGGCGGGAGATATTGAAAAGAAGCTATTTTTGCGCATTCTGAAGGTCACTGAAGCCGGAGCGGTTGCTGCTGCGCGGTGGATCGGTTACGGGGATCGACATGCTGCAGACGATGCCGCGGTCGAGGCGATGCGGAGGGTGCTGGCGAAATTCGATATCAACGGCGAGATTGTGATAGGTGAGGGCGAGCGGGACGAGGCACCGATGCTCTACATCGGGGAGAAGGTCGGGACAGGAAAGGGACCAAAGGTCGCAATCGCTGTCGATCCGCTCGAGGGCACGAACCTTGCGGCTGAGAACAAGTTCGGGGCGGCTGCTGTTATGGCAGTATCGGAACCGGGCGGGCTTCTGCGCGCACCTGACATCTACCTCAACAAGCTGATTGTAGGTCCTGAGGTTGTGCGCTACGAGAGGAAGACCGGAAAACATATTGATCTCGACGCTTCAGCCGAATACAACTTAAAAATCGTGGCAGAGGCTCTGCATCGGAAGATCGAGGACTTAATCGTCGTGATACTCGAAAGGAGGAGACACAACGATCTGATAAAGGAGGTGCGGGACGCCGGCGCAAAGGTGCGGCTCGTAACCGACGGCGACCTGATGCCAGGGATTGCGGCAGGGATACGCGGCACCAACGTCCATGTAGGAATGGGGATCGGTGCGGCGCCCGAGGGTGTTCTCACCGCAGCCGCGCTTCGAGCAACCGGGGGAAAGATGATTAGCAGGTTCGTACTTCCTGCAAAAGCAAATCAGAAGAGCGACAGTGAGATAAATGAAGAATGTGATAAATTTATGCCGAGATTGCGAAATATGGGGATTACGGATATCGATAAGTTACTTTACACCGAGGATCTTGCCCCTGGCAAGGATGTGATCTTCTCAGCAACAGGCGTAACACAGAGCGACCTATTCGACGGCGTCAACTTCTTTGAGAATGATGGCGCAAGGGTGCGATCTGTAGTCATGAGCTCAGGATCGGGGATCGTTCGGTTCATCGACACGATCTACGTGATTGACAAGGAATTAACACCGGTTCGGTTGCGATAACACCAAAAAACCTTGGGGGTGCAGCAGGATTTGAGTGAATTGGGGGGATTTAGTGGATTTGGCGGACTCATACTGAACGCTGCAATCTGTGCTGCGATAACACTCTCTGCATTGGCATTTGCGTGGACGCTGCATACACAGGACCCGGACCCAAAAAGCAAGAACACCCCATCGTTGAAGGCGTTGATCGCATTCTGGGTGGTCGTTGCGATAGCATTCCTGATAACATTCGTTCGGGTGACTGCGGCATTTTTCGGCTACCCTGATCTGGACGTACTGTGTTACTATCTTGCAGCCGTCCCCCTCGGATTTTTACCGGTGCCACTGGTCTTTTTCATTGTTTATGTTGCAACAGGCGATAAACGGTCTGCATGGACGATGTCTCTTCTCTTTACAGTATTCGGAACCATGTACCTGCTGTTTCTTCTCCCATCCGAGATCGTCGGTCCGGATGTGACATACTGGGCGACGACCATCACGAGCGAGAGCGATTTCGCACTCACGATATACCTCTCCGCGCTCTTCATCGTGCCGACAGCGATGATCATTGCGCTCCTCGGGTCAATCCTTGCCAGAAAACCCTCGAAACGCAGCCAGTATCGTGTGGCACTGACGCTCGTCGCAATCTCCCTCGTCTTTGATTTCATCCTCGTGGATGCGGTTGCGATCGATTGCGTGATGCAGGTCGCAGCCCGCATATTCGTATTGATAAGCGTGGTGCTCGCGTTCCTTGCGTACCACCCGCCCGAAAGATTGCAGGAGCGGCTTAGAATCCAGGAGATCACAGGCTGCGAGGTGGACGATTGAGCAGAATCGATGTCTTGTGGGAGCAGGAGGTCGCAGCCTACTTCCAGTCGCTTGGAATCAATCAGGGCCCCGGGGACATCCAGTACCGGCTGATCGTTCTCGTCCTCGCATCAAACGAGGGGGGAGTCACCCAATTCTCGGATATCCGTACGTACACCGACCGGATCGCGGATCGCGGCAGCGTCGCCAGCAAACTGAAGACCGTTTTTCTGCTGGATGGTCTGGCAGAGCGTGTGCAGCGCGGCGGATATGTGGTCACGGACAAAGGGCTTGCAGCAGCAAGGTTCATTCAGGAGTCCGGCAAATTCTACAAGCGATCCACGAAGATCGCTGCAATAATTGAGCGGATGCCATGAATATCGGAATTGCGATGACCGATCCGGGCGATTGGACCACTCGCGCCCTCATTAAATCGACACTGACACATGATGCGATTCCGGTTCCGTTCAGGCTGGATGAGATCGATTCGCATGACTTCAAGCTCTCCGGAGTCGGCGGGATGGACGAGATGAATGAGATGAATGAGATTGGTGGGGGGGATGGAGTGGATGGGCTGGATGAGATGAGTGGCATAATCGTGCGTGATGTTGGCGCAGGCGCATTTGAAGAGGTCTCTTTCAAATTCGATCTCTTGAGAATCCTCTCCGAGAGGATGCCGGTCATAAACACGCCTGAATCCATCCGAAATGCTGCAAACAAGTATTACTCACTCCACCTGCTCAGAAGATCAGGAGTTCCCGTGCCAGAGACGGTTGTCACCTGCGACGCCGATGTTGCCATGGATCTGCTCGATGAACTGGGCGAAATCGTGGTAAAACCGATCTTCGGATACAAAGGAATCGGAATCGAGCGTTTCCGGAACGATCCCGACCGTCTCGACTCAAATCGCAATTCCATCGAAGAACTGCTCTCGGAGCGGGGTGTTCTGTATCTACAGGAGTTGATACCAATGAAGAGGGACCTGAGAGTCTTCGTTGTTGGGGATCGGATTGCAGGCTCGATCTACAGGTACGCCAGTTGCGGGTGGATCACCAACCTGAGTCAGAGCGGGGTTCCGGAGCGTTGCGTCCTTACTCAGGAGCAGGAAGAGATTGCAATTCGAGCATCAAGTGCCGTCGGGACTGATTTTGCGGGTGTTGACCTCGCCGAGACGGGAAATGGTTCCGTCGTTCTCGAGGTCAATGGCACACCGTCCGGGAAAGGCATATTCGATGCGTGTGGTGTGGATGTCACCGGAGACGTCGTGGATCGTCTGATCATGGGGTTCTAAAGGCGAGGGGTCGCTTGCGCCCGCGATCCGGTCGCCCACGATTGCTTCCACGCCCCTGCCCCTGCCAAAGAATATATCGGTTGGTTGCGATGTGTACCCCATGAGCACAACCGACGAACACAAGAGACACGCGCAGCAATCATACACGATCGAGGTTGCAACGATCAGTTCCTCGCGGTACCGCGAGAAGAGTAATCCCCGATCGCCGGATGACGCGGATGACGTATCAGGCGCGATCATCGTCGATTCTCTCCGCAAAAGCGGGCATGTCGTGCGATACACGCTGCTATCAGATGATGCCGATATGATCCGGCACTGGTTCGCAAAGGCGATGGACGCGGACGCAATCATCACAACGGGGGGGACGGGACTTGCGCCCGGCGATGTCACGATCGAGGCGATCAGACCGCTTCTCGGGAAGGAGATGCCCGGATTCGGTGAGATCTTCCGCGCAAGGAGTGTTGCCGAGATCGGCTGCGCCGCGATGCTGACAAGGGCGATTGCAGGCGTTGTGCGAGGACGGGCGGTCTTCTGCATGCCAGGGTCGCCGAATGCGGTGAGGCTCGGAATCGAGATGATCACATCAGAGATCGGGCATGTGATCGAGCACGCGAGAGGGCGAGCGTAGGGTTTTACGATGTGTAGGAGTAATCGATCACCCAGTGGAGTGATGAGTGGTCGGTTGAGTGATATCGTCCCAAAGCCCAGCTTCCGAAAGTCTTAAATATCAACAAATCTCTGCATGACATCATGGTTGTAACACTACTGCAAACGCCAATTGCGCTCTCTAATTACCCGCTCATAATCGGGTTTGCCATACTCCTGTACGCGGTCTTGAGCATCCGATTCATCGGCGTCGCCAAGGGGCTGCTTTCGTCATTCGCATTCTCTGCACTCTACCTGATACTGGTCGCAATCGGCGTACTGTCATCTTAATCCGATTACATCATAGTATTGACATTGTGTTCAGGTGCGCTGGCGCAGTTCTTCCGCGCTCAGATTGATTGAGATCTCCGCAATATCAGCCCCGTACTCCGCAATCCTTCGCAGGCTCTCGATTATGAAACTGACCTCGGTCATATTGCAATCCAATCTGATCTCCCGGTCAATCGCAATACCAACTGCGACAACCTCCGCTGCATCGATTATGACGCCGTTTGCCTCCTTTATGTCATTCTTTGAGAGGGATGTTATCGCCCTCATAAAGACGTCGTGCGCCATGTTCCCGACATCACATATCCGGTCGATCGGTTCAATATCAGAGTCCAGCTCGATTACGTTTCTTGCTATCTTTTCGATGTGATCCCCGATCCGTTCCATGCTCTTTGCGATCAGCCGATAGCCAAGACACTCTCTCGGATGGACGATTCCAATCTTTTCAGAGAGCGCGGGGTCTTCGATTGCAGCCTTCAACTGCCTGACGATCAGAAGATAGAAGCGATCGACCTCGTTATCCCTCTGGATGATATCTCTTGCAAGCTCCGAATCGTTGTTGCGGAGCGCGTAAATGACATCCTCGTGCATCGATGAGATGAGCCTGGACATGCTCTGCATCGCTTTTTTCAGTGGCAGGTCCCGGTAGTTCAGAAGACTCTGCAGGATCAGTTCATCGTGTGACTCATCGACCACCTCAAGCCCGATCAGCCGCTGCCGCACAGCATCTTTTATCCATTTCCGGTCTGACGCGCTGAAACCCTTCTGCGAGATCAACCTTATGATGTCGTACCCGACCAGATAATGCGCGATCAGCAGCCGGAGGTTGTTCTCGATGTTTTCGCCGGGGAAGAGCTTAATCGTCGTCTCGTACACCTGTTCATCAGTCTTCGGTTGCACCGAGAGCAGAAGCGTCCGGTCCGGTTGGGGGTTTAAGAAGACCTCGTCACCCGCAGCGAGTCCGACGTCCCGCGCCCACTTTATGGGCAGCGACACGATGAGCGTTGCGCCGCCTGTCAACTGTACTTTTCTCTTTTCCGGTGGCATGATCTATATAGTGTGTATATATCTTACATAAACCGGACTGTCAACCTCAACCATCCAAACCGTCACCGAACCATCAAAGTCAGAAAAAAGTATCAAATTCAAAAAGTATGGTAAAACCTAATCTTCAGTCTTTCTGAAATATATGCATAAAAACCTCAATCTGTGTTCATCAGTGTTAATCTGTGGCTAAAAGCTATATCAGCCACGGATTTACACAGATTACACAGATTCAAGGCAGTATCTGCGTAAATTTGTAAAATCTGTATCTATGGTAATTATCAAAATCGCCCATTTTTTAGATAGTGCACCAGTTACCACTAAATTTGGAGTGGATACGAAAAAACCCAAAAACCATTTACCGCAGTTACCCGGGCATCATTCTCCGGAAGTCCCGTTCTCAGGCATGTAGATCACTTCCCCGGTCTCAAGCCGGTACGCTGTCCCGATCTTTGACCCCTGACCGCCCATGATCTGCTCTGTCATGTTCATCACCTTTATCGTCTCCTTATCCTTGATTATCACCTGCATATTCGGGTCTCCAGGGTTCTTAACGATCGTTACGCTCGCGTCCGCATCGAGAAGCTCCGGCACGTTGTAGGAGATGACAAGCGCAACAAGGAGCGCTACAGCAAAGACCATCGCAGCGTCAAAGAGGTTTGCAACGCCACCCAGAGGATCCTCCTCATCGTCAATGACGATCCGTCTCCTGACTCGCCTCACTTCAAGACCTCCACAACGTACTCCATGTCGCTCAAATCCTGCGTGTACCACTTCTTCTTAACAAGCAGGATGCAATACGCAACGCCCCCCGCCAGAAGACCGAGAACCGTTGTTGCGAATGCGATAACGAGATTTGCTGCGAGCTCCTGGACGTTTCCTGAAGATAAGCCGATCAACGCAGGACCCATCGGTATCAACGTCCCCATAAGCCCGAGCATCGGACCAACTCGTGTCACCAGTCTCGCCTGCATCAGTTCACCCGCGATCTTCAGTTCGTAGTCCTGAAGCACCTTCTCTGCCTCAACCGAAAAATTTCCTGCACCGAGAATCTCTGAAAGATCTTTCAGGAACCGCTTTAACAGATCGTTTGATCCGCTGCCTGTTAACACTGCTGCCGCCCCGTTCAGATCTCCTTTTTCCTTCTTCTCTCTCGCATCCCTGCAACCCGCTTTGAGCCTTTTTGCGTCCCTGCTTCTTGCTGTGTACTCTGATATGAACTGCCCTGTCGAGACAAACGACCATGCAATCAGTCCGAGCAGGATAAGGATCACAGGATAGAGCAGCGAGTTCGAGATCATGAACATTGTTCCGAAAATTCCTGAAGATATGTCCATTTTTCCTCCGTTTAGTTCTCTGGATTCTCATCTCGTCTGCGTCTGGCTCCTACAAAACCGATCACGCCAAGCGCAGCCATCAGAGCAAACGAGAGGAGTGTCTCGCCAATATCCACTGGAATGTCTGGTATCGGCACCGTCTGCGCCTGCATGTACGCGGGGATTATGAGCGGCGAGAGCATGTAGAAGAGTCCGAAGAGGATCATCGTCGTTCCGAGCGCTGACGGGTCTTTGCTGCCGGATCGTGTCGCAAGGAATGAAACAGTGAAGGACGAGATGATAATTCCTGCAAAGAAGACCAGACCCACGATTAAGCCAATTGTAATGTTGCTCCTGTCAATTGCGCCTGCAAGAACCGTACATGCAAGAAATGTCGCTGTCAGGCAGACCGGGCACGGGATCGATAGCCAGAGAAAGGTATTTCTCGATAGATCACGCTTCTTGGAGAGCCACTGCCTCTTTGTACGAATTCCGAAGTAGATCAGCCCGGCTGCGATTACGAGGTGCATCGTGACGCCCGCAGCAAGGATGTTCTGCGTCAGATCGAGCGGGATAACCCCGATGAGGTAGCCCATGGTGATTGAGATCACGAGATAGACGGTCGCAAGGTATACGACCTCTCTCCTTCGCAGGCTCGCGAAACCGCAACCAAGCCCGGTCTTGAGGGCAAGTATTGCGACTCCGATCAGAACGCTCGATGCGATTAAGCTGGTTGTGGCAGCATCCGTCATAATCCTCCGATCGTCAGTGCCTGTGCTGTTGGTATTTGGTCTCGTTTGTCTGTCATATTGTGCTTCCCTGTTGTTTCTTTCTGCGACCCGGATGATCCGTAATGATAGTCCAAATTGTCTGCTATAACTTAAGTATTTCTGCAACAGTAGTCAGATGGCATATCCATGTTTTCCGGATGTTTCGCCTTCCGAAAGGAGTCAATTCCATAGCGGAACAAACCGGGCAGTTCAACCGGTTCGCATGATCCTCACGATCAGAAATATCCCGACAAGGTTTATCACGACGATCGGAACCACGATACGCAATATATTCGCACGCTCGTCGGTTCCGGCATCCTGCGTCTCACGCTCCCGCCCCCGCACCTGCCCCCGAACATCCGGCACCGACACCCCCATCGTCCCGGGCGCAGAACAATCGACGACACAGTCGGAATCAAGGAATATCTCGTGCTCATCAGTCCTCCCACCACCCGTTACTCGAATCGTGTAATTATACCCCGCATCCAGACCTCTGAACAGGAATTCGGAGTCCGAAGTCCCTTTGACCCTGACAGCATCCCCGCGCTCACCACAGTCGCCCACACCCATGCGCACCTCCACATCCGCAACCGATCCCGTCATAACTCGCAGATTCACTCCCGTTACAGGCAGCGCAACTCCGTCACAGAATGTGTCGATGTCGGTGTTAGTGTCGGCGTCTGCGCCGGGCAGCCCCATTTCCATCCCCATCTGGCAGAGAATCGTCGGTGCGATGTCCTCCTGCCTGCCTGTTGCGATTGTGCCCGCAACGACCCCGCTGCCACTGAACACAAGCGGTATCAACTGGCTTTCGGGGCGTTCGGCGTATTTGTCGGATACGTGCCCGCCATGCGCCGCATCATGAGCCGTAAAGCCCATTCCGTGATCGGCAGTCAGAACAAAGAGCAGATCGTGCTCAACGCAGCTCTGATGCAATCTCATGATCGCGTCGTCCGTGCCATCGATCACATCGAGGTACCTGGACGCTCCGAGATGGTGCCCTGCCGAATCGACGGCTCCGACGTTGATCAGCATGAGGAACGGCACATCGTTTAAAGAGAGGTCTCGCACGATCGCGTCCGATACGTCGATCGCCCACCTGTTGTATGCGATATACCGCGGAACGCCGTCCGTATCGCCAAGATACTCTGTCAGATTGCTCCATTCCATCATCAAAATGCTTATATTCTGCGAAACGCTTTCGTGGTTGTACGGGCTGGTGTCGATTGCAAGTCCCGGGCTTACAATCGAGTTCTTCCGGACGTGGAGGATCGCGTCGAGTTCGTCGCACATCTCCTTAAAATCCCCGTTCTCCATTACGCCCACGCAAAAATATCCGTTCTCGTGCGCGACATCAAAGATCGTCCACCCGTCAGCGACGGTCACGGGCATAGCGTCCGCGCATCCGGTCACGATTGTAGAGTGTCCTGGATGCGTGCTCGTAACAGGCGCACGCACGTCAATTACTCTCATGCCGCCCTCTGCGATCGCAAGAAGGTTCGTGCAGTTCGCCCTGCCAAGAATTGAGCCATCGAGTGCATGCGGTGTTACTTCGGGGTAGCAGTACGATGAGCCGAGACCGTCGATCACGAGCACAACGCAGCCATCGTAATCGGAATGGCTCCGGTGCACAGTGATCTCGGTTGTGGCGCATGCGTCGCCTGACGAGAAGAAGAGGAGCAGGAGCAGAAGGGACAGGGGAAGTAGTGTTCGGGATAGCCGCATCATCACCCGAATCTGGGGGTAGGGGGATGGTTAAGTCTTTCGATCTTCACTATTGCATACACATCCGCGTAAGCTCACTGCCGCCCTCTGCAGCGAGTTCCTCACCCAGCCGGCGTGCGTTCTCGGCATACCCGGAGACAGGAAATGTATCCTCGACCCGGCGGTACTGCCCACCATCGGGCGAGAGCACCTCAGCACGAACCGTCACCTCGTCTCCGCGCACCATCGCAAACGCGCCGATCGGAACGGTGCATCCTCCGCCAAGAACGTCGATTACGATCCGCTCGACATCGGTTTCGATCCTTGTTTGGGGGTGGTCAAGCTGGTTTGCGACCTTTTCCGCATCAGAGTTTCGCAGCGCAACGATTGCGATTGTACCCTGGTTGGCTGACGGGATGAAACGGTCGGTGTCGAGCCGCGCAAACTCGATATCCCACCCCACCCTTGTCAGCCCTGCCTCAGCAAGTATGATCCCGTCGTAGACGTGATCGCGCAACTTTCGCATGCGGGTGTTGATGTTGCCGCGCAGGGGCGCGATATTAAGATCGCCGCGGAATCGACGCAGTTGGGCGATGCGGCGCATCGAGGACGTGCCGATCGTTGCGCCCGCAGGCAGGCGATCGAGCGTCACGTTCTCGTTTGTGATCAGAACGTCATGCGGGGAATCGCGCTTTAAGATCGCCGCAGTCACAAGTTCATCCGGACGGACTGTGGGGATGTCTTTCATCGAGTGGACTGCGAGGTCTATACTGCCTGCAAGCGAGTGCTCGTCGATCTCTCGTACAAACGCTCCGACGCCTGACAGTTCGTGCAGCGGGCGGTCAGTGACGAGATCGCCGTGTGTCTTGATGACGCGAATCTCGGTTGTGATGCTGATTTCGCGCAGCATGTCTGATACGATGTTCGCCTGTGCGAGTGCGAGCATGCTTCCGCGTGTTCCGATGATTATATTAGTCATTTCTGTCATTCTTGGCTCACGTGTGCATAAATCTGTGGTGGCTCTTCTGCAATTCGCGTGTGCAAGCGTCTCGTAGATGAATTGTGTTATGAATTGTGTTGGGGCGATCTTATGTGATTAGAGATCACGAATAAACGAATTGCACGAATTTGGATATCGCAAAGTCAGAGTGTCTCACTGAAAAGTTTGATTGTGCCCCCTCTCCGCTTCCACGCCCACCATCCCCAGAACACCGCAAGCACAACCACAACAGCGATGATCCACCACTTCTTCGCCCGAAGCTTAGCAGAAAACGGCACCTTCGGAGCTACCACAACTCCGATCTGCATCGGATCCGAGATCTGGACGTCGCCGTCCTCATCCCTGAAGCGGATACCTGTGCTTATGTCGTACACTTTCGGAACCGCATCCCTGCCGGTCCCAACCCTGAAACACGCTGTCGCAGTCTCGCCGGGCGCGAGCGTTCCAATGCGCTCCTGGTTTCTGACCGCAGTAAATGGCAGCATGTCGCTGATGCGGGCGGTCGCATCCGCTGCCACTTCCTCGCCAGTGTTCTGGTACGTTATGTTCAGAAATCCGGTTTCTCCCACCCGTAATGTGGATGAGACATCGATAACCTCGAAATCAGATTCTTTCTCAACCACGATCGTTATGGTCTGGTCCTGTTTCTCTGTCGTGTTCCAGTAATTGGGATATGGTCGATCAGGAGGATTACTTACCCGCACGTTCTGGATGCGGTCATAACGGATCTCCATACGAAGCGGGTATGCGCCTGCGCGTGTATCGTCATCGATATGGATCGGAAACTGCACCGTTTCGATTCTCCCCTCTTCTATGGATTCGATCTCCTGAACATCTGCGAGGATGTCGACCGGTGCACCATCTGCGAACAGTGCCACAACAACGTGATCTGCGGATGATTTTTTCAGTTCTGCCGCAAGTTCGATTGCAGCACGTTCCAATGAATCCGAATTACTCATGTTGCGATACGTGTCCGTATCGATTCCGGAGATCATTCCCCGGTTCTGCATCGTGATGATGAGTATCGCATCCTCGCCACGATCGAACTCGTTATTTCCAACGAGTGATGAAACGATGCATGGCTCGCCTGTGACATCATAGTAATTCGTGAATCGTGTGTAACTTTCAGGAATGTACTGGCAGATTGCAACCGGCACTGCAAGCAATACAATAACAATGGCGACAACAACCTTATTTCGCACTGGATCACCACTCATCATCTCGTTCCCGTGAAATTTCTGATATAGTACCGCACTCCGATCGCCACAAGCCCCAGAAGCACGATCAATATACCCGGAAGAATGTACGGCTTTATCTTCTCGGATGCCGGTATCGCAGGTTTGATCGTGACCGATGCAGTCATAGAATCGGATACTCTTGATTCTCCTGTCGAATCCTTGAACCTGATCTCTGTATCGATTCCGTAAACCTTTACCGTGGCGTCAGAATCAGTATCGATCACAAATATGGCGGTTGCAGACTCAGCCGGAGCAAGCGTTCCAAGATACGCTTGATCGTCGGTGCTGCTGAACGGATCGGTCACGCTGATGCGTGCTACTGCCTCTGTTGCAGTCTCCTCGCCGGTATTCATGTATGTTATACGCAGCACACGGTCATCCTCACCTGCCTGAAGATCGGATGAAACACCGGTAACCTCAAAGTCAGCCAGTCTTTTGATGGTGATGTAGAGTGTCTGCGTCTGGTTGAGCGTTTCGTACCAGAAGTTCACATCTGTCCTGCCTTCAGAGGCGGGGTTGCCGCTTACCTGCACGTTCTTCTGATAATCATAGTCAAGGGCGAGTATGAGAGGATAGGTACCGGCAGGTGCATTCTCGTCGATCTCGATGTTGAACCCGACAGTCCCCTCCCCTCCATCTCCTCTGATCGAGCCGACCTGCTGCGGTCCTGATTGCACATCGATTGGGCTGTTCTCCGGCGAGGTGAGCGCTGCGGTGATCCCAATGGCATCGACCTGCTGAAGTTCGTATCCGAGTTCCATCTTCGCGAGCGCAATCTCATCGGAATCATCGGGCATGCGATCAGAATCATATCCGTGAATCACACCTCTGTTGATCAGATCAATCGAGAGCGTCACCTCATCATCACGATAGAACTCATTGTCGCCGATGATGGTTGCTGTGATATCCGGTTTGCCGTAGATATCGTAGAAGTTCTTTGAGAACGTAAATCCTGGTGAAATGCGGTCAGGTAAGCCGGCGGCAGTTGCTGTGTGCGGCATGTACGTGTCGTTGCGATGCTGGCTTGCCCGCAGCTCGTCGGCAGGTAGTGATGCTGCAAGCGATGTGAGTGCCGCGATTATCAGTAATGCGGCGAGTGTTGTTTTAGTTATGTTCATAATCCCTCCTGTTATCACATTCATGATGTGTGCCATCGCCTGATGAATCGACGTTGATCGCCGCCAGGGAACTTCCGAGTATTCTTGCACGCAAGGGCTTTTTCGTAATTCTTGCTACAATCGCACTCTCGAAAGGTGAGGCGATCGCCCACGCATCCTCCAGAGAGTCCTCTGCTCCCAGGAATTTGCCGTCTGCGATAACAACGTACCTCCCAGAAAAATCTTTTTCAAGCCGATTTTTCATCGTTCTGTAAGTCTTATCGTTCGTAACCACGTCTTTTGATTTGTTGAACTTTTGTTTCATGTATTCACCTCTACCTCCCATCTCCGCGCCCTCCTCCTCTCTCGCATCCGGTCCAGCCACACCATGAGCACCGG
>Ga0190315_1000388_pt1 | contig 23418 bp, 12 predicted proteins | sample 48701101_MG_FD_161673 | JGI IMG/M metagenome (GOLD analysis project Ga0190315, IMG submission 161673) | Hydrothermal vent sediment bacterial communities from Southern Trench, Guaymas Basin, Mexico - 4870-11-0-1_MG | ecosystem: Environmental > Aquatic > Marine > Hydrothermal vents > Sediment ...
TTTGCCATAGGAAAACATAAGGTAAAGGCTATTGCATATGATATGGAGGGAAATAAAGCACGGGATGAGATAAATGTGGTGATATTTAACCTTGGGAGGTGAGAAATGAGATCAATATTTGCAATTGCTTGTCTGTTGTTATTGTTGCCGAGCTTCGATGTCTCTCAAGATAGCGATGAAAGGATGATTCCGGAAGATGTAAAAGTGGCTATCCTTTACGAAAGGGTAATGGACTGGATTAATCTCAATAGAAGCATCAATGACGTGATAGGGATTTTAAAAGAAACAAAAGCGAGTTTTGTATTTAGGGGATGGTGGCGGTGGTATCCTTGTCCAGATGATGCCAACATGGTTTTACCTCCGCAATTTCCTAAGAATTACGTAAAAACATGCGCATACAAAGGCTACACCTACAAGCATCTAAAGGAAGCGCTGAGAGAAATAAAGAAGGAAATCCCAGATATCATGTTCTGTGGAGTCGTTCCAGCTCAAATAATAACGAGGCTAACATGGAATCCGATAACAAAGGAGTTTTTCTACACAAATGAAACATGGCAAATGGCTTTGGATCCATCGAAATGGGGAATAAATATGACAAAAGAAGAGTTTCAATACTTATTTGCAAAGTGGCATTTATGGATGAATCCGAACTCGACTTTGGAAGAATATGATCATATGAAAGTAAATGCATACTTTCCAGACATTACGAATGAGGATTTTCAAGAATTGCTTTTAAGCTGGGCATATAAGCAAATTGAATGCGGAGTAGATGCAATCTGGATAGACATGCTCTTCAGTCAGGCAAGCATGCTTTATGGAATAACCCAAGATATCAACCATCCCGCGGTGAAAGAATCGTATGAAGCGGCATGCGAAATAATAGATAGAATACATGAATATGGAAATTCCATCGGAAAGCATATTTATGTTGGTACATGGTCAACCTGTGTTATCTATCCATATGAAAAGCCATCTCTGGATTTTTTGACGGCATCGCCATCATCCATGGAAGTTTATGAAATGGAATTGAACGAAACAAAATGGGATGAAAGAATAAAAGCAGTCAGAGAAAAATTTGGAGATATACCTTTCTTTGCGTTCATTGACTGGGCATGTACAACCCATACTCCTTTGGGGGTGTTTAGTCAGTATTTAAGCAAGGAAAAACAAAAGGAATTTATAAAAATGGTCGACATCTTTTTTGCTAGGAGAGGGATAAATTTCATCTACCCAGTTCATGGAGGTTTCATGGGGCAGGATGCGGAGAAACTTTCTTACGGAATATCAAAGGTTTACGATAGCCTTGCTCCAGAATTCAAGACATATGGAACAATCGTGGAACTAGCTCAGAATAAACATGAAGGGAAACCGATGGTTTATATAGAGAGACCCAGGAATTATCTTTACATCTTCGATAGAGGGATCGTTCCTTTTAGATTGTCATTAATAATTGGAAAAATAACGGTTGCAGTGGATGCGTACGATAGAGATGGGATAGATAGGGTGGAGTTTTACGTCAACAACAAATTGAAATCAACAGATTCCGATGAACCATATTCATGGCTATGGAATGAATTTGCCATAGGAAGGTATAAGATAAGAGTTATTGCATATGATACTCTTGGGGGAAAAGAGGGAGATGAAATTGACGTAATAGCGTTTAATTGGGGGTGAGATGAAATGAGAAAGAGAACGCTTGGTTTAGTATTTGGATTGGTAATCGTGTTGTCCTTCTTCATTCCAGCAATTGTCTCAGACACCCCCCATAAATGGAAACATGATCCTATAGTCAAAGAAACATTCGATGAAAATATGACCGACATTAAGGTTGCGATTCTTTACCAAAGGATAACGGATGGCATCTACCATCCTTCAAAGATAAGGACATACGAGGATTTGGTGAACATTTTAAAGGAAACAAGCCCTGATTTGGTTTTTAGAGTCTGGTGGAGATGGACCCCAACTCCAGAATCCCTTCCCCCCAGTGATCCCGTATATCAGGCGGGTCATACCTATCAGCAATTTGAGGAAACATTGGGAAGACTCAAGAGAGACTTGCCAGAAATCCACCACTGGTGGGGAGCGATTCCCACCCAGAGAATTAATTTCAATGAGAGAAATCCAATAACGGGGAAAACCTATTCTCAAAATGAAACTTGGGAAATGGCTTTAGATCCTCAAAAATGGGGGATCAATTTATCAAAGGAAAAATTGCAGGAATTGGCCCAGAAAGAAGGTGGAACGGGAGAGTATGGCTACTTTCCAGATGTAACAAACAAAGAATTCCAAGAGCTTTACTTGAGCTGGGCTAAGAGGCAGATCGATGCAGGAGTCAATGGACTATTTCTTGATATGCTATTTGCTCAGCCAAGGGTTCTGGCAAAATTAACCGGAAATCCAAAACATCCGGCGGTAGAGGAAAGTTTGGAAGCAATTGATTACTTAATAAGGGAAATCCGAGAGTATGGGTACGGGAAAGGAGAGTACATTTATCTTTGCAGTTTTGGCACATTTACCGATTTTCCCAATTATAAACCAGATCTAGATTATGTTCTTGTCACCCTGACGATGAAGGAAATAAGGAATCTTGAGTTGGACGAGAAAAGATGGGATGAAATTATCACAAAGGTAAAGGAAAGGCTTCCAAAAGCAAAAATTTTGGCAATTATTGACTGGGCGGGGACCACCAATACACCCTTAGGGGTTTTTTCGCAAGAGTTGAGCAAGGAGGAGCAGAGAGAATTCTTAAGGATCGCAGATGCTTTCTTCAGGAGGAAAGGCATTACTTTCATCTACCCAGTTCATGGAGGTTTCATGGGGCAGGATGCAGAAATTCTGTCATATGGCAAGAGTAAAACATACGATAGTTTAGCTCCAGAGTTCGATACCTACGAAACAATAGTAGAATTAGCGAAGAATAGAGCTCTGGGAAATCCATTAGTTAGTATCGAAAGACCAAAGAATTGTCTCTATGTTTTTGATAAAGAAATCATGCCTTTGAAAATCCCAATTATAATTGGAAAAATAACAATAACAGCGGATGCGTTTGATGAAAATGAAATAGAGAAGGTGGATTTCTACATCGATGATGTTTTAAAATCAAGCGATTCAATGCCGCCTTATACTTGGCTTTGGAATGAATTCGCTATAGGTAATTATGAGATAAAAGTTATAGCCTATGATAATGAAGGAAATGAGGCCGAGGATAGAATAAGTGTTGTAACATTTAATTTGGGAGGTGGAAAATGAAATTTGTCGTGGGAATAATTTGTTTAATGCTGGTACTAGGAACCGCTACTACATTCACTGAAAACAACAAAACCCATTACTTAGATAATGCTAACAGTAGAGGGGAAGAACCCTCTTCCATCGAGAATAACGAGAAAGAAAAAACATCTGGAGAGGTTATAAAAGCAGTATATATGAATGAGCCAAAAGAAAGTGATGGACACATTGATCCAGATAAAACGATAGAGGCATTGAAGAGAGTCCATGCAAATGCAATCATCCTTGATACAGCGTATGATAAACAGTGGGAGGACATTTTAAACTTCTTACCTGTAGCACAGAGAGAGAATATAAAAGTATTCGTGATTTTACCAGATGCCAGGTATGGTATCTGCTGTTGCGGTGAAACTGCGCCAGATCCTCATGCACCATCATGGTACTGTAATCTACCGAAGCCATATTGCAGAGATTACATCAAGTGGGTTAAAGTGCTCGCAAACCTCTCTTTACAGTATCCCGTTCTAAAAGGTGTTTTAATAGATGACTTCGAGTGCGGAGCATCATTTGAATATGCGGGCTTCGCTTTAAACTATATACAAAAGGTAATGGAAGCAAAAAATAGAATAAATCCAAATTTTGAGTTTCTTATAGGGGTCTATCTACCTCGTGCTTTCAGTGATTTCAATATAAAGCAAAGCGGTGGTTACGTTGGCTATAACAAATCTATTAGCTTCTCTGCAATAATAAACTACACAAAGACCGTTAAGGACGCATCCTTCGAGTTAATATCCTACCCGTATAGTTCTTTTGATCAGTTTAGTGAAGAAATCCTTATCAATAATGAGATTGTCTGGAAAAGAAGACTTAATGAAACTCCACAACTGATATTGAAGAAGATCAATTTATCCTCTTATGATTTATCTAACTTGAATATAACATACAAATTGATACATGATGCACCAGGTGCCCAATGGTTATCTCATTTTATTATACCATTACTTTATGTTAATGGAGAATTAATTGATTTAAAATGGAGAGTGAGAAAAACTGACGGACATTACATTTATGACGAATACCATAAATGGATTAAACAATATTTTGATTTGGTAGATGGAGTAATATTGTACTCTAATTGTTTTGATTTAATTGAGCCAGAAAACAAGGTTATTGAAAAGCTGCTGGATATAGCAAAGGAAAGGATCGGAAGAAATAAAACTATTCTTGGGCATTTTTATGGCGCGGAACCATGGAAAGAACCGGTTTTTCCCTCCGAGAGCTATTTTGACACCTTTGCAAAGATAATCATTGAAAAGACCGATGGCGTGGTGCCTTGGTATCCTTTCTTACTGTCTTACTATATTAACTATTCAAGTGGTATTTATGCTCAACCAGAAAACGACGAAGCAAACTATGACTTTCGTTTCCATTATCCAGTGCTCACCTCCTATGAACTCGGTTTCTATCAAGGTATAAAGGCTGAAGTGGTATTGCCAAGCAATATTTCGGATGCATGCATAATTTTCAGGATAAAAGACAGTTACACTGGAAGCAGCTATTACAGAAGATGGGTGAAAGAGTTTGTTATAACAAGTGAAGAATTTGAACAAAACTTTTCCTGCATGGGAGAAGATTGCCTATGGTTTAAAGAAAAAGGAACTGTATGGTGGGATTTTATAGCGGGAGACGAAGGTGAACAGGAAATTCTAATACCCTATGATAAGTTATCTGGGTTCTTTATACCGGGCAAGAAAATCACTCTAGTTTTAAGGATGCGTGCAGACGAATTCAGAGGGGCCGGTTCCTATCCTCCAGAGATTGACGTGTATGTAACAAAACCAGTGGTAATGGTAAACGGAAGAGAAATACAGACAGATTGGAAATTTATATCCGGAAATGCTTTAGAGAAACTTTGGCTTAAATCTTCAGAGAAAATAAAAAAGCTCTACTTCGAATTAGATAAGCTCGACGTATACATTAGAAAACCAGGGAATTATCTCTATATCTTTGATAAAAAAGTCATCCCCTCCTCTATACCGATTATAATTGGAAGAATAACTATAAAAGCTGATGTTTTTGGTAGTATACAGAGGGTTGAATTTTATATTGATGATAATTTAGAATTCACCGATTATGAATCACCATATGAATGGCTTTGGAATGAGTTTGCCATAGGAAGACATGAGATAAAAGTCATCGCATATGATAATGAAGGAAATAAAGCCGAGGATAGCATAAAAACTATAGCACTCAATTTTGGATGTGAAAAATGAAACTTATGGAAAAAGCGAGTTTTACCAGATGCCTAGTATACAAAATTGGGAAAGAATTGGGAAAAATCTTATTTTCCATACTGAATTAATAAAATAGAGGCGAGGTAATGAAATGACCGTAGTGGGGAAAATGAAATGGATAGTAGTAATTGGAATAGTATGTACCATTGCGATGCAAACCGCATTTTTTGAAATGGAAGGCAATAAGGAATCACCAGCTATCAATTCAGCTATCATTACTATAGAGGAAGATTGTTCATGTTCAGAGATGAGTGTTGATTGGAAAAGCGGGGACCATGATTGGCCTAAAAAAGTTATGGTAGAAACCGTCTGCACGGATGGAATAGATAGTGATGGAGATGGCTTAATTGATTTAGAGGATGGGGATTGCTGGTTGAAAGAAGGACCGATATATCAAACACATCCAAGGGCTTATCCCAATCATTCCTTCAAAGAGGTAACTCAGCAAATACCAAAACTTGCGGATTTAGGTGTGAAAACCATTTATCTTATGCCAATTTGGGAGCATCCCAGAGGGAAAAAGACAATATATTCAATCTACGATTACTTTAAGATTGACCCAGAGTGCGGAACTCCTCAAGAGCTAAAAGAACTTGTGGACACAGCACACAGATACAATATGAAAGTACTCTTTGATTTTGTTACTTGTTGTACTCCAAAGGGAAGCGTAGTATGGAATAACAACTGGACCTTAAGCATGTCACTCGCAGAATTAGAAAGGAGAGCAAAGGAACTGGGTTGGAAACTTGAGTACAAGACCGTTAACGGGAATAAATTCGTGTATGCAAATTGTAGAAAAAGCGAGGAACAACTGCTATGTGATGTTGCAGGAATTATTATTGACAACAATACAGTTATACTCCGCCATTACCCCCGTGCAGATTGGGGTTTTGCAATAGATAGAACAAATCCAGATGCAATAGAATATTTTACAAAAGTAGCAGAATATTATGTTAAGGAGTATAACATAGATGGCTGGAGGTTAGATGCTCCCTCGGATAACTGGAACCCAAAGTTAATCCCTGAAGACCATTCTATAACAAATATGATGAGGAATGTAAAAGGAGCTATTACTAAAATTAAACCATGTGCTATTCTACTAGCAGAAACTCCATTCCCTGGGGTTGAAGAGATTTGCGATTATCTCTATGGTCGTGATGTCTTAAGATGGATCCTCACAACTAAACCTACCTCAGCGGAGCTTGTGGAAGAGATCAAAGATGTAAATAATAGAGTTTATCATATACCAGATCTGGAAAAGTATGACTTATCTGTTCAACAACAAAAAGCTTTATTAGTGTTGATATCCACACTTCCCGGTGTTCCGATGGTTCGGGCGGGTGAGGAGATTGGAATCAGAGGATCATCTGAGTCAGGTCCTATAAATTGGGAAGAAGGAAATTATGAACTTAGAGAATTTTACAAAAAAGTATTTGAAATCCGTAACTCACATCCTGCACTAAAATATGGTACGATTTCAAACGTCTGGAAATCAGGAGATAATACTTATGCTTACTTAAGGGAATCTGAAGATGAAAAGGTAATTACAGTAATTAATTTCTTGAACAAAGAGGCAGCGTCAATACTTGATTTATCATTCTTGGAAAATGGGACCATTTTGTACGATGAGTTAAACGATGAAGCTTTTGTAATTGATGATCCATCTAACTTCGAAATATCTATTCCCGCCGATGGTTCCAGGATTCTTGTTTTAAAAAAGAGGGATGAACCGATTGTATATTTTGGAAGGCCATTGGAAGGTTATCTATACGTCTTTGATCAAGAGATAATATCAACAATTTTTGGGAATACGATCATCTTGGGTAAAATAACCATAGAAGCAGATGCGTACGATGAAGATGGAATACAAAAAGTTGAGTTTTATGTTGATAATGGACTCAGAACAATTGATGACTCTCCGCCATATCTATGGCATTGGGATGAGTTTGCCATAGGGTGGCACGAGATAAAAGTTGTTGCATACGATAACTCTGGCAACAAAGCAGAGGATAGGATAAATGTTATAACTTTAATATTATAAATATTTACTTTGAAGGTGTAAAAATGAGAAGAGCGTTAAGCGCCGTCCTGCTTGCGACACTCCTCTTAAATACCCTTGGAACGGTATACGATGAAAGATTTGAAACAATCTCTATCTTTACCGAGCCATCAGAAAATTCCACATCGAGTAAAGCCACAAAGGCACTTACAGAGCCATGCAAAAGTTATGTCGATTTTGTCAACGGCATTCCAATGCTATTTGTTAATGGTAAGCCTTTACCCATAACGGGATACTACGGATGCGTTGGAGTATATTTTGACAACCCAAACACCGAAGCAAATGAGGCGGAGGAGCACTATGAGAAATACATAAGGCACATCGATTACGCAGCCAAGGGTGAGCTAAACATCATCAATCTGGACATCTACTGGGGCGAAATCGACATGAGCGATACACCTCCATCTTCTCCAGAGGAGGCAGCTGAAAGGTGTGACTGGAGTAAAATAGATTCCATTATGGATTACGCCGCATCCAAAGGAGTATACGTGATAATCCTGTTCAGGTGGAGACCCTACTTCTGGTGGTACACCATGAATAATTACGAAAATTACTATTACTGCACCCAAAGAAACAACACAGCCTTTATAGAAAGCTCGGGAAGGATAAATGGTTCCGTGTTAATGCCTTCTTTTGCAGCACCAAATCTTTTAGAATATGCGGATGAGGTTATCAAGAGCATGATAAAGAGATACAGGAATCATCCAGCCTTACTCGGATGGAAACTGGGCTTAGGTTTCACCACCGAGAACAATTATCCCGGTGGAGGCTATTATAACTCGAATGGTTGGTTTGATTATTCACCATACATGAAAGAAGGGTTCAGGTCATGGTTAAGAGAAAAGTACAACAATGATCTGACCGCCCTGAGAAAAGCTTGGAATAATGGCACGGTAACTTTCGATACTGCAGAACCTCCACAACCTCCAAAACCCGACGAAAGTTTGGACAACACCATTCTCAACGGTCCCGGAGATACTAGGAGGCAGTGGTATGATTGGCAACTATTCAGGTTGGAGATGAAGAAAAGAGAAAGGGATCATTTTGCTGCCCTTTACAAGAAATACGATCCCGATCACGTGGTTGTTGCAGTGCCTGGTTCGCCGCCTCCGGGAGGGAGGATAGTAGCGGATGCGAACGAACTTATTGTGGATTACTATGACTATGCTACAAATCCAAACATCGATGGAGTTCTGATATGTCCGCACATAGATCTCTTTGAGGGCATTATTCTGCAGGGAGGAAAGCTTTACAACTTGATCAAATTCTTTCATAGGCATGGTAAATTTGTTTACATTAAACTGGAAAAGTGGAAGGATCCTGTGCCACCAAATTCAATAGAATCGGTGATCTACTTCTTCACCGCGATGGGTGCGGGTATACTTTGGGATATGGGTGGAATACCAGCGTTTGGAGAACTCACGCCTCCGGATTATCCTGAATTTTCTTCTGAATACACGGAAGAGGAGAGGGCAATAATTAACAGGAGTTGGTATCTGATTCAAACCTTACCTTGCCTTAAACCTCGGAAAGAAAGGTTTGCATTTATAGATCCATCTCCGCTTTGCATTGTGGATAATCGGGAATCAGGTTATACACAGGGCATATACCTATTTTCATCCTATAAGGGTAGGGATAGAATGCTTACAAGTGCCATGTTTGGATGCGCAGGTTTAGAATTTGATGTTATCCATGTAGGTGAGATAATTGCAGATCCCGAGATTCTAAATAACTATGAAGCTGTAGCCGTGGTTGATGTCTTCCGAATGAACGATACTCTAGTTGATGTACTTGCCGATTACAGGGAAAGCGGTGGGGGCTTGTTTATCGTTGGTAGAACGGGAATCTTTGATGAATATGGGAATCAGGATTTCACAAAATTGCAAAGATTACTGGGCATCTCCACAGAGATCAGCGAATATAGAGTGAATATAAACAGACCTCAGGACAGAACATGGAGTTTCGTTTCCTCAGATGATAGTGGACTGATCAGGGGAATTGAAGGTGAAACACCAGAAAACTACAACCTTTACCACATACCCTTCTTTGACTACTCATCGGAAGGTTACAAAGTTGTTGGCTATTTAAATGCCAATCCTGAAGTGGCTACCGTTGGGTATAAAGGCAAAACGGTATTCTGGTTCTCAAGACTTGGCTGGGATGCCGGATACAAGGTGTTGCGCACCGAAGAGCAGTTTGATATGGTATGTCAGTTCCTCAGAAATTTATACGATTTCTATGGCATAAATCACGATGTGACAGAGCAATTCGAGGTGGAGAGTATAGGTGGATGGTACAAATTCCTCTATACCAAAAAACCATACCACGGTTCAATCTCTTTTGACCTGACCTGCTTGGAGGATTTTGATCCATCGAGTGAGTATGTGATCTATGACTGGAGTAACATGATGCCAATTTCAAAGCTTAAGCCCATAGATGGTAAGCTCACTGTAGAAGTAAATCTAATAGAGAAAGAACCTTACCTCTTTGGTATCACGAAATGCAAGAGATATCCATCCTTTATTGCTGCAGAGTGGGCAATTCTCAAGGACGAGAAATGGAGCAACAATGCACTGAGCCTTTATCTTGAAACGAAGAAAAACGTTAGTGCAAAGATTGCGGTTTATTTAGCTAGTAGGGACAATTATACAGTTTCTCTGGATAATGGAACCATCCTGAATCTCACAAAGGATAATTCTACAGATACCCTACTGATAGAATTCCAGCCAAACGATGCGCAAGTAAACCTTAAAATTTCATTTAGTGGTGAAAGCACACCGCCTTACTTGAAAATTAAGAGACCATCAAAACATCTTTACATCTTTGATAAGGAAGTGGTGCCAACGATTTCTGGGAATACAATTATTTTGGGCAAGGTGACCATTGAAATAGATGCGCATGATGAGAGTGGAATAGAAAGAGTTGAATTTTACATCGATGATGTTTTGAAATTTACGGATTACAACGAGCCATATTCTTGGCTGTGGAACGAATTTGCGATAGGAAGGCATGTGATAAAAGTTATTGCGTATGATAACTCCGGTAACAGAGCGGAGGATAGGATAAAGGTGATGGCGTTCAATCTGGGGTGGGGTAGATGAAAAAGATATTCAAGGTGGGAATATTAAGCCTGCTGATCATTCTTCTTCTCCCTCTAAATCAAGGAATGGATAAAAACGATAAACCTGCAAGAAACACGGAAGATATCTTAGTAATAGCTGGCATTCCTTTTGCTGAAAGAGAGAATTTGGAAATTCCAAAACCCTCATGGAAAGAAATCGAGCAGATACTTCCAACATTAAAAGAGGTTGGAGTAAATGCCATATTCATCTGGGCGCCATACGAGCATAGGGTAACCGAGCTTGGAGAAACCATAACAGCTTACACTGAAAATGGTGAGGTGGAGCTTGAACTCTCTCATTGTGTTCATATAAAAGATTACCTGAAACCGGATCCAGATAGGGGCTCTGAAGAGGACTTCTTGCACATGATAGAAACAGCCCATTCATTGGGAATCAAGGTTATACCACAATTACAGATAACCGTCGCTATACCCGGGGACTTTGTCTATGATGAACACTTTGACTGGATTTTAAAAAGCATATACGATAAGCCCGCCGTTAACTGGCCCTGGCCACCTTTCTCTCATGGCTACACGGTGAACAAGGCTCATCCCGACCTCATAAATTATGTTACCAATGTCATTGTCCCTCACTGGATAAAGAACTGGAGCGTAGATGGAATATACCTTGATTCTCCCGGCATGGCGTATTGCGATCCGTACATAAAGGAGCTATGTGAAGATGTTGGGTGCGCTCCTGGCTATGAGTGCCTGACGCCAGTAGATGGTTATTACAGTCCAGAACCCCTTGTTATAGCGATGAAAAACAAGATAGAGCAGTTGGAAAAAGAAGTTGGCAAGGACCTTATCTTTCCCGCGGAGGCTTGCGTTAAAACATGGCGGGATATGCCGGATGATGTAATAATAAAAGCCTGCAAGGGCGAACCATATGCATACCAAATCGATCCAAGAGTAGATAGATCGTTGGGGGAATACTTTGATTGGACTCTTAGTTATAACTTCAGGGCATTACTAAAGAACATTTACGAGAAGGGAGAAGCCTCTTACTCGAAGAATTATGTTGATTTTCTCAAGATGATAGAGAATGAGCTTGAAGGTAAATATACCGAGACAGCCAAATTTGTTAACATGTGGAACTATTTCCACAAGTTTGCTTATCTTTTGGATCAGGAAATCGCCGACTGCTTCATCACCTTGCAGGTTACGGCACCGGGAAAGATTGTGTGGATAGGTGTCTATCAGCTTCCACCTCAAGACGATATTGTAGGAGAGTATTTTGGATACAACAGCTCCTTTCTGAAACAGTGGTATACAAAGCTTGTGGAAATCAAAAGGAAATATCATGCCTTGCAGAGCGACAATATAGAGGATGCTTTGATCTCGCCCAAGATAAAGGGGATTATAGCTTATAATCGCTGGGATGAAAAAGAAAGTGTAACTGTGGTGGTTAACGTTAATGATGAACCCGTTAGTTGCAGGTTAAAAACGAGATTCAAAGGAGAAAGGATAAAGGTCTATGATGTTTTGTCTGGGAAGAAATTTGAAGGCGATCCAGAAAATCTAGAGGTTGAGGTGCCTGCTTATACACCAAGAATCTTGGTGGAAGAAAGACCAGTAGAAGTTGAGATAAGGAAACCAAGAGAAAAATTCCTCTACATCTTCGACAGAGAGATCATGCCTTTCTTTGATACTGTAATTATAGGGAAGATTACGGTGGAGGTTGATGCTGGAGATGAAGATGGTATAGAAAGGGTTGAATTTTACGTTGATAATGTTCTGAAATTCACTGATTATAATGAGCCATACTTATGGCTGTGGGATAAGTTTGCGATGGGAAGGCATGTGATAAAAGCTGTTGCATATGATAATGAAGGGAACAAAGCCGAAGATAAAATAAAAATTATAATATTTAACTTAGGTGGATGAAAATGAGGAAGTTGATTATTGGAATAATATGTGTAGCGCTGGTAGTACCCTATGGCTTGGCTGGGCCTACCGCCAGCGATGGTTGTAGAGATTCTCAAAAAAGTTACATCAAAATCGTGGATGGCAATCCAACTCTATTTGTGGGTGATGAACCTTTAGATATCCTTGGGCTCAGGACAACCTCTAACCCATATAAAAGCGAAGAGGCATATCAAAACGTTATAGAATATATTGACAAAGCTGCAGAATATGGCTATAGTTACGTTGCGGTGATGCTTTGCTGGTACCGCATGGACACAACAAAACATGAAACCTTTCCAGAACCCGAAGATATTGGTAAATTGATGGACTGGAAAAAATTGGACGAAATATTCGACTATGCAAGATCAAAAAATATCTATATCGTTCCTCTCTTCTGGCATAATGTACCACCACAGTGGTGGTTTGACTTAACCCCAAATTATGAAGATTTTCTTCAGACAAGTGATAAGGGAGAAATCGTTCCAATGATGAGTTTTAATGTTCCCAGTTTTCAAAAGTACGAAGATGAGGCAATTAAAGCGGTAATTAATAGATACAAAAACCATCCAGCATACCTTGGTTTTCTATTGCAGTTTGGATACTCAAACGAAGACAATTATCCAGGTGTCCCCTATGTGGAGGGTTGGTTTGATTACTCCCCTTTTGCAAAGCAAAGATTCAGAGAGTGGCTCAAAGAGAAGTACAACCACAACGCCTCATCTCTCCGAGAGGCATGGAACAACTTCTCGGTAAACTTCGAAAATGCGGAGCCGCCAAAGCCGCTGCCAGATATAACTAATCCCACTGAAATGGTAGATTGGATAAACGGTGGTGGAGATTCAAGAAGGCAATTTTATGACTGGCAACTATTCAGATTGGAAGAAAAAAGGAAGGCAAGAAATCATCTAATAGATGTCGTAAAAAATGCGGATCCAGATCACGTTCTCATCATGACATCGCCATCAGTAGGGGGAGGTAGTATCTTATTCATAAATTCGATGGCCCTGGATTACGATGAATATTTCTTTTCCCCCAAGATAGATATTGTGCATGTTAATCCCGGGATACACAAAACATGGCACACCATAGATAAGGCGGGCAAGTATGCTTTCGTGAAATACTTTGAAACTCGTGGAAAAGCAGCATTTATAAAATGGGAAAGTAGGCATGATCTCCCTCCAGACAATGTAGAGGAATTAGAAAAGCGAGCCGTATTTGCTAGGGAGACAGGAAGCGGAATGGCTTTATGGGAGAACAAAATCCAGAACTTTCCCGAATTTACCGATGAACAGATAAGGGCTGCCGCAGAAGCTTTTCATTCAACCCCAGAAGGAAGATTGAAAAAGAGCAAATTTGCGATAATAGATGATACCTTTTCAAATTGCTTTGACTATCGTAAGGGAAAAGAGAATCTAAAAGTGTACTCTCACTTCAAACTTGCGGATAGAGCCATGCTGAGGGGGTTGCTTTATTCAGCTGGGCTCGACTTTGATGTTGTTACAACAAATGAAATCTTAGCGAATCCAGATATTTTGAAAAATTACAGAGTGATAGCGTTGAGCAACCTTTACAGAATGAATGACGAGCTTTTGGATATTTTGGTGGATTACAGAAACTCTGGCGGGGGTCTCTTCATTCAGGGAATAACAGGGATGTATGACAAATATGGAGAAAGAGAGACGAAGTATCTAAAACAACTATTGGGCATAAATTCAACAATTTGGGAATATAAAGGAATCTGCTATTCATGGACTTATTCTAATGCAGATGAGCCCTTGCTTAAGGATATCTCTGGCATGCAAGGAGATAAAAAGAGTGAGTACAACATTTATTACATCCCGGTATTTGATTACGAAAAGGAGGGATACGAAGTTTTAGGGTACCTGGATGAGAATCCCGAAATTGCAACGGTTGGCTATAGAGGAAATGTTGTCTTTTGGTTCCCAAGACTGGGAATGCAAGTCATGGATTTAAATGAGGAGGAGCTAGAAATAACAGAGCAATTCCTGAGGGATCTTTACGATTTTTACGGAATCGATGACACGTTGGAACCAATGGTACATATCAAAAAACCGAGCAACCACCTCTATATTTTCGATAAAGAGGTTCTTCCTTTAAAAATGCCGGTAATAATAGGAAAAATAACGGTAATGGTTGAAGCTTATGATGAAAACGGGATAAGCAAAGTTGAGTTTTATGTTGATAATGAACTCAAATCGATCGATAATTCCTCACCATATGAATGGCTATGGGATGAGTTTGTCATCGGAAAACACGAGATAAGAGCCATAGCATATAATAATGAAGGCAATAGGGCAGAAGATAAAATAAATGTCATAATATTTAATTGGGGTGGAAAATGAAAAAGTTGTTCATTGGAATGATATGTGTGGCACTATTGATACCATATAGCCTAGCTGTGGAGTCCAGCAACGCGGAAAGGCTTGGCAATCTTTCCAAAGTCAAGGTTGCTATTCTTTATCAGAGAGTGACCGATGGTATTTACTATCTCAATAGAAGCGTGGATGATGTAATCAATATACTCGAAGAAACGAAGACAGATTTCATATTTAGAGCATGGTGGAGAATGCATCCTATTCCTGAATCACCAGACGAACAGCCAGGTTTTTTCACATCTGAGGAAATCGAGGAAGCTACAAGAAGAGGTCTAACCTATGAACACCTCAGAAATGCAATAGCGGAAATAAAAAGCAACAATCCCGATATTGTATTCTGTGGAGCAGTCGGTTTGCCATACCTAAACGCGAAAAGAGAAAGAAACCCTCTAACGGGAGAGACTTTTGGACAAGAAGAAACTTGGGATATGGCTTTGGATCCAGAGAAATGGAATATTCCGGTATCTAAAGAGGAATTTCAATGCTGGGTTGCCAAGGAGTTGGTTTGGGTGGATCCATCCTTGGATTGTGAAGATTATGACCCTCAAAGGGTGCCATTTTACTTCCCAGATATAACAAATCCCGATTTTCAGGAATTATTTTTGAGCTGGGTGAAGAAACAGATAGATTGTGGTGTTGATGCGATCTGGATCGATATGCTATTTAGCCAAGCCGGAAGACTTCTAAGAATAACTAAAGACCCGCATCATCCAGCGGTAAGAGAATCTTTTGAGGCAGCTTCAGAAGTGGTCGATAAAATTCATGAGTATGGTCTATCAAAGGGTAGATATATCTACGTTGGAACTTGGGATCAGCCCGCTATAAGTATGCCATACCCTTCCCCCAACCTCGATTTTGTTACTCTTGCCAACATCCCCTCAAGTAGTGAAGTTTATTTAATGGAACTCGACGAGGGAAAATGTGACGAGAGAATTGCGAAGATTAGAGAAAAATTGGGAGATGTCCATATTTTTGCGTTTATGGATTTTGGATTCCCAAATTCTCCAGTAGAGGTATTCAGTCAAAATCTAACTCCGGAAGAGCAGAGAGAATTTTTAAGGATAGCTGATATATTTTTTTCAAAGAGAGGCATAATTTTCATCTATCCTGTACATGGTGGATTCATGGGTTGGAATCCGAGGGTTTTATCTTTTGGAAAGTTTAACGTCTACGATGCCCTTGCTCCAGAGTTTGAAACTTATGAAACCATAAAAGAGCTTGCTCAAAGTAAAGTTGAAGGAAATCCAATGGTATGTATAGAAAAACCAAGAAATTGCCTTTACATCCTCGATAGGGAAATCTTTCCTCTGAGAATACCATTGATAATAGGAAAGATAACTATTATAGCAAATGCATACGATGAAGATGGAATAGAAAAAGTCGAGTTCTATGTTAACAACGTCTTGAAATCAACAGATTATGATGAGCCATATTCATGGATATGGAATGAATTCGCTATAGGGAAACGTGAGATAAAAGTTGTTGCATATGATGGGCAAGGAAACAAGGCACAGGATGAAATTGATGTGATAATATTTAATTTTGGAGGGATAGAATGAAAAAGATGATAAAAATCTCGATCGACTTCGCGATACCTATTCTTCTCACTGGTGGAATTATTTTGAGCGGCTTGTTTGAGCAAACCATAACTATGTGCGGAGTAGTAAAGGGGTTGGTTTTAGGAAAGTGTGACGAAGGAATAACATCGCAGGGATTGAAAGATGTAAAGGTAGTAGCAGAATATACATGGTTGGGTTTAGGGCAATTTTATCTGAATAGAAGCGTAGAAGATGATATAGAAATACTAAAGGAATTAAAGACAGATTGGGTGTACCTTGGCTTTAGATATAAATTACCTGTCCCTTACTCACCTTTTGAAGAACCCGATTTTTTCAACGAAATAGAGATCAAAGAGGCGGAGAGGCGAGGCTACACCTTATTGCAGCTGAAAGAAGCAATAGAGAAACTTCATCAGGAGATGCCTGATACGCTCTTTACGGGAGGGTTGGGGATAGAATTCTTCTACTCAAAAGATAGAGATCCGATAACTGGAGAGATTATAAATGCAAGCAAAGCTTGGAAAATGGCTTTAGATCCTCAAGAGTATGGATTCTCTATATCAAAAGAGGAATTTCAATGCTGGTGGGCAAAGAAAATGGGATGGCTTGCTCCCGATTTTGACTGCTCTCAATACGATTACAGAAAGGTAAAAGGGTACTTTCCTGATATAAATAAAGAGGAGGTAAGGGAACTTTACTTGCACAAAGCAATGAAACTTATAGATTGTGGAGTAGATGTTGTATGGATCGATTTGCTTCATATGCAAGCTATACGTTTTTATGAAATGAGTCAGGATATAAATCATCCGGCCATCGGGCAAACTTTTGAATCGATTTCGAAACTCGTTGATGAAATCCGTGGATATGGATTTTCCAAAGGGAAATATGTTTACATCGGCTCGTGGGCGCCATTGATTAGAAATGATGAAGATATACTTATTCCCCCTTTCACTCTGCCCGCTTACGATTATGTTGTCGTTTCTCCAAGTTCAAAAGAAGTTTTATCTAAGAAGCTATATGAAGAGGAGTGGAAAAAGGTTTTTTTAATGCTCAGAGAATACATGGGCGAAAATATCGTAATTTTAATGCGTTTTGATTTGGGTTACAAAAATTCTCCCATGCATATGTTTTCTCAAAAGCTATCTCCAGAGGAGCAAAAAGAGTTCTTGAGATATATCGATACTTTTCTTCGAAAAAATAATGTCTTATTTTCATATCCAGTTTTTGGCTTAGACATGGGTCCGTGGGAGAAAGGAGAAGAGAAAGTACTTTCTTGGGAGGATATATGTTGGGAAACCTTAACGGGGCAGAGTGGTTGCGGTTTCCCCTTTTATGATTCTTTAGCCCCAGAATTTCAAACGTATGAAACAATAGTGGAGTTAGCGGAAAACAGAGCACAGGGAAAACCTCTGGTCAGCATCGAAAGACCAAGCAATTATCTATATGTCCTTGATAAAGAAATCTTTCCTTTAAAGATGCCGATAATAATAGGAAAAATAACCGTTACAGCAGATGCACGCGATGAAGATGGAATAAGCAAGGTTGAATTTTATATTGATGATGTTTTGAAATTTACTGATCACGATAAACCATACTCATGGTTATGGAATGAGTTTGCTATAGGAAGACATGAGATAAAGGTTGTTGTTCATGATGATGAAGGAAACAAGGCACAGGATGAAATTGATGTGATAATATTTAATTTGGGAGGGAAATAAGAATGAAGAAGCTAATAGCAATGGGTATACTGTGCTTAATGATAACGTCTAGTACAACAAATCTGGTAGGTAATTTAAGGACATGTGGATGGACTAACGAAAACTCTCTAATTGATCTGAAAGAGTCGTACAATGGTCTCGCTGACGGAGAAGATAAAAACTCCTGGATTAAGGAGGGGGCAACCTTTTGCGAGGAATTGATATTGAAAACAACCACCTTTAATGAGCTTGCTGATATGATTCCAATTTTAAAGGATGTTGGGGTTAAACTCATCGAACTCGTTCCCATATGGGAGCACTGCAACTCATTTGCACCGGGTCTTCGATGGCAGGTACGGAACTATGAGAAGCTCGATCCCGCGAGAGGCACTGAGGAGGATCTTTCCAATTTTCTTGATAAAGCCCATGCAGCTGGACTTAAAGTGATAACGATGTTCCAGATCGCAACCACAACCCCTCCCTCGCCAGTATGCAGGGGGCGAGTTGCCCCCTGGGCTCAAACAATTGATTATGACAGAGAAGGGATAGGAGGATATCTGTATCAGTATCAGATTGCCCACAGAGATAAAGACATATTGGTAAGAAATTTGGATGGAGAATATGCATGCGAGTTCAATGGTTTTGGCTTAGTTGTTAATCCTCAAAGTGAGGATGTCATCAGAATATTCAAAGAGTTATATGAGAGGGAAATAAATGGGAGGGGATTTGATGGACTTAGATTAGATCATCCAGCCATTTCCTACTGTTTCTCTGGAGACACAATCTGGCATGGTTGCGAGCACTGCCTTTGTCCAGATCCTGCAGTTCCCGGAAATTACTCTCCGCTACGCTTGTACAGAACATTAAGAAGTATCAAAAAGCCCGATCAAGTCTTCACATCCGAAGACCCTTGCACGTATCCATGGATTTCCGACTGGGCTTGCAACTATCCCCATTATCGCCCTTTCACCGATATGGATGAAGTTGCGGATATAAGCGAGGACTATGTCTTCACGCTTATAATACTACGTCATTACGTCCTCCAAAATAAAATTTCATCTGATGAGTTTGTTAAATGGTTAAACAATGAGCCAATAAGTTATGGCAGGACGAGATACCGCATGTGGAGGAACTGGAACATGTTTGATTTTGCTCCTATTAACTTTTTCCTGAATGATCCAAGATATTTCCCAACAGTTACACTCCTGTGTACGATACCAGGCGTGCCCAAAGTAACCCAGTGGGAGATAATAGAGGAACCTCCAGAAGAGCTGCTCGATTGGCTCGGTATCAAAGAAATAAAGTATCCCGTAGAAGATAGAAGAGCTCACTGGAAAAAAGTCCTGAACATCAGGAATAACAACGATGCTCTAAAATACGGCTCCATAAGGAATATCTGGAAATCTGGAGATGAGACCTATGCTTATCTCAGGGAGGATGGAGAGGAAAGGGTAATTGTGGTGATAAATTTCTTGAACAGAGAGGCAACCTCAACCCTTGATTTATCCTTTTTAGAGAATGGTACCACTTTGCATGATATGCTCAATAATGAAACCTTCAGAGTTGAAAACCCATGCAATTTTACTCTTTCCATTCCAGCATACGGTTCTAGAATTCTCTGCTTGAAGGAAAATAAACCAGCGGTTTGCATCAAAAAGCCTTCAGATGGGTATCTGTACATCTTTGGCAGACAGATAATCCCAACTATTTTTGGCAGTACACTGATAATTGGACCCATAACCATCGAAGCCGATGCGATGGGAGAGATAAGCAAAGTGGAGTTTTACGTGGATGGCGATTTGAGATTTACAGACTACGATGTACCATATCTATGGCATTGGGATGAGTTCGCCATGGGAAGGTATGAAATAAAGGTTGTTGCTTATGATAACTCCGGAAAGAAAGGAGAAGATAAGATTAACGTAAAGATATTTAATTGGTAAGCGATTTGAAAAGCTCGTCCATCCCAGATCAGCAGGACCTGAAAAGCTCTTCATACTTTGGCCTTATGTACAAGATATCCTCAACGATGCATCTTAACAGCTCTCCAACACTCCACGCCTGGGATATACAGCCTCGAGGAAGATGGGGATAATCTCCATCAAAAATCTCATTTATGCTCCCCACACACCCCTCGGTGAGATTGTCCATCAATGGTAACACATACCTCCTCAACGCAAACAACCTGTTCTCCTTGCTATACCCCTTTACCCTCAAATACGCTCTCACAAAAAATCCCAGAAGCCACGGCCAGACGCAGCCGTTGTGATATGCGATATCCTTGTTGTAATCCCCTATCAGCCTTGGCTTGTATCTGGGATCGTTTCTACTCAGCGTCCTGAGCCCATATGGGGTTAAAAGTTCTTTCTCGACGATCTCAACTATCCTGCGCGAAAGATCATGACCTATCATGATAAAGTCAAGAGAAGGCAGGAATATCATGTTTGGCCTCAGCGAGAAATCACCATCAAGGACATCACAGAACTCTCTGTACTTATCATGGAAAGATCTCCTCGCGCCCTCCGCCAGGTCATGGTAATGTTCATTCCTTTCATCACCAAGGAGGAAGGAAAGTTTTTCCATTATTCTGAGAGCATTGTACCAGAGAGCCTGTATCTCCACCGCCTTTCCAGCCCTGGGAGTGATGTATTCGTCTCCAATCTTCACGTCCATCCATGTCAAACCGGGTCCATGATAAAGTAGACCATCTTCGTCAACCCTTATGTCGAAGAGCGTGCCTTTTTCAAAATATTCCACCATTGAAACAAGTTTTGGCCAGATGTCCTTCAGGAGCTCCATATCGTTCGTGTATTTCAGATACTGGTAGACCCTATCCACAAACCACAGAGACGCATCCACAGAATTGTATATTGGAGTGTTTTCCCTCTCCGTAAATGCATTCGATACGAGCCCTTTGTACATATATCCCGAGAGATTTAGAAGTAAGGATTTTGCATCATCAAATCTCCTTGTAACAAGAAGTAGACCGGGTAAAGAAATGAGAGAATCTCTCCCCCAGTCCGCGAACCAGTGATAACCGGCTATGATGGTGCTATGATTTCCTCTTTTAACGACAAAACTATCCGCAGCCAGAAGTAAGGGAGACATTTCGCTCGGCAAACCCGATGCATTGATGAGACCTTCTCTCCTATCAATCTCTTTCTTAATTTCCAGCTCCGGATCGTAGTCCTTATCTTCTACAGTGAACACAACATAGGCTTCTCCACCCTTACTAACCAATTCGACCTCTCCGATTTCCAGTCCGTGATCTATCCATCCTTCACCTCTTTCTCTATCAATATCATATCTGAGTTCTTTCCACACGAAATTTCTTTTGAACCCTGCAAAGTTACAGATTATCCTCAAACTTTTATCTACGTTGTCGGGTTTTATCAAAATCTCTCCATCCTCAATATCGGTGCGGAAGCTCACGCCGCCGCCATTCAAGTCGTAAAAATGCCTCGAATTCAGAATGGGTCTTATTTTCAATCTGAAGTTGGATCCATCCAGAGACCTGTATCTGATGATGAGTGTATTCTCTCGATGGGGCATCACAAAGGTCTTCTCGACGATTATTTTTCCGAAATCGCATATGAACTTGGGTAGTGGGGAGAGCTTAAATGCGTGATTTTTAAATCTCCGAGGCACACCATCTATGCAAATTTCATCCTCTATATCAGATACAAAAACCCACCTCTTTACAGGTGGAGACAAACTCGCTATCAGTAAGCCATGAAACTTCCTCCTCAGATTGCCCATCAGGGTTGTTGATGCGTAGCCACCTAAACCATTTGTGAGCAACCACTCTTTATCATCGGATGGTAGCATACCCTCAAGTAGGGGTTTGGTCTTTGCATCTATCTCATCCAGTACATCATCTTGAAATGACTTCCTTATATATTCTAAGTATCCTCTCTGCAACCTGATCCCACCTGAAGTATTTTAAAACTCTCTTTCTTCCATTCTTACCCATCCATGCACCGCAATCCTCTCTACCCAGGATCTCTTTTACCCCCCACGCTATATCGTTTGGATCATAGGGATTTATGTGGATACCGCACTGCTCTTCTCCAGAAGGTATGACCTGTTCCCTCATTCCAGATGTACCCCTTGCCCCAACCACCACGGGTTTTTCCATTGCCATCGCCTCCGTGCAAACTATTCCAAAGGGTTCATACAGGGATGGCAGAACAACCAGATCTGCTGCTGCGTAATGTCTAATTCTTTCATCCTCCGACACAAACTCCTCCCTCAGTATAACCTCATCCTGAAGACCTATACTTTTTATCAGCAACCTGATGTACTCAGCCATATCTCCTGTACCGAGTATAACGAGCTTTGTCTTTGGAAATTCCTCGAGAATCATCGGCATACTCTTTACCAAATTATCAGCGCCCTTTACACCAACCAGCCTGCCTATAAACAGTATCATCTTTTCATCATTTTTAATTCCATAGAGCTCCCGTAACGTCAACTTTTCTTCTTCACTCACTCTCGCTGGATTATACTTCTCGGGATCAACGCCATTCCAGCACACCTTTACCTTTCTCGGGGAGAATCCCATGCTGTAAAGCTCGTCTCTCATCGCTTCAGATACAGTTATCACGCAATCCGCCTCGTCGCCGCCAGCGTATTCCATTTCCTCTATAATCTTAGAGCCCCTTCCCATGGTTCTGCCCTTTTCTGTGGAGTGAACATGAAATATCAGCGGAATGCCCAGTTCCTTTTTTGCGCTTATTCCAGCCATTATTCCAAGCCAGTCATGGGCATGTATTATATCGAAAACTCTGCCATACTTTCTAACAAGTAGATTCACGAGCTTTGATGCCGACAGAATGTTATAGGTTACGACGTCTGCGAAGAACTTGAATCCCTCTCCCCATTTCCTCAACTCATCATCAGCGAAAAGGAAGAAGGTTGATGTGAAATCCGAAATCATCGGTCTGTGAACCTCGACGCCTTTAAAATTATCGACGGTTATCAACTTGTTATCCTTGTTTAGAGTGAAAACCACAACCTCGTTACCCATCTTAACCTGCATACTCGATAGTTCCATCGCTACAGTTCCAAGTCCGCCAACTATCGTTGGGGGGAACTCCCATGAGAAATGTACGATCTTCATCTCCTCACCTTAATTACAGCCTCTGTTTCAAATCCTG